>Ga0209751_10000756_pt1 | contig 34377 bp, 31 predicted proteins | sample RifCSP13_1_FD_184019 | JGI IMG/M metagenome (GOLD analysis project Ga0209751, IMG submission 184019) | Soil microbial communities from Rifle, Colorado - Rifle CSP2_sed 13_1 (SPAdes) (version 2) | ecosystem: Environmental > Terrestrial > Deep subsurface > Rock core/Sediment | place: Rifle...
CGAGCCGCCAGGTCGCGTCCGGCGCCAGGGCGTCGTCGTCGATCTCCCGCCTGTCGCCGCCGAGGCAAGAGTTGTCGAGCCAGTGACAAATGGATACGTACCCCAGTCGGGGTCGAGGCAAGTTCCCATAGCTTGTTCCAGCAAAAATTTCTTGCCCGACTTTAATCCCTCCTGAACCATGGGAAACAGCTCTGCAATGAAAGGCCGGATTTCTGCATAATATCGCCTGTATTCGTCACGGACCTTGTCGAAATCCAACGGATCGCCTCCCAAAGCAGAGATGATCTTGTTCTTCAGCTCGATCTGGATACTTAGTTTACGCGACAGGAGATCGAGATCAGTGAAATCACTCCAGCGCAACCCGTTGTAACTAATCTTATCGGCATACGTCGGACCTATGCCACGGCGGGTGGTGCCGGTGGCACCAGACCCCTTCGCTTCCTCGTACAGTCCATCCAGTATCTTATGATAGGGCATGATCACATGCGCTCTGGGAGAGATGAAAAATCGCTTCTCGAGTTTTACGCCCGCGTCCCTCAGCGCGTTCATCTCATCGATGAGCACCCCCGGATCGATGACCACACCGCCGCCGATCAGGCACTTTGTGTTTGGATAGAAGATGCCGGATGGCACCAGGTGGATCTTGAACGTGCCGAATTCGTTGATGATGGTATGGCCGGCGTTATTGCCTCCGTTGTAACGGGCAACATAGTCAAAGCCGCCGGCGAAAGTATCTATGGCCTTGCCCTTGCCTTCATCTCCCCATTGCGTGCCAAGGACGACGGTGACGCTCATCATTCCTCACTTTCTAAAGTCGATATTCACGCCGACTAATCCTTCAAAGACGCTTCTGTAATCTGCTCAGCCAGGCCAACGTAATTGAGCAGCGTGAGCGACCTCAGCTTGGCCCTGACCCCCTCATCTACTTCCAACTCGTCGACCCACTGCTTGTAAGAATCCTCGGTTAGCCCTTTACCGCGGGTCAGTTCCTTTAATAGTTCATAGGGATTGGCAACGCCGGCCAGTCGCAGGATTGTTTGCGCTCCCTCCGCAATGATCTCCCAGTGCGCTTCGAGTTCACTTCTCATCGCGGCCTGGTTCACCTCGAGACGCCCCAGTCCGCGCGCAAAACTGCTGTACGCGACCAGTGCATGCCCGAACACCTCCCCAAATGTCCGGCGAACGGTCGAATCGGAAAGATCCCTTTGGAGTCTTGTAATGGGCAGCTTGCGCGCGTAATGTTCCAGCAGGGCATTAGCAATCCCAAGATTGCCCTCTGCATTTTCAAAGTCGATAGGGTTGACCTTCTGGGGCATGGTGCTGGAGCCGACTTCACCTGGCTTTGCGACCAAATTCAGAGACTCATTGCTTAGGTAGTGCCAAACATCTTGTGCCAGCCCGATCAAAATAGAATTGATCCTTTGCAGCACGCCAAAAAATTGGATCCAATTGTCGTATGGCAAGACTTGCGTGGTGGCAGCCTCAATCTCCAGGCCAAAGCCACGGATGAATTGTTCGCTGAAGGTCGGCCAATCGACCTGCGGCGCGCTAAAAGCCAGTGCGTTGAAATTACCCACTGCTCCATTGAGCTTCGCCTTGAAGCGGTGCGTGGCCAATGACCTGTACCCTTGCTGCAGTCTCGTCAAGAAGACAGCCATTTCCTTGCCGAATGTGGTTGGCACGGCTGGCTGGCCGTGAGTGCGCCCCAACATCGGTGTGGATTTATGGGCATTGGCTATTGCCTTCAGCTGGTCAATGATGCGGTCCAACGCAGGAAGCAGCACCCGGTCGCGGCCATCGCGTAATAGGATTGCCTGAGCGATATTGCTCACGTCTTCAGATGTCAACCCGAAATGCAGAAACTCCACCAAATCAGAAAGAGAGGTGGGCGCCAGCTTTGATCGCAGAAAGCCCTCCACGGCTTTTACATCGTGGCGAGTAACCCGCTCAAGCTCTTTGATCTCCTGCGCGTCCTTCAGCGAGAACTGCCCCGCGAGGGAACGCAGCAGATCGATTTCCTGCGAGGTAAGCGGACGGATAAGCCCCCCTTGTTTTGAGAGGGCGATTAGATACTCCAGCTCAATGGCTACACGTCCGCGGATCGTCGCAAATTCTGAAAAGAAATCGCGCAGGGATTCGGTTTCGTTTGCATAGCGACCATCCAAAGGCGATAGCGCAACAAGCTCGTCGGCCATATTCTTCAAGGCTACATTATAGTCTTGCCTAGACAAGACACCCACCATATAATGTGGGTACAGGCCCTCGCCCCCCTACCTATGGTGTTGGCCTGAGGCCCCTACAAATCATTGCCTCGCTGGATTTCGCCAAATTGGCTCTCTACCGTTTCATCACCCAATTCAGATTTTCAGACCCGCGTGCAGAGGTCTATTTGGCGGATGCCCGGGCACTAGGGTTCAACAACCTCCGGCGCATTACATGCCAGGATTTGTACTTTATTGAGGGCCAACTGTCGCAGGAAAATTGTAAGCAGTTGGCCCTCAATCTTTTAACGGATCCCGTGTCACAGTCGGTGACTTGGACGGAGTTGCCAGCCTCACCTGCCGAGTTGGATTCCGATTGCTTAATCCTCGAAGTTGTCCTGCGCCCAGGCGTGATGGATCCTGTTGCCGACCAAATCGTCCGAGCAGGGCATGAACTGGGCATTGACAGCCTTCACCGAGCGGCGACCGGGTTACGTTTTTTCATCGAAGGCGTAGACCGAGCAGGGGCTGGAGAACTGGCCGAGCGTTTGCTTGCCAATCATGTCATTCATCATTGGATGGTTGGCGAAATCACTCCGTCTTTCCCTCAAGAGAATGGATCGAGCGGAGAGGTGGAGGTCATTTCCGTTAGAAGGTTGAACCCTAATGAACTGCTTGCCCTTTCCAAGGAGCGCCGCGCCGCTTTGGATTTGGGGGAGATGCAGGCAATTCAGAATTATTTCATCAATGAGGGGCGTGATCCCACAGATGTGGAATTTGAAACCATTGCGCAGACCTGGAGCGAACATTGCTTTCACAAAACGTTCAAGGCCAAAATAGAGGTAAGCGCAGATGATTCGGAAGTTCAGATCGATTCGTTGATCGCCAGCTACCTCCAATCCGCCACCAACAAGATCAACGCGCCCTGGGTCATTTCCGCGTTTACAGATAATGCCGGCATCATTGACTTTGACGATGAATTTGAAATTTCATTCAAAGTTGAGACCCATAATCACCCCTCGGCTATCGAACCGTTCGGCGGCGCAAATACCGGCGTCGGTGGCGTCATCCGCGACGTGCTGGGAGTCAGCGCAAAGCCGATTGCCAATACCGATGTCCTCTGCTTTGGTCCGAAGAATACAGATGCCGGTTCGCTTCCCGAGGGAGTACTGCATCCGCGTCGTATTCAATCCGGTGTGGTATCCGGCGTGCAAGATTACGGCAACAAGATAGGCATTCCGACCGTCAACGGTGGAATCCATTACGATAAAGGCTACATCGCCAACCCCTTAGTCTTTTGTGGCTGCGTTGGCATTGCTCCCAAAGGCAAACATCGCAAAGCACCTCAGGTCGCGGATCTAGTCATCGTGCTCGGCGGGCGAACCGGGCGCGATGGCTTGCGCGGCGCAACCTTTTCTTCAATGAGAATGGACGCGCAAACTGGTGAGGTGGCCGGCGCATCGGTGCAGATCGGTGACCCGATTACAGAAAAGGGACTGATCGATGTCATTACCCGCGCCCGCGACCTTTCGCTCTATCACGCCATCACCGATTGCGGTGCTGGCGGGCTTTCCTCCGCGGTGGGCGAAATGGCATCCAGCATCGGCGCGGAGATCGAGCTCTCCAAAGTGAGGCTCAAATATCCCGGACTGGCTCCTTGGGAAATCTGGCTCTCCGAGGCGCAGGAGCGCATGGTGCTGGCCGTCCCGCCGGAAAACCTGACCGCGCTGCAAGAATTATGTGACGATTTTGATACCGAGCTGACCGTTATTGGTGAATTCACCGGTTCATCTCGTTTGGTGGTTAGATACGACCAACATGCAGTGCTGGATCTGGATAATGAATTCCTGCATAGGGGTGTCCCGCAGCGACGATTGAAAGCAATCATTAAGCCAACACCTTCCCAGCAGATTGAATCTCAACTGACAGATTTCAACGCCAAGGAAATCTTGTTCAAGCTTCTTGCCCACCCCAACATCGCCAGCAAAGCTCCAGTCATCCGCATCTACGATCACGAGGTTCAAGGAGGAACGGTGGTCAGGCCTTTGACGGGTGTCAACGCGGATGCACCATCGGATGCCGCCGTTTTGAAACCGATCGGAACCAAAGGGACTAAAGGCATTGTGTTGTCCAACGGAATTAACCCCGAATATGGCAAGCGCGATGCCTGGCGAATGGCAAGGGCTGTTGTGGATGAAGCCATACGCAACGCAGTCGTCGCCGGCGCGAACCCCGAACGGATTGCCCTGCTCGACAATTTTTGCTGGGGAGATCCACTTGTAGCTGAAACATTGGGCACCCTGGTGGAGGCGGCTCGCGGGTGCCATGAGGCCGCGCGGTTGTTCGACACACCATTTATCAGCGGCAAAGATTCGCTCAACAACGTATACCTTGGCACAGATGGCCGACGTCATGCCATTCCACCCACATTGCTAATTTCTGCTATTGGCTTGATCGATGATATCCATAAAGCGGTCACGACCGATTCGAAAAAAGTGGGTAATGAGATCTACCTCATCGGAAAATTCCAGCCCGTGTTTGGCGGTTCGCATTTTTCAAAAATTACCTCCACTGCCATGCATGAACCTGTGCCTGACCTCCACAAGATCACACCTGAAGTTTATAAGGCATTCCATCAAGCGGTGAAATTGAATTTGATCCGTTCCGCCCACGATCTCTCGGAAGGCGGGTTGGCAGTTGCGGCGACGGAGATGTGCATCGGCGGTCGACTGGGCTTAAACCTTGAAAGCAACGTATGGGAGGACCCACCTCGTGTTTTGTTTGGTGAAAGCACAGGGACTTTGCTCGCAGAAATCCGCAAGCAGGACAAGGAAGAGTTCCTCTCGCTGTTTGACGGGCTCCCGCTGGAATGGATTGGCACGGTTACCCAAAAGAGCCACTTGACCGTGCTTATTCACGGCTCCAATGTTTTGGACGTAGCACTAGTGGATTTGATCACCGCATGGAACACAAGGACATGAAACCAAAAGCATTGGTCCTTCAAGCGCGCGGATCGAACCGTGATTTGGATGTGATAGAGGCTTTGACCCTTGCGGGCGCGAATCCTGTCGGGGTGCCGCTCAATGAACTGCGAACTCGTACAGCGCTTTTCAGCAGCTTTCAGCTGCTCGTTATTCCAGGCGGTTTCTCGTACGCAGACGCGCTCGGCGCCGGTAAATTACTCGCCATTGATCTAAGTTCTTATTTTGCTGATGAAATCGCATCCTTCGTGGAGGCAGGCAAGCCCGTGATCGGAATTTGCAACGGATTTCAAGCGTTGATCAAGGCAGGGGTGTTTTCACGGAAAAATGGAAATGGTTCGTTCCCATCCATGACATTGACTTTCAATGCGCAGGGACATTTCGAATGTCGCTGGGTGACGATCAAACCGGTTTCGCAGAGATGCATTTGGACCCAGGATTTAATCGACGAGATCGCCTGCCCCGTTGCACATGGTGAAGGCAATTATCAAGTTAGCAGCGAACAGAATCCCTCGGACCTTGAAGAACAAATCGCCCTCACTTACACCCGCTCGGATGGAACACCTGCCAACGGTGAATACCCTGCCAACCCAAACGGCTCACTGCTCGATACTGCCGGCATCTGCAACTACCAGGGCAATGTCCTGGGTCTCATGCCGCACCCCGAAAATCATATTTATGCCTGGCAGCATCCTCGCCATACACGCGGCGAGGTTGGCAAAAGCGGATTGAAACTATTCGAAAATGGCGTCAGGTACGCGAGGAAAATGTAAACCGTGGAGCAGGACAAAACTATGATTTCGCAAGATGAATTATTTCAGTTGACACCTCTCGCATTCAACAAAACCAACCTCCCTGTTGATGGGAAGCAATCCGGAAAAGTACGGGATTGGTACGAGCTGCCTAATGGCAAGCGGCTTATTGTCACCACCGATCGCCTGTCTGCGTTTGATCGCAACCTGGCCTGTGTGCCATACAAGGGACAAGTACTGAATGAACTTTCAGCGTGGTGGTTCAAACAAACAGAAGTCATTATTCCCAATCATCTTATTTCCATCCCAGACCCCAATGCTGCGGTTGTTTGGCGCGTGACGCCCATCCCAGTGGAAGTCGTGGTGCGCGGCTACATCACCGGCGTTACCTCCACAGCACTTTGGTACCGCTACGCGCGCGGGGAGCGCATGATCTATGGTTACACCTTTGCTGAAGGGTTGCACAAAAATCAAGAGCTGCCTAAACCCATCATCACGCCCACGACCAAGGGCGGACCGACCGGTCATGACGAGCGCCTGACCTGTGCGGAAGTTGTGAGCAAAGGTCTCCTCGACGCAATTACGTGGGACCAAATTCAAAGCGCCGCGTTGGCGATCTTCCAAGAAGGACAAATAGTGGCGCGGAAATCTGGGCTGATTTTGGTGGACACCAAATATGAATTCGGAATGACGGAGGAAGGACGGGTGATGCTCATCGATGAAGTCCATACCCCGGACTCGTCCCGCTTCTGGCTCGGTCAAACATACGCCGAGCGTTTCGCCAGCGGGCTCGAGCCCGAGAACTTCGACAAGGAATTCGTGCGCATCGCCTACACAGAACAAGGGTATCGCGGCGATGGCGAGATTCCCCTAATGCCCGAGGCTCTTTGGGCTGCTGTCAGCGGGCGTTACATCAGGATTTTTGAGATGTTGACCGGGAAGAGTTTTTCCCCGGGTGCATACCCTGTTGAGCCTAGACTGCTAAAAAATCTAACCAATACTGGAGTCATCTGATCGATGTCGAAACCTTTGGTTGTCATTCTGATGGGTTCCAAAGCCGATTTGGAACATTCCACGAAAATCGCAGAGGCCTGCCACCAGTTCGGGCTCGAGACTGCCATGCGCATTGGGTCGGCCCATAAAACGGCGAAACACACACTGGCAATTCTGCACGGCTACGAAGCAGACCCGCGCCCAAAGGTTTACATCACCGTCGCCGGCCGCAGCAACGCCTTGAGCGGGTTTGCGGATGGTGCAGTGAGCGCCCCCGTCATTGCCTGCCCGCCTGACTCCGATCTCTTGGCCCGCGTTGACATCTTTTCATCGTTGCGAATGCCTTCGGGCATCGCCCCGGCGGTGGTGCTGGAGCCTGCCAACGCGGCGCTTTTGGCGGCAAAAATCATGGGGCTGGTAGATGCAAAGGTGCGGGATGAGGTCCAAGCGAATCAGAAGCGAGCTCAGGAAAAAACAATCGGTGATGACGCAAAACTTTCCCAAGAGGATGAATGATGCTCCAACCTGATGAAGACCGTCCGCGCGAGGAATGCGGCGTAGTCGGGGTGTTTGCCTCGAATGAAGATGTGGCCCGTATGGCGTTCTTCGGATTGTTCGCACTCCAGCATCGCGGCCAGGAGGCCGCGGGGATCGCCGTGGCCGACGGGCGGACGATGTCTATTTACAAAAATGTAGGTCTTATCTCGCAGGTGTTCGGCCCGCATACACTGGATGACTTGAAAGGACATTACGCCATCGGCCATACGCGCTATTCGACGACCGGCTCGCCCGCGGCGCGAAATGCGCAGCCGTTCATGGTTGAAACCATGTATGGACCTTTGGCGTTGGGGCACAACGGCAACCTAGTGAACTCAGCTGAGTTGCGTCAGAACCTGCTGGAAGATGGGATTGGGTTATCGTCTTCCTCTGATACAGAGGTCATGACCATGATGTTGGCGCGCACCAAGGGGGCAACGTGGAACGAACGCATCCAATCCTGTATGAAGGAATGGATTGGCGCCTATTCATTGGTTATTCTGACGCGGGATTGTGTTTATGCGGTTCGAGACCCTTGGGGTTTCCGCCCTTTGTGCGTAGGGGCGTTGCCCGGCGGCGGCCATGCGGTCGCATCGGAAACCGGGGCGTTGCATATGCTGGGATGCGAGGCCATTCGCGAGGTGAAACCTGGCGAGGTAGTGACCTTGTCCGATCAGGCGCTGGCAGTGTTTCAGGCCCTACCCGCACATCAGCCGCTGGCCCGCTGTGTATTCGAGAACATTTACTTTTCACGGCCCGACCAGGTTTGGGATGGGCAAAGCGTTCATCATGTACGCCAACGATTAGGTGAGGAATTGGCGCGTGAAGTGAACGTGGAAGCGGATGTAGTCATCCCTGTTCCAGACACATCCGTCCCTGCCGCGATCGGATTTTCGCGGGTGAGCCGCATTCCGTATAACGACGGTTTTGTCAAAAATCGTTTTGTCGGCCGGACATTCATCCAGCCGACCGATTTGCTGCGCAAGCGCAGTGTGGGAATGAAACTGAATGTCATTAATGAAAATGTGCTGAACAAGCGTGTGGTGCTCATCGATGACAGCATCGTACGCGGCAACACCATGGGGCCGATAATCAAACTGCTGCGCGACGCGGGAGCGAAGGAAGTGCACGTGGCCATCACCTGCCCGCCGATCTTGCATCCATGTTACATGGGCGTGGATTTTGGCCGCCCCGAAGATCTAATTGCTTACCGGCACAGCATTGATGAGATTCGCAGCATCGTCAATGCCGATTCGCTGAATTACCTTTCACTGGAAGGGATGATGCGGGCGGTGGGACGCAGCGAAGGGTACTGCCAGGCGTGTTTCACGGGAATGTATCCAATTCCCGTGAACGTTGAAAGCATCAAGACTGGCTTTGAGCAAAGCCTGAAATAGGGTGTAGATGAACGTTTTAATCATAGGTTCGGGCGGGCGAGAGCATGCCCTGGCATGGAAGGTGATGCAATCGCCGAGATTGTCCAGGCTTTATATCGCGCCTGGCAACACCGGGACGATGACATGCGGTGAAAATGTTGACTTGAATTCAGATGACCATGCCGCAATCATTCAATTTTGTAAAGAGAAACAAATCGACATAGTGCTGGTCGGGCCCGAAGGGCCGCTCGCCGCTGGGTTGCCCGATTCGTTATCGGCGGCAGGAGTCCGGTGCTTCGGGCCAAAGCGAGCCGCAGCGCAGATAGAGGCATCCAAAGTTTTCGCTAAAAATTTCATGGCACGACATCTAATCCCCACTGCGCGTTATGCGACGTTCGCTCAGTTTGAGGAAGCCCTAACCTATCTTAAAAAATTGGAACACCCGATCGTGCTCAAAGCTTCCGGCCTCGCAGCGGGTAAAGGCGTGGTCCTGCCCGAAACGTTTGACGAAGCCAAGGCAACCCTCGAATCTATGCTACTCAATAAAACATTTGGTGCTGCGGGGAGAGAAATCCTGATTGAGGAACGTCTTAGTGGAGAGGAAGTCTCGTTGATGGCGTTCACCGATGGCCAGACCATTGTCCAGATGCCTGCGGCGCAGGATCATAAACGTTTGCTGGAGGGCGATCGCGGGCCCAATACGGGCGGCATGGGTGCGTATGCGCCGGTTCCGTCCTTCACTGCGAGTTTAATGACTGAAGCGGTCGAAATGATCCTAAAACCCGCCATTCAGGGAATGTGCGAAGAGGGAAACCCATTCGTTGGCGTGCTGTATGCAGGTCTTATCCTGACATCGAGTGGACTTCGTGTCCTAGAATTTAACTGCCGCTTTGGAGACCCAGAGACCCAGGCCGTGCTTCCGTTGCTGGAAACGGATTTGCTGGAGATCGCCGAGGCCTGCGTAGACGGAAAGCTGAAGGACCTTGACGTTAATTGGCTTAATGGTGCATCAGTTTGCGTGGTGCTGGCGAGCGAGGGGTATCCGGAAAAGGCGGCAACAGGCAACGAAGTGAGGATAGACGCATTGCCGGCGAATACAATTTGTTTTCATGCTGGAACCAGGGCCGAAGGTCGGAAGATCATTACTTCCGGCGGACGCGCCTTGGGACTGACCGGCTGGGCAGATACGCTCGATGCTGCAGTGAAACAGGTTTATACCAGCATCAATCAAGTCTCCTTTGATGGCATGCAATATCGGCGCGATATTGGCCAACGCGCTTTGCAATCGGCCTATGCTGAATCCGGAGTCTCAATTGACGCAGGCAATCGCGCCGTGAACCGGATGAAAAGCGCAGTCCAATCCACCCACAGCCCAGACGTGCTTGCCGGCATCGGTTCGTTTAGCGGGCTTTTTGACGCCTCCATATTAAAGGCGATGACATCCCCTGTGTTGGTCGCGTCGACAGATGGCGTAGGCACGAAAGTCAAGCTTGCGGCCGCCGTCGGCCGCTACCGCGGCATTGGCCATGACATCGTCAACCATTGCGTCAACGACATCCTGGTGCAGGGTGGACGTCCACTCTTCTTCATGGACTATTTTGCAGCATCGAAGCTTGACCCGGAGCAAGTGGCCGAAGTGGTGACGGGCATCGCCGAAGCCTGCAACGAGGCCGGCATGGCGCTCCTCGGCGGCGAGACGGCGGAAATGCCGGGTGTCTACTGCGCCGAGGAATTTGATGTGGCAGCCACCATCGTGGGTATCGTTGAACGGGATGCAATAATGCCGCGCCCAAATATCCATGCAGGCGACGTGTTGATTGGCCTCACATCTAGTGGACCGCACACCAACGGCTACTCGCTGATCCGCAAAGCGTTTGCAGACACACCCCTCAATACTGTTTACCCAGAACTCGGCTGTTCACTGACAGACGCCCTTCTGGCGCCGCATCGCTCGTATTTATCCGCCCTCTATCCTCTGCTTCCTAATATTAAAGCCCTGGCACATATCACTGGCGGGGGTTTTGTAGAAAACATTCCGCGCGTTTTGCCAGAGAATCTTGACGCCATGATCCATCCCGGCTCGTGGCCCGTGCCGCCTTTGTGGAATCTTATTCAGCAGAAAGGGAAGGTTCATCCCGAGGAAATGTTCCGCGTCTTCAATTTGGGCATCGGAATGATCGCCATTATAGATAAATCTTACGCGGCTGAGTTTCAGGAAAGCATCTCTGATGCGACGTTCATCATTGGTGAGCTGCTTGAGGGGGAGCGAAGGGTTTTGTTCGCAAAACAGGAAATTCTGCAATCCGTGGAATAGGAAAACTCATGCCGTCATCTCTCTCGCTCCGTTATGGAATTAACCCCCAACAGGCGCCAGCCCGCGTCTTCATGAAAAATAACGCTGACCTGCCCCTCGCCGTCCTCGGGGGATCGCCAGGCTACATTAATCTGCTTGATGCGCTCAACGCCTGGCAACTGGTCAAGGAACTTGGGGAAGCCCTGCATCTCCCCGCAGCAGCATCCTTCAAGCATGTCAGCCCCGCTGGAACGGCGGTTGCGGTGCCGCTTTCAGACTCGCTCAAGAAAAGTTATCTGGTCGATGGCCTTGAACTTTCACCACTCGCCACAGCCTATGCTCGCGCCCGCGGCGCCGACCGCCTGTGTTCCTTTGGGGATTTCATTGCGCTATCTGAACCCGTGGACACCACCACGGCAAAGTTGATTGCCCGCGAAGTCTCCGACGGCGTGATCGCGCCCGCTTACGCGCCGGAAGCGCTCGTGATTCTCAAAAACAAAAAAGGGGGCAAGTATGCCATCCTGCAAATCGACCCGTCCTATGAACCGCCACCCATTGAAAACCGTGATGTCTTTGGCGTAACCTTTGAACAACGCCGTCACGATCGTCTCGTCGCTCAATCCGATTTCGCCAACATTGTCACCGAAAGCCGAAGCCTCCCTCCTGCGGCCGTGCGTGACCTCACCCTCGCCTGGATCACTCTCAAGTACACCCAGTCCAATTCGGTTTGCTTTGTCCTGGATGGTCAGACCATTGGCGTGGGGGCGGGCCAGCAGTCGCGTATCCATTGCGTCCGCCTGGCTGGCCAAAAAGCGGATTTATGGTTTTTGCGCCAACATCCATCCGTATTGAATTTACCTTTCAAGCCCGGGATCAAGCGTCCTGACCGAGATAATGCCATCGACCAGTTCTTGCGCGAAGATGTGACCCCCAATGAAAAAAGGGGTTGGCCCAAACTTTTCACAAGTATTCCTAATCAACTGTCTCCCGGGGAAAAACGTAACTGGCTCTCCAAATTGGATGGCGTCACCCTTGGTTCCGACGCATTCTTCCCTTTCCGAGACAGCATCGACCGGTCCAGCCAGAGCGGCGTGAAATATGTTCTTGAGCCGGGCGGCTCTCTGCGCGACGAAGACGTCATCCAGGCCGCCAACGAATATGGCATGACCATGATCTTCAGCGGCGTGCGCCTCTTCCATCATTAACTCTTTGCCGATCATTGATGCCCGCTCCAGCTCGGCTTGTCGTCCTCATCTCCGGCAATGGCTCCAACCTGCAGGCCGTTCTGGATGCTTGCGAGTCTGGGGAACTTGTTGCAACAGTTGTGGCTGTCATATCGAATAAAGGCAATGCCCAGGGCTTGACTCGGGCGCGCGATGCCGGCATTGAAGCTATCTTTCTTGCCAAAGAGAAAAACGAAACTCGCCGCGCATACGATGTTCGATTGGCAGAATACATTTCCGCAAAACAGCCTGACTACATCATCCTGGCGGGTTGGATGCACCTTCTCTCCAACGACTTTCTATCTCTTTTTCCCAACCGCGTTATCAATTTGCACCCCGCTCTTCCCGGAATGTTCCCTGGCACGCATGCCATCCAGCGCGCCTTTAATGCTTTCCAGCGGGGCGAAATCGATCACACTGGGGTCATGGTCCATTTGGTTCCGGACGAAGGTGTAGACAATGGTCCGGTATTAGGCACCGAGATTGTTGCTATCCACAAAGAAGATACATTGGAATTACTCGAAAGCCACATTCACCAAACAGAACACCGTCTGCTTGTAAGTACGCTCCAAAAAGTAATTTCACAGAATACTCACCAACGGAGTCCTTAATGCCAATCGCCATTCTCTCGGTTCACGACAAGACCGGCATTGTCGAATTTGCCGGCGGGCTCACGACCTTGAGCTGGACACTGCTTGCATCCGGCGGCACTGCAAAACTCCTACGAGAGAATGGATTACCGGTGACTGAAGTCGCCCACTACACCAAGTCTCCGGAGATCCTCGGAGGGAGAGTCAAGACCTTGCATCCGGCGATCCACGGAGGGCTGCTGGCCCGACCCACCCAGGAAGACCACCAGCAATTGCTCAACCGGGGATGGGATTACATCGATCTAGTGGCTGTAAACCTCTACCCATTCGCGGCCACGATAGCCAAACCCGATGTGAGTTATTCAGAGGTCATCGAAAACATCGACATCGGCGGCGTCACCCTCATTCGCGCCGCCGCAAAAAACCATGAGCGTGTCACTCTCGTCTGCGATCCCGCGGATTACGCACCGATATTGAATTCTTTGCAAAAGGGCGGCCCAACTAACGAACTGCGCAAAGCCTTAGCTGTCAAAGGTTTTAGAGCTACCGCCCATTACGATAAAGCCATCTCAGACTACTTGGCAGTACATTAGCTCGCCGAACGACGCTTATGGAGTAACGTGGATCGATTGAATCAGCAAATCCAGTTGGCTGATCGCGGGAGAAAATGACTCGGGCGGAGTCGCATCTAGAAGCGTCGTAATCGCGGCGTAATAGCCATCCCAATCAGCATTGACGTCGTTGATATCGGGATACGCTACTCCTCCCGCCGGAATCATTGCGGCAGGGTCGTTGCTGTCCGACAGGATTGGAACCGTGATGGGAAGAATTACAATAACATAATACAACCCGTCGCGCGTCAGTCCTTGGAAATGGTAGAACAGTTCATGGTTGTTAACAGGCGCGGCATATTGCGCGTATTCGGTCAGGAAACGGACCCCGCTTCCGTTTTGAAATTCAACAGCTTGTATATTTGATGCAAAGACTTGCGCGGCATTGAAAAACGGGACCGTGGGAAGTGGTTCCTGGTTATTCACTCCATCAGGGTCAAACAGAATATTGTCCAAACGTCGGATACTTTCGAATGCAGGTGGATATAGCTCGGCATAGCCCGGGGCTGGATAAACCAGAATCTGGGGCTGATGGAACTTATCCCCCAAGGCATAACCCTCAAGGATGAGCTGGAAATGACCCGGGGTCACGTCCCACGGCGCGACATCATCTCCTTCGGCGCGCGGAAACTCACTGCCGCTCGCGCCAATTGCCAAGCCTCGGGGCAAAACAGCGCTCAACGGTCCAATGGATACATCAATACCTCCGGGGATTGGTGACGAAAGTATGGTTCCCGAATCCGTTTCTGCTGCTGGCAACGCCTCCGTGGACAGGGGAAGAGTGGAAGGCCCAGGCGTTACCGACTGGCTGCATGCTGACCCCCCGACAATTAAAACCAAAAGCAACGGAATAACTGCCTTCATGCCATTGTGTCCCATCTTTTTCAGACTCCTTTCAAATTATCCAGAATATCCGGGGTTTGGAACTTCCAAACCACAAGGAAAGTCTAATCGTTTAGGACAGGTAGAGAATTACCAATTGTCACAAAAATCTTGGGGAATTTGTAATCTCCCGCTTTTTCCCAGTCAGGCGATCACGCAAAACCGGTTGCCCTCCGGATCAGCCAGGATGATGTAATCCGCATCTGGCGGCTTGCGGTCCCAGTGCACCTCAGTGGCGCCGAGGGCGATTAGGCGCTTGACTTCAGCCGCCTGTTCCTCCGGACCATTTGTATATAGGTCGAGATGGATGCGAGGTGGAATTTGCAATGCGGAACGGACGCGGTCAAGATTGATATTGGGACCAACACCGTCTTTGGGGCGCAGCAACACAGAATCGCCGGTGTGCGGATCATCCCGTGGAACGTAATCCAGCGCCGCTGACCAGAACTCGGTCTGGCGCACCAGATCATCGACGCGGATGACGATCGAACCAACACGGATCTTCGAACTCATGCTAGGCGACCTGTGTTAGCGCAATATGTGATGCTCCAAGTTGAAGGATGTATTTTCTGCACAGCCATAACGGAATGATACCGAAAAAACCAAATGAGGTGTCGATCAACCGCCAGAAAAATGGGATCTGGCGGAGTTCTCCGAAGATTAATGCCGCTGGGATAACAAGCACGCAAGCCGCCATGGCAAATTCGATTACGGCGATGTTGCGCACTGGATCTTTGACCACCCAGAAGAACGCGATAGCAATGACAAAATGCGCGAACGCCAACCAATCGGTGCCGTATTGAAGGAATGGATAAGCTCGATACGAATCGGTCAAACCTTGCCAGACCTGAGTAATCCAGAATGCCAAACCCGGGGAAATGCCTTCAACCCAGGTGCCAACGCCGAGGAGTTGGTTGAGGAATCCGAGTTCAAATTGCAGAGGAATGGCGGTCAGCCCGCTGATAAACAACGCAAAGATGAAGAAATAGAGGAGAGCATTGATACGGCGGCGGAGATTATTTACGTTCATATCCTAAGAACAAAACAATTGCCAGCAAACGCTGGCAATTGTTTGTTTCCTTAGGCCGCTTACGCTACCGCCGGCCTGAACTTGTATCCGTAAATGAGCATGCCTCGTTCATCGGTGGCGGAGCGCAGCAAGCGGGTGACCATTTCCACCGGCATGCCGATGGCGGGCTTCTGGGCTCCGAGGTCAGTGAGCTGGGCGGTGATCAGCGGACCTTCGTCCAGCTTCACCATGGCAAGCGTATAAGGCGCCTGCTCACCGTAGCCTTCGGGCGCCTCGTAGACGGTGGTGTACGAGTAGACCTCGCCTTTGCCGCTGAACTGGAAGAGGGTCTTAGCCTCTTCGCCGCATTCTGGGCAGATGTCGCGCGGCGGGAAGAGTTTGGCATTGCAATGCTCGCAGACCTCGCCTACCAGGGCGTAGCGCTGTCGTTTTAGTCTCCAATGGCGCGGGATATCCATCTTGCTCCTTTTCCTGTACAACGCTGAATCTAGCCTGGGGAAACTATCAGAAGCTATCAGCTTTCAACGGTCAGCTCTTAGCTATACCCATAAGCGGAAAGGCCGCGTCATTACGGGCCGGACACCGCGGTCCGGCCTATTGATGTTGCGCGCCAGAATGCTCTGTCTGTAAATAAAAGGAGAGTGGTACTGCCTAGCTGTTCCGCACTTGATTGTCTATGTGCAGATGAATGTTTCCATCCGCCGAAACATGTTGCGCACAGATCCATCCATCTCCGTTTTGATCGTCGTCCGTGCCAACGTGGAAATGCATTTCTCCGTCGTGATGGTCGGCGACCAGATGAAGTTGGAAACCATTAGGGCAACCTGCAATGGGCTCGGATTGGGGCAGAGATAGAGACATGACCAAGGGAAGGAGAGCCGCCAAGCCCGCAGTTATCGCTTTTTGGTGAGTCATGGAAATTTACCTCCTATGCAATTAACCTGGCAGCATCCTGCCTGTTACGGTCATAAGAACTCTTGGTCCCCTCCGAAACGGGTAAGCGCGAAGGGTCTAAGAAAGTTATTAAAAAGCTAGTGAACTGTGATTGGTGAATTGTGGTTAGGCAACTCTGAGAACATGTGTTACCGCGGTCGATGCCGGGCCGCCCAGGCTTTGCACCAGGGCGATCTTGGCGTCCTTCACTTGTGCCCCACCCGCCTGACCGCGCAACTGCAATACGGCTTCGACAGCCTGATAGGCGCCGGTTGCGCCGCCGGGGAAGCCGCGGGCTTTGAGACCGCCCAGGGTGGCGATGGGCATTTCGCCAGTGAGACTGATGGCGCCATTCTGCGCCAATTTCCAACCTTCTCCCTTCAGCGAGAAGCCAGCTGCTTCCATTGACAACACACTATAAATAGAAAAGGCATCGAAGAGCTCGAATAGGTCAACATCCTTGGGCAGGATGCCTGCCTGGGCACAAGCGCGTTCAACAGAGAGACGCGCAGCGTTGAAAGTGAGCGGGTCCGGGCGATCATGCAGCGCCAGAGTGTCGGTGACTGCGCTGGAGCCAGCAATCTCCACTAATGGATGCGGAAAGCCGGAAGGCAGCAAATCTTCGCGAGTGAGGAGAAGCGCGGCCGCGCCATCCGCGTTAGGTGCAACATCGAACATATTCAGCGGCGCGCTGACCATGCCCGCTTTGGCATAGGTTTCAGGCTTAACTGCTTTGCGGAACATGGCGTTGGGATTGTGCACTCCGTTGGCATGGGCAGTGAGGGGAAAACCTCCAAGCCCGTGCTCGGGAATTTTGTATTCATGCATATAGCGTTGAGCCAACATGGCGGCTTGTGCAGTCAGGGTGAGACCCTGCTCGGCTTCGTAATCCGTGTCCGACCCCATCGCCAGCGCAGACTCTACCTGCGCGGGAACTTGATCGCTGAGCTTCTCGACGCCGAGCACCATGGCCGCGTCAACCATGCCGGATGCGACAGCCAGTGTGCCGACGCGCAGCGCCATCGCCGCGGAAGCACCGGCCGCTTCTATGGTTGCCGCTTCGATCCCAGTCAGCCCAGCGAAGTCAGCCAACAACGCGCCCAAATGAGCCTGGCGCGAAAGTGTGCCTGCCAACATATTGCCAACGTAGAGCGCGGTGGGCCGTAGGCCGCCTGCATCCTGCATGGCAGCTTCCATGGCTTGCAAACCCAGCTCGCGCAAGGAAACTTCCCATTGCTCGTTGACTGGTGTCTGGCCGATGCCGGCGATGACGACTTTGGTCACGTATATCCTCAATCTCTTTCTAAAAAGTAATCAGTGAAATGTAATCGGGGAAACGTCTTTCCTGAGTGCCTGATTACGGATTGCCTGATCACTTCATTGTTAGTTTTCCACGCATGCGTACGTATTCCGCATAATCGATCTCCGTGCGGCGGGCAATATATTCTTCGGTGGTGGTGGCAAGCTGAGGCTTGCCAACGATCTTGTCGGTGACGCGCAGCACCATGGCGTCCGACCCCGCGCCGGAGCCAAAGGAAACCATCATGATGCGCTCGCCGGGTTCGGCGATATCTAGAATGGCGGTGAGGCCAATGATTGCTGCACCAGAGTACGTGTTGCCAATGCGCGGCACCAGCAAGCCGGTTTCGATCTGCTCGGGCTTGAAGCCCAGCATCTGTCCCGCGCGCTGCGGGAACTTTGTATTGGGCTGATGGAAGACCGCGTACGCATAGTCTTCGGGCTTCGTGTTTGTGGCTTCAAACATGGCTTCACCCGCGGAAGTAATGTGCTTGAAGTAGGCAGGCTCGCCGGTGAAGCGCTGACCATGCTCGGGATATTTCGCGTACTGGCGGCGCCAGAAATCGGGCGTGTCCGTGACGAATGAGTACGAAGATTCGATCTCGGCCAATGACTCTTCTCCCGGACCTATGATGAAAGCCGCGCCTCCTGCCCCCGCAGTATATTCCAGGGCATCGCCCGGGCGTCCCTGCGCGGTGTCCATGCCGATGGCGAGCGCATAGCGCGCCATCTGCGAGCCAACAAAGCCCATGGCTGCCACCATGGCTTCGGTGCCAGCCTTGCAAGCGAATTCCCAATCGGCAGCCTGGGTGCTGGGTACGGCGCCGATGGCTTCGGCGACGATGGTGGAAGTTGGCTTCACTGCATAGGGATGAGATTCGGAACCGACCCAGACAGCGCGCAGTTCGCGCGGGTTGATCTGAGCGCGAGCAAGGGCGTTGCGTGCGGCCTCGATGGACATGGTGGCGACGTCTTCATCGAGACCCGGCACAGATTTCTCTTCGATAGGTAAGCCACCGGTGCCATCCGTCCAAATGCGCGCCACTTCGCGCGCGGGTAAACGATAACGCGGTACGTAGGCGCCATACCCAACGATGCCAACGGGATGCTCAGTTTTGAGCACCCGGGCGTGCTCGTGATCGTGATCGTTTTCAGTCATGGGACCATTCCTTCAACAATTGCTCGGCGCGATCAATGCGCACGGTATTTTCTTTGACCAATTCACCAGCCAGTTTTTCGATGAGTTCACCTTGCGCGCCAGCGGCTATTGCCACTTGGCGGGCGTGCAGACTCATATGCCCACGCTGGATGCCCTCGGTGGCGAGAGCGCGCAGGGCTGCCAGATTCTGCGCAAGTCCAACAGAAACGATGTTTTCAGCCAACTCTGCTGCGGTGGTCACACCCATCAGTTTTAGCGCCGCTTGAGCGCCGGGATGGACTTTTGTGGCCCCGCCAACAATACCGACCGCCATCGGCAATTCAAGGCTGCCGACGAGATTTCCTTTCGCATCCTTGCCCCAGTTACTCAATGAACTGTAGCGCCCGGAACGCGCTGCATAAGCGTGAGCGCCGGCTTCCACTGCGCGCCAATCGTTTCCCGTTGCGATGACGACGGAATCGATCCCGTTCATGATGCCCTTGTTATGTGTCGCTGCGCGATAAGGGTCCGCGACGGCGAAAGCCCATGCTTCTATGATGCCATCGCGAACTTGTTCGGCGCTGAACTCGCCGAAGGCGAGTTCGCCAAGGAAGATGGTGCATTCGGCACGCGCCAAGCGCCGGTCGGCCAAGTTGCTGAGGATGCGCAAGTGCACACGGCCACCGGTGAGTGCCTCGATGCGAGGCGCCAGGCGCTCGCATGCAGTGTTGACCGCGTTGGCGCCCATGGCGTCGCGGACGTCGTAGATCAAGTGCAAGACAAGGAACGGCCCGATCGGCGATTCTTCGATGCGGCGGATCTCCAGATCGTGGGGACCGCCACCGAGCTTCACTAAAACAGGATCGATGGAAGCTACCTCAGAAAGCAGGTCATCCTTTGCGTCGCTGATCGCCTCAGCAGCCGTGTCCAGGTCGGCGATATCGAGCAGCTGCATCTGCCCGATCATCTCCGGCGCATCCGCTGACGCACGGAAGCCGCCCGCGGCGCGGGCCAGCTTTGCCATATAAGATGCCCCGGCTACGACTGATGGCTCCTCAATGACCATGGGCACCAGCACCTCGCGGCCATTGACCACGAAATTAAGCCCAATGCCCAGGGGAAGACTATAAGTACCGACCACGTTCTCGATCATGTGGTCGGCGAGGTTGCGCTCCAGGCCGCTGACGCCAGACAGCGCAACCAGGCTGGCCGCGTCCAGGCCCCCGGCTTCAGCCAGGCGTTGGGTGCGCTCGGAAACAGGCAAGTTATAGAAACCGGGAATACGGGAGGTGCGGGCAGCCATCAGCCTAATTAAGCCGTGGCGAGGCTATCAAGAGCTATCAGTTTTCAGCGGTCAGCCCGATCACCGGTCAGCGATCAGCTTTCAGCTATAAGCTTTAAGCCGTAAGCTAATTACCTTCCCAGTTTACAGGGGCGAGGTAACCTCGCCCTCAGTTGTTTGGGCGGGATGATCCCGCCCCCACCCAGGATGAATGCGATTAATTAGTGAAAAAAAAACCGATGTTTAAATTGAAATTCTTACTCAAATCGGAAAGAAGCGTAATCTTTACCTTGTTTCTTGAACTTAGAGATCACCTTGGCAATATCCGGGTCGTTTTTGATCACCCCTTCAAGACCTTTCGCATCCCAAGAGACTCTTCCCTCGTAATAAAAGGCTTTCATGCCCTTTACGGTTAAGGTCTTTTTCAAAGAAACGACTCCCTCCTTGATCTCCTCTTCTAATTTCTCAAGGTCCTTCTGTGCCTTTTCGGTCTTGCCGGCAAATTCCTCTTCAATCTCGTCAACCTTCTGGCGGACCTCTTTTGGCATTGCCTGGTCTATTAGCTTCTTTTTGTCAGCTTCAAGTAAGGATATTTGGGATTTCATATCCACGTATTTATTCATCAGGACGACCACTTCTTCATTATTCATTCTTACCTCAATCGGTTTTAAATTGAGCTTAGATAAATCGCTCGTTAACCTCGTCGACGAAATCATGCAGGGCATCAATTGTTTTCCGTATACCAATTGAATTGCCTCTAAACTCCTCTTTGCTCTTTAAATAAAGTGTAGCGTCATTTCGTCTTATTGGTATTCTGTTTTGGGCGATAATTTCTATTTGAATGCTTGGTATTTTCAGGCTTTGCGAAACAAAATAATTAATTGTCCCGTTTCCTGACCCCTGAAACGTGCCTTCTGCAGTGTATCTTTGTAGGTGGTCTTCAGCGTTACGCGAGAATTGATGTCTATTCAATACAGTTTCGAGTATTGGTAGCTGCTCTGGGCAAGAAGTTCCGTTGTTTGTACCAAGTTGAAGGGCAGTTTCACGGTCCTTGTTCATCCCATGTAAATCAATCACAAACTTGATCTTTTGTTCAGAACATATTGCTTTTATTTCATCTTTGTATTTTGAATCACCAGCAGAGTTAGGATCGGTATCAGATTTTCGGCGAGCATAAATTACATGAGATCCAGTTAGCTCCCCAAGTAATATAGCCAAACTACTTGTATATTCATCTTCCTCTTTTAGTGTTAGTTTTTCATCTTTCATACGACTGTGGACTGCGCCGTGAGGAGCCGAAATCAGAACAGGAATACTGCCAATCAGAACACTGTATTCACGTTCACCATTTGGTGGGGGGTCTTGGTACCTAATCTCTTTTTCATAGTCTATAAGTTTTTCTAAGAACCACTCTTTTCCAAGCTTGGCCTTATCGACTTTATCAAGAAATACATTGAATGCCTTGGCAATTTCGTTGGCTATATCAACATAAGTCCATTGTTTCATCTTTTTGGTAATTTTTATACGGTCATAACTTAAATGAGTCACTTCTTTGTTAGAACGGTTTTCCGCTTTTTGTAAATCTTGGCTCTTTTGTAAACGAACGTTTGTCCATTCGTCAGATGAGTCAAAATAGTCGTCGGCGATTACGTGATCTTGTTTAGGTTTTGCAGCATACAAGAAGTATATTAAATTGCGGACATGAATCACAAAAGATTCCAGAGTTGCATTATTCAATGCCCCTTGACCCAAAACCCCCGAGAACATAGTTCTAGCTGTTAACATAAGCATATCGAACTCGTATCTCAAATGGTTCGAGGCTTCACGCAATTCATCAATATTTCTTTTCCTCTTTGTCACGCTGTTCTTTCCCTTCAACAATTAATTACCTTTTCTGCTAATTGCCCCAGATCATGAACGACTCGCTGGTGCAAACTTCGGCCGCGCCGAAGCCCTCCAGGCAGACCTTATATGGGATCAGCGTGCCATTTTGAGCGCGGATTGGCGGTAGGGTTAGCTGCGTTTGTCCGCTGGAGTCGCTGGATGGGAATTGATAGATACCGGTACCGCCGCCCGGCAGCGTGATCTCCAAATATGGCTCCAGCCCAGCCAGGAGTTGGTTGCCCGCAAACAAGGTGGCGTGGATAACTTGTTCTTCCACTGAATTGATCTGCGAATAATCCTCCCAGACCTGAATGCGAATTTCCGCCTGCGGGGCCGGCTCTTCGGTAACTGGCTGATCGTCATAGAAACGCGCCTTATATTCCACCCCGACCGGTATTGGTTTCACGCCGCTGCCCTGCGCGTACTGCAGGCAGGCGTTCGCAAAGCACTGGCTGGCGCTGCCGTCTGATTGCAGCTTCAACTCGGAAATCGGCTGGCCAAAAGATTCGATCCCGCCGTGCTTATTAATGTAATCTGCAAAAAACAAAGGGATGTTGAAACCATACTCGCCATCGATGCTATAGAACGTCACATTGGGGTTGTTAAGCCGGGCGACTAACGGCTCTGGTAGAACACCAAGCTCTGACAGAATTGGCTTGGGTATCGCCCGCTGGGCATCGGCCGTATTTGCGGTGAGCACGAGATTCTGATAGATGACCTCAATAGTTCCATCCGACTTTTGATAAGGTCCCGCGAGACGTGGGCCGGTGAAATCATCTCCTAAACGCGTTACCGCGCTGACAAACGGTTCCCCGTAAGCCAGCTCGACTTCCGTAGTTACTCCAGAATTAGCCAATGCCTCACAAGTTTCAGCACAGGCAGTACGGCCATAGGGCATCAGCTGCACGCGGGCATCAGGGTCATCAAGGTTTTGAAAGAAACCTAAGTTTTCAAAATACTGCTCGACACGATTTTGATCCCCGTTGTAGCGCACTCCCGTGAGCGGCGTGCCGACGTAACGCTGCGCCCCCATTTCCTGGTAGAGCGAAACAAAACCCTCGTAAACAATGTAACCCTCTACGAAAAGAACGCCCTGCAAGTCTGTGCTGGCTAATGGCTCATCCCAGACGCCCATTTGCCTGCCCAGCGGAGCTAATGAATATTGCTCGCTGGGAGGCAGTTCCGGGTTGTAGGCCATGAGCGCGTTCTCCAGATACTGCTTCTGGACATTTCCTTCAATAATTACCGGAGATAAGGCGGAACCAAGCCGCGCCTGACCGCCCAGGAAATCATAAAACTGTTGAAAAACTGGTTCAATCAGATACAGACTGGAAGCCGCAGAGGTGGAAGGTGTAGGTCCGGTACAAGCGGAAAGGATCACCACGAAAAGTGAAAAGAGAATGAAGCGGGGGTTGCCGATCAGTGTGCCAACTTTCATATCGGTCTGACCGCGGGAAGGGATTCTAGCACGCGGGGACTATAATCGAGGAAGCTGTTAGCCCTTAGCTGTTAGCCATTAACTTTTTAAGAGACAAAAACAAATGAAGGATTTTCGTAAACTGAAGGTCTGGGAGAAAAGCCACGTTCTTGCCCTCGCCATTTATCAACATACTGTTGGATTTCCCAAGACTGAGATATACGGTTTGACCTCCCAGATAAGAAGGGCTGCTTCATCAATTCCTGCCAACATTGCTGAAGGCAGCGGTCGGGGCAGCGATGGAGAATTAGCTCGATTTCTTCTGATAGCAATGGGATCAGCTAGTGAGCTAAAATACCATTTACTGCTCGCTAAAGATCTGGCCTTTCTCGGTGAAGATGCTTTTAATGATCTGAATAACCAGGTTGATGAAGTCCAGAAAATGATTACATCGCTTCACAAACGCATTAAGCTAACAGCTAATAGCTAGCAGCTAATAGCTGATTGGAGGTTCGCCTATGGTTCAGGTAAAACAACCGGAAACTCGCCCAATGACGGAAGAGGGCGATTTCCTACAAATTCAAGCTATCGACCACCTGCATTTCTATGTTGGCAACGCCAAACAAGCCATGTATTACTGGTGGAAAGGCTTTGGTTTCAAGCCGGTCGCCTACTCGGGTCTTGAGACAGGTAACCGTAAGTTCGCATCCTACGTCCTGGAATCCGGCACGATCCGCTTCGTGGTATCGGCCCCTTACGCGCCGTCGCACGAGATGGCAGGCCATCATCTGACGCACGGCGATGGCGTAAAGGTAATCGCCATCCAGGTTAAAGACGTTGAGGAAGCTTATCGGGCAACAACCACGCGTGGTGGGCAAAGCGCTTGGGCGCCGCGCGAGGAGATAGACGAATTTGGTGTCTTCCGCACTTCGGCCATCCACACCTATGGTGAAGTCCTGCACGTGTTCGTGGATCGCAGCAGCTATAAAGGACCGTTTGCGCCAACCTATCAACCTTTGGAAAAGGAAGCGGAAACCACAGGCTTGGCTGCTGTGGATCACATTGTTGGCAATGTTCAACTAGGCAAGATGAACCACTGGGTGAATTTCTATCACCGGGTGATGGGCTTCCGCCAACTATTGCACTTCGACGACAAAGATATCAGTACTGAGTACTCGGCGTTGATGTCTAAGGTGATGGAGAATGGCAACGGTCGCATCAAATTCCCCATCAACGAACCTGCCGAGGGAAAGAAAAAGAGCCAGATCGAAGAATATCTCGATTACTACTTGACACCTGGCGTCCAGCACATCGCCATGTCCACCGGCGACATCATTGAAACGGTAACAAAACTCAAAGCCAACGGCATCGAGTTTCTGCGCGTGCCGGATACGTATTACGAGATGCTTCCTGCACGGGTCGGCGATGTGGTGAAAGAACCATTGGACAAGATCAACGAGTTGGGCATCCTGGTTGACAGGGATGACGAAGGATATTTGCTGCAAATTTTCTCCCGCCCCATCCAGGATCGACCCACTTCCTTTATTGAGGTGATCCAGCGCCACGGCAGCCGTGGTTTTGGCAAAGGTAACTTCAAAGCCTTATTCGAAGCGCTGGAATTGGAACAAGACCGCCGCGGCAATCTGGATCCCTACGGCGGATAAAAGCAAACCACGGAGACACGAAGAGCCGGAATCTCTAGATTAAAGGTCTCTGTGTTTCCGTGCTCCGTGGTGGATTTTGACAATACTAATTATCGATGCGATACCTAACCTTCGTAGCACCTGGGGATAATCGGCCGCGCCTTGGCGCGCTGCTCTTTGAGGATCGCGTCGTCTCCCTAGCACGCGGCGACCTGCCCGCGGACATGCTTGCATTCATCCAGGCGGGCGCAGAGACCTGGAAGCTGGCAGAACAGATCTCGCGGCAAACGCAATCCGTGTGGCCGCTATCCCAAGTAACGCTGAAAGCGCCCCTGCAACGGCCACCCACCCTCCGCGATTTCTACGCCTTTGAAACGCATGTGAAAACTGCGAACAAGAACCGCGGGCGAGAAGTGCCCGAGGAGTGGTATCAGTTCCCGGTCTTCTACTTCACCAACCCGAACACGATTCATGGGCCTGGGGAAGACGTGGCCATGCCGACGTACACCAAAGCCATGGACTACGAGTTAGAAGTAGCCGCCATCATTGGCAAACCAGGGCAGGATATCAAAGCAGAAAATGCGCTGGATCACGTTTTCGGTTTCACGATCCTGAATGACTGGTCGGCTCGGGATGTGCAGCGCATGGAAATGAAAGTCGGGCTGGGACCGGCCAAGGGCAAGGATTTCGCCTCCAGCCTGGGACCTTGGATCGTGACGCCAGACGAGCTGCGAGCCCACATAACGGATCGGGTGGGAGTTTACGATGCTCTAATGACGGCAAAGGTGAACGGGGTGGAGAGGTCACGCGGCAACTGGAAGGATATCTATTATTCATTTGGAGAAATTATTGCGCGTGCGTCGGAAGACGTGAAACTATATCCGGGAGACATGATCGGCTCGGGAACTGTAGGCACTGGCTGCTTGCTGGAAATCACCAAAGGCGAGGGTCCCTGGCTGAAGAAGGGGGACGAGGTGGAGTTGGAAATAGCCGGCCTGGGATCTTTAAAGAACCGAATGATATAGAATAGCGTTCGGCTTTCAGCATTCAGCCATCAACTAATTCAGAAAATGAAAGACCTTCGAAAGTTGCAGGTTTGGGAAAAGAGTCATCAGTTAGCCTAGCAATCCATAAGGCCACCAACTATTTCCGAAATCAGAACTGTATAGTCTCACGTCTCAAATCCTACGTTCGGCGACGTCCATCCCGTCCAACATCGCGGAAGGGGAAGTGATGCCGACTTGCGAAGAATGCAGCAAATTGCCTTTGGCTCAGCAAGCGAACTGGAATATCAGCTACTTCTTGCGCATGAGTTAGAATTCGTTAACGAAGCTTCCTATCAGAAATTAGATAACCAAGTAACAGAAATCAAACGTATGCTCTCTTCGCTTATGAAAAAGCTGAAAGCTGACCGCTGATAGCTGACAGCTAAAAAGCTTACGGCTAATAGCTTATAGCCAAAGGAGTTTTCGCCATGCCGTTCTATCATTCTCTCGGCCAACTACCTAAAAAACGCCATACACAATTCAAGAAAGCCAATGGCGGTGGTTTATATCGCGAAGAAGTGATGGGACTGGAAGGATTTTCTGGGATCCAGTCGCTGCTCTACCACCACTTCCTGCCGCCGCGCGTCAAGACCGTTGAACTCCTAGGCGAGACCAAACCTGCCTATGTGGACTTCGGCCCTATCCGGCACCGAGCATTCAAGACGGCCGACATCCCTAAAGGCGGCGACCCGGTGGCAGCGCGACGCATCTTGATGGGAAACAACGATGTAACCCTGGGCCTCAGCCGCCCTACCCAAAGCATGGATTACTTCTACCGCAACTCCCAAGCGTACGAATGCTGGTATACACACGAGGGCAGCGGTGTTTTGCGCAGTCAGTTTGGGGTATTGGAATTCAAGGAAGGCGATTACCTAGTCATTCCTTTCGGGACCACCTGGCAAATGGAGTTATCCGGCCCCGAAGCACGGTTCTTTGTCGTGGAGACGCCATCTCACATCGAACCGCCACGCCGCTATCGCAACGAATACGGCCAGCTGCTAGAGCATGCACCATACACCGAGCGTGATATCCGCGTGCCCGACAAGCTGGATATTCACACCGACCGTGGCGAATTCGAGGTGCGGGTGAAAGTGCGCGACACAATCAGCCGTCATATCCTCGATCATCACCCGCATGACGTCGTAGGTTGGGATGGGTTCCTGTATCCTTGGATATTCAGCATCCACGATTTCGAACCGCGTGTCGGGCTTTTGCATATGCCGCCACCAACGCACCAGACCTTCCAGGGTCGGAACTTCGTGCTGTGCTCGTTCGTGCCGCGCCTCTATGATTTCCATCCCGACGCGATCCCGGCTCCGTACAACCACTCCAACGTCCAATCCGATGAAGTGATCTATTACGCCGAAGGCAATTTCATGTCGCGCAAAAGCATCGACCGTTGCGACATCACGCTGCATCCTTTCGGGCTGCCGCATGGACCGCAGCCAGGGGCAACCGAAGCGTCGATTGGTAAAACGCGAACAGATGAGCTGGCAGTAATGGTGGATACTTTCCATCCGCTAAATCTCACCGCGGACGCTCTTGAACTGGAGAAGCCGGGTTACCAAGATACCTGGATGGCGGACGACGGAGAAGGCAGCTTCTTCACCGCTGGCTAGATTCTTATGGAAATCAATCCTGCAGAAATACCTGCGGCGGCGATAAATCGGCTCATCCTTGGTTCCGTAGTGCCGCGTCCGATTGCCTGGGTGTCGACGATCAACCTCGCGGGTCAACCGAATCTGGCTCCATTTTCTTTTTTCAACGCCGTTTGTTATAACCCGCCCACCCTGCTCTTTTGTCCCGGCGTGCGCGCTACGGATTCGGCCTCGAAAGATACTTATTACAATATCCGCGCCACGAACGAATTCGTAATCAATATCGTCAGCGAAGAGTTGGCTGAAGCGATGAACATCACCGCCACCGAATTACCGTCAGAGGTCAATGAATTTGAGTTGGCTGGGCTCACCGAAGCGCCTAGTAAGCGCGTACACCCCCCGCGCGTTGCTCAAAGCCCGGTGAGCTTCGAGTGTACGTTGAACCAGATCGTGGACATCGGCGACGGCAGCCCGGGCTCCGGTTGGGTGGTGATCGGCAACGTGGTGCACATCCACGTAGCCGACGAGGTAATGCTGCCCGACTACAAGATCGATATTCACGCCCTGAAGCCGATTGGCAGGCTGGCGGGCTTCAATTACACTCGAGTGAATGACATCTTCGAGATCAAGCGGCTGCCTTCACGGCTCGCCGCAAAGGAAAAATAGGGGTTGGTATTCAACCAACCCGTATTACGCGCGAACCAAGAAAACCTTTGCTTTCCGCAGTTGCGAGAGCCTGTCCCAGCGAGCCACCTTGGTGGCGACGAGGGAAGGCCAATGGCCACAGCCTGCCCTGACCCCGAACGGAGTGAGGGGGAATGGGAAGCAATTTGGTGAGCGAAGCAATCCCCTACTAGAGGAAAAATGATCCCTGAAACCCTGCAAACCTGGCTCGACAGCAACCCCATCAACCTAACGATCGCGGTGGTGGTGGGTGCCCTCCTCGCGTTCCTTGTCGCTAGATTTATCGTAGCCCGAGGCCTGATTTACCTAACCTCGCGCACGCAAAATAAATGGGATGACATCCTGGTGAAACATTTACGCCCATATAGACTTGCGTGGGTTGCCCCTCTCATCGTTGTTTATGTCTTTGCATATCTATGGGAAGCGAAAACATTAATTGAAACAAGTAGCCTGCTCCTGATAACTTGGCTTGTAGTTTTGACATTCACTTCGATGCTTTCAGCAGTTAACTTGATCTACGAAAGCCGCGCAACGTACACAGGCGTTTCCATCCAGGGATACCTGGATATTGGCAAGCTCGTCCTTTTAGCCGTCGGCACTATTCTCAGCGTTTCATTGATCAGCGGGCAATCACCGGTGCTGCTTCTGAGCGGTTTGGGCGCCATCGCCGCTGTGCTGCTGCTCATTTTCCACGACACCATCCTGGCCCTGGTCGCCAGCATTCAGATCGCTGCCAACGACCTGGTGCGTGAGGGAGATTGGATCGAAGTGCCCGGCTTCAACGCCGATGGCGACGTGACCAACATCTCGTTGCACAGCATCAAGATCCAGAACTTCGACAAGACGTTCACCGTGATCCCAACGTATAAATTGATGGATGCCTCCTTCAAGAACTGGCGCGGCATGAGCCAGGCAGGCGGAAGGCGCATCAAGCGGGCCATTTTCATCGATATTCAGAGCATTCGTTTTTGCGATCAAGAAGATTTGCATCGTCTCTCTAAATTTGATCTATTAAAAGATTACCTGCCCACGCGCACTTGGGGACCGAATGGCGCCAGCCCCGATACCCTTCCACGCTCCACGAACGTCGGTGCTTTCATGGCCTATATCGAAGCCTACTTGCGCAGCCGTCCGGACATCCGCAAGGATATGACCATTATGGTGCGCCATCTGGATCCCGGCCCCAATGGCCTGCCATTGGAGATCTATATCTTCTCCAACACGACGGTTTGGGAACAGTACGAAGCCATCCAGGCCAACATCTTCGATCACCTTCTGGCTGTGGTGCCGGATTTCAAATTGAAAGTCTTCCAACAGCCAACAGGCGACTTCTCATCCCTTGTAACGCGGCCAACGGTCTTGTAGTGCGTTCCGAAATCCATTGACGAAAGCTCCCTCCCACCAGCGGACTTTTAATCCGCAGGTTTGCAGTTCAATCCCTGCCGCGCTCACTGAAGTTTATCCGTAATTTTTTGGACTTTTGCATTTTTAGGGGATAGCACCCACTTATATACCTAGCCAAATCAACTACCCCAGTTCGTGGGAAGATGCCAACGGCAAGTTCCAGCCAACGGCATTGCCATTGGCGTTGCGAAGGATCCGTCCAGACCGACGCTAATCCTGTTCCCTCCAACCAGACTCGCAGCTCTCGAAAATCTTTCGTGATCTTGATTTAGCTGACAGCTGAATGCTGAGCGCTGAAAGCTAATCAATCAACTTCCTTTACAAAACTTCCCTCTGTTACAATTCCCTTTAGATGGCAGATATCGTCCAGGAAAAACTATCCGCATTGCTGCAACAAGCCAAAGCCGCTCACACACAATTCGAAAAGATCGAACTGGACGGGCAATTCGACGAACAGTGGCCTGCCTGGTACGCAGATTACCTGGTAACCGGCGGCCTGCCCAGCCTCTTGGGTAAAGAACCTGACATCGACCAATTAGCCAATAGGATCAGCGAGATCAGCCAGCGGCATAAGGCTGAACGAACCGCAGAAAACTGGGCAGACTACATTGCCCGTGAGCTTTTGCAAACCCTTACCTAGGATGCAGGGGCGCACTGTTTGGCTTGCGTAGCAAGCAGCGCCTTATCGCCGCATTTTTTTGCGGCGATTTTCCAAAAAACCACCAGTCCATCATGAAAGGAACCCCTCATGGCCAAGAAAACCAAGAAAGCTGCGAAGCCCAAGAAAGCCGCTAAGTCCACCAAAGCAAAGAAGCCCTCCAAGCCGGTCAAGGCAGCCAAGAAGTCAGCCAAGTCTGCCAAGGCTGCCACCAAAAACCTCGGCATGGTGCCGCGCTGGGATCTGAGCAATGTCTACCCCGGGCTGGATAGCATGCAGTTCGAAGCCGCCGTGGAAGACGCCAAGGCGCAGCTCGACGAGATCGACACCTACCAGAAGACCCATCGCGTCGAAAAGCGGGACGACGGCCCGGCGCAAGGCAATATTGACGACCTGGAACGCGTGTTGTCAGACTTGGTCGACAAGATGAACCCTGTGCGCCGCCTTTACGGCACACTGAACGCCTACGTCGCCTCTTTTACTTCTACCGATTCGTTCAACCAGGAGGCCCGCCGCATCGAATCCGAACTCGAATTGCTGGGGGTTCGCTTGCGCAAGCAGGAGGTCGATTTCCGCGCCTGGGTGGGAGGTATGGGAGCACAGCTCCCCGAATTGGTGGCAAAGGCCGGCACCCTGGCTGACCACGAGTTCTACCTTAAAGAAGTCCACACCCAAAGTCAGTACCTGATGAGCCCGGCAGAGGAATCCCTGGCGGCGGATCTCACACTCAGTGGAGCGAACGCCTGGACCAAGTTCCAAAACACCACAACCTCTCAGCTCAGCATCGATTTCGTGCTGGATGGGAAAAAGAAAAAGTTGCCCATGCCGGCGCTAATCAACCTGCGCACTCACCCCGATGAGGAAACTCGCCGCCGCGCCTACCAGGCCGAGATGGAGGCTTGGGAGAAATCCAAGGAGGCCTACGCCGCCGCGCTGAATGGCGTCAAGGGCGAAGTGAACACGCTCGACAAACGCCGCGGTCGCACCGACGCGCTGCACGCATCCGTCGATATCGCCCGCATCGATCGGCAAACCCTGGATGCATTAATGGGAGCTATGCGTGATTCATTCCCAATCTTTCGGCGTTACTTCCTGTCCAAGGCCAAGAAGCTAGGCAAAAAGCAATTGCCCTGGTGGGACGTGTTCGCGCCCATGGGCGAGACTGACCGCGTTTACACATTCGAGGAGGCCCGCGATTTCATCTTAGAGCAGTTCGCCACCTTCTCCGACGACTTGCACGGGTTAGCCAAGCGCGCCTTCGACAATCGCTGGATCGACGCCGAGATGCGCGAAGGCAAGAGCGGTGGCGCCTTCTGCATGGAGGTGCCCAGCGTGGACGAGTCCCGTATTCTGGCGAACTTCAACGGATCGGCGGACCAAGTAAGTACGTTAGCCCACGAACTTGGCCATGCTTATCACAATGAATGCCTGGTAGGCAAGACCTATTTGCAGGCCATCACCCCGATGACACTGGCTGAGACAGCTTCCATCATGTGCGAGACCATCGTAACTGAGGCCTCCTTGAAGCTGGCCAAGTCCAAGGCCGAGCAGCTTGCCATCCTCGAGCAGAATATCCAGGGCGCCGCCCAGGTGGTGGTGGACATTACTTCACGTTTCATCTTCGAGAAGGAAATTTTCGAACGCCGCGCCAAAGCAGAACTCTCCGCCGACGATTTCTGTGCCATTATGGAAGATGCGCAGAAGCAAACCTACGGAGAAGGCCTGGACCCTCAATATCTCCACAAATACATGTGGACCTGGAAACCGCACTATTACTTTTCGGGTTTTTCGTTCTACAACTACCCGTATGCATTCGGTTTGTTGTTTGGCACCGGTTTATATGCCATCTACCAGCAACGCGGCAAAGACTTCGTAAAGGATTACCGCAACCTGCTGGCCAGTACCGGGCTGGGAGATGCCGCCACACTTGCCGCGCGCTTCGACATCAATATTCGCGAAAAGAAATTCTGGGAAGACAGCCTGAAAGTCATCGGAGAACGCGTCGACCAATACGTCAAACTGTAACGTATTTTAAAACCGGCCTCGAATTTCGAGGCCGGTTCTTAACTCTATCCTGCCGGAGTATTCGTCGGCGTTTGCGAGGGCGTGGGGGTGATCGTAATAGTGCCGAGTTTGATCAGCTTCATAAGCAGCGTGGGCTGGGTGTAGCCCAAAGCATAGCGGGTATAGTAGCGCGCCAGGCACCACAACCGTCCGTGATCGAGGCTGGTCACTGGTTCCCAATGAGTGGTGCATTTCTTCCATCCGCCGTTCAACTTGTCCTGATACCAAATGCTCATGTTGCTTTCTTCTTCCACCCATTTTAAGTATTGGTACCTGTCCAGATTGAAGTAGATTAGCACGTTCCCATAAACCCATTGGAATGGTTTCCCGTTCACATCATAGACTTGGAAATCCAGAATGTGTTGCGTCCATTTGTGCCAAATGGTGGTCGCTGGGGCTTCCTCGGAATGCATTACCAGCGTCCCCAGCATTTTCGAATTATCGACAAAGATGCCGGCGTTCCCGATGAAGACGTCGTAGCTTTCGTCGAAATCCAGCTTGACTTCTTTGCGCTGCGGGCCGCCCCCCTGAAAAGCAAGCGCGGGCACTACGCTGGCAATGACAGCAATCGCCAGTAGCATACCCAGGGAGATCCGGGCAAGTGTCTTCACCATATATTGGCCAACTGCCTCATGGGCAATCGGGCAGCAGGATATTACTGCTGGCGCTGAGAGAAATAGGAAATTGGTTGGTGCCGATGACGGCGCTGACGAACGGCATGGTCAGTTCAAAAGTGTAAGTCACTGTCACCTCCAGCTGGTTGGTTCCATTCCCGCAGGCATCACCGATCACGGCAGGTACAACAGTTACGTTTGTTGTATCTGACAGATTAACAGGCGCGCTCGAGCTTGTCCGCACCCGGTTGATTATGCCACTATCGTCAGTGGGATTAATAGATCCGTAGAAAGCTCCCTCCTCGGCCGCTTCCCTCACCGCTAAATAGGAAAGGAACATTCGGCCGGCATCAATGGCAACGGCCAGGATCAAAATGAGGGCAACAAAGCTGATTGCCAACTCCGTTAAGCTCTGGCCTTTTTCCAATTTTCGAAACAAAACAGACTTAGTCATGGCTTACATCCCAAAACGAACTAAGCCATTCCCGGCGGATTGGCTGTGTAAAAATTATAGCTAAGAGCGCAATCCATCGCTCTCCCCCAGCGGTACCAGCCTTGCTGGCCATCAAAAACGATGAGTGGGTTTTTCTTGACTTGTCTGAATTTTCGGGACAAATGTCCCTACTTCTTATTGGGGTGCGCCATATAATTTATTTAGCCAAACCTAATTATTTCGGAGATTTAATGGAATTTCTATTTGAAAACAGCCTTATCAATACTCCGGTTTTGCAAGGGCTAATGGGCGGCTTGGTTATTGCGTGCCTGAACATGGTCGGCGCGCTTTTGGTCCTGATCTGGCGCAGACCGTCTGAGAAGCTGCTAAACGCTGGCCTGGGAGTAGCCGCTGGCGTAATGCTGACTGCCAGCTTCACCAGCCTGATCATTCCAGGAGTCCAGTACGGCGGGGTCTTTGCGGTGATGATCGGTATCGGCCTTGGCGCGATTGCGCTGGCCGCCGCTGACCTGTGGATTCCACATTTGCATATCGTCAAAGGGCGTGAAGGCGGTAATGTACCCGCGCTGAAGGCAGTTTGGCTGTTCATCATTGCCATCACCCTGCACAACATGCCGGAAGGCCTGGCGGTGGGCGTGGGCTTTGGATCTGGCGATTTAGCGAACGCTATACCCCTGATGCTGGCGATCGGCATCCAGAACATTCCCGAGGGTTTCGCGGTTGCTATCTCGGCGCGCAATGCAGGCATGGCCAGCACGAGCTACGCGAAACCCTCGGGAATGTTCTGGAT
>Ga0209751_10000757_pt1 | contig 34358 bp, 29 predicted proteins | sample RifCSP13_1_FD_184019 | JGI IMG/M metagenome (GOLD analysis project Ga0209751, IMG submission 184019) | Soil microbial communities from Rifle, Colorado - Rifle CSP2_sed 13_1 (SPAdes) (version 2) | ecosystem: Environmental > Terrestrial > Deep subsurface > Rock core/Sediment | place: Rifle...
GCGGTGGAAGTAATTAGAGATCTTCATAAAAAATCTACTAAGATGATTCTTGTTGGTGGGACTTATCTTTATGTTCGCGTTCTTCTTTATGGAATTATTGAGGGAATTTCCGCCGATATGGAAATTAGAGACCGACTTAGGAAGCTTAAATCTGCTTTTGGCATCTCTTACATTTACGAAAAATTAAAGTCTTTTGATTCTGAATCTGCTAGTCGGATTCATCCCAATGACTATGTAAGAATTGAACGGGCGCTCGAAGCTTACTATCTCACGGGATCAAGGATGTCAGAGCTTCAAGAGAAACATGGATTTAAAGAGAATGAGTACGAGGTTCTAAAGATTGGACTTTTTGAAGAAAGGGAGATTCTTAGAAAGAGGATAGATGAAAGAGTTGATAGGATGTTAGAGGAAGGACTCGTCGACGAGGTGAAGAAACTCCGGGAGATGGGTTTTGGAAAAGATTTAAAGCCTATGCAGTCAATAGGTTATAAGCAAATAAACCAATACTTGGATGGAGAGATTACAGTTGATAGGGCTATAGAATTAATAAAGCGTGACACAAAACGTTTTGCCAAGCGTCAGATGACATGGCTCAGAAAAGACAAGGATATACACTGGTATCACCTCCCCGAGGGTTTGGAGAAAATTATCAACGAGGCTGAAATTTTTCTAAATTAAAAATTTATTTGAGCGAATAATCATACACTGTGTCATCAGTGGTTCGGGTTTCGTGATGCGTGCATAGTGAATCTTATATCAAATCACAAACCACGATCTACGAACCACGGTTCACTACTTAAATTACTTTCCCAATATCATCTTTATTGAAACAATAAGTAGCAGTACGCCGAATATTCTCTTTAACATAGGGTCGGAAACATGGTGAACAAGGACTGCGCCTAGATAAGCACCGATTATAAAACTCACTGCGATAAATGCTGCCATGTATAGATTAACATTACCTTCTTTAAAGTATTTTATTGCTCCCAAAATAACAACCGGAGCTGTGAGAACTGCTAGAGAAGTACCCTGTGCCTGGTGTTGGGTGAGATGAAAAAAGTAGACCATGGCTGGAACCATTACAAGCCCACCACCTATTCCAAAAAAACCACTTGCTATACCGGCTACTAAGCCTATAAGAACAGATCCAATTGTTACCATTTCTTTAACCTCCAACTCGTATTGATACGCTATGATATTGGATAAACTTTAAGAGCTTAAAAGGGTTAAGCCATTCAAAACTATTGTTAGATTTAGTGCCTTTTCTCTTTGTTCAATTTTATAATATCAATTCTATAAATAAATCGTGGATTCAAAAAAGAATTGTCATTGCGAGCTTTGCGGTCCCCTAACTGCCCTCCCTTATTTATCCCTACCACAGATCCCAGCGAAGCAATCTCAACAACGGTCAAGAGACTGCTCGGGACTTCGTTCCTCGCAATGACAGGCATCATTATTCACAATCAAAAAATCGAATTGGTATAATTCCTACTGAACTTGCAATTTCAAGTCGTTACCTGACTCTCTATTTTGTAGTTGTTTGTAAATTGCTTCCGCCTCACTAGACTTACCCAATTTTTCTAGTGAGAATGCAATATGGAGTTTGGCTTGATTCCTATATGGATTTTTCTCTTTATCAAGTTTTGATAGATAATCTATTGCTTGTTGCAAGTTTCCGTTGTCAAAACTCGCTGTGCCTAAAGTAAGATATGCAGCATCATTAAGCATTGGATCCTTTACACCGCTCTTTAGAAAATCATTGAGCAGGTTTATAGCCTCGTCATAGTTTTCGGTATTGTAGTTAATTAAGGCTGCATAGAAAAGAGCTATCTTAGAAATATCGGCTCTGGGGTATTCTTTTTTTAAAGATATAAACTTATTTAGTGCTTCTTCATAGTTTTCCTTTTGGTAACTTGCCATGGCTTCGCTAAAAAGGGAATTAGCAGCTAAACCGTATCTTTCATTAATAATAACTCCAATTAAAGCTCCGGCTATTACTATTAGTATTGCACCAAAAACGATTAGTATTTTCCTATAATTCTCTGATGTAATAACGATTGCTTTAGCAATGAATTCCCTAAACCTATCCGGCTTTTTTAGTTCCTTTGGAGTTACCTTTACCTTTTTTGCCATGCCGAAATTATATATATTAACTACTACCAACGCAAGTTGGTCTTGCCCTGAAGGTTATAAATAATAGTATGAAAGCAGATTTAAAGAAATGAAAAACACTGCAGCAAGCTGCAGGGTATCGGCGCAGAGACTGAAAAACTCTTTGGTACAGCATTGACAATACCATGAACTGTCATTGCGAAGGAGTGAAACGTGTTTTGTGCCAAGTCGAGCGTTAGCGAAGGATTGCTTCGCTAGTGCAATGACGGTGGTAACCCTTTAGTTAGCTACAGGAAATTATCTAGTTAAAAGATAACCCTTACTTTATTTAAAATAGAGTGGATGGCACTTAAGTACTGTAGGGCCTTCCAGTTTATGCAATTTCTATCACAATTTTTTGATTAGGTTTGTTATTACAGAATTATATATGGTAATAACATACCGATTTGTAACCTTACTTGCGGTTTTACTGTGAGAAAGCTAAAATATCCTTAGGTGTATTATTCAAATGAGAAAAAAAATATTTGTGTTAGTATCTGTTTTTGCTTTCCTTTTTCTCTCTCTGAATTCTCGCTCAGATTCTGATAAAAAAATAATCCTTATTGAAATTGATGGAACAATCAATCCCGCCACATTAGATTACATTCGTACGGGAATCGAGCATGCTGAGAAAAACTCTGCCGAGGCTTTGGTAATTCTTCTAGATACACCCGGTGGGCTTCTTGCATCTACTAAGGAGATTGTTAAGCTAATTTTGAATTCACCTGTTCCAGTTGTTATATATGTTTCTCCAAGCGGAGCTACGGCTACTTCGGCAGGCGTTTTCATTACACTTTCTGCGAATATTGCGGCTATGGCAGAGGGGACAAGTATTGGCGCTGCCCATCCTGTGATGATTTCTCCAGGCGGTGGCGGGGGACAAGGTGACACTGATAAAGAGGATAGTGAAAGAAAAAAGTTTAGTGAAAAGGTTGAAAACTTCGCTTCTTCATTTATAGAGAGCATTGCCCAAAAGCGTAAGAGAAATGCCAAATGGGCAATAGAGGCTGTAAGGAATAGCGCCTCAATCACTGAGACTGAGGCCTTAAACAAGAATGTTATTGATCTTATTTCCCCTGACCTAACAGACCTCATTAGCAAGATTAATGGACGCCAGGTTGACATTCCTAGTGGTAAGAAGGTGCTTAATACAAAAGGGGCGCTCGTTGAAAGACTTGATATGAATGTTAAGCAAAAGTTAATTGATACTCTTAGCACCCCCGATATTGCCTTTCTTTTAATCTCCCTTGGCTCACTGGGGCTTCTTATAGAATTTTATAATCCGGGTTTGATCTTCCCAGGTGTTGCGGGGGCAATATGTCTTCTACTTGGCCTTGTTTCACTACAGATACTTCCATTTAATTATGCTGGTCTTGCACTTCTTATTCTTTCAATCATACTTTTTGCCTCTGAGATCTATGTGACGAGTTATGGACTACTAAGCATTGGAGGAATAACTAGTTTCATATTAGGAGCCCTTCTTCTATTTGATACACCTGAATCAGATGTTAGGGTGGGATTCAGTGTGGTAATAAGCGCTGCTTCTGCGATCGGACTCTTCTTCCTTTATGTCGGCTACTATCTTCTAAAGGCCCAGCGCTCTAGTCTATCAGTGGGATTTGAAGGCCTTCTGGGAGAAGAGGGTGTCGCTACAACCAAAATAGAAAAAGACGGTAAGATTTTTATTCATGGTGAGTACTGGGATGCTGAAAGTGAGGAGACAATTGGTAAAGGTGATAAAGTAAAGGTGATTGAAGTCAAAGGTAATTTTAGATTAAAGGTAAAAAAGACTTAGGTTTCAAATAGGAGGAATATAGCCATGTCTGCTATTTTTATATTTGTTGCTTTCATAATACTTTTTATCCTTGCAGGGATTAGGGTTTTAAATGAGTACGAGCGTGGGGTGGTATTTAGACTGGGTCGAATTATCGAACCAAAGGGACCAGGGCTTAGATGGATAATTCCTGGGGTTGATAAGATGTTTAAAATTGGTCTTCGTGTAATTACCTTGGAGGTACCCTCACAGGATGTTATAACTAGGGACAACGTTTCTGTTAAGGTTAATGCAGTTGTTTACTTTCGTGTCGTTGATCCTGTTAAGGCTATAATTCAAGTGGAGAACTATCTTTATGCAACCTCTCAGCTTGCACAAACAACTTTAAGAAGCGTCCTCGGACAGGTAGAACTTGATGACCTTCTTTCTGAAAGAGAAAAATTGAACATACGGCTTCAGGAGGTGCTCGATAAACATACAGATCCTTGGGGAATGAAGGTTTCTCTCGTTGAAGTAAAGTTCGTTGACCTTCCTCAAGAGATGCAGCGTGCAATGGCTAAACAGGCCGAAGCCGAAAGAGAGAGAAGAGCTAAGGTTATAAATGCTGAAGGAGAGTATCAGGCAGCAACTAGGCTTGCAGAGGCCTCAGATATACTTTCTCGGAATCCGATGTCGCTCCAGCTTAGGTACCTTCAGACTCTTATCGAAGTATCATCTGAAAAGAATTCCACACTTGTCTTTCCGATTCCAATTGATCTTCTCAGACCCTTTTTTGACAAATCCTCTAAGTGATAAACTGGTCTAATTCGATAAAGTACGGTATAGATGCTACATAGATCCCTTTCCCTACTAATCCTTCTGGTTTTCACTCCAGTTTTGATTTCATGTAAGCCCGGCGGTAGCGAGACAAAATCATCTAGCGAAGAGTACTCAAAATACTCAGATACGGAGCCTGCTGAAGGTGACTGGCTTATTTATCATATTGGTGCAGAGCCAGCCACACTAAACCCCATCACAGCAACAGATGCGTATCAATCTATTGTGAATGCTGGAAACATTTATGAAACTCTTGTTAAACGAGATAATGAGACTCTTGAAATCATTCCTCTTCTAGCTGATAGATGGGAGATTTCAGAAGATAAACTCGTCTACACCTTCTTTATCAAAAAGGGAATCAAGTGGCATGACGGCGTTCTATTTACCTCACATGACGTGGTTTTCTCATATGAGAAAATAATGGATCCAAAGGTTGATGCTCCTCATCTTAGAAATTATTACCAAGACATAAAAAGGGTTGAAGCCCTTGATGACTATACCGTTCGGTTTACATATTCTAGGCCCTACTTTTTGGCGCTTGAGTTCTGTGGCGGAATGGACATAGTTCCAAAGCATATATTTGAGAAGGGCGATTTTAATACTAATCCTGCGGGAAGGCACCCGATTGGAACAGGCCCGTATAAGTTTATAAAATGGGACACTGGAAAAGAGATAATCCTTGAGAGAAACGAAAGTTACTGGGGGGAAAAACTTAATATTAAACGAATTATATTTAAGATAATTACCGACCCTACAGTTACACTCCAAGTACTTAAGCGTGGTGAGATTGATTTTTCTGGTCTTACTCCTATACAGTGGTCGAGGCAGACTTCTTCAGAGCGTTTTAAAAAACACTTCGAAAAGCTAAGCTATTTCACACCGAACTATAGTTTTATAGGCTGGAATATAAATTCACCTTTCTTCTCGGATACACGTGTGAGAACCGCAATGACCTATCTTGTAAATAGAAAAATGATTCTCGAAAAAATTCTGTATGATCTAGGTGAGGTTGTAACAAACCCATTTTATATAAATAGCCCTGAGTATGACAAATCAATAAAGCCTTATCCATATGATTCTTCAACGGCAAAGCAACTCCTTGACGAGGCTGGATGGGTTGATCATGATGGTGATGGAATCAGAGATAAAAAAGGAGTTAAGTTTGATTTTGAGTTTTTACTTCCTAGCGGTTCTGTTACGGGGGAGCAGATTTCAACGATATTGAAAGAAGAACTCAAGAAGGTAGGAATCAGGATGAATATAAGAAGGCTTGAATGGGCAGTATTTACAAAGCAGCTCGATGAAAGAAAATTCGATGCAGTGACCCTTTCATGGGTTATGGGTGTAGAGTCTGACCCATATCAAATCTGGCATTCCTCTCAAGCTGAAAGAGGATCTAATTTTGTGGGATTTAAAAATAAAGAGGCTGATCAATTAATAGAACAAGCCCGAACAGAATTTAACAGAAAAAAGAGGATAGAGCTTTATAGAAGGTTTGCTGAAATTGTTTATCAAGATCAGCCGTACACTTTTCTCTTTTGCCGTAAATCAACGGTAGCCCTGCAGAGAAGATTCAAAGGGGTTAAGGTTCATCCACTCGGATTAGACCCACTTGAGTGGTTCGTGCCACTTCCTCTACAAAGGTATGGAGAAGTGGCTATGAGTCACTGAATCATATAGATTGTCTATGTGGAGTGGTTCGTGATTAGTGTTTCGTGATTCGAACCACGAGCCACGATTCACGAATCACGATATGAGAACCTATTTACTAAAACGTTTATTCCTAATTATACCAACGCTTCTGGGTATAACCCTTGTCACCTTCTTTGTCATTCAGCTTGCCCCAGGAAACCCTGTTTCGAGAAAGCTCCAGGTTGGTGAAGGAGTTAAAGCTGAGGCTATTACGAAGGATATTATAGAGCAGACTAAAAAGTTATATGGTCTTGATAAACCGATTTACATACGCTACTGGATATGGTTGAAGCAAATAGCTACTCTAGATTTCGGTCGCTCATATAAAGACCATCGCCCTGTAATTCAGAAAATCGCAGAAAGGCTACCTGTAACCCTTTCTATAAATATTATTTCAATATTACTTGTTTATATCATTTCGATTCCACTTGGTGTTTATTCTGCTGTCACACAGGGGAGTATCAGAGATCGAGCTATCACATTTTTTCTTTTCGCGCTTTATTCAATCCCAAGTTTCTGGCTTGCTATGGTTTTAATATACTTTTTGGGTGGCGGTGAGTTTTGGGATGTTTTCCCAATCTATGGAATCCTTTCTCCAGGGGCAGAGAACTATCCATTTTTAAAAAAGCTTCTAAATTTTCTCTGGCATATTACTCTTCCAGTGATTTGCCTAACGTATGGAGATTTAGCTTACCTTTCACGTTATCAGAGAGGAAGCCTTCTTGAGGTTCTTCGCTCAGAATTTATAAGAACAGCGCGGGCAAAGGGACTCACAGAGTCAAACGTTATATTCAAGCATGCCCTTAGAAATGCCCTAATACCTATAATTACAATCGTTGCATCAGTACTACCAGCTATGATTGGAGGAAGTGTAATAATAGAAAGTATTTTCTCTATTCCTGGAATTGGGCAGCTTGGTTTTGAAGCTGTGCTCTCGAGGGATTATCCACTTATAATGGCGATTGCTACCATATCGGCCTTTCTTACTCTTATTGGAATATTAATATCAGATCTGGCTTACGTGATGGTAGACCCAAGAATAAGCTTTGAAGGAAAAAGATGAATACTCAAGTTGTGGGTGTTAGCCAAGTATATCAGCCAATTCCAAAAAGCCCTGGTTACTGGGGTACTGTCTGGATTGAGTTCAAAAAAGATAAATTAGCTATGACGGCGCTATGTGTGATACTGTTCCTTTTCATTGTTGCAATCTTCTCTGACTTTATAGCGGGGAATAAACCAATATTTCTTAAATGGAATGGGAAGATGTATTTTCCAGTCCTTTTCGAATACAAGGAGTTGTTCAATGTAGATTTTAAAGAGCTTACTGAGAGCCTACCTAAAGATAATTTTGCTGTATACCCACCTATAAGATACAGTGATACTGAGTATGACCTTCTATCTGTTCTCTCCCCGCCATCTAGGCCCCATCTTTTTGGAACAGATGACAGGGGCCGTGATGTGTTAAGCCGGATGATTCATGGTACAAGAATATCGCTCTCGATTGGTTTTGTCGCCGTTGGAATTGCAGTAGTGATTGGGATTTTCTTGGGTGTGATTGCAGGATACTATGGAGGGATAACCGACTTTATTGTTTCAAGGCTTTTTGAGATAATGATAACTTTCCCTGTATTTTTTCTTATTCTTACAATACTAGCATTTAGAGACCCTAGTATTTACAACATTATGATTGTTATTGGAGCAACGGGATGGACAGGGATAGCGAGGCTTGTAAGAGGAGAGTTTCTACGATTAAGGAAGTATAGTTATGTAGAGGCTGCGATTGCTCTAGGAAGCCCTGATTTTAGGGTTATGTTAAAGCATATGCTGCCGAATGCTTTTGCCCCAGTTTTGGTTGCTTCTACATTTGGAGTAGCTGGAGCAATTTTGGTAGAGTCTGCATTAAGCTTTCTTGGGTTTGGTGTTCCACCACCAGAGCCGAGCTGGGGGGATGTACTTTCACAATCTCAGAGGTATGTGGATTTTGCCTGGTGGCTTGTTCTATTTCCTGGGGCGGCTATATTTACCACAGTAACCGCTTTTAATTTGGTTGGTGAGGGGTTTAGAGATGCTATTGATCCAAGGTTAAGGGGGAGATAGGTCTGACTTTTAAGGTAATACATGATATTTTAGATCGCTATAGTTCAATCTCGCAAAGTGAGGGTAAAGGCAACGTCTTATGAGAAATATTGTTGAAATAAAGGATCTGAGGGTATCGTTTGGAAGCAACGGGGAAAGACTTGAAGCCGTGAGTGGCATTTCGATTTCCGTTCCTGAAAGGTCTACAGTCGGAATAGTAGGAGAAAGCGGTTGTGGAAAAACGGTGACAGCACTTTCAATCATGCGACTCATTCCAGAACCGCCCGGAAGGGTTGACGATGGTGAGATAATATTCGATGGCGCGGATCTACTAAAGCTTTCGGAAAGAGATATGAGAGCGATTCGTGGGAACAGAATCTCTATGATCTTTCAGGAGCCTATAAGCTCTCTTAATCCAGTTTTTTCGATTGGGGAACAGATTGGAGAGGCTATCAGAACTCATCTTAAGGTATCTAAAAGAGAGGAAAGGGAACGTGTTTTAGAGCTTCTAAGACTCGTGAAGATACCAGAACCTCATAAGAGACTAAACAGTTATCCACATGAGTTGAGCGGTGGAATGTGTCAGAGGGTGATGATTGCAATGGCTCTATCGTGTAATCCAGAGCTTCTTATCGCAGATGAGCCTACAACAGCACTCGACGTTACAATTCAGGCTAGTATCCTAGAATTAATTAGCGAACTTAAAGAAAAAATAGGGATGTCCATTCTTCTTATTACACACGATCTTGGAATAATCTCCGAGGTTGCAGACAAGGTTTATGTTATGTACGCAGGGAAGATTGTAGAAGAAGCACCAGTGATAAATCTATTTAAGAATCCTCGTCATCCATATACTGTAGGGCTTATGAACTCAGTTCCTAGCTTGCATAGCAGGAAGGAAAGGTTAAGGGCGATTCCCGGAATCGTTCCGGGTTATAAAGACCTTCCGATAGGGTGCAGGTTTCAGGATAGATGTCCAATGGTAATAGACAAATGTAGAATTTCTGAGCCACCTCTTAGACAGATTGAGGATGGGCATGTCTCTGCTTGCTTTAGGGCGGAGGAGGTAAGCCTGGGCTTTTTAAATGAAGCTACAGCTAAAAGCGAGAAGTTAAGGAATGAGGAATGGCAATGAGGAAGTAATGACATTTTTAATGTAAATATGATTAGAACATTAACGGTAAAAAAGCAGATGGTAGGAACGGCGGGATCTGGGGTAGTGATCAAGAGGGAGGGTAGTTAGGGAACCTCTTCCAGCCGTGAATAGGTCGCGCTAGTCCTGTCCTGAGCCGAAGCCCTGAACCCTTCGATACCTCAGGATAAACTCCGTGAAGGGTCTGTCGAAGGAATGGCGGTCCTACTGATAAACTTCTATGGAACTTAGAGAACTAGTAAGAATTGAAAAACTAAAAAAATTCTTTCCTGTAAAGTCAGGTGTATTCTCTCAAGTAGATAATTACGTAAAAGCCGTTGACGGGATAGATTTAAGTATATTTGAAGGTGAGACACTTGGGCTAGTGGGAGAAAGCGGGTGTGGCAAGACAACACTTGGAAAGACTGCTATAAAACTACTTGAGCCTACCGAAGGCGTTATTTTCTTTAATGGACGAGATATAACTAATTTGAATTCTGGTGAGATGCGTCGCCTAAGACGCGAGATGCAGATAATCTTTCAGGACCCTTATGGATCACTTAATCCGAGGATGAAGGTTGAAAGTATTGTAGGTGAGGGACTTACGATACACAATATAATTCCTAGAAAGGAAAGAAGAGCCGAGGTTAAGAGGCTTCTTGAAACTGTAGGTCTCAGGGAGGATGTGCTTTTTCGTTATCCACATGAGTTCAGCGGGGGGCAGCGTCAGAGAATCGCAATAGCTCGTGCGCTTGCTGTAAAGCCTAAGTTTATAGTTTGCGACGAGCCAGTTTCAGCCCTTGACGTTTCAGTTCAAGCACAGATAATAAACCTCCTTCTTACACTTCAAGAAGAATTCAAGCTTACATATCTTTTTATATCTCATGACCTTCGTGTCGTGAGGCATATTAGTGACAGGGTATCTGTAATGTATCTAGGAAAAATAGTAGAACTGGCTGAAAGTGAGGAACTATACAAAAATCCGCTTCATCCCTACACTCAGGTTCTGCTTTCTTCTGTTCCTATTCTGGATCCAGAGACGAAGAGAAAGATTATAATTCTCCCCGGTGATGTCCCAAGCCCGATTGATCCACCTTCTGGATGTAGGTTTCATCCCCGGTGCCCGATTGCGGTTGAAAGATGCAAAAATGAGGAGCCGGTATTACGAGATGTTGGTAGAGGGCACGTGGTTGCTTGTCATCTAGTTTAGATAGGAGAATAGGAATCAACTTGCAAATACCCTTTCTTGTATTATATTTTAGAAAACAAATTGTAGTTTAAAAATATAAAATGAAAATTAGAGTATCCGATATGGGTGAATCCGGACTACATATAAAAACGTTTAGAAAGCCTGAATGGCTTACCAACATTCCTGAGCTTTCTTCAGATGAAGGGGATACCCATCTTTCTTCAAACATCAATGTTGATCTTCTTCTAACGAAAGTATTAAAAGAAATCTCAGTTCGCGGAAATATTTGGTTCTCGATTGAAACACCATGTGCAAGGTGCCTCGATACAATGGATTTAATTCTCGAACCAGAGGTGAATTTGATTCTTCTGCCCGAATATCTTCCGCACGAAAAGGATGAAGATATTGATTTTGAGACTTACAAAGGAGATGAGATTGATCTAGGTGGTTACCTTCGTGAGCTGATTGCTATGTCTTTACCTATAAAGGTACTCTGCGTTGAGGAGTGCAAGGGACTCTGCCCCAACTGCGGTGTCAACTTGAATCTAGAGGAGTGTTCTTGCAAAGATAATTGGGTTGACCCTAGGTTTGCAGTCCTTAGAAATCTGAAGGTTTAGGATTAAATTTCAGACAAGAATTGACAAAAATGATCACGAATGAAAATAGGCGGGATGCAGGATACAAGATTCAGGATGCATGATACATGATAAAAGATGTAACTTTCATGCATCTTGCATCATTTTATTCGTATAAATTCGTGTTCGTTTGTGCCTAAGTAGTTACGTTTAGAAGCTAAAAGAGGAGATTATAATGGCGCTTCCAAAGAGAAAACCTTCTAAGTCGAAGTCAAGAAAGCGACGGACTCACTACAAGATTTCCAATCCGAGCCTTTCTTTATGTCCCAATTGTAATGAGCTTAAACCTCCCCACAGGGTTTGTCCACACTGTGGGTTTTATAAAGGAAGGACATTCAAAAAAGCAGCGGAGGAGTAGGAGGATAATGAAGATCGCTCTTGATGCAATGGGCGGGGATTTTGCTCCAAGGGCAGTGGTTGAGGGTGCTCTTCTAGCGGCAAGGGAAATTGAGAGCTCTGTAATTCTTGTTGGGAAAAAGGATGAGATTACAAGAGAATTATCTCAATTTGGAGAGATGGGAAAAGAAAAGATAGATATTGTTCATGCATCTCAAGTAGTTGAGATGAAAGAACCAATCGCAAAAGCTATACGAAAATCCGACTCTTCTATTAAGGCTTCAGCAGAACTTGTCAGAAGAGGAGAAGCAGATGCGTTTGTGAGCATGGGGCATTCAGGAGCGGTAATGGCATTGGGAATGATTACCCTAGGGAAAATTAGCGGTGTTGAAAGACCTGCCTTATGCGCTGTAATCCCTACATTGAAAGGTTCTGCTGTTTTAATTGATGTAGGGGCTAACGTCGACTCAAAACCAATCAACTTGGTTCAGTTTGCAATTATGGGCGAGGCGTTTGCGAGAATCATCCTAGAGCGTGAAAATCCAAAAGTAGGCCTTCTCAGCAACGGCGAAGAGGAGATTAAAGGGAATGAGATCACAAAGCGTACTCACTCCCTACTAAAGGAGTGCTCGATCAACTATATAGGTTATGTAGAGGGAAAGGACCTCCTATTAGGCGATATAGATATAATAGTTTGTGATGGATTTATAGGGAACATTATACTCAAAATGGGTGAGGGCTTCGTTGAGCTTTTGCCAAAATTTATAATGAAAAGGGCGTTAGGCAATTCAGAAATAGCGAGATACCTACCTTCTCTTGAGGAATTTGAACACTTGATCAGAGAAAAATTTGACTATAATGAATATGGGGGTGCACCTCTTTTGGGAGTAAAAGGTATATGTATTGTGGGTCACGGAAGATCAAAAGCGAAGGCTATAAAAAATGCGATTCGGATGGCGGAGGAATTCATAAAGCGCGACTTGGTAAATAAGGTTGAGAAAGAGTTCACGGCCAATATTAGGCTAAGTAGAGATTTAACGAACTAAGACTTAAATTCTATGAAGGCATTTGTATTTCCAGGGCAGGGATCACAATATGTAGGAATGGGGCAAGATCTTTACAAGGAATTTCCCACTGCAAGAAGAACCTTCGAAGAATCGAGTGAGGTACTTGGGTTAGATATGGCAAAACTCTGTTTTGAGGGAGACTCGAAGGATTTAAGACTCACGGAAAACACGCAGCCTGCCATTCTTACTGTTAGTGTTGCTGCTTGGCTGGTGCTTGACGAGGAAACGGGTATTAAAGCTGATTTTCTTGCGGGTCATAGCCTTGGTGAATACTCTGCCCTTGTTGCAAGTGGAGGGCTTGATTTTAAAGATGCCGTTTTAGTTGTTAGAAAGCGTGGGGAATACATGCAGGCTGCAGTTCCTGATGGCGTAGGTGCTATGGCTGCTATTCTCGGTCTTTCCAAAGAGAAAGTGGAAGAAGCGTGTAGGGAGGCTTCTCAAGACGGTCTGATAGTTAGCCCGGCTAATTTTAATGCACCTGGTCAGGTTGTGATATCAGGTAATAAAGAAGCGGTTGAGGAAGCCTGTGCATTGGCAAAATCAAATGGAGCAAAAAGGGCTGTACTTCTCGAAGTAAGTGCTCCATTCCACTGTGCGTTAATGAACACTGTTGCAAAGAGATTGGAAGAGGTTTTAAGCCAAGTTGATATCTTCGAACTTGAAGTCCCTGTTGTATCGAATTACGAAGCAAAACCGAATAAGGATTCATCTAGGGTGAAGACTCTTCTTATAGACCAGGTTGCAAACCCGGTGAGATGGGATGATTCGGTTAATATGTTATATGAAAGCGGTGTTAGGGAGTATGTTGAGATTGGGCCTGGTAATGTGCTTTCTGGTTTAATAAAAAGGACTGTTTCTAATATTTCAGTTCTTAATTTTGAAAAAATTGAACAACTCAAATCTCTCAAAGAAAGATGGAAAACACTTAAATTATGAAGTAAGGGATGTTTGGTATAAAGCGGTCATGAGCAAGCCTGTCCCGAGTTCGGTCGAGGGAACTCGTGACCTACCCAATATGGGGAAATAAAATAAAAATCGGGTAGTCCGCCAGTCGTCTCGCCTGAGCTCGACGCAGGCTTGCTGGTGGCTTAAGGAAAATGGCAGAATTTAAAGATAAGGTAGCGCTTGTAACAGGCTCGTCAAGAGGTATTGGAAGGGCTGTAGCACTTGAGTTAGCTTCACGTGGTGCGTTCGTTATCGTTAACTATGCCCAAAACGAGGCTGCGGCAAGGGAAGTACTATCTACGATAGGAAATTCTGGAGGAAAAGGCGAGATTAGGCATTTTGATGTAGCTAATACAACCGTAGTTCAGGATGAAATTGGGAAGATAGGAGAGCAATTAGGCGGACTTCATATACTAGTAAATAACGCAGGCATTACAAGAGACGGTCTTATAGTACGGATGAAGGAGGAAGATTGGGATGTGGTTCTTTCCATTGACCTGAAGGGTGTATTTAATTGTACAAGGGCTGCTGCGAAGATTATGATGAAGCAGAAATACGGAAGGATCATAAATATTGCTTCAATCATAGGGGAGATGGGAAATGCTGGGCAAGTCAACTATTCAGCCGCAAAAGCTGGTATAATAGGATTTACTAAATCTGCTGCAAAGGAACTTGGCTCTAGAGCAATAACGGTAAATGCAGTGAGTCCAGGGTTTATTGAGACTGATATGACACGTAATCTTCCTGAGAATATTAGGAATAAATATGTGGAAGGTATTCCACTTGGGAGGTTTGGAACTCCAGAGAATGTTGCAAAGGTAGTAGCATTTCTTGCATCTGATGATGCATCTTATATCACAGGAGAAGTTGTAAGGGTAAATGGCGGGCTTTATACTTGAAAAACAAAAATTTGGGAGGAATTAATTATGGGAATTCAACATGAACAGGAAATAGTTGGCAAGGTGAAGAAGATGGTTGCTAGTCAGCTTGGAAAGTCTGAGGATGAGATATCTCTCGAATCGGCATTCATCGAGGATTTAGGTGCAGATTCACTTGACCTGGTGGAGCTAGTCATGGCGATGGAGGACGAATTTGGTGTAGAAATCTCTGACGAAGATGCACAGCGCATTATAACGGTTCAGGATGCGATAAGCTATGTTCTGGAGCGTCGGAAGTAATGAAAAGAAGGGTAGTTGTAACCGGAGTCGGGCTTATAACCCCACTTGGCACGGGAAATGAAAAAAGCTGGAAAGGAATCTGTGAGGGACATCCGGGGATAAGGCGGATTCAAAAGTTCGATCCTTCGGTGCTCAAGACACAGATAGCTGGTGAGGTTCTTGATTTTGATCCTGTTAATTTTATGGATCCTAAGGAGATAAGAAGAAGCGATCCATTTATTCAATACGCTGTTGCAGCTACACAACTATCTCTGAATGATGCTGGTCTCGAAATTACGGAGGATATTTCTCCGGACGTTGGGACTTTTGTGAGTTCCGGAATCGGGGGGCTTGATTCATTTCAGAAAAATGTGATAGAGATGCATGAAAGGGGGCCTTCACGGGTATCACCATTCTTCATTCCTTCAATGATTGCAAATATGGCTTCTGGATACGTATCAATATTCTTCCACGCTAAGGGACCTAATAGCTGTACAACCACCGCATGCGCAGCGAGCGCACATGCAATTGGAGATTCGGCAAAGATAATTGAAAGAGGTGATGCGGATGTGATGATAGCAGGAGGTACAGAGGCGCCGATTCTTCCTGTTGCGATAGCAGGATTTAACTCAATGAAGGCACTATCAACTAGGAATGAAGAACCGCATCGTGCTTCCCGGCCTTTTGATAAAGAACGGGACGGGTTTGTAATGGGTGAAGGCGCTGGGATTTTAATCCTAGAGGAGCTTGAGTTTGCAAAAAAACGTCGTGCAAGGATTTATGCAGAAATAATTGGATATGGTATGAGCAGCGACGCTTATCACATTACATCTCCTTCACTTGATGGCCCAGTTAGGTGTATTAGAAGGGCCCTACGTGATGCTCAGCTAAACCCAGAGGATATTGATTATATAAATGCCCACGGAACATCTACTCCTCAAAACGATGTCAATGAAACACGTGCTGTAAAAGAGGTTTTTAATAGCTATGCCTATAAACTCCCGATAAGTTCAACAAAATCCATGACAGGGCATCTTCTCGGCGCAGCGGGAGGTATTGAATCTGCCTTTACAGTTCTTGCTTTGTATAATGGGATTATTCCGCCAACTATCAATCTTGAAAATCCTGATCCTGACTGCGATTTAGATTACGTTCCCAACGAGGCAAGAGAGAGAAAGATAAAAACTGCCCTTAGCAACTCATTTGGTTTCGGTGGGACAAACGCAAGTTTGGCTTTTAAGATGTTCGACGACTGAGAGAGTATTCTTACATAGTTTGGATAACAAAGCTGATATTTTAACTTGATAATTCCTTACAATATACTACGTGGGTTCAACTGTCATTGTGAGCACATTCACTTAGTTCAGTGTAAACTCCGCGAAGCAATCTTACACGGGGTGTCATTCCGAACCTTGTCCTGAGCCGTGAGCCCTGAGCATGTCGAAGGGGCAGGGGAAGGAGCAGTGAGGAATCTCAATCAGATTGCTTCGGTTTCCTCAAATGACCAAAAGGACTCTGTGTTAGTATGACGATACCCTTCAGCTTGCTGTAGTAAGTTTCATTCCACAATCATTAAAACATTCCTAAATATTTTTCTCCTGTATGTTAAGATCAACAACTCATTATAAAATTGCCGGTTAAATAGGACTGATACATGATAAAAGAGTTTGCCGAAAACTTGTGCCTGGTCGAAGATGAAAAATTCTCGGTTGGGGGTTTGCAAATTGGAAGCCGCATGACGATAGTTCGTATGAATGATGGCAATTTATTTGTTCATTCACCAATAGCACTTTCAAAAACAATAAATGACTCAATTGATTCCATTGGTAAACCAAGATTTATTATCGCACCTAACACTATGCACCACCTATTTTTGAAACAATTTTATGATCAATATTCAGATACAGAGCTTTATATAGTGCCGGGACTAAGGAAAAAGTGCCCTGCTCTCTCACATGCAAAAGATTTAGTGGATGGAACGGATTACCCATGGAAAAAGGAAATTAAACAACATCATGTTAAGGGAATAACCAAATTAGAAGAGGTTGTGTTCTTTCACCCACAGAGTAAGACACTGGTATTAACTGATTTAGCTTTTTATATAACTTCTGAAAGATCTTTGTTTACATGTTTGTTCTTTCGTTTAAATGGTGTGTATGATAAGTTTGGTCCGTCGAGAATATTCAAGCACTTTATTCTAAAGAACAAATCTGAATTCAATAAATCACTCGATTACATTTTGACTTGGAATTTTGAAAGAATAATCATCTCACATGGGAAACTTATCAAAAAAAATGGAAATGATGTTTTTGCTGAAGCTTTTAAGTAAATCTAATGTTCCAGTTCACGGCAGAGATCAATTACTTCTTTTATTCGTGGATAAAGTTCATCTAGTGTTTTGGCCTGAGTATAGCAGCTCTTTAACAAAGGCACTGTAGCTACGTAGTATCCGTTCTCATCCTGCTCAATTAAAACGGTTAAAGTACGATGTCTTGTTCTTATTTTACTCATTTTTCTATTCCATGTTCATGTTTTCAAAGCTTTCGATTAGTATAGTACAAGTAAATTTTGGTATCAACAAAACACAGGAAAGGTGGAGAGTTAGGTTGTATCTCTTTCAGCTAATTTCAGATCTAGTGTAAGATAAATTTTCATATTTACACTCCTAGTATATAATACAATTATGTGTATTTGTAAGCTTGAATCATAATGGGAGAAAAGTAATGGCTACAAATAATCCTTTTGATACTATTGCGTCCCTTAAAACCAGTTTCGAAACGGTTAAGTTCTACTCCCTAGAGCGACTTGGAAATGCTTTAAAAGTTGATATTTCACGATTGCCCTTTTCAATTAAAGTTCTTATAGAAAACGTTCTTAGGCACTGTGATGGACATCTAGTAACTGAAGACGATGTTAGCGCGATTTCGCATTGGAATGCTAAAAAATCCGAAGGAAGTGAGATACCATTTTTACCTGCACGTGTTGTACTACAGGATTTTACAGGAGTTCCTTGCGTCGCGGATTTGGCAGCAATGCGTTCTGCTGTGCACAAAATGGGCGGAGACACAAAGCGGATAAATCCCATCGTCCCCGTTGATCTTGTGATTGACCACTCAGTTCAGGTTGACTATTTTGGTTCGCCCTCCGCTTTTGAGGCTAATGTTGAAAGGGAGTTTGAACGTAATCGTGAGCGTTATGGTTTCCTAAGGTGGGCACAGAAGGCGTTTGATAAATTTAGAGTGGTGCCGCCAGGAACAGGCATAGTCCATCAGGTTAATCTCGAATACCTAGCAAAGGTTGTTCAGTCAAGTGGAATGAATGGTGATACCGTTGCATTTCCTGACACCCTAGTCGGGACTGATTCCCATACCACAATGATTAATGGCCTTGGAGTATTAGGTTGGGGTGTTGGGGGAATTGAAGCCGAAGCCTGCATGTTAGGCCAGCCACTTTACATGCTTATCCCGGAGGTTGTTGGATTCAAACTAACCGGTGAACTGGTGGAAGGTGCTACGGCTACCGACCTTGTGCTTACTGTGACACAGATGTTGAGACAAAAAGGTGTTGTAGAAAAGTTTGTAGAATTCTTTGGCCCTGGTTTGAGCCGTCTAAGCCTTGCAGATCGAGCAACTGTGGCTAATATGTCACCAGAGTATGGGGCAACCATGGGTTTCTTTCCTGTAGATGAAGAAACCCTTAATTACCTTCACGGAACCGGTCGCGATAAAGAACTTGTTGAACTGGTTGAATACTATACAAAGACACAAGGGCTTTTCAGAACTGATGATATGCCAGATCCAATCTATAGTGAGGTTTTAGAGCTAGACATGAGAACAGTTGAACCATGTCTTGCTGGCCCTAGGCGTCCACAGGACAGAGTGCCTCTTAAAGAAATGAAAAGGTCTTTCGTAAGTGTACTAAAGAGTTACCTTACGGAGCAGAAGGAGGGTGTTCAAGGTACAGGTGTTGGGGAAAGGGTTGAGGTAAAGATGAATGGGCATAAAGCGATGCTGACTCATGGATCTGTTGTTATTTCAGCTATTACGAGTTGTACAAACACATCCAACCCCTCGGTTATGATAGGTGCAGGACTCTTGGCAAAAAAGGCAGTCGAACAAGGTCTTGAGGTGAACCCCGCTGTCAAAACAAGCTTAGCGCCTGGATCACGTGTTGTAACAGACTATCTCAAGGAATCAGGGCTAATGCCTTATCTAGAGGCATTGGGGTTTCATCTAGTCGGTTATGGTTGCACGACGTGTATTGGGAATAGTGGGCCACTGCCAGAACCAATAGCTGAGGCTGTGAAAAAAAATGATCTAACCGTCGCTGCTGTTCTAAGTGGGAATAGAAACTTTGAGGGTCGTATTAATCCACTTTCCAAAATGAGCTATCTTGCATCGCCGCCGCTTGTAGTGGCGTATGCGCTAGCTGGTACAGTAAATATTGATATGTTGAATGAACCGTTGGGTGTGAGCCGTAGCGGCAAGCCCGTATATCTTAAGGATATCTGGCCAAGTCAGAATGAGATTCGTAACGCAATTGAAAAAGCTCTGAAACCTGAGCTTTTTAGAGGTCAATATGCACATGTCTTCGAAGGTGATGAGCGATGGAAAAAATTATCTACCCCTGAAGGTAACCTGTATAAGTGGGATGCGGAATCAACCTACATCCAGGAGCCGCCATTCTTTAAAGATCTCTCGCCGGAGCCACAAGCTTTGCAGGACATCAGGGGAGCACGCGTCCTTGCGTTACTTGGAGATTCTGTGACTACCGATCATATTTCACCCGCCGGGGATATACCGGTAGATGGTCCGGCCGGGAAATATCTAATTGATTGTGGTGTAACAAAGAGGGAATTTAACAGCTTTGGTTCACGGCGCGGTAACCATGAGGTTATGATTCGTGGAACCTTTGCAAATATTAGGATTAAGAATTTAATGGTACCAGGCACTGAAGGCGGCTGGACTATTTATATTCCAACGAATGAAAAAATGAGCATCTATGAGGCTTCGATGAAATATAAAACTGAAAGTATTCCGCTCATTGTTATAGCAGGGAAGGAATACGGAAGCGGCAGCTCACGCGACTGGGCGGCAAAGGGTACAATGCTTCTTGGTGTTAAAGCAGTAATCGCTGAGAGTTTTGAAAGGATTCATCGAAGCAACCTTGTAGGAATGGGGGTACTTCCGCTTCAGTTTAAACCCGGTGAGAGCCACGAGACGCTCAATTTGACAGGCTTTGAAGAATATGACATAGAAGGAATTACCAAACAACTTAAACCCCGTAAAGAGGTTACGATTAGGGCACGGAGAACTGATGGCAGTGAAATTAGATTTAAAGCGATATGCCGCCTCGATAGTCTAATTGAAATAGAGTACTATCGTAACAGCGGAATTCTCCAGACGGTGCTTCGTCAAATGCTTAAGGTGAGCTGAAGCAGATATTCTCCAAGAGCAATTCCCATTAATTCCTATACGATGGCTGGAATCATAAAGGGTACTGGACTCAGCATCGAGGAATTTAAAAAAGCTTTTATGATGGTGGGAGAGAAAATCTAGCAAAGCAGATTTGTTTTTCTTTCAAATCCATGTATATTCAATTTCCTAAAAATATATAAGAGAGGAATTACGTCATGTCGTCGTTTACACCGTCAAGCGAAGGTCAAAAAATCAAAATTGATCAAAAAAAGAATGAACTTCAAATTCCAGATAACCCTATCATTCCTTTTATAGAAGGTGATGGAACAGGGCCTGATATTTGGCGGGCTTCCCAGCGTGTATTTGATGCCGCAGTTAAAAAGGCATATAACGGCAACAAGAAGATAGTGTGGTTTGAGGTTCTTGCTGGTGAAAAGGCATACAATAAACTTGGAACCTGGCTCCCTGATGAGACGCTTGAGAATATAAAGGGATATATAGTCGCCATAAAGGGACCTCTTACAACTCCTGTGGGTGGAGGTATTAGGAGTTTAAACGTTAGTCTAAGACAACTTCTTGATCTTTATGCCTGTGTGCGTCCTGTTAGATACATTAAAGGGACCCCTTCTCCTGTAAAAAAACCTGAACTTATGGATGTAGTGATTTTTAGAGAAAACACTGAGGATGTTTATGCTGGGATCGAGTGGAAAAGCGGCTCTCCTGAGGTAAAAAGGCTTTTAAAGTATTTAAAACGGAATTTCAAAGTGAATATTCGCGAAGATTCTGGAATTGGAATTAAACCGATAAGCGCTTTTGGCACAAAGAGGCTTGTTAGAAAAGCTATTAAGTACGCACTTGCAAGAGGTAGAAAGAGCGTAACAATCGTTCACAAGGGAAACATCATGAAGTTTACTGAGGGTGCGTTTAGAGAGTGGGGCTATGAGCTTGCTCGAGAGGAATTTGGTCATGTTACGATTACGGAGGATGAACTCTGGACAAAGTATGATGGCCGGATGCCTGAAGGGAAGCTACTAATTAAAGACAGGATTGCAGATAATATGTTCCAGCAGGTTTTAACAAGACCAGATGAATATGATGTAATTGCAACACCTAACCTGAATGGTGATTATCTCTCCGATGCATGTGCTGCCCAGGTAGGTGGGCTTGGAATGGCTCCAGGTGGAAACATTGGAGATTTCTATGCAGTATTTGAAGCAACACACGGAACAGCGCCAAAATATGCGGGACAGGACAAGGTGAATCCAGGCTCTGTAATACTTTCGGGTGTTATGATGTTTGAGTATCTTGGCTGGCAAGAGGCCGCAGATATGATCATTAAAGCCATGGAGAAAACAGTTTCTGAAAAAAAGGTCACTTACGACCTACATCGTCAGCTTGAAGGTGCTAGACTTCTCAGGTGTTCCGAGTTTGGAGATGCGATTATATCTAATATGGATTCGGTACAAGGTGAGTAGACGATTTATATCATTTCCAGGCCATTTCATATTGGCATCTTTCCCTACATAATGTATGGCTTTTAATACGAAGACAACCCTTGTTATTCATGATATAGAGCTTTGAATATCTCCGCTACACCCTGAATATATTTTCATGCCCTGTATAAGACTTGACACATTGAAGTTGTAGATTATGCTAATCATAGATTTCTATTCGGAGTGAAAATCAAGCATAGGAGTGAGCAATGAGCAGACCAAAAATCTCAGTAATCGGTGCGGGAAACGTAGGTGCTTCTGCTGCCTTAAAATTAGCGGAACTCGAGCTTGGAGATGTTGTTCTTGTAGACATTGTAGAAGGCATGCCTCAAGGAAAGGCGCTTGATTTAATGCAGATGCGTCCTGTATCCGGGCGCGACGTTAATATTATCGGGACAAATGGTTATGACGAGACAGAAGGGTCAGATATTGTAATAGTAACGTCAGGCATTCCCCGTAAACCAGGAATGAGCCGTGATGATCTTCTTTCAACCAATACTAAGATTGTAAAACAGGTTACTGCAGAAGTAGCAAAAAGATCTCCAAACTCAATCTTAATTCTCGTTACAAACCCACTTGATGCAATGGTCTACGTAGCATATAAGGTGAGCGAATTCCCAAAGCAAAGAATAATGGGAATGGCCGGAGTTTTAGATTCGGCTAGGTTTAGGACCTTTATCGCAATGGAGCTTGGTGTGTCCGTAGAAAATATACATGCGTTTGTTCTTGGAGGACACGGAGACGATATGGTTCCACTTGCAAGGTGTACTACGGTTGCAGGTGTTCCGATTACGGAGCTTATGTCTAAGGATAGGGTTGATGCTTTAATTCAGAGAACCCGCGATGGTGGCGCTGAAATTGTTAAACTCTTAAAGACGGGAAGTGCATTTTATGCACCTGCTGCTTCAACTGTAGAGATGGTAGAGGCGATACTTAAGGATAAAAAGAAAATCCTCCCTTGTTGTGTTCTCGCAGAAGGTGAATATGGAATTAACGATACATTTGTTGGTCTTCCTGTTAAGCTTGGAAGAAGTGGGATTGAAGAAATCTTGGAGATAAAGCTCACGCCCGAAGAACGTGAAGCGCTTCACCTTTCGGCAAGCCACGTCAGAGAGCTTTGTAACAGGGTCTATGAACTGGGGGAGCTTTAAGGAATTTTATCGGTAAAATAAGGCTATCTAGTTAAATGACTTGACAGAGAAGTACAATTCAGTTAATAAATCTCGCTCCATTAATAATCTAAGAATTGTAAACATAACTAAAAAATGATTATTGGTTCTCATCAGGGTGGTTCACATAAAGAATGGGTAATTACGAAACTTATAAATATGATGTCGTTATAGTCGGTGGAGGTGGTGCCGGGCTAAGGGCCGCCATTGCGGTTGCGGAGACAAATCCAGCCCTAAAGGTAGCTCTAGTGAGTAAGGTTTACCCGATGCGCAGTCACACGGTATCGGCTGAGGGAGGAGCCGCCGCAGTAATCAAGGAAAACGACAGCTTCGACGAGCACTGCTCGGACACAATTCTGGGAAGCGACTGGCTTGCCGATCAGGATGCTGTCGAGTTGTTTGTCAAAGAAGCGCCCAGTGAGATGATTCAACTTGAACACTGGGGTTGTCCATGGAGCCGTGAGCCAAACGGCAAGGTAGCCGTACGTCCCTTTGGCGGAATGAAAATCGAGCGCACCTGGTTTGCCGCTGATAAGACAGGCTTTCACATGCTTCATACGCTCTATCAGACCTCCCTTAAGTACGATAACGTCACCCATTTCGACGAGTGGTTTGCGACCAAGGTCCTCGTCGAAAATGGACGCTGTCAGGGGATCACTGCCCTAGAATTGCGCTCTGGTCAAATACGAGTTATTGCCGGTAAGGCCGTTATTATCTGTACAGGAGGTGCAGGACGCGTTTTCCCATTCACGACAAATGGGGCGATTAAGACCGGAGATGGAATGGTCATGGCCTATCGGGCTGGGGTAGCTCTCAAAGACATGGAGTTTGTCCAATACCATCCAACTGGTCTTCCCGGAACAGGAATCCTCATTACCGAGGCAGCTCGCGGAGAAGGGGGCATCTTAGTCAACAAGGATGGTTACCGCTATCTGCAAGACTACGATTTGGGTAAGCCGCTTGAGGTTACAGATTCCCGCCATCCAGTTAAGAAGACAATGGAGCTCGGCCCCCGTGATCGCTTAAGCCTAGCCTTCATGAAGGAGGTAGAGAAGGGGCGCACGCTATCAGGGGCATATGGTGAGTACGTTCACCTCGATCTCAGGCATCTCGGTGAAAAAAAGGTTGATAAGAAGATACCGTTTGTGCGGGAGCTCTCAACAAAGTATGCGGGGATTGACCCTGTCTACGAGCCTATTCCCGTTCGGCCAGTCGTCCACTATATGATGGGCGGCGTTGACACTGATATAGACGGGGCAGCTTCGATGCCGGGTCTCTTTGCTGCAGGAGAGGCAGCTTGTGTCTCGATCAACGGAGCAAATCGGCTTGGCTCCAATTCGCTGACTGAGCTTTTGGTCTTCGGGGCAATAGCTGGACGGGCAGCAGCAAGGTTTGCAACTGAACATCCCGAACTTGATCTCACTGCTCTCCAGAAACAGGGAGCCGACGAACAGGAGAGGATCGCAAAGAATTTTATTCGTAAGGATGGAGGCTATGAACGCGTAGCCACTCTTCGGCAGGAGATGACGAGAACCATGGAGTCTGGTGCCGGTATTTACCGCTCTGAGACAAGCCTAAAAGAAACTTGTAATAAGCTGGCTGAACTCAGGGGTCGTTTTTCTAATATCCTTATTGAAGACCGGAGCCTCAGCTTTAATACTGAACTCACCTCAGCCCTGGAGCTTGACCTCATGCTCGATGTTGCTCAGGCGATAGCGCATAGTGCTCTTGCCAGAACTGAGAGTCGCGGCTCGCATCAACGAACCGATTACCCGGATCGCAACGACGAAAAATTTCTCAAGCACTCGCTTGCCTTTCGCACTGATGGCGCGCCCCGGATCGAATACAAGGATGTTATCATTACACGCTGGCCCCCGGCTGAGCGTGTATATGGGAGGTAAATTCCAATCGAATATGTAGAGACGCATTGCAATGCGTCTCTACGTTATTTTTAATCGGAGCAGAAAATGGAAAAGACGATGAAATTGGAGATATTTAGGTATCGTCCGGACCAGGAGGATCAACCGAGGTTTCAAACGTACGAAGTTCCCTTTAGGGAGGACTGGGTAGTTCTTGATGCGATCAACTATATCAAGGATGAAATTGACGGGACGCTTTCCTACCGTTGGTCCTGCCGTATGGGTGTGTGTGGGAGTTGTGGAATGATGGTAAACGGTATTCCGAAGCTCACGTGCGCCACTTTTCTTAAGGACTACTATCCGGACAAGATTCGGGTAGAGCCGCTCACAGGGTTTCCCGTACAGCGAGACCTTGTGATAGTTATGGATGACTTCATCCATAAACTCAGAGAGATAAAGCCGTGGATAATTCGGCGTGAGGGCGAGGAGAAGCCAATTGAGGGGGGGGAATACCTACAGACCCCAGCCGAACTCGAACAGTACAAGCAATACTCGATGTGCATAAATTGCATGCTTTGCTACGCAGCATGTCCTGTATATGCTCTTGACAACACGTTCGTTGGTCCGGCAGCCATTGCGCTCGCACAACGCTATAACATGGATTCCCGAGACCAGGGACGGGACCAGCGTCAGGAAATCATCGCGAGCCACGAAGGCATTTGGGAGTGCACCTTCGTCGGCGAGTGCAGCGTAGTCTGTCCTAAGGCTGTAGACCCTGCGGGAGCTATCCAGAGATCAAAAGTATCGAGCACAATTGACTGGTATAAGGAAGTGCTAATACCATGGGGGGGAAAGAAGAGATGAAACCTTATCGCCGACCTGTTCCAAACACGTGGTGGCTTATGCGGCGCTCCTACTTCCTTTTTATAGTCCGTGAGCTGGCGTCGGTCTTTGTGGCGGCGTATAGTGTCTTTTTGTTGCTGGTCATCTACAAGCTTGGCCAAGGACCTGAGGCTTATGAAGGGATGATTGAACTTCTCAGGTCGCCTGCCCTTATAGTTTTTCACTTAGTCGTCCTTGCGTTCGCAGTTTATCACAGCATTACCTGGTTCAACCTTACTCCGAAGATCCTTGTTCTGTTTGTTGGAGAAGTGCGAGTCCCGCCACTCCTTATCGCCGGAGCTCATTACTTCGCTTGGCTGGTTCTTTCGGCCCTAGTGGCCTGGGTCATATTGAGGGCATAACTATGAGCAAATCAAACGAACCAATCTGGTGGTCTTTGTTTGCGGCGGGAGGTGTTGTTTCTGCGTTCTTCGTCCCAATTCTGATAATTATAATAGGTATCGTCTTACCATTTGGCTTAGTAGGAGACGAACCATTTGTCTACGAGCGGATACACGGTGCCGTTTCTCATCCGGTGACAAAGCTTCTTCTTTTCTTTCTTATTGTGCTTACTTTCTTTATCTGGGCTCATCGCTTTCGCTACACGCTTGTTCACATGGGGCTGCACAAGGCACGGTCTGTCATCTCAGTCTTTTGCTATGGCAGTGCTATAGTCGGCACAATCCTCACAGCTATCATACTCTGGCAGATTTAAAAAAACCCGTAAGTATTTAGCCACGAATTATCACTAATAAGCGGATTTTGGATTATGGAACATAGCGATTTCGGGTTTTGAATTGGAGAGTAAAACATTAGCTACAGAGATCACGAAGAACACAGAGAAAAGATTAAAAAATGAATTTTAGTTCGTAGGGGCGAACGGCCGTTCGCCCTAAAGGTTTGTTTTTTCCCCTTTCTGTGTCCTCTGTGGCTAAACAGTTATCTTAATTAGGAGGAAGAACAACTGTGAATATCCATGAATACCAGGCGAAAGAGTTGCTGGCAAAGTATGTCCCAGCAGGAAAGGTCGCTTTTACACCTGAAGAAGCTTATCAGATAGCTCAGGATCTAAGATGTACAAAACTCGTTGTGAAGGCACAGATTCATGCGGGTGGAAGAGGCAAGGGAGGAGGAATAAAGCTTGCCAATAGCCCTGATGAGGTAAGACGAATCGCTTCGGAGATGCTCGGTATGCGTCTTGTCACTCATCAAACAGGTGCGGAAGGAAAGATTGTTAGAAAGGTACTCATAGAAGAGGCCTCGGATATTGAAAGAGAGCTTTATCTAGGAGTTGTGATTGATAGGTCTACAGAAAGAATCGTTTTAATGGCAAGTCCTGAGGGTGGTGTTGAAATTGAAGAAATTGCTAGGACAAAACCAAAAAAAATCCTTAAGGAATATGTCGATCCTGCCTTAGGGCTTTTACCCTTTCAGTGTAGAAAGATTGCATACTTCTTGGGGCTTAATGGAAAAACCGCAAATAAGGCAGTGAATCTTATTTCAGGTCTATATCAAGCATTCGTAGATAATGACTGCTCACTTGCAGAGATAAATCCACTTGTTGTTACACGTGAAGGTGATGTTCTCGCTCTTGATGTCAAGTTGAACTTTGACGATAATGCACTTTTTCGTCACCCTGAGATCGAAAAGCTCCGTGACCCAGAGGAGGAAGACCCGACGGAACTCGAGGCAAAGAAGTGGGGTCTTAGCTATGTGAAGCTAAATGGAAATATTGGATGCCTTGTAAATGGTGCTGGTCTTGCAATGGCGACGATGGATATTATTAAGTATTACGGAAGCGAACCCGCAAACTTTTTAGATGTTGGAGGTGGAGCTAGCACTGAGCAGGTTACCCAAGCCTTTAAGATGATTCTTCGCGATCAAAATGTGAAAGCTGTGTTTGTGAATATTTTCGGCGGCATCATGAAGTGTGACACTATTGCTACAGGAATTATAACAGCGGCTAAAGAGGTTGGGATAAAAGTACCAATTGTTGTAAGGCTTGAGGGCACTAACGTAGAGCTAGGAAGAAAGATGCTTGCTGGGTCTGGTTTAAATATTACAACAGGAGCCGATATGCGTGAGGCTGCTGCAAAGGCCGTAGCTGCGGCGGGGGGGAAGTTATCTTAGTTCGGTGTTGTTTCTATTAATTTCCTTATTCACTTTAATGTAGCGGCGACCTCCGACCTCCATTCGACACGCTCCAGGACAGGTCGGGTCGCCATAAGGCATTGTAGGCACGAACTTGTTCGTGCCAAAAATAGCACAGACAAGTCTGTGCCTACAATATTCGACAAGGGTAAAAGATGTAGTCACCATAAAGGACATGGGGAAGGCTAAAGCCTTCCACTACATTTGAAGAAAAAAGGTAGCGGAATCCTTATGACATTTGATTTGCTAAACAGGTAACAAGCTAAAAAAGGATAGGTAACGAATCCCTTCGGCCAAGCTCAGGGCATGCTTGCTCGTTGCCGTCCACCAGCAAGACTGGCGGACTACCCTACCTTGGTATTTATTAGCTAATTAAATTTTTCAAAAAACGTTAGGTTTCCATTTGTGGAAGATTTTATTATCTCGTTTAACATCCCTAAAACACATAAATTATTATTAAATAAACCTTGACATTACCCCTTTGATGATTAGCTTTAGGTAATGGAGGTTAACCACCGTGAGGGAACTTGCAATTCGTGATCCTTTAAAATTGTTTCTTGGAGAAATTGAGAAATATCCGGTACTTAGCCGGGAAGAGGAGCATGAGCTTGCTCTTAAGCATTATGAAGAAGGGGACATTGAGGCAGCGAGGCAGCTTGTTGTTTCAAATCTTAGATTTGTTGTAAAAATAGCCTCTCAATATACATCTTATGGGTTTCCACTACTTGACTTAATACAAGAGGGCACAATCGGCTTAATGAGGGCTATTAAAAAATTCAACCCTTACAGGGGTTATAGGCTAATATCCTATGCCGTTTGGTGGATTAAGGCGAGGATTCAAAGCTATATTATGAAATCATGGAGTCTTGTAAAAATTGGAACAACCCAGGCACAGAGAAAGCTTTTTCAAAGCATTGGAAAGGCAAAGAGGGAGCTTAGCATTTCACATGATGAATTGACAAATGAAGATTTAAAAAATATCGCCGTTTTTTTTGATGTAAGAGAAAGGGACGTTCTTGGTATGGAGATGAGGATGGCAGGCAGGGATTTTTCCCTTAACATGGCATCAAGCGATGATGAGAGTATTACATACCTTGATTCTATACCTGACTCTAGAGAAAACCAGGAAGATATAATTAACTCGGTTGAAACGAACGAAATGATAGAGGAAAGCATGCAGGACGGTTTTAACAAACTTTCTCAAAAAGAGCGATACATTGTTGAGAAGAGGTATCTTGCTAATCCACCACTTAAGCTCAAGGATCTTGGTAGCGAGCTTGGAATTTCTAAAGAAAGGGTGCGACAGATAGAATCTCAAGCACTAAAAAAGCTTCGTATGGTTGTAGAAAATCGCTTGAACCATGGTTATTCTATTGAAAAGTCTGAAACACAAATCTAGGAGGAGATTATATGGCAAGTAAGAAGATAATAGGAATTGACCTCGGCACTACGAATTCAGTTGTTGCAATAGTAGAGGGCGGTGAACCAAAGGTTCTTATAAACGAGGAGGGTTCAAGGCTTACGCCTTCGGTTGTCGGTTTTACTAAAGATGGTGAGATTCTTGTTGGAGGACCGGCAAAGAGACAAGCTGTAGTAAACCCAGAAAATACGATTTATTCAATTAAAAGGCTTATGGGAAGGCGTTATGAAGAGGCGACTGATGAAGCGAAGCGTCTTCCTTATAAAGTAGTGAAGGCCTCCGTTGGCGATGCATGGGTTGAGGCAATGGGAAAGCAGTATTCTCCTCCTCAGATCTCAGCATACGTGCTGATGAAACTAAAGAAGGCTGCCGAGACTTACTTGGGAGAGGAAGTATCGGAAGCAGTAATAACTGTTCCTGCTTATTTCAATGATAGCCAGAGACAGGCTACAAAAGATGCGGGAAAGATCGCAGGCTTGAATGTTAGGAGAATCATCAATGAGCCGACAGCAGCAGCGCTTGCATATGGATTTGATAAGAGAAAGGAAGGGACTATTGTGGTTTATGACCTTGGTGGTGGTACATTTGATATCTCTATCTTAGAGGTTGGTGACAATGTAATCGAGGTAAAATCAACAAATGGCAACACCCACTTGGGTGGGGATGATTTTGATAGGCGTGTTATGGATTATCTAATCAGTGAGTTCAAGAAGGAAACTGGAATTGATTTAGGTCGAGATAAAATAGCGCTCCAAAGGCTTCGCGAGGCTTCAGAGAAGGCGAAGTGTGAGCTTTCGTCAACGCTAGAAACAGAGATTAATCTTCCTTTCATCACTGCAGATGCGGCTGGCCCGCGACATTTAATTATGAAACTCACTCGATCAAAGCTTGAGCAGCTCATAGAAGACCTAATAATCGGCACTCTTGATCCCTGTCGTCAAGCCCTTAAGGATGCAGGTTTAAAGTCGAGTGACATAAACGAGATTATTCTTGTTGGAGGATCTATTAGAACCCCGTACGTTCAGAAGGTTGTAAGCGACTTCTTTGGGAAGGAGCCGCATAAGGGGATAAATCCCGATGAGGTAGTTGCTGTAGGGGCTGCGATTCAGGGCGCTGTACTTGGCGGGGAGGTAAGGGATGTTCTTCTGCTTGATGTAACGCCGCTTTCACTGGGGATCGAGACCCTTGGCGGTGTTATGACATCAATAATCGGAAGAAATACCACTATTCCTACAAAAAAGAGTCAGATATTTACCACCGCTGACGATAGTCAGACATCCGTTGAGATTCATGTGCTCCAAGGTGAGCGTCCTATGGCTCGTGATAACAGGACTCTTGCTAGATTTATTCTTGATGGAATTCCACCCGCACCAAGAGGAATACCACAAGTAGAGGTTGGGTTTGATATTGATGCTGATGGCATACTTCATGTAGGCGCTAAGGATCTTGCTACACAGAAGGAGCAGAAAATGAGGGTAGAGGCATCAAGCGGGTTAAGCAAGGAGCAGGTTGAGAAGATGGTAAAGGAAGCAGAGGAGCAGGCTGAAGAGGATAAGAAGCGTCGCGAGTTTGTTGAAAATAGAAATAGACTCGACGACTTGATTTATAGAACAGATAAGAGCTTTAAAGAGCTTAAGGATAAGCTCTCTGAGGGTGATAGAAAGGAGCTAGAGGATGCACTTGAAGAGGGTAGGAGGGTTCTTAAAAGTGAGGATATAAACGAGATCCAAACGGCGATGGAGAGAATTACCAAGGCGTCCCATAAGATAGCAGAGGTTGCCTACAAACAGGCTTCAGGAACGGGGGCAGGAGCAGGAACCGGAACATACGGAGCTGGCGAGGGAACTGAGGGAGGCGAAGCAGAAAAGAAAAAGGGCGGCGATGACGTTATAGATGCTGAGTTTACTGAAAAGTAGATAGTATATTAAAAGCTGTTGTTTGTCACAAGGTAGCTATTGTAACCCCAATTCTATATTAAAACGCAGAACAAAATTTAGAGTCAATTTGTATTGGGCGAACCTTGCGTTCGCCCAATACGGGCAACCGCGAGGGCATTTGTTACAACATAACATAAGGGATCAAAGGCAATTAACGTGGCACCCCAATGTCAATTTGCAAGGATAGGCAGGACTTTCTAGTCCTTCATTGGCAGACGGGGTTAGAAAACCCCGCCTGCCCGATGTCCTTCTGTCCCAGACTTTGCTTAGTCAGCGCCGCTAGGGTTACCCCCCAATGTTTATCGCCGGATTAGATATGCAAAGATCATACGCTTTCCTCTACATGAATTTAAGACCTGAAGGGTAGACGAAACCTTGAGGCTTCCATTGAGTCGCGGCATGGCCTGTCCTGAGCGTGGTCGAAGGGACGCTCCCAACCTGTCATACCCGAATGAAGTTATCGGGTATCTATACTTTTTTGGATTCCCGATAAAGACGTTTGGGAATGACAAAGCAAAATGGGTATCGAAGGGATGGTGTTCCTACCTGTCGCGGCACATTTTTTAGGTAAAGACGCAAGATTTTGCGTCTCTGAAAATCTCTAGGAATTTCCGTTTTTCTGAATTCTTGCTTGTCTCTAGTTTCAATGTTAAATTTACCTTTTAAACAGGAGGTCTTTAATGAAAGCGGGTATTCATCCAGAGTATAAAGAGGTCGTCGTCACGTGTGCCTGTGGCGCAACATATAAAACCAGGTCAACACGCTCAGGAAACTTCACTGTGGAAATCTGCTCTAACTGCCATCCCTTCTACACGGGAAAGGAAAGAACTGCCGAAGCAAAGGGTAGAGTTGAGAGATTTAGAAGGAGATATGGGGAAAAAGAGGCTTCTTAGGATTTCTCCCTATATATTAATTTCCCAAGATTCACAAACCATACACTATTAAATAAGTAAGAACAGAGCTTTACAAATAAGCTATCATCGCCATATAATATAGAAAAATCATGGAGGTCACCTCATATGAAAGAGTATCCTCGTAGAAATGTAAGAAACGTAGCGATAATAGCTCATCATGGTGCTGGAAAAACCTCGCTTGCTGAAGCGATGTTGTTTCTCAGCGGAGCCACTCAGAAGCTCGGAAAGGTGGACGATGGCTCTTCCATTTTAGATTACGAATTAGAGGAACAAAACAGGAGGATGTCAATCAATTCGCATGTAGCGTTTTATGAGTGGAACGATCATTTTGTGAACCTAGTAGACACCCCGGGTTTTGCTAACTTTTTGTTTGAGACTGAAAGCACACTCAGGGTTGTGGACGGTGCAATAGTGATTGTAAGTGCTATAACGGGGGTAAAGGCACAGACGCAAAAATTCTGGCAGATAGCTGCGGACTTAGGTATTCCAAGGGTGCTTTTTATGAACAAGTTAGATAGAGAGAGGGCAAGTTTTGAAAACGGTATTGCCGATATAGAAAAGGATTTGGAGATTCGACCTGTACCTATTACGATTCCTATTGGGGAAGAAGAGAGTTTTAAAGGTGTAGTGGATTTAATAGAGATGAAGGCTTATATGTATGGAGAAGCAGGAAAATATTCTGTTGAAGGAATCCCGAAGGATTTGGAAAGCCAGGCTAATACGTGGAGAGAAAGATTGGTTGAGTCTGTTGCTGAGATTAACGATGAGTTGCTTGAAAAGTATCTTGGAGGGGAAACCTTTGATAACGCACTAATTTACAAAATGCTAAGGGAAGGGGTACTAAGCGCAAAGATAGCCCCTGTGTATGTTGGCTCTGCGGTAAAGCTAATAGGAGTCAATCTGCTTATGGATGGGGTTTGCCGTAACCTTCCATCTCCAATAGAGAGACCATCAATTAAGGGACAGAATATAAAAGGCGAAGAGGTAGAGAAAGAACCAAAGATCGAAGAACCAATGTCAGCATATGTGTTTAAAACTATATCTGACCCATATGCTGGAAAGATAAGTATTATGAGGATATTCTCTGGCTCAATGAAAGCCGATTCAACCATTTTCAACACGGGGAAAAAATCGCGTGAGAAGGTAGGTCAGCTATTCAGACTAAGTGGGAAAAAGCAGTTTCCAGTTAGCCCCGCTCTATTTGGCGACATTGTTACAGTTAATAAACTTAAGGATACTGAGACTGGGGATACCCTTTCCGATGAAGCTAATCCAATAATTATTCCTCATCAAAACATGCCTCAAGCTGTTATATCATATGCGATTCAACCTAAGACTAGGGCGGATGAAGACAAGCTCATGTCATCACTAAGCAGAATCCGTGAGGAAGACCCAACAGTTCTATCTAGAAGGGATGAGGAAACAAAAGAGTTTCTTCTTTCTGGAACAGGACAGGTTCATGTAGAGATTACGGTAGACAAACTTAAAAACAAATACGGCGTAAACGTAGAGATGAAAACACCAAAGGTTCCGTACAAAGAGACGATAAAGGCAATGGCAAAGGCGGAGGGAAAATATATAAAGCAAACAGGGGGTAGAGGGCAATATGGAGATGCTTGGCTTCAGGTTGAACCTCTTCAAAGAAGCAGAGGATATGAGTTTGTTGATAGGATAGTAGGCGGTGTAATACCAAAGAACTTTATTCCTTCTGTAGAGAAGGGCGTTAAAGAGGCTATGCATAAGGGTATTCTTGCGGGTTATCCGGTTGTTGACGTCAAGGTAACGCTCTTCGATGGGAAATATCACCCTGTGGATTCTTCCGATATAGCGTTTAAGATTGCAGGCTCCATGGGTTTTAAGAAGGCAATGGAGATGGCTCAACCTGTAATTCTTGAACCTATAATGCGCGTCGAATCCATCACACCTGAAGACTGCTTAGGGGATGTGATAGGTGATATAAATGCAAGAAGAGGGAAAGTATCAGGGGTAGAGCCTCAAGCGGGGGGCCATGTCGTAAAAGCCTTGGTTCCCATGGCTGAGATTCTTACTTATGCACCTGAGCTAAGATCCATTACAAGCGGACGTGGTATGTTTTCCATGGAGTTTTCTCATTATGAAGAGGTTCCTAGTCACCTTGCTTCAAAGG
>Ga0209751_10000759_pt1 | contig 34309 bp, 33 predicted proteins | sample RifCSP13_1_FD_184019 | JGI IMG/M metagenome (GOLD analysis project Ga0209751, IMG submission 184019) | Soil microbial communities from Rifle, Colorado - Rifle CSP2_sed 13_1 (SPAdes) (version 2) | ecosystem: Environmental > Terrestrial > Deep subsurface > Rock core/Sediment | place: Rifle...
CACGAACGGGATGGCATCCGCGGTGAGCTCGTCCGACTTACGGCGGAGATCGAGGCGTTCAATTCGGAGGTGTGGCGGGAAAAGCGAGAACGCGGCGTGTCGCTCAGCCAGCCGATCAAGGGCGTCTCAATTCCTGGGAGCCTCACGGCGTTCGAGGAGGACCTCCGAAAGATGCACAGGCTCGCATAGGCCGATACATACAGCTAATGCCGAGAGATATTTAGGACACCGGTAAATCAGCCCCGATGGCAGACTTGCGGAAGTGCCCGGAGTGCGGGGTGTCCATCAAAGTTGAGAACCTCCCCTCCCACTACGCGAAGCTCCACCCGAGGACGCGACTCCCGAAGGAGTTAGCGGTGGAGGCGGGTCGTGCGGCAAAGGTCCAACGGCCCCGCCCTGCACCTGTGGTCACGCGCCGCGGTGTGCGTCTGATCGCCGCCGTATCCATCCTCGTCGCCGTCGTTCTCTTCCTCATCGTCGTCAACCCGTTCCGCGGTGCGGGCCCGAATGTGGGCCAGCAGGCCCCCGACTTCACCCTCTCGACCTCCATGGGCGGCACAGTCACACTCTCCGCCTTCCGTGGAACCCCCGTACTCCTCGAGTTCATGGATGTGGACTGTCCCGCGTGCCAGACCGAGGCGGGCAACGTTCTTTCGTCTCTGTTCGGGAACTACAGCGGGCGAATCCGGTTCCTCAGCGTGGATGTCAGCTTCGTCGGAGCGACAGACACGGACGCCCGGATCAACGACTTCCGGACGAGATACAACACGCCGTGGGAGTATGCCCTCGACGGTTCGGGGAGTGTCCAGGGCGCTTACGGGGTCCGGTCCACGCCGACCACGTTTATCGTCGACCGGAACGGCGTCATTCTGCAAATTCTCCATGGGTCCCAGCCCACCGGGTATTCCGCGTACGCCGCTGCGCTCGACGTCGCCCTGGGGATCTGACATGGCCCGAGAGGGCCTCTCCCGCGGGGACTTGCTCCTCCTCGTCGCGGTGCTCGCCGCCTTCGGGATCGCGGACTCCCTCTATCTCACCTGGCAATGGTACGACACCGCGTCCGCATCGTGGTGCGACCTCGACACCTACTTCAGTTGCACGAAGGTCCGCGAGAGCACCTTCGCCGCTATCGGGGGCGTCCCTACGGCGATCGTCGGTGTCGCGGGTTTCGCGATCCTCCTCTCCTTGGGCCTCCTAGCGCTTCGCGGGCGGGACGCCCTCGGCCCTTGGCCGACGACGCGGTGGCTCCTCGCCTTTGCGAGCTCGGGAGCGGCGATCGGCTTCGGCCTTACCCTTGTCGAAGTCTTCGTCATCCAGGCGATTTGCATCCTCTGCGTCGTGGGGTTCGCGCTCGTCCTCTGGATCCTTGCCGTGGCGGGGATTTGGTTGCGATAGTCGGGTGCGAGGCGCCGGATCGAGACGGCGACGGTGATCCAGTCCATTCGAATCCGCGAAGTCAGCCCTTCCGCATCACGATCGTGAGAACGTCCCCCTCTCGAAGGGCATGGCCAACGCCAACCTTCTGACCGGGGAACGTCGCGGAAGACCCCCACACGTGTGCGTAGCGGAACTTCCGGCGGAACTCTCGGTGGATCGCGTCGCACACCTCCCCGATCGTGGAGCCCTCGCGGACGATGAGCGGTTCCTTCATGTCCGCCTCCCCGCCCTGGGGCTTCAGGTGCACGCGCATGAACCGGAGGGAGTCATAGATTGCCGTCCGGATCTCCTCGAGGCCGACTCCGTTTATCGCGGAGATCGGCACGATCGTCCAGCCCTTGAGCCGTTGCTTCACAGTCTCGAGGTATTCCGACGTCACGAGGTCGATCTTGTTCAGCACAATGAACGCGGGGATGTACACGCGGTTCCTCGCCAGGACGTCGATGAGCCGCTCCGAGGTGATGTCCTCTCGCACGATGACGGTCCCGTTCAGGACCCCCCACTCGCGGCAGATGTCCGCGATTAGCGACTTATCGATTTTCTTGAGCTTCACGGTCGGGCTGATCGTGAGCCCGCCGCGGTTCGCCTTCGTGATCACGACGTCCGCGGGCTTCTCGTTCAGCCGCAGGTTTGCGGAATGGAGCTCCTCCACAAGGACGAGCACGTTCGTCTCGAACACGTCGACCATCAGGAGGATGAGGTCGCACGACCGGGCGACGCTGAGGACCTCGCGACCGCGGCCCCGTCCCCTTGAGGCGCCCCGGATCAGGCCGGGCATGTCGAGGAGCTGGATCTTCGCGCCCCGGTACTCGAGGATCCCAGGGATCACGCTGAGGGTCGTGAAGTCGTAGGCAGCGACCTCGCTCGTCGCGCTCGTGAGCTCGTTGAGAAGCGTGGACTTCCCGACACTCGGGAAGCCGACGATGCCGACCGTCGCGTTCCCGCTCTTCCGAACAGCAAACCCGGGGCCGCCGCCCGCGGCCTTGACGCGACGCGTCTCGAGCTCCTCCCGGAGACGCGCGAGCTTCGCCTTCAGCTTCCCGATGTGGTGCTGCGTCGCCTTGTTGTACGGCGTCCGCTGGATCTCGTCCTCGGTCGCCTGGATCTGCTCCTCGATATTCGGCATCCGCGGCGCGCTCCAGCGGGCCGCTCCGCTAAAAACCTTTCACGCCGAATTCCGGCGAACGTTCAAGGCGTGACAGCAATGTAGCAGCGCCGTGATCGCGGCGGTCCGCAGCCGCCTCAAGGTCCTGAGTAGGCTTCCGTGGTGGCGGTTCATCGCGGGCGTCGTGGCGGGTGCCGCGGGGCTCGCGCTCACGTTCCTGCTCCGCCTCCTTGGGCTCGGGGTGTTTCTCCCGGAGCTCGCCGTGGATTTCGCGATTATCCGAATCCCGGGAAGCGTCGAGTCGTTCTTCATCCAAGCGATGGGCGGCGGGGCGAAGGTCCTCGCACTCTTGACCGCGATCGTCGTGTTCCTGGTCATCCCGGGCGTGTACGCGACGCTGTTTCGATGGGTCCAGAGACGCGCGAAGCGCCGAATTGCCGTCCTGGCGGTGTACACGGCCGCTCCCGCCGCAATCGCGCTGGTCGTGATCCTGCCGATCCTCGACGGCGGGTTGCTCGGCACTCGCACAGCGGCCGGCCCGTGGGCCGCGGCGTTCAGCCAGATTCTCGGGTCGTGGCTCTCCGCCGCGATCCTCGACAGCATCCTCGTGGACTTCGCGGGTCGGCATCCGGCGGGGTTCAGCCTCTCCCGGCGCCAGTTCCTCGGGACTCTCGCGTTCGCGACGGCGGGACTCGTCCTCGCCGTGTATGGGCTCTCCTCCATCGTCACACGAACGGGTCGCCTTGTGTTCGGGTCCGTGGCAGAGATGTTTCGGAAGGAGGTCACGCCGAACGAGGAGTTCTACGTCGTGACGAAGAACGTCATCGACCCCGACGTCGACGTCGGCGCGTGGCGCCTCGACATCGACGGCCTCGTCTCGACACCGATGACGCTGACGTACGCGGGCCTCGTCAACCGGATCGATGCGGACGAAATCGTCACATTCGAATGTGTGAGCAACGAGGTTGGCGGGAATCTGATTAGCACCGCGCAGTGGTCCGGCGTCCGGCTTGTGGACCTCCTCGCCGCCTCCGGGCCCGCCCCAGAGGCGGACTGGGTCGCGTTCACGTGCTCGGACGGCTACACGGTCGGGATCCCACGGGGCCGGGCCGAGCATCCCGCCACGCTCCTCGCCCTCGAAATGAACGGCGTGACGTTGCCCTCGAAGCACGGCTTCCCCGCCCGCGTCGTCGTGCCCGGCCTCTATGGCATGTTCGACGCCAAGTGGGTCACGCGGATCACGCTCGTGCGGGGCGAGTTCCTCGGGTTCTGGCAGCAGAAGGGCTGGACGAACGGGGGAACAATTCGGACGACCGCGATCATCGCCAGCCCGCCGCCGGATTCCGTCGTCGGTCGGGTCGTCGAAGTCGGCGGCGTCGCGTTTGCGGGTGACCGCGGAATCTCGCGGGTCGAGGTTAGCACGGACGGCGGGACCACATGGTCCGCCGCAACGCTCTCCCTGCCGCGGTCCGCGCTCACGTGGGTCCTGTGGACTTTGCCATGGACGGCGCCGCGTGGCGGTGCGTTCCGGATCGTTGCGCGCGCCTACGACGGCGTCGGCAACGCCCAGGATCCGTCCCCCGCCTCACCCTATCCAGCGGGGGCGAGCGGCTACGACTCAATCGTGCTCTACGTCTCGGAATGATCCGAGTTCACAGTGCCTGCGGTTTCTTGCGGAGGCCGAAGAAAATCGCCAGAAGGCCGACGATCGCGATCGCCGCGCCGATGCCGATCCAGGTCGGGCCCTGCATGAACGTGGCGGGCAGGACGTAGGCGCCCTGGAGCGCGAACACGGCGCCCATGAGGAAGATGATCCCGCCAATGCCGATCAAGAGAGCCCGCACGCGCAGCGGAGGTCCACGGTTGCGGATAACGTTTGTCTTGTCCGTCAGGGAATCTGCGTGCCTGCGCGGCCGGACATCGCGTCGAGGACGTGGTCGAGGTCTGCGATCACCGCGCGACGACCACCGGTCTCGAGGAACTGGAGGACAGCCTCGATTTTCGGTCCCATCGAGCCCGGCGGAAACTCGCCCGCGTCGAAGTGGTGCCGGGCCTCAGAGACGCTGAGTCTCGAGAGCCACGTCTGGTCCGGACGACCATAGCGGAGCGCGACCTGCGGGACGTCCGTAACGATCAGGAGGATCTCGGCTCCGACTGTCTTCGCGAGGACCGCGCTCGCGAGGTCCTTATCGATCACCGCCTCGACGCCGCGGTATCCGCTGCGATGCCGGATAACGGGAATTCCGCCGCCCCCCGCTGCGATGAGGACGCTCGCATCCCCTGTCGCGAGGAGCCGACGGATCAAATCCTTCTCGACGATCTCGAGAGGCCGCGGCGACGGGACGAGACGGCGCCACCCACCGCGGGGATCGCGGGCCATGGACCATCCCTTTGCGCGCTTCACGATGACCTCCTGCTCCGCCTCGTACATGGGTCCGACAGGCTTCGTCGGGGATCCGAATGCGGGGTCGTCCGGATCCACGACGACCTGCGTGACGACGCTCGCAACCGCTCGCGGCTGCCCGCGCGTCGCGAACTCGTTCTGGAGAGACTGCTGGAGAAGATATCCGATCTGCGCCTGGGACTGCGCGACGCACACGTCGAGGGGCATCGGGGGCGCGCGATGGCGGGCCTCCTCATTCTGAAGGAGGATGTTCCCGACCTGCGGCCCGTTCCCGTGGGTCACGACAAGCTCGTAACCCGCTTCGACGAGGTCCGCGAGCCGCGAGGCCGTCGTCGCGATCCGAGCGCGCATCTCGTCAAAGCCCGGGTCGTTTGGGGGCGAAATCGAGTTGCCTCCAATCGCAGCGACGAGAAGGGTCATGGCGCTCCGTAGGGAGATTCCGTTTCAAGCCCGGCCCCTATCTAAACCTTCTCTCCTGTCCGCATAAGTATTTATCCGCTCCGGGGTTCGGATTCGGTCGTGGGTTTCACGCAGGCCCTGCTCGCGTTTCGACGGGGCCGGTACTTCCGGGTGTTCTACCTCGTCGTCCTCTCCCTCATGGTTTCCTCGATGCTCGTGTTCTTCTGTTTTGGCCTCATCCTCATCCCCCTCGTCATGATCGCGCTGCCGTGGTGGCTCAAGGACAGGAAGGTTCGGGTCCTCGCGGTGAACGGCATCGTCGTGTTGGTCCTCGCCTCAATCTTCTTCGCCGCAATCCTCTCCCAGAACCTGACTTCACGGGCACGGGAGCCCCTCGAGGCGTCGGCGCTTGACGTTTCCCTGACAAACGGGACCGTCACGCCGGAGGGCGGCTCACCGGGCGCGACGTACTCCTTCACGGTTGACCTCAAGGTCGGCTCGGGCGGTGTGCCAGCGAGCTTCCCCGTGTATCTGAACCTGTCACGATCCTCGGGTCTGAGTTTCGCGGCAGAGTCGTTCCCCATGGCGCCGTACGATCCCGCGAACACGAACCTGAGCGGTGGGGTTCGCTACGTGCACAACCGCAGCGTCGACGACGGCGTGTACTTCTACTGGTTCAGCGTCGGTGCGCAGAACGCGACGGGCGTGTGGTGGCTCGCGACGGGGGCGGGACTCGGACCCGTCGTCGCCGGGTACGGGTCGTTCTTCACGTTCTCGCTCGGGTTCTCGGTCCAGTACATGATCCTGCCGATTATCTTCTACTACATGTTCGTTTTCCTGATGTGGTTCACGCGGCGCTCCCGCGCGGCCCGCGGCCAGCGGGTCGAGACGGCGGGCGAATCCGGGTTCATGTGCACGAATTGCGGGTCCGACGTCCCGGCGGACGCCAATCGATGCCCGAAGTGCGGCGCGGAGTTCGAGGCGTCGGGTCCGGCTCCGAAGGGCGAGGGAGCGGATGCGAAGCGGTAGGGCGGTCGTCCTTTGGTTCGCCACCGTCGCGTATGCGGTGGTGATCTTCATCGCGTCGTCTCTGCCCGTGCCGACCCCAGCGCCCGGGACCGGGCCCGTTGGCGACAAGGCCCTGCACGCCCTCGAGTACGGACTTTTCACCCTCCTCTTGGCGGCGGCAATCTCGACCGTGCGGAATCCGCGCGTCAACTCGCGGTCCGCGCTCATCGCGTTCGCCGTGGCGACACTCTATGGCCTGACGGACGAACTCCACCAGACCTTCGTGCCGAGTCGCGTGGGCGATTCTCTCGATTTCGTGTGGGATGTCGTGGGGGCTGCGGTCGCCGCGGCGGCGTTCCACGTCTGGCGGTCGCGGGTCTCCCGCGCCGCTCCAGTTTCGGAGACCTCCCCTCGATAACGACATGTCCTGTCGTATCCCATGAAGACCGCCATGGTGCCGTCCGAAACGTGCGGGTGCGCTATCCTTAAGTCGGGTCGGAGAATATCGCGGACCCAAGGGATGGGATAGTGGCCTCTTTGTCGATTGCGGAAGAGCTCGCGAAGAAGCAGCGCGAGATTTCGATTTCCGAATTCTTCGAGCGAAACAAGCAGATTCTCGGGTACGACTCCGCGACGAAGGCCCTCCTCACGGTGGTCAAGGAGGCCGTGGACAACTCCCTCGACGCGGCAAGCGACGCGGACATCATACCGGAGATTTCTGTCGAGATCCAGAAGACGGACAAGGACGAGTTCCGCGTGATTGTCGAGGACAACGGTCCCGGGATCGTGAAGCGCGAAGTCGCGAACGTCTTTGGGCGGCTTCTGTACGGCTCGCGATTCCACTCGCTGCGGCAATCCCGCGGCCAGCAGGGGCTTGGGATTAGCGGTGCGATCATGTACGGTCAGATCACGACGGGCAAACCCGCCCTGATCCGGACCCGCACGGCGGAGATGGACGTCGCATACGAGGTCGAGCTGATCCTCGACACGCGCCGCAACAAACCGAGTGTACAGCGGGAAGACTTCGTCGCATGGGAGAAGCCCCATGGGACGCACGTGGAAATCCCGCTCAAGGGCCGCTACATATCGTCAAAGCAGAGCCCGCTCGAGTACCTTCGTGCGACTGCGATTGTGAACCCGCATGCGCGCATCACCTTCAAGCCGCCGGAGGGCGACCCGATCACCTTCGAGCGCGTCACGGAGGAACTCCCGGCGAAGACGATCGAGATCAAGCCGCACCCGTACGGCATTGAGCTCGGGACATTCCTCGCGATGGCGAAGGAGACGAAGTCGTACAAGCTGAGCGCGTTCCTCGAGGAGGAGTTCTCCCGCATCTCGTCCCGCGTCGCAAAGGAGATCTCCGAGAAGGCGGGCGTCTCGCCGGACAAGAAACCCAAGACCCTCGACCTCGAAGCGGCGAAGCAGATCCTCGACGCGATCAAGGAGGTCAAGATCATGGCCCCGCCGACAGACTGCCTCTCGCCGATCGGCGAGAAGCTCATCAAGAAGGGTTTGAAGAACGTTCTCGGCTCCCTGAAGCCGGAGTTCTACTCCCCGCCCCTCACGCGCGCGCCCGCCGTGTGGCAGGGCAACCCGTTCCAGGTCGAGGTCGGGATCGTGTACGGCGGGGACCTCCCGCCGGACCAGCCCGTCGAGGTGCTCCGGTTCGCGAACCGCGTGCCGCTCTTGTACCAGGCGGGGGCGTGCGCGACGACGCAGGCGGCCCAGACCGTCGACTGGCGGCGGTATGGCCTCGAGCAGCGGGGCGGGCAGGGCCTGCCGTATGGACCGGCGATCATCCTCGTCCACATCGCGAGCGTAAAGGTTCCGTTCACGTCGGAGGCGAAGGAAGCCGTCGCGCCCGTCCCGGACATCATGGAGGAGCTCGACCTCGCCCTGAAGGAATGTGGGCGCCGGCTCAAGACCCACCTCACGAAGAAGGCTCGCCGCGCGAAGACGCGCGAGAAGTTCGAAATCGTCCAGATCATTCTCCCGAAGATCGCGGAAAAGTCCGCGAAGATCGTCGGAAAGAAGGTCCCCGCCCTCGATGCGACGATCACGAAGATCATGAGCGTAATCTGGATGGAGGAGTCGATCGCCTACGACGCGAAGGCGAAGAAGCACACCGTGACGGTCGACATCCACAACTTCACTTCAACAGGCAAGAAATTCAACCTCCACGCGTTGGTGCCGCGGAGCGCCACCCTCCGATCGGCGGACCCGAAGGCCGCGGAGGTCCGTGAGGACGGGAAGATCACGTGGGAGCTGAAGCGGATCGCGTCTGTCGAGAAGGCGACCGTTACGTTCGAGCTCACAGGCCTCGACAAGGACGAGTACGATGAGGCGGAGCTGTACGTGAGCGGGATCAGCCCGGAGCTCGTGATCGGCGCGGAGCCGCTTCCCGGCGACTGGGAGCTGAACTATGCGGAGTTCGAGGCCGAGGAGGCCCCGCCGCCCGCAGAGGAGGACGAGGGCGAGATCGACTACGACGAGACGGGGGAGGTGCTCGAAGATGACTGAGGCGGAGGCCGCGGACAAGGCCGTTCAGGAGCTGTACGCAATCGCAGAGGAGATCTACGAGGAGCTCAAGGACGGCCAGATCCCGAAGATGAAGATCCCCCTGCGGACGAAAGCGAACATCAAGTTCGATCCGAAGCACTCGGTGTGGAAGTACGGGAAGCTTACGGGCGTACGGTCGGCGAAGAAAATGAAGGGGGCCCTCATGCTCCTCCGGACGATGTACGTGCTCGAGTTCATCCGGGACATGATTGAGCACAAGAAGTCGTCCACGCTGCGAGAGATGTACTACATCTCCGAGGGCTGGGACCTCGCAAAGTTCCACAGCCAGGACGAGTCGAACCTCCTGGCAGAGGACCTCGAGGTGATCACGAACCTGCTCCGCGAGGACTTCAAGCTCCGACCCGAGGAGAGCGGCGCGAGCGTGATTGGGAACCTCACGATCGAGGAGGCCACTCGAAACGGCGAGCGGCGCCGGATCAACTGCCGGGATGACGTGGGCGACGCGGGCTACACGATCCCGTACTACGTGGAAAAGGACAAGATCAAGCTCCACAGCGTCGACGCGAAGTTCGTCCTCGCAATTGAGACGGGCGGCATGTTCGATCGCCTCGTCGAGAACGGGTTTGACGAGGACGCGAAGTGCGTCCTCGTGCACCTGAAGGGCCAGCCCTCCCGGTCGACGCGCCGGTTCCTGAAGCGGCTGAATGAGGAATTGAAGCTCAATGCTGCCTGCTTTACAGACGGGGACCCCTGGAGCTTCAGAATCCACGCGTCAGTCGCGTACGGCGCGATCAAGACAGCCCACATTTCCGAGTTCCTCGCCACGCCGACAGCCGAGTTCGTTGGCATCACGGCAAGCGATATCCTCAACTACGAACTTCCCACAGACGCACTCACGCCGAGGGACATCGGCGCGCTGAACGCGGAGCTCACGGACCCGCGCTTCGCAACGGACTTCTGGCGGACCGAGATCAACACGATGCTCCAGATTAACAAGAAGGCGGAGCAACAGGCGCTCGCAAAGTACGGGCTCGACTATGTGACGGACACGTACCTCCCGGAGAAGCTCGGCGAAATCGGGATGATGTGAAGCCGGGTGGTCCCGACGTGGACGCCCGAGCTGGGATTCGAACCCAGGTCTGAGGCTCCGCAGGCCTCTAGGATATCCAAGCTACCCCACTCGGGCGCGGGCGCACACAAACCCGCCCCTCGTTTAATCCTATCCCTTAAGCGGCTGCATCACACACGGTCGAGCCCCGCCTTGTGACGCTGTTCCGCGATCCTCTCCTCGTACGCCTTCAGGCGGCGCTCGTATTCCTCCCGGACCTCTCGCGACCCGAGCTCCGTGATCGACACGAGGAACCGGCTGTCCGCGAGCCACTCGACGCTCACGGCGCCGGCCTTCTCGAGGTCGAGGACCGCCCTCTCGAGGTCGTCGTACATGACGCCCCGAATCTCGCGGAAGAAGTCCTCGCGCGATGCCCCGATGTAACCACGTTTTGCCGCGAGGTTCAGCACCCGCCACGGGAGGTCATCCATCGGTCGGCCGGGAAATTCAGCAGAGTGCCCCGTATTAAGGGTTCCCGGCTGAGTATCGGGTTCAGCGGCGGAGCGCTTCGAGGATTCGTTCGAAGATCTCCTCGATGTGGCCGCTCGCGTACACGTCTCGCAGGAGGGCCTTCTCCTTGTAGTACATGCAGAGCGGCTCCGTCAGGTCCTCGTACGTTGTGATCCGGGTCCGGACGACTTCCTCCTTGTCGTCCTCCCTTTGGACGAGGTCGCTCCCGCACTTGTCGCACACGTTGGTCTTCCTCGGCGGGTTCGTGAGGACGTGATACACGGCCTCGCAATTCGGGCACACCTGGCGGCCCGTGGACCGCTTCACGAGGTCCTCCGGATCGAGGAAGAGGTTCACGACCACGTCGATCTCCGTGAGGTCCTCGAGCGCGTTCGCCTGCGCGAGGGTCCGCGGGAAGCCATCGAGGATGAAGCCCTTGCGGGCATCCTTCTCCTTGAGCCGCTTCGCTGTCATCTCGATCACGAGATTGTCAGGGACGAGCTTGCCCGTTGCCATGTATGGCTGCGCCTGGAGGCCGAGCTTCGTCTTCTTCACGACGTTCCGTCGCAGGATGTCGCCCGTCGAGATGTGAGGCACGGCGAGCTTCTCGGCGAGGCGCACGGCCTGCGTCCCCTTCCCCGCGCCCGGAGGGCCGAGGAGAATAATCCGCATCGAATACCGAAACGGGCATGCGGGTAAAAAGACTTGGCGTTCAGAAGAGATGGTCTTCCACGAGGTGCGCAGGCCCCCCGACGGAGCACCGGATCGTTGGAATCTCGAGGTCGCGGATGCGGGCCTCGACGATGTCGGCCTTGTCGGGGAACGTATTCACGTACACGGTCGCTCCCGTGTCAATCGAGAAGAAGGCAGGAATCCCCTCCTCCCGCATCCGCTTCACGGCGTGTATGACCTGGACCGTCTCCGGCCGCCAGAGGAGGAGTTCCCGCGGCCCCGTCATCGTGATGCCATGGAGGAGGAGTGTGTCCCGTTCCGCGAGGGCACAGACCGCGCCGATGTCCCGTTTGCGGATCGCGAGCTCCATCTCAGCGAGGAGCCTCGGGATCTCTGTGAGGCGGGCCTGGAACAGGGGGGACGCGGGCGCCTCCGCATGGGCGGACTCCGTCTCCTTGTACGCGGGAACGAGGGCGACGACGATCCCCATCTGGAGCTCCAGTCCTGCGAGCGGAACCGCAAACGAGTCCGCGTCGCTCACCCCGCGGCGCCATTTCGAGAACCCGCCCGTAACCGCGCGCGTCGCGGATCCCGCACCGAGCCGGGCGATCCGGGACACCTCCGCAAGCGAGAGGTCCATTCCGGCGGCCTTCGAGGCCGCCAACGCAAGGGCCGCGAACCCGGACGCGCTCGCGCCGAGGCCGACGTTTGACGGGAAGTCGTTCACGCTCTCCATCCGGAACCGATCTCGAACGGAGGCGCGGGCACGCACAGCGTCGACGACGGCGAGGATCCGTTCCATCTCGCGACCCGTGACGGGCTTCTCGTCGATCACGGCGACGTCCCGCGGATAGTCGCCGATCTCGATGGTCGTGCGGGTCGTGAGCGGCGCAGTGCACACGCTGATCGAGTCGTGGAACGGGAGCCGCAGGACCGGGTCCGCGAGGCCGTGGTATTTGATGAGCCCCTGGATCGGGTGCGCGATCGCGGTCGCCTTCACCCCCGCCACCTCGCGAGGATTTCGGGTAGCTCCGCGTGGTCGTGGATCTCCGCGTCTGCGCGGTCCGTCGCGGCGTCGGGCCACAACCCGGTGTTGAACCAGACCGCCCGCATCCCGATGTCCTTCGCGCCCGCCACGTCCGCGTCCACGTCGTCACCGATATGGGCGATTTCGCGCGGGGCAAGCCCGAGGGTGTTCGCAGCAATCTCGAAAATCCTTGGGTCGGGTTTCCGCACGCGGACCTCGTCGGAGAACACCCTCGCATGGAAGGCCGTCCCGATCCCAAAGCCGTCCTGGAGAATCCGGAGGACTCGGCCCCAGGTGCGGCCCGTGTTCGACACGAGCCCGATCCGGTAGCCTTCGCGGCGGAGGCGCCACAGAACCTCGGAGACGTGGGGATACAGGATCGGAGGCTTCGCGCGGATCGCGCCGCCGAACGCGTCCGCGATGGCCGTGACGACTCCATCATCGGGGAGGTGAATACCTGCGAAGTCGACGAACGCGTCGATTTGCTCCTCCGCCGTGAGGTCGATGTCCCTCTTCCAGGTCTGTTTCAGAATGTCTGTGTGCCGGTCGTACGCCGTGTACAGGGCATCCGCGCTCGTGGCAACCCCCGCGGCCTCGAGAACCTCATGCACGCGGGCGATCCGGATCTCTCGAATCCACGCGTCGTAGTCGGGCCCCGGCGTCTCCGCGATCGTGTGCCACCAGTCGAACGTGACCCCTCGGATCATCGGGACCCCTAGATGTCGAACACGACCTCCGCGACCCCGTGGTCGAGGTCGACCCGGAGGTGGTGATACGTGACCGCTTTCAAAGCGAGCTTGAGATCGTGCCGCTTTTTGTCGATCGCCTCGCCCCGCGCGCGGCCCCGTAACGCGGTACCGTCGAGGCGGACCTCGAACGCGGAAAACAGGAGGCGCTGCGTCTCGTGGAGGAAGACGAGCTCGGAGAGCCAGTTCACGAGTAGGCCCGGGAGGTCGTCCGCCGCCACGCGGACCTCGACCTCGCCAACAGGCTTCACGGTCTCGAGGTCGACGACGAGGCTGAACATCCCTGCGGCCGCATTCGCGAAGAGCTCCTCCGGCGTCGCGCCGTACGCTCGGATGGCGACGTCGGCGGTGTGATTGATTTCCTCGAAGCGCACGCGCTGGCTAAGATGGCGGGAGTAGATGAAGATGCCTTCCTAGATCTCGCGTTCCTTCCCGGGCCAGATGAACTTGTGGACCTGGGGCTGGAGGCGGACGTCGAGTCGATCCTCGAGGATCCACGAGGCGAGCGTGGCGGGATCGAGGCCGTACGCGACCTCGTGCGCGGGCGTGACGGGAGACAATAGGATCGTGTCCGTGGGAATCGCGTAGGTCGCGAGGACCTCCTTCGCGAAGTCGTAGTCCTGTCGGTCGAGGAGGACGAATTTCACCTCGTCCATATGGTCCAGAATTCGTAGGTTCTCGAACGCCTTCGTTGCCTTCATTCCTGAACCGGGGCATTTCACATCCATGATGTATCGTACTTGGCCCGCGTCGTGATACCCTCGAACCGCCTCGTTGAATGGGCGCAAGTCGACCTCTCCATCCGTCTCGATCGTGTGGACGAAGTCCCCCGGGAGAAGGCCGATCGCCCTTGCGATTGACTTCCACTGGAGTAATGGCTCCCCACCGGTCCAGCAGACATGCGAGATTCCATATCGCCCCCCCGAATCCCTTGCGCTTGCGAGCCGTCGAATCTCCGCAACGAGGTCCGGGACAGAAATGTCGCGGAACTCCCCGCCCTCGACGGCGTACATCGAATCGCACCAAACGCACCGAAGGTTGCACGTGTACAGGCGAACGAAGACCGTGGGCGTCCCGACGAGCGTGCTCTCTCCTTGGATGCTTGCGTAGCACTCGCTCAGGAGGACCGTCTCCCCCGGTTTCGCTCGAGCGACGACGGCGGGTTCCATTCGATGGCGCGCAAGGCGGTACGCCGTATAATAGAGTGAGGAATAGAGTGGGGACCTGTCGGCTAGGCGGCAGCAGGCGGGCGCCTGGCGTAGGGAAGTGGGTCTTTCACGCCCGCTTCGTGGAATCCCTTCAAGCGGAGTTGGCACGAGTCGCACACCCCGCACGCCTTCTCCCCGCCATGGTAGCACGACCATGTGAGCTTCCATGGGACGCCGAGCATCTCGCCCTTCCGGACGATGTCCGCCTTCGTCATGCCGATTAGCGGCGTGTGAACATCGATCGCATCGCCCTCGACACCCCGCTTGGTTCCGAGGCGGGCGACCTCGGAGAAGGCTCGGTAGAACTCAGGGCGGCAATCCGGGTAGCCGGAGTAATCGATTGCGTTCGCCGCAATCACGATCGCCTTCGCTCCTGTGGCCTCCGCGAGGGCGAGTGCGTATGACAGGAGGATCGTGTTCCGGGCGGGAACGTACGTCGGCGGGATTCCGCGGCCAATTTCCTCCAGGCTCCGCTGCTCCGGCACGCGGATGCGCGCGTCCGTAAGCGCGGACCCGCCAATCGCGGTGAGGTCGAGCTTGACAATCCGATGGTCCTGGACGCCGAAGTGCTCTGCGACCCGCTTCGCGGCCTCGATTTCCCTCCGGTGCCGCTGACCGTAGTCGAACGTGAGCGCGACGACCTCGAAGCCCTCCGCCTTCGTCATCGCGAGCGCTGTGGCGGAGTCCATGCCGCCGCTCAGGAGGATGATCGCGCGGTTTCCCACGGGACCGCGAACGGCGGCAGACCTAAAGCGGTTTCCGCCGGCTCATCGGGAGCGCGCCAGGCGGCCGCCGTATTTCCGGAGGTACCTCAAGATGCGAGCCCGTGAGGTCTCATCCCGTCGCAGGGCGGCGGGCACGTTTCGGGCCGCGAGCTCGATGAGGTCCACGGCGGTCGCGACGTCACCGATCGCGACGACCTCCGGCTGCATTCGGTTCCGAACCCCCATGTTGTGGTAGTTCCCGAGCGGGATCGCGAGGCCCGTCGCGCGATGGCCGAGGAGGTTCCAAGGTGTCGCCTCGCAGGTGCCGCCGCTCATCAGGGCGCGCTGGACCTGCGACCGATCCCCAAGCTTCGTCCGGGCGGCCAGCAGCAGGTTCTCGGCACCCGCATCGAACGTGCGAGCCCGGTCGCCGACGCGGATGACCGGGCCGCCTCCGATTGCGACGCCGGGGATTGCCTTGCTCGCCTCGACGTTGATGATCCAGGCGTTCCTCGGGATGCGTCCGTCGACCGCGGCGCCGAGAGTGCCAACGAAGCCAATCTCTTCCGCCCGGGTGAGGAGCGCGCGAAGGTTCTGGCGTCGATCGTCGCACGCCCGTTCGATCGCCGCGAGCGAGATTGCGCAGCCCGCAATGTCGTCGAGCTGCCGCGCGCGGACGCGGTCGCCGACGATGCGGAAGTCCTCGAGCTCCCAGACGCCGAAAGCGCCCCTGCGCAGCCGCGAGGCTGCCGGGCCATGGAACGAGGTCGTCTCCGTCCGTGGGTCGAACTTCCGGATTGTGGCGGCGATCGCCTCCTCGTCGCGGTAGAACCGGAGCTTCACTCCGCGGCGGAGGTAGGTCGGTCGGACGCCGCCAAGGAGGCGGGCCGTCCGGGGGCCGACGACCTCGAGGCCCGGGTGGTCCATGTGGGCGACGAGCCAGATCGGAGGCCCTCGCCGTGCGCCCGGCGGTGCGACGACGAGGTTTCCATATCCGTCCCGACGAACAGACGCGCCGTAGCCACGGGCGATCGCCGTCGCCACCCGAGCGACCCCGTGCTCGTGAAGCGGTGCGGTGGGCTGGACGGCGAGTCGATGGAGGATCTGCACCACGCGCGGAGGACGTGCCATGGAGGCGTCATCGCGAGGTCGGGATTAACGTTGCCTGAGGGCCGCGCGCCACAGGTCCGGTCGTCCTGCAGTTATGGTTAAATAACCATAACACGATGTCCCTCCGTGCAAGTTGGCTGTGGCGTGTACGAACTTACGATCCGGGGGCATCGATATCTGTATTTCTGGCGCTATGAGACGAAAGCGGGATCCCGAAAGCAGATCAAGGAATACATGGGCCCCGCGACGTCGCCGGAGGCGCGTTCCCGCGCGGCCCAGCGGTGCGACGCGTACTATGCCCGGATGCGGCAGGAGCTCCAGAGGCTCCGAGAGGCAACCTTGTCCTCCATCGCGGCACGCCGATGACGCGTTATGGTTGTTCAACCATAACCATCCGCCGGCCGTTGCGGAAGACCCCTTCTCGATCGCCATCGGCCCGCGGTCCAACGAGTCTAGTACGCGCGAATCTCGTCGAACTCGTAGTCGTCCCACGGCCGCTCGCCAAGGACGATTTCGAATTCCGGCGGCGTCAGAATCGGCTTCTTGTATAGTAGATAGTCCTCGATCGCGATCCGCGGGCACGCTGTGTTCACCCACGCATCGACCCGGTACCCCTCGAGGAGATCGGGCGACACGAGGTCCATCAGGAAGATCTCCGCAACGCGCCCGTGCTTCTCCGCGAGTCGCTTCAGGTCCCCCGCCATCTCCATCCGGACCTGACCGATCTTCTTCGAGACAATAATCCCGAACATCTGAGCGTCCCCCGCGCGGGCGATCGCCCCATGGCGTTGCCGGAGGATGCGATCCTTCACGTCGTCGAGCCGTCGAGCGTCGCCTCGTTCTGGATCTGCGACGACAACGGGTTTGTCGACTAGGATCGCCACACCGAGGGGGTGGAAATCTCCCGTACCGACGTAGAGGTAGCCGTCGACGTCCTCTTGAATGACCGTGGCCGTGTGATAGTCGCACCCGAGGAGCTGTCCCGCGTACGCGACCCGCCGGTCCGGCGGGCCCACCCGGACCTCCCGCCCCGCCTTCTCGAGATGCTCCTTGATTGCAGGGACCCACTCGCGGAACTGGTACGTTGTCAGGAGGCCGACCCGCTTCGGCAGCATCGGGACGGCGGCATCGACGAACCCGAGGTCCTTGAGGGGCGGGCTTCCGAGGTCGTAGAAGAACACCGGGTTGTAGCGGAGGTGCGGCATCGGCGCGTGGCCGAGGTGAACGATGAGGTCCACGGGCATGTCAGGCACGTCGCACGCGCCGAATGAGGGATCCGCGGAAACGATGCACGTCACGCCCGCCTTCGCCTCAATCTCCTGTGCGAGCTCGACCGCTTTCGTACGGAGGCCGACGGGGAACTGGAGACCGACGGTCTTCGCGTTCCGCCCGCGGATTACGTCGAGGACCCGGCCGATGTCGCCCATGGGACCTCCGCTACGGACGGGATCCCGGAAAAACCTGTTCCCTCATGGTCGACGTCGACGGTGGAGCTCGACGACAGCGAGAACCGTCCCGGGCATGAGGAGGGCCGCGGGGATGACTCCCGGCAAGAAGTAGCCCATACCCAGACAATCCCAGAATCGTTCAGGGACTTCGCTCCATCCCTCGCTGGGCCATCCGGAATATCTTGGTCCCCCGCACTGCCAATCCTCCCCGAGACGATGCCCTTGAAGCCCGAGCCCACCACCGATGCTGATGTTCGCACTTGGATCCGAGCTGTCTCGCCACACGTGGTATCGCGAGGGCCAGGGTCCTCCTCCGTGCCCGCTCAGATTCAGCTCCAGGCCCACGTGCCAGGGTTTCTCCGCAAATCCAACTGCCGTCGTGAAAAACCGCAATCGCGCCGAGCCGGAGCCCGTGATATTCAGGAGCAACCCGTACGGCGTATCCGCCGAGCCTGCGACTTGGACCGAGCCTTCCGCGTTCCAGGGCATTGGGACGGAGTGGTGAGGAATCCAGAGGGTCCAAGAAACTCCCTCGTCTGCCCAGACGTAGACACCGTAAGATCGATCGACCCACCACCCAACGGACCAGAAACTTGTGACGGCCCCGAGGGCGAGCAGGACGATCGCAGCAGTCGCCGATCGGGTCAGTGTTCGGGGAGCCGCCACGATTCGTCAAGGCGCGTCTCGTGTGATGAATGCGTCGGTTGGAAGGCGCCCGCCATGAATACCATGCTCGGGAACGTGGTCGAATCCTTTATCCTACGGCACACCGTCGAGACGAATTCGATGTGCCATCGTGGCCCGTCAGGACCGTGACGCCCATCGCTCTTCCCTCCGCGTATGCCGCGACCCGCGTCCGGGGCCCGCCGACCTTCCCGTTCGGCTGGGGGGCCGTGACGGTCCTCCTCGTGGGGGCGGTCTTCCTCATCATTGGCCTCCTGATCATTGTCTACGGAATGATCGGCTTCTTCTCTGGCTTCATTGGCGCGGCAGTGAGCGATTCCTTCTCGATCGGGACGTTCTTCCAGTCGTTCTTCGGAGCGATCATGCTCTTCGTCATTGGCGGAGTCCTCGCGGGAGTTGGCGGCTGGCTCGTCCGCCTCTGGTGGATTTTCCTCCTCGTGGGCGCTGTGACGGGAGCGGGAGGCGGGAGCACGGTTCGTGAGCGGGAGGAGATGCGTGCGGGTGACGTGCGGGTTCGCTGCCGAAACTGTGGGCGCCTGAACCCGGAATCGGCCCGATTCTGTATGTCCTGCAGCCAACCCGTGTGAGACGTCCCTTTCGAAGGGTCGCATCGGAATCTCTGGGTAGAGAACGGTACAGGATCGACTGCGCCGGGCCGATCTGGGCTACTTCACCTTCGTCATCTCGACCTCAAAGCGCCACGGCGTCGGCAGCTTCACGCCGGCCTTCCGGAGGGCCACTTTCGCGTGCCCGAGGTTCGCTTCCGTCGTCTCGATCGTCATGATTTTCGTTCCGGCCTGCACCCTCGCGGCCGTGCCGACGGGCCGGCCGAACGCCGCGCGCATCCCCTGGGAGATTCGATCCGCCCCCGCACCCGTCGCGATCTTGTTCTCCCGCAGGACGTTGTGCGGGTACAGCCGGAGCTTGAGGTGGTACGCGTTCCCCACCTGCTTCGCGATGTACCGGTTTGCGCTGATCCGCGCGGCCTCGAGCGCGATGTGCCGGATCTGGCACGGTTCCTTTGCGATGAGGTGGACCTTCAGGGGGAACCTCGTCCGGAGATCGCCGACGTCCCACGCGCTGATCCGGATCTGGGGCACGCCGCCCATGTACTGTTTGCGCGTGTACGCCTGTCCGCTGATCTGGCGGTACATCGAGTTCGGCTTTCGCGGCATGGTTCGAGGACCGTTTCGAAGCGACCGCCGCTATTTAACGGTTCGTCCCCTCATCGCGGCCCCGCGCGCGAGATGTGGCAAGCTTTTAACCCGCACTCCAATTCCGCCCAGCTCCCATGCTCATCGTGAAGCTCGGCGGCTCCGTCATCACGAACAAACGGAAATACCGGTCGCTCCGGGGACCCGATTTATCCCGCCTCGCCCGCGAGGTCACCGCGGCGAAGGAGCCGGAGACGGTCGTCGTCCACGGCGCGGGGTCGTACGGCCACATCCTTGCCGCGAAACACCGGCTCCACATGGGCTTCGAGAACAAGGCACAGCTCGGCGCCGTCGCGCAGGTCCAGCGGGACGTGAAGGCCCTGAACCTCAAGGTCCTTGACGCTCTCCTCCGGGCAGGCGCGCGGCCGATCGCGATCCCGCCGAGCACCGTGGTGCGGTTCCATGACGGCAGGCTCGAGAGCTTCGACATCAGCCTGTTCCGGGAGTATATGAACCGCGAATTCCTCCCGGTCTCGTTCGGCGACGTCGTGCTCGACGCCGAGCGGCGATTCGGGATTGCCTCCGGCGACGACATCGTCCTCGAGCTCGCGCAGGCATTCCGGCCGGACCGTGTGATCTTCGCCGCGGACGTCGACGGCGTGTACACCGCGGACCCAAAGCGGTCGAAGGACGCGACCCGCCTCGACATCGTCGATGCGCGCTCCATCGACCGGATTGCGTTCGCGGACCCGGCGGGGTCGGACGTCACGGGCGGCCTCCGCGCGAAGCTCGAGAAGATGCGGGAGATCGCGAAGTTCGCGAGGGACGTGCGGATCGTGAACGGCCTCGCCAGGGGCCGACTCGAGGGAGCCGTGAAGGGCGAGGACGTGATCGGGACGCGGGTGGTGGCGTAGCGTGGCGGAGCCGAGCAAGACAGAGCAGCGGAAGTCGGAACACGTGAACATCATCCTCCAGGAGAATGTCTCCGCGGAATACAACTTCTGGAGCGACGTCCACCTCCTCCACAAGGCCCTCCCGGAGATCGATCTCGACGACATCGACGTGTCTTGCACGCTCCTCGGCCACAAGCTCGCCGCGCCCCTCGTTATCTCCTCGATGACGGGTGGGTTCGGGATGGCCCGCGAGATCAACACGAACCTCGCGAAGGCCGCCTCGGACGTCGGCGTCGCGATGGGCGTCGGCTCTCAGAGGGCCGCGCTCGAGAAGCCCGAGCTCGTCGACACGTACGCGGTCGTGAAGGATTACGATGTCCCGCTCCGGTTCGCGAATCTCGGCGCGCCCCAGCTCGTGCGCCAGGAAGGGAAACGGGCGTATGGAATCGAGGACGCCCGCCGCGCGATGGAGATGGTCGACGCCCACATGCTCATCGTCCACCTGAACTTCCTCCAGGAGGTTGTCCAGCCCGAGGGAGACCGCCGCGCCCGCGGCGTCCTCGCCGCGATCACGAAGATCGCCTCGAAGCTCCCCGTCGTTGCGAAAGAGACGGGCGCCGGGATCTCGCGTGAGGTCGCGACACAGCTCAAGAAAGCGGGCGTCCAAGGAATCGACGTCGGCGGCCTCGGCGGCACAAGCTTCTCCGCGGTCGAACATTACCGCGCGAAGAAGGACGCGCAGACCCTGAAGGAGAGGCTTGGTGCGACGTTCTGGAATTGGGGGATCCCGACACCCGCATCCGTCGTCGTCGCGAACGTGGGGCTCCCGATCATCGCGACGGGCGGCGTTCGCTCTGGGCTCGACGTCGCTAAGGCGGTCGCCCTCGGCGCAAGCGCAGCGGGGATGGCGAAGCCGATGCTCGAGGCCGCGAAGGTGAGCGCGGCGGCCGTCGTCCAAGAGCTCGAGGCCGTGATCGCCGAGCTGAAGGCGGCGATGCTCCTCACGGGTTCCTCGACGCTCGCGGAGCTCCAGCAGCAGCGGTGCATCGTGAACCGCCCGACCGCGGACTGGATCGAGACGGGGGAGTGAGGCGCGTGGCGACGGTGACCGCCACCGCGGCGGACCTCGAACGCCTCGAGACGCTCTTGTCGCCCTATCGCGCGCGAGCGAACACGGCGATGCGGGCGCTCTTCGATGCGTATCTCCACGAACGCCCGGAGGGCCGGTCCCCTTCGATGCGGACGATGCGCCGGAACGCGCGAATTTTCTTTGCGGGCAAACGCTATCGGTACGCGCTCGCCGTGGCGGGCTTCGAGGGACTCTCGGGGAACCCGGCGGATTCCGCTGTCCTTCGGGCCGTGACATGGCTCGAGTGGTACCACCTGTACACTCTGTTCCTCGACGACATCATGGACGAGGACGTGCGGCGCCGGCGGCTTCCGTCCGCGTGGTTCGCGAACACTGCTCTCTACCGCGGTCCCGATGGCGCCCGCCGGTCGATCCTCTTCGCGTCCCGTAGGGTCCGGTACGGCGCGTCCCAGGCGATCCTCGACGCCCTTCGGATCCGCTCCCTCGCGGAGCGCGCGATCGAGGGCGCGACCGGCCTCGACCCCCCGGTGCGCGAACGGCTCCTTGAGGAGCTCACGGAGGTCGACCTCGTCCTCAGCGACGGCCAGGGCCTCGATATCGACTTCGAGACCGCGAAGCGCGTCCGGGAAGCGGATTACGAGGCGATGAGCGTGCGGAAGACGGGCCGCCTCTACGTCGGCGCGGCAGCAACCGCCGCCCTCCTCGCCGACGCCTCCGACGCGAACCGGAAGACCCTCGAGGCGTTCGCGATCCACTTCTCGACCGCGTTCCAAGACCGCGACGATCTTCTGGGGACCGGCGTCGTCCCCTCGAAAATCGGCGGCTCCTCCTCTGGCGACATCGCCCAGGGGAAGCGCACGCGGCTCTATGCGATGGCGATGGAGCGGCTCCCTGCCAAGGAGCGAACCGCGTTCCTGACGTCGTATGGCCGTGGCCCGCGGTCGACGACCCGCGATATCACGCGGGTCCGTGAACTCCTGCGGACGTATGTTCTCGAGGCGATGAACGAACGGATCGAGCGGAACATCGCCGCGGCGGTCGACGCGCTCGACCGGATCCCGTTCCGCGACCCCGCCGCACGGGACCTCCTCTCGCTCCTCGCGCGGGTCCAGCCCGTCCGGGCGTCCTAGTCCTCGACCCCGGCCCCCGTGATCCGGAACTTCGCGCTTCTCCCCTCTTCCGCGGCCCGGTGCTTCACGAGCCGCGCGAGCCGCGCACTCGGCCCCGTCTTCAGGAGCTCGAGGATCGTCTTCGCGCTGTGCGTGAGCATGTGCCCTCCGAGGGGCAGGTACTTCCCCGTCTCGATGTCCGTGTACACCTGCGACGTCGCGATCACAGGAATGCCGACCTTCCGCGAAACCCGGAGGAGCTTCGCGATCTGACGCGTGAGCGCGTGGCGTTCGTCCCGCCGGATTTCGTCCCGCAGCGTGAGGCGGTAGTGCATCGTCACGCTGTCGATCACGATGAGGCCGACCTCCGGGCTGTTCTCTGTGATCTTGATCGCCTTGTCGATGAGCCGCTCCTGCTCCTCGAACGAGTACGGCTCCGAGAACAGGATGTTCTTCGCGGTGACCTCGAAGTCGTCTCCGCAGATCTGCTCGAGCCGCTCCATCGACACACCCTCCGTGTCGATGTAGATCGCCTTCTTCCCTCCGCGGACGACGTTTCGCGCGAGCTGGAGGCAGATGTTCGTCTTCCCGCTTCCTGCCTCGCCGAACAAGAGAGTGATGCACCCGCCCTCGAACCCCCCGCCGAGGAGCTCGTCGATCGCCCGGCAGCCGAGGGGGGCGCGCATCGCGCGGCGAGCCGCCGCACGGCTAATGAACCCTTTGACGAGGCGGACGCTCAGACCTCGGGAACGAGACGGATCCCGTCCTCGACCGCGATTCCGGGAACCTCTGCGGCGGGGACCCAGCTCGCCGGCCGGGGAACCACGATGCGCTCCCCGTCGCGTTCGACGACGACCTCAGACCCCGTCGCCTCGAGGACGCGGAACCGTTCGATTCGCCCCGGGAGCGGCGCCGCCCGCTTCAGGTCCCGCGTGCGGATTCGCGTGGAAGTCCAGTCCTCGAGGTCGATCGCCTCGACGCCCGCGTCGCCCTCCCGGACGCCCTCCTTGACGCGGTACAGACGTCCCTGGAATCGAAGAAGGTCTCCGCGGCGGAATCCCGGGATTCGCACGTGGTACGTGACCCGATACAGGTCCCGCCCATCCTTGCGACCATGGATCTTCGGTGAGGCGCGGACCTGCCCTCCGAACGCCTCCGCGACGGTCTTCGCGGCTGCATGGCCTCCCGTCCCGCTGCTCACGTACACGTCCACGCCGCCCTCCGTCTCCTCGACCTTGCCGACAAACTCCTCGCTCCCGCGGTCCTCGGAGAACCGCGCGTCCACGATCCGCGTGATCCGGTCGATCTCGTCAGACCGGAGGTCCCGACCCGTCGCCCGGACCTGCACGATGGCCTCGAAGTACTGGCCTGCCTGGCGGGAGCACGTCGGGCACACGCCCCGCTTCACGCGAAGCCGCGTCTGGAACGGCACGACGACTTCGACGTCCCCGACCCTCGCCGTGAACTTCACGGTGAGCCGGAGGTTCCGGCCGTCCTCTCGGTTCGCGACGTGCGAGAACGCGGGCCGTGTCGCGCGCGGGTCCACGGGGACCCGCATCGGGAGGAGCATCGGAATCGCCTGTTCGAGGTCGACCCGGACCCAGGTCCCGTCCATGTCGAGCCGTCCGCAGTGCGCGCACACGGAGACGTCGATCGCCTTCGGCGGACGAATCAGGATCCGCTTCTTTGCGGTGCACGAGGCGCACAGCCCCTCGATCGTCGGTCCCTCGCGCCCGCACTCGACGCAGAACATCCGACGGTCTCGAAGGGTCGAGGATACTTAAGCCATGGCGTTCCCGCGTGTCGCGACTGAAACGGAGAGGCGAGGCCATAAGTATCCCGAGCCGCGTGCGCGGGAACCGATGGCGTCGACCCGGGCGTGGTGGCAGCTCCGCCGTGTGAAGCACCGCGATGCGATCGCTCTCTGTGCCGTGTCCGCGGCGTTCCTCCTCGCGGGTGAGTTCACGGCCCCGATTTTCGGGGAGGTGTACGCAGCCCACCTCGCCCCGTTCCTCGACCGACCGACGGAGTTCGTCCTCCGCACGGTCCTAGCGATCTTCGCGTTCACGACCGCGTTCGGCGCGGTCCTCGTCCTCTGCGGCGGGTGGTATTTCCTCCAGGGGCGCGTGCCTCGGGGACGGTTCCTCCTCGGCGTCGGGCTCGGTTTCACGGGCCTCACCCTCGCGAGCAAGCTCGCGTACTGGACCCTCGCCCAGGGGTCGCCGTTCCCGTACCTCCTCGGCCTCGCGTCGACTCTCACGGGAATCGGCGTCCTCATCGGGGTCGCGGCCCACACCCTCATGGGCCAGTATGCGCTCCTCCTGAAAAAGCGCGTCCGCGGAGTGTGGCGGCGGTGGCGGCGGGCCCGCCGGCCGTACCGGTCCTAATCTCCGGCTGGCTACATCATTACCACGTACTGCGCGTGCGGGACGCCGTCGACCCAAAGCACGCCTTCGTCCGCGACGAATCCGCCCCTCTTCGCGGCCTCGATCGTCTCCGCCCCCACGAAGTTCCCCATCGTCGCGAGCGCGAGGTGGGCGAGGAACTGCTCCTCCGTGACGACGTCGCCGTCGTAGAAGCTCGACACCTCGAGGCGGAGGCCCGCCTCTCGGAACGTCTTCCCGAGGAGGGCCGCATCGGCCGCGGCGACGAGGGTCTCCCGCCCGCGGTGATACACCTTCATCTTGATTGGCATCGAGCCGCGCCTGTCCGTGCGGAATCAAAGCCGCTCGACGAGCTTATATCTATTCTTCGCGGGACTGTACACGTCCCCCTCTTCCGCCCACCGCTTGAGCCACTGGTCGACCCGCACACTGCTGATTCCGCGCTCCCCCGCGATCCGGACGATGTCCTCGTAGTCCGCCGCGAGGAGAGAGGACTGCGCGGATAGCTCCGCGATGATCTCCCGGAGCGTGATGATCTGCTCCCGCTGCGACGCGCTGATGCCGACCTGAACGATGTCGATGTCGAACCGGCCCTCCTCGCCCGCGACGCGCCGCATCCAGTACTCCGTGATCCGGATCGCACGTTCCGTATCCTCCGTCTCAACGCCGGTGCTCAAGCGGGCCCGCGCGCTCGCCTCGGAAAGCCGGATGATCGCCTCGAGCTGCCGCGGGGTGATCGGCACGGACGCGCCTGCGCCCTCGCCGGTCTTCCGGATCTCGAGGTACTTCGTCCGGATTGCGTCCATCGCCTCCGGCGTCATCACGGGCGACACCCGCTTCGCGTACGCGACGTACTTCCGGAAGAACACGGGGTCGAAGTGCGGGGCGTACGGCTCGATGACCTCGAGGCTCGCCTCCGGCACCTCATGGCCCTCCTCGCGGCGCCGGAGCCACTCGCCGACGAGGTGGCCGCGAAGAATGTGGTCTGCGAGCCGGCGATCCCTCTCCGACTCGGGCCGGTCGATGATCGAGAAGATTGCGTCGAACCTGGAGAGGAGCGTCGGCGGGAGGTCGATCTGCTCCCCGATATACTTTGTCTCGTCGAATCGGCCGAACTTCGGGTTCGCCGCGCCGAGAATCGCGCATCGGGCCTGGAGCACGGCGGTGATGCCCGCCTTCGCGACGCTGATCCGCTGCTGCTCCATGGCCTCGTGGATCGCGGCTCGGTCCTGCGGGTTCATCTTGTCGATCTCATCGATGCACGCGAGTCCCTTATCGGCGAGCACGAGAGCGCCCGCTTCAAGGGTCCATCGTCCTTCTCCAAACTCGTCGCGCACCGCTGCAGCCGTGTTGTGGACAAGGATTCCATTCGCGAAGAACGCGTGCGCATCGCGAACCGTCAGGTCGTAGACCGTTCCTTCCTCTTCTGCTGGAACTGGCCGGACCGTGGCCACGGGGTCCCAGCGGACGTCCGTCGACGCGAGCGACCCCAGAAATTCCAAACGCCTTGGGATGGATGCGATTCGGCGCTGAAGTGGTCGAATTTCCGCTTCGATGAGTGCTGCAATGTCTACGTCTACTCCCTGCAGCAACCGCGCCAGCTTTTCCAGCACTCGAATCGGTACTCGCGTCGTCCGACGCTCCGCGCGGAGGAAGTATTCCAGCACCCGGTCCCTGCTAATCCCAAGCTTCGCGGCGAGGGTCTTCGATCCGATTCCCTGAGACCGCAGAACGTCCCGCACAGCGTCGCGCAACTTCCGGGATAACGCGAGTCGGTGCCCCTCCCATTCTCCGGACCGATAGGCTTGCTTAAGCGCATCAATGAGCTCGCCGAGTGTCGCGTGCGTGCTGGCCCTGGACCCCCGCTCAATCGCCGCCCCGATACCACGGTGGCCCCTGTATGCCTGTGAGTTCCCGAGTCCCAAAACCCCGCGGACCTCCCTCAGATGGGGGCCCGCTGCACTTATGAGGTCTACATTCGAGTGTGCGCGACCCTCCAGAATCTCGGCAAGCTTCCGGGCTTTCGCTGGATGGCTTAGACCGATCAAATTTCGGAACCGCGTGATCGAATGTCTGTCACGAATTTCGACGACATATTGGTCGTGGCGGCTCACAATCTCTCGTCCGTCGAACCGAATCGAACGCCGACCTGCAACATGGCGCGTCCGGACCCGTGCGTGAATCCCGAATCGTAGGAGAGCCGTCTGGACTCCCTCTGCGAGTCTTCGACTGATCGTCGAGAGGCTCAGACAAGAACTTCCGACCTGCCGGACAGACACAGATCCGTCCGTATCGAAGAGCCCCCTCAGGTAAGGCGAGAGGATCGTCTCTGGCGCGTTGAGGAGAATGTCTGGGATGATTATGGACGCCGACTTTGGCGACGGCGGAATTCCCAGGTGACCGAGCGCGGCGGCGACTAAGGCGGAATGGAAGCGACACGAGGCGGCGCGCTCTGGGCTCCGCGGTGTTAGCTCCGGTGTCACACCAAACAGGCGACTTGCGAGGGCGCAATACTCCCGAACAAGACTCTCCTCGGAGTTGCTGAAACGTATGGAGTAGCCGCCACGGGCACCGAGTTCAATGCTCCCGTCGCCTGCGATCAGACCCGCGAAATGCGCCAGGTCGGGGTCTAGCCGTTCAGGAAGGCGAATCCAGTGGCCGCCGGCCTGTGAGTACCGGCGAATCGCGCTAGCGAGTTGCGGTTTCGGAACGTTGGCGACGTCGGCGACTGCGGTGAGTGCGCTGAGGGGAACCGCATGACGACCGTCTCGCCATCGGTGATAGAGCGCGTCCTCATCGATGAGGAGCCGAGCCGCTGCCTCGCGAACCGAACCGAAACGGTCCGCCACTCGCTGGATGATTTCATCGACGAGCGTGGGATCCACATCGACTACGATTCGCGAGTTAATTCCCTGAAGGAGGTCGAATATGAGCGGCGGTTCTTGCTCAGGGATCGAGAGGGAATGTGCCGTCCCGATCCGCATCCCTCTACGGATGAACTTCGCAGGAATCCACGACTGGTTCATCGAATGATCGACGAGAAGCTTTGTTGCGGGCGTGACCCGCACACGACGACCCGCGGCGGTTTCAATTTCGAGCAGGGTCGGAGGTGATCGAAGGCGCCAGACTACCTCCATCGGTCGACTGCGCGCTCGATGGGCCTTGTCGATTGTGGCGATCTCTCCGCGGGCGGGAGCACTTTCGAGTGCATGCGTCCGCTTTGCTCTTCGGAAGTGCCCCTCTACAACATCTCGGATAGGTCGAAGACCCGTGGCGGTGGCAAGCAGACTCTCACCGGAAACGCACAGCCCTGCTGCGGTGGCGGCCTTGCCTGTGGCGTAGATTCCGCGTGGGGACAGGCGACTCATGTACGAAAGGAGTTCGGACTTTGCCGTGCCGGGGTCGCCAATTAATAACAAATGGAGGTCTCCCCGGATCCGTCGCCCATCCGGCATCAGCTTCGGCACACCGCTGAACAGCTGAAGCGCGAGCGCCTCCTTCTCCGTCGTCAGCCCGTAAATCGAGGGCGCGATGCTCGCGACGATTTTCTGGAAGATGTCCGGCTGCGCGGCCTCCGCCTCGATCTGCTTGATGTCCTCCTCCGTGACCTCGATCTCCTCGAACTCGACCTGCTCGAGCTCAATCGAGTTCGCGTCGAGGAAGATGTCGAAGAGCGTCGACCGCTGCCCGGGCCGCCCCTTCTGGCTGCTCCGGAGGATCCCGTTCAGGACGACCCGCATTCCGGGTGTGATCTTGCCCGTGAGGTCGTCCTCCATGAACGCAGCGAGCCGCTGCGGCTCCTCGCCGCCCCGAAGCCCCTCCGGCGCCTCTTGGATCTCAATCTTCTGCGTGTCGAGGAACCGGGACGCCTCGCTCAGGAGCTTGAACTTCGTCGAGCTCGCGGACTTCCCGCAGCCACCCTGGTCCTCGTAGCACTCGAGCGGCTCCCGGAACGATTGGCCCTCCTGGGGCTCCTTGATTACGGTCCCGCACCGGAGGCACTGGAATAGCGCGTCGACGACCATCGGCCGCACCTCCGTCGCCTTCCGGACAAGGCCCTCGACCGCAATCACGCGGCCGAGATGCTTCGCCCGCAGGTCCCGGATCTGCACGCGGGCGTCCCGCGGCAGGCCGAGCACGCGGAGGTGGATCTCGAGCGCCTCTTCCGTCGGCGGCACGATCCGACGGATCGCTTCCTCCCCTGCAGCGAGGACGTTCAACGGGTGGCGCAGGAGGTAGATCGACATGTCCGTGTCGAACCGGTTCATGTCCTCGAACCGGACCTGCAGCGTCCGCGCCTCAGGATACCGGTCCGCGAGCCCGATGATCTCCGACTCGTAGCCCATCTCGGCGAAGAACTCCTCCCACTTCGCGATGAGTTCCTCCTGAGAATACTCCGCGAGCGTGTGATGCCTCCCCTTGCCCGGCCGCGATCCGTCGAACCCGGGCGCATCCGCACCGATCATCGCCTACATAAGCCGCCCCCGCGGCATTTCGTATCGAGTCGAACGCCACGGCGTTCTATGGAGGAGGCCGGAATCGCCCCATTTCCACTGGAACTCATTCGCACGCCGAGTACCCGCACGCCGAGCATGGTGCGCAACCTCCTCGCGGGACGGAACGCTCGCCGCACTCCGGGCACCGGTCGAGTCGAGCTTCTTGTGGCGCCGGCACGCTCCGATGCGAGGAGAGCGTCTCCATTCTTCGATCACCGCCAATATCGACGCCGGGTAGGTCTATGAGGCCTCCTCGAGGAGGTGGCCGAATGTTAGTGTCGAGCGGCGGGCTTCCGAAGGTGTGGGCGCCTTCGCTACGCTTATTACGACCCTCCCGCATCCCGCCCCTCTCAGGGATGGGATGAGCACGGCCGCCGTCGACGAGATCGTGATCCATAATTCCGAGGAGAACCTTCGTCTGAGCGAGACGCAGCTCCTCCTCGCGGAAAAACGGACGGCCCTCTCCGCGCTCCGCACGGGGATCGCACTCCTCGCGCTCCCGCTGAGCGTTGTGAGCTTCCTCGTCGCGACGTCAAGCCTCTACAACGTGCTCGACGTCCTCTACCTCGTCGGTCCGCTCCTCGCGGTCTGCGTCGTTCTCGTGATCCTCGGGAGCTACGTCGTGATGCGCGCAATCATCCGGATGCGGATGTTCGACCGGAAGATCAAGGCGATTGAGGACTCGGACCCGATTGTGCGCGCTCTGATCGGGGACGAGTAGCGCCGTTAACCGACAGATGCGCTCAGAGCATCGTTGGGTTCAGCACGTCTTCCAGCGCCTTGAGGGCGGACTCCGCAAGGTTCGCAGCGGACTCCCACGTCGCGAGGCGATCCCCGTGGACCTCCTCGAAGTCCCGGACGGCGAGGCGGAGTTCGGACCGAAGGGCCTCGGGGGGCCGCCCGCGCAACAGGACAACCAGCGTCAGGTGCTGGCCACGTTCAAAGAGAAACCGCACCTCACCGGCTGTCATCTCCCGTAACGAGCCCGACTCGGCATGGAGCCCCTTCGTGACGACGTGGTCGACGGCCCGCGTGAGATCCGCGAGAACCGAGGCGTCGAGCGCCTTCTCCCCGGGCAAGAGGACCTCTGCGAGCGGCTGGCCAGAGCTGTGATACCAGACCGCCGCAAAGGGCCGGGCAGGGGTCACGATCAGCCTCCGAAGCATCGCAAGGAGGCGTTCCGTGGACTCGGGCGCGAGGAACACGAGGAGGAGGATGCCCGGGATGAGGACGAGCGCGGAGGACGCGGGGAAGCCGGGGCTTTGCGTGAGGTTGTTGTACACGTCCGCCACGAGCCAACTCCCCATCGCGACAACCAACGCGGCGAAGATCGCGAGTAGCTTCGTCCGCGTCTCCGGGCTCGAGAACGTTACGTGGCGGAACGTCGTCCCGAGATAATAGAATGAGAGGAGGACGTACGTGCCGACCTGTGCGACCCACACGACGTACCATCGGGGGTCCAGAAGCGGGCGGGGACCCCACCACACCCTCTCCACGCCGCCCGTCAGGGCGGTCCAGGCGATCGTGATCGTGATGACGACGGGAATCAGGGCCAGGATGTCGAAAGTGCCCCGCGGCCGCGAGAGCCACCGGCCGAAGTAGAACATGGCAAGGGACGCGAGTGTGAGCATCGAGATCTGGAACTTCGAGACGAGGATCGCGACGTCGCCCGAGGAGCGAAGGAAAAGCCAATCGAGGAACGTCCACAGTCCCAAGAACACGCACATGGCGACGAACGCCCGTTCCGACGCGGTGCGGAGCCCGCGGAGCCAGGGCCAGCTCGCGTTCGCGAACCACACCGCGGCGGACGCGAGGGGGAGATGGAGGAGGACATCGAGGGGGGTGACCACGTCTCGTTTCAAACCCAGCCACCGCGATAAAAGAGTTTGCTGGAAGTTTCCTGGTCGGATATCCAGGAACGTCAACGATATAGCGGGTGGCGGGGATGTGCGTCGCGCGATGGACCTGCCGCCCGAGCTCGAAGCGCTGCGCGCATTCCACGGCCACCTCGGCGTCTACGTGACCCTCGGTCTCCGGATGGGCGCGGTCGGCAGGCGGCGATTCGGCCACTACAAGGGCCTCTCGGCGGCCGTCCGTGCACGATTGCAGCCGCCGATGCTCTGCCTTGTCGACGGCGTGCAGTTCTCGAGCGGGTGCACGATGGGGAAGGGGAACATCCGCGTCGCGGACGGTGAGAACCCAGAAGTCGTGTTCACGAAGGAGGGGACGGTCCTCCGCATTTCCCTCCAGGCCGGATGGCGGGAGCGGATTGACCGGGAGATGTCGAAGGAGGCCGAGGTCGCGCAGTCGCGCTACTACTTCGACCTTCCGGAGTCCGAGCTCTTCGACATCGACGAACCGTAGGGCCTCATCCGCTCGGAACGGTCCATGTCGCCGGGGTCGCCGTGTGGATCCAGTACGCGCGTCCCCTCTCGAGGACGTCCGTCGGCGCCATCGCCTTCGTGCGGCCGGGAGGCGCGGCTGCATCGAAACCGAGAATCGTGTCCGCGCCGCTCGCCGCGAGCGCCTCCGCGACGGTCATCGTCGTGAACCTGGGGAACCCGATGAAGTTCCATCCCGCGCACAGAGAAATGTCTGTCGTCTCAGGGACGACGCCGACGAATGTGAGGCGATCCGGGGACAGGAGGTCGATGAACAGCCCCATGGCGGGCGTGACCGCGCGGAGCGAGTTGTCCCCCGGGGCTCGATTCGGGGAGTAGGAACTCCAGGTGTCCGTGCAGCTGTTGTAGGCCCATGCCGCGCGCGGCGGCGCGGTCCGGAACGCCCCCGCCGGCGAGGTGTCGGTCAGAACGATCGGCACGGAGAGGAATGAGGGGCCCGACGGGAGGTCGATGCTCATCTTTGCGGCCCGGGAGGTTCCGTTCGCGACGTTTCCCGCAAGATCAACGCTCTGAACAAAGTAGAAGTACTCCATTGACGGCGCAGCGTCTCCGGCGCCGCCGTCGAGGAACCGATACGACACCGCCCCGTCCTCGAGGACATCACCACCGACTCGCGCGTACAGCCCGCCCAGGGCCGTAGCCCGGAACAGATGATACAGGTACGTTCCTCCGACGTCCCCACCGTCCGACGCACGCTGCCATGTGATCGCGACATCGTTGAACCCGCCCGGCAAATCGACCAACGCGAGTACGGGCGCGATAGGAGCGAGTCCATCCAGACCCGTCGAGGGGATCGTCTCCGTGCAACGGCTTTCGAACGGCCCCCAATTCCCTTGGGCGTCCCGGCCATGGACCCACAAGCAATCGCCGCCGGGCGGCCACGTCGCAGTCACACTCCACCGGACTGTCTCCGTCGCCCCGTCGAACGTACCGTCCACGGCGGTCATCGCGGTCCCTGTTCCGTTCGCCCCCGGGGCCGCCCCGCGGAAGATCTCCGCGCCGGCGACGGTGCTGTTCCCGCGGTTCCCCTCCTCCGCAACGGCTCGAACCACGACCGTTTGACCGGCCACGATTGGGTTCGGGTCGATCAGGACGCTGCCCGGTCGGATCAGGGGACCTTGGAGATCGCCGCCTGCGCGCTGGATCGAGAAGTCCCTATCGGACGCGTCTTCCCCGGTGATGGAGGGCGTTCCGCCGTCCGCAACGGCAACGCGGATCCGGTAGCGACCGCCGTTCGGAAGTGACGACAGATCCCACACGTACGAAGTCACTCCGGGCAGCACGTTGTCGAGGAAGTTCCATCGCTCGCCGGAGTTGTCGCTGTAGTAGAGGACCTGACTCGCGACGCCGGCGGCCGCGGTCCGGGTCCACTCGATCGTGAAGGAGTTGGTCGCGAGCGTCTCGCCCCCGTTCGGGGACCGGAGGCGGACCGCGGGAGCCTCTCGCCCGTCGAGAAGCCAGATGACGGTCCGGTTCAACACGTCCGTCCGAATCGGGCTCGACGGAGAGCCCGCGGAGACCGCGAGGCCCGACCACTCGAAGAAGAACGAGGCAACGCGGGAGGGCGTCCCTCCCCAGACGCCGGTCCCGAGAGTCCCGTTCGTGGCCGTGGCGTTCCACCGAACGGAGATGTGGTCGACCGCGTTCACGTCGTTATCCAACCAAACGTACCGGGTCGTTGCGCCGGCTCGGACGCACGCGGCCCCATCCGTCGTGGTGCCACAGAGGTTGTCGACCTCATCGCCATAACCCCCTTCCCGGTGGCCAGAGTACGCCACGCCGGTCCCATACGGGCCGCTGATCGGATCTCCGGAAATCCCGGAGTTCGAGGACCATCGGCTCGGATCCTGCTGCCAGTCGGCCTTCAGGACGGACTGGAACCACGTGCAGCGGGCGGGGAGGTAGTACGGGTTGTTGAGTTGTGAGCAGGACGCCCAGGCAACGTCGTGACTTGAGAGGAAGACGCGGCCGCCCCCGTCGAGGTACGTCTTCAAGAGGGCACGCTGGGAGTCCGAGACGGGCGGATACTGCTCGAGGCCCGGCTGCCACAGGACGGCCTTGTACAGGCGAAGGGTGCCGATCGGCGGATCGCCCTCCGATCGGGCGTCCCATTCATCGAACGACCACCCGCTCGCCGCGAGTGCGTCACGGTACATCGCGACCCGTGTCGCCGGGAAACTGTTCTCACCGATGACGAGGAGGATCTCCTTCTGGGTTGTCGTGCGGAACGTGTAGTGCGACCCGCCATTCCTATCCCGGGTGAGAAGGCCCCGCGGATCCTTGCTCTCGACATCGTAGTAGTAGACCGTGTCCGCCAAGAGACTAACGAGGCGAACGGAATGGGCCGTTGTTCTCTCAGCGACCGTCGTGAGCGATGTCAGGCCGGATGGGCTCGTGCCGAAATAGACTGTGGAGTCACTCGGCTCATCCGTTGTCCACGTGATCGTCACGCTAGTCTGTCCGAGTCCCTCGGCGTGAACGTTCGCAATCGATGGGGGGGAGGCGTCGATCGTTGCCCGTGCCACCGCGATGTGGCTCGGCACGGCATCGGAGTACCGCGCGAGGATCGTGTCCGCCTCGCTTACTTGAAGCATGCCGTCGCCCGGGACGGGCGCGCCGGATGCGAGGGGAATCGTCCCGCGCCATACGCCTGAGCCCGGGGCGGTCGCCGTCAACGCCGCGGTTTCGCCGGCAGCTTCCGTGGAGCTCCGGATGTTCACGGTTGCGGAAGCGGCGTTCGCGTCGCGCACC
>Ga0209751_10000761_pt1 | contig 34160 bp, 39 predicted proteins | sample RifCSP13_1_FD_184019 | JGI IMG/M metagenome (GOLD analysis project Ga0209751, IMG submission 184019) | Soil microbial communities from Rifle, Colorado - Rifle CSP2_sed 13_1 (SPAdes) (version 2) | ecosystem: Environmental > Terrestrial > Deep subsurface > Rock core/Sediment | place: Rifle...
GCGAGGTCGGGGACCGCGTGACGGTCGGACACGGGGCTATCGTCCACGGATGCACGATCGCGGACGAATGCCTGATCGGGATGAATTCCACCATGAACAGCGGCGCCTTCATTGGTCGCGGCTCACTCGTCGCGGCGGGCGCGGTCGTGAAGGAGGGGGCAGAGTTCCCCGAGGGGAGCGTCATCGGTGGGGTGCCCGCGAAGGTCCTCCGCGAGATCGATGCGACTCTGAAGAAGCGCGTGGATCTGTCGTGGATGATCTACCGGGAGCTTGCGAAGGCGAGCCTCCCTGGGAGGGCCGCCCTGCGGGGAGATGCCTCGAGGCAGGTGGCCCTGGAGATGTCCGAGGAGTTCACCCGCCTCGTCCGCGAGGAGTGAGGGTACGCCGGTCATCCCGGGAGGTGCGCCGGATTGCCTTTCACCGCCTTTCACGTCGTGCCCGTTTGGTTCCTGTGGCTCAGGTATTCCGCCAAGCTGGATTTCGTGGCTCTGACGGTCGGCGCGGTGATTCCCGATCTGTTCGAGCCCATCCTGATCCTCGTCCTACCATCGGAGTATTGGACGAATCGAGGCTGGTCGCACTCCCTTCTCGGCGCCGTCACGTACGACGCCGCCCTTGCGATCATCGCCACGTTCCTCGTTGCCCGACCCTTCTTGGCGTGGGCCGATCGGGTGGCTCCGTCACGCCTCTGGACCCACTTCGGCGACCGGGAGTACCGCCTCCGGCAGCCTTGGACGGTTACGATTCTTTCGACAGTCGTCGGCACCCTTTCGCACCTCCTTGCCGACCTGCCGTTTCACCCGTCAAGCCCGATCTTCTTCCCAGGGACGATCATTGAGGTGTTCCCCGCCCATCTTGAATGGATCGCCGTAACGATCTCCAATCTCCTGTTCGGGGCCGCGTTCGCGTACCTTCTTTACAGGTATTGGCGGCGACGATCCCGCGAGAAGCCGCAGGCTGCTCCGAAAGGGCCGGGTACCGAGATCCCATGAAAGGGCCGTCGCGGGATTCAAATCTTCTTCGCCCGAGTCTTACAACGGGCGTGGATTTGGAGGGTCCACGACCTGGATCAGATTCAAGATTCCCCTTCGGACTGCCTCCGGTCGCGCCCTGCGTGAAGGCTTAATCCCCGGTCATCCTCTCCTCTCGCGATGACGCGCTTCACGATTGACATCCAGATGCGGTTCCGAGACATCGACGGCATGGGCCACGTGAACAACGCCGTCTACCTGTCGTACTGCGAGCTAGCGCGCACGCAGTTCTACCTCAAGCACAACTTCAAGCGCAGCCTGCACGAGATTGACTTCATCCTCGCGCACGTGGACATCGACTATGTCTCCGTCGCGGAGTGGGGGGACCGGGTCCAGATCGCTGTATGGCCGTCCAAGCTCGGGACGAGCTCCTTCACCCTGAGCTACGAGATCACGGAGAAGAAGTCCGGGCGTCTCATCGCGCGGTCCACGTCGGTCCTCGTTTCCTATGACTACGCCGCCAAGAAGTCGAAACCGATCCCGCCGGAGTTCCGGAAGGTCCTCGAGGAGAACCTCGAGCCTGCCTGAGGACGGGTCACGCGCCGGGTGGCGATCCGTGGCGGATTGAGGAATCCTCCCGGGTGCATCGCTCCCCTCGCAAGGACGCGGACGCGGGCTCGGGGTTCAGGTGCCGCCAGGTGGGTTCCCGAGGAGCGCCCGGAGCCGCTCCGGGTCCGGCGTCGGCGGCGAGCAGACGGTCCCGGAGCAGACGAAGGCCACAGGCCCCGCCTTCGCCTCGGGGGTCTTGCGCATGTGCTCCACCGGGTCGGGCAGGTAGGCGTCCGCCTTGCCGGCAACGAGGATGGTCTTCCCCGGCGCGTATGCGGACCCTGCGGCGGCATGGAGGGCCTGGGTCCTCGGATCCCCGGGAGGGCCGAGGATGACCACCTCGGCGGGCGGGTGGACCCAGAGTTCGGAGGCCAGGTGGAACGTGCCCGTGAAGATGGGCCCGTAGCGGCTCGCCTCCCCCGCGAATGCCATCATGAGTTCGTCATGGTGCAGGCGGTAGTCGTCGCTGCCCGTGAGGGCGTGCAGGCGGCGGAGACCGAGGGCCGCAACTGCGTTCGCGCCGGCGTAGGGGGAGTCCTCGATGGGCCGGCGTCGAATCTCTCGGAGGCTCAGGCCATCGCCCTCGTGGAGGTCGGGAGCCAGGTCCACGAACCCCTTGCGGTCCGCATCCCAGAAATGCTTCAGGGTGAGCACCATGAGCTCCTCGGCCCTCCGGAGGTGCACGGGGTCGCCTGTCACCGTGTGCGCGGCCAGGAGCGCGTCGATGAAGAACACCTGGTCCTCCAAGAGTCCGCGCACCTTTCGGCCGCCGTCAGAGAGGCCGTGCCACATGCCCGCGTCCTTCGAGCCAAGCTCCGACCACACCCGGTCGAGGGTCTTCAGCGCGAAGGCCTTCACGTCCTCCCGGCCCAGAGCCGCCGCGGCCTCGAGACAGGCGGAGGCCATCATCCCGTTCCAGGACGCGTAGACCGTGCGGTCCACGGCGGGTGCGGTGCGCCGATCGCGCGCTTCCTTGAGATGCTTCCTCCCGAGGGAGAGGACCGCGCGCACATGGGCCTCGCTCACGTGCAGTTCCGAGGCGATCTCGTCCGGGGTCTTGTCCTGGTAGAGGACGTTCCTCTTCGGGTCGTGATGCATCTCGCCCCTCTCCCCGACGTCGTACTGGAGAGCGAGCACGCGGGCCTCCTCCGCGGGAACCGCCGCCCGGAGTTCGTCGAGGGTCCAGGTGAAGTAGTCCCCGTCGTCGTCGAGGCCGACATCCGCATCTTGGCTCGCGTAGTATCCGCCCCGCTCCCGGTCGGAGAGGACTTCCTCGATCCAGGAGAGGATGCCCTCGGCGGTCTCCTTGAACAAGGGGACGCCCGTGAGCTGCCACGCGTGGACGTAGTTCGTCAGGAGGCCCGCGTTGTCGTAGAGCATCTTCTCGAAGTGCGGCACGATCCACTGGCCGTCCGTCGAATAGCGGTGGAAGCCGCCGCCGACCTGGTCGTACACGCCTCCCTGGGCCATCCCCTGGAGCGTGCGCAGAGCAAGGTTCCTCAGGCCGTCTTCACGGGTGCGGTGGTACCGGGCCAGGAGGAACTCGATCGTGCCCGGGTGCGGGAACTTGGGCGCGCCGCCGAAGCCCCCGTTCACGGGGTCGAACTGTCCTCGCAACGCGTCGGCCCCCGCCTTCAGGAAGGACTCGTTCACGGGAACTTCGTCCAGGACGGACGTGCGCGATTCCGCGAGAGACTGGTGCAGCGACTCCGCGTCACGGAGGGCCTCGCCCTTGTTCTTGTGGTAGTGGTCCGCGACGGCCTCAAGCACCCGACGGAAGCTCGGACGGTTGACGGAGTCCTTCGGCGGGAAGTAGGTGCCGCCGTAGAACACCTTCCCTTCGGGCGTGAGGAAGGCGGTCAGGGGCCACCCGCCCGCGCCCGTGAGGGAGCCCACGGCCTGTTGGTACCTCGCGTCGATATCCGGCCGCTCATCGCGGTCGACCTTGATCGCGACGAACCGCTCGTTGATGATCCGGGCCAAGGCCGCGTCCTCGTAGGACTCGCGGTCGATCACGTGGCACCAGTGGCACCAGGAGGCGCCGATGTCCAAGAGGATCGGCCGATCGAGCTCCCTCGCCTTACGGAAGGCCTCGTCGCCCCACGCGTACCATTCCACGGGCTGACGGGCTGCGCTCCGCAAGTACGTGGATGTCTCGTTCGCGAGGCGGTTCTCAGCCATGCGCACCCGTCAAAGCAAGGCGCCGCTCAAGTGCCTTTGGGTGGGAGGGCGCTATCCGTGCGGACGGGACTCACTTCTTGAGGGCTTCGCGGAACTGCTTGCGGAACTTCGTCACCTTCGGTGCGATGACCGCGCGGCAATAGCCGGCGTTCGGGTTCTTCGCGAAGTAGTCCTGATGGTACTCCTCCGCGCGATAGAAGGTCTGGAAAGACGTCAGCTCCGTGACGAACGGCCGGTCCCAGATCCCCGCCTGGCCGATTTCCGCGATCATCCGTTCCGCGGCCGTCTTCTGCTCAGGGCTGCGATAAAAGACCGCGGAGCGGTAGTGGGTGCCGAAGTCCGCCCCCTGGCGGTTGAGCGTCGTGGGATCGTGGACCGTGAAGAAGACTCGGAGCAGGTCCTCCTTGGAGATCACGCCGGAGTCGAAGGTGATCTGCACCGCCTCTGCATGGCCGGTCCGGTCCGTGCACACCTGCTCGTACGTCGGGTTGGGGACCTTGCCTCCGGAGTAGCCGACGTCGGCTTTCTCGACGCCGCGCAACTCCTGAAACAGGGGTTGCAGACACCAGAAGCAGCCCCCGGCGAGGGTCACGACCTCGGTCGCCATCGTCGCAGACGATACGGCGCTCGTTCAAGTGGCTTTGCGTTCCGAGGCGAGGCCCGCGGGCTCAGCGAAAGATCTTCCTCGCGTTCGCGACGAACATCTTCTCCCGGAGCGAGTCGGACAGGGGAAGGGCCTTCACCCCGTCGATCTCCTCCTTAATCCCCGGGATCCCGGGACCGGGCCAGTCGGAGCCGAAGAGGATCTTGTCCGCGATCTTCTCGATCTGCGGGAACCACTCGAGGAGCCGGGCCGGCGGGATGCTCGAGATGTCCAGGTAGACGTTGTTGTGGGCTCGGAGCAAGTAGAACGCCGTGTCGCACCAGAGCGGACGTCCTCCGTGGGCCATGAGGATCGTGAGGTCCGGGAAATCGGTCGCGACGTCGTCGAGGGCCATCGGGTCACCGAACTTGGAACGGGCCCCCGGGAACACGGACGTGCCGGTGTGGAACATGATCGGCAGATGCACGCGCTCCGCGGCGCGGTAGATCCTCCAGAGGTTTGGCATCTTGCCGTCCACGTAGGCGTTCGGCGCGAAGAGCTGGTGGGGCGGATGGATCTTGATCCCTCGGAGTTCGTGGCGCGAGACGAGGCGCTCGACGTCCCCCTCCGGGTCCTTCGTGAGCCACGGGTGGATGCCGCCGAACGCGAGGAGACGCCTCGGGTCCTCCGACGCGTACTTGGACACGAAGCCGTTCACATCGAGCCCGAGGCCCATGACCTCGGGCGCCGCGTAGTTGATCAGGCAGGCCCGTTCGACCCCGACCGCGTCCAGGTGGGTCAGGAGGTTGCGGGGGTCTTCCATCTTCCGCGCCATGGCGTCGAAGTCCGGCATCGTCCGGCGCATCGTCTCGAAGACCGCGGGCTTGAGGTTCTTGTAGGGTTCCAGGTGGACGTGGACGTCCGTGATGCCGGGCAACGGCGGGCGTAGCGGCGAGCGGGGAAAAGCCTTTTCGTGTCAGTCCGGGCTCGGGAGCCTCCGGATGGTCTCGTGATAGTCGCGGTACGGGGTCTGGCAGGGTGCGCCGTCCGCGTACACGAGGATGTTCTCCCCCGGGTCCGCGTTGTTCAGGGCGAGGATCGCCGAGGACACGGTGCCGCCCCCGGTACCATGGAGGCAGAGGCTCGCGTCGCCCGAACCCGCATGGTGCCGGAGGGTGGCTTGGAGGCTTCGGACCGCGTCGGAGACCGTTCGGTACGGGGCCCGTGCGAGGAGCTCCTGAGCGGTCCTCGTCTTCGGGTCCGTCACGGAGTTCCCGCCGTCGTTCGTCAGCACGTTGAGCCCTTCATGGCCCCGCGTGACGGAGACCTGGCCGTCATATCGGAAGAACCGGATCTCCTTGCGACTCGCGGCGAGGAGGTTGAAGAAGTTGTACTCGTGCGCCGCCACCTCCCGCTGGAGGAACACGTCCACGGCGGGGATCGTCGGGAGGCGGAGCGCATCGAGGACGAGCAGGCCCCGGGACCTCGCGGTCTCGGAGCTCCGCCCGCGGCGGTTTGAGAGGCCGATCACGAGCCCGGTCCCGCTCGCGCCGAGCCATGTGCCGCCTGCCTTCCGGTCTCGAGGGGCGACGATGGGCGGCGTCCCCTCCAGTAGGTTCGGTGGATCCGCGGATCGGAGCGGGGACTCGTCCCGGTTCATCCCGACGACGAGGTCGTGGCCGTCCACCGCGTGCCAGAGGGCGATCAGGGTGCACACGGTCCCGCCTCATCCCTGTTGCTCGAGGTCGTAGGCGCGGACCTGGGCCACGCGGGCCACGTCGGGCCGTCCGGCCTTTGTCGCCGAGTCCATCGCCCGCTTGTACGCCAGGATCGTCGCCCTGCGGAGATCCGGATCGTTCGAGTCCGCGGCCTGTTCGCTCATCGCCTCCGCGGTGTCGAAGAAGTACTTCGCGGCGGTGAGATGGTCGCCGAGCGCCTGGAAGAACGAGCCCGCGAAGAGCCCCTCGTGGGTGAGGCCCGCCGCGCCTTCGGAGAAGTTCTCCTTGAGCACACTGGCGTACTCCGAGGCCACATCCTTCAGGGACGGATCGCCATGGAGGTCCTGGACCGCATTGCGGTACTCGACGAGGGCGAGGTACTGCCGCTCGTCCTTCGCCATCTCGGCCTCCGTGAGGGCGAGGTAGGCTTGTCCCGCCTTCCGCCGCCAGGCCCCGGCGTCCCGGAGGCGGCCGACTTTCTCGCCGCATCGGGCGAGCGCCTGGAAGATCCCCACGCGATCCAGAGGAGATCCGGCCTCGGTGAGCTTCTCATAATGGCCGAGGGCCTTCACGAAGTCACCGCGGGCCTCCGCGTCGATCGCATCGACGAGATCGGACACGGGCACTGCAAAGCGGCCTCACGCATATGAGCCTGCGCTCTGTGCCAGCGGTACAGCGAGGTTCGAACCGTTGAACAAGTCGAGGCTCAGGTACTTCGATCCGTTGTCCGGCAGGACCGCCACGACGGTCTTGCCTTCGCCCTGCTTCCGCGCCTCCCGCACGGCGATGCCGAGGATCGCTCCCGAGCTGAGTCCGACGAGCAGGCCCTCTTCTCGGGCGGCCCTCCGGGCGACCTCCCTCACCCACGGTAGGCCATCCGCGGGAATCTCCACGATTTCGTCGAAGCTGTCCTTCCGGAAGAGCTGGCTGGGATTGGCCTCCTGCGGGTGCCGCAGGCCCTGGATGCTCACCCCGAGCTGGGGGAGGACCCCGACGATCGAGATGCGCGGGTGGAGCTGCTTCACCCGGAGGGCGATGCCTACGCCGGTCCCCGCAGTCCCCACGCCGACGACGATCACGTCCACGCGGCCCGCGGTTTGTTCGAGGATTTCCCGACCGGTGGTCTGGTAGTGCGCCTGGATGTTCGCGGGGTCACGGAACTGGTCCAGATCGATGTAGGCTTCCGGCTCCGTTCGGAGGAGGCGCTGCTTGAGCTCGATGGCCCCTGCCGTGCCCTTGGCTCCGGGGGAGAGGATGAGCTCCGCGCCGTACGCTTCCAGGATCTTCCGCCGTTCCACGCTGACCGACTCGGGCATCGTGATCGCGATCGGGTAGCCACGGGCGGCCGCAATCATCGCAAGGGCGATCCCCGTGTTCCCCGAGGTAGCCTCGAGTATCTTGCGGTCCTTCCTCAGCGTGCCCGCGGCCTCCGCATACTCAATCAGGTAGAGGGCCATCCGGTCCTTCACGGACCCGCCGACGTTGTACCACTCCAGCTTCGCGTACAGCGTCGCGTCCTCCGGCCCCGTGAGTCGGTTGATCCGCACGAGGGGCGTCTCCCCAATGAGGTCCGTGATGTCCCGTGCAACGACCATCTCTCTCCATCCTGCGGAGGGGGCGAGAGGAGGACCCTACAAAGAGGTCGTTGGTGGGGCCAATCGAATCGGAATACCGGCCATTCCGATTCGCATGAAAAGGCGGCCGATGTGCGTTAGGCGGACCGAACCCATGGGGAGGCCCCGGCGCTCAGGTCTCGGCCCACTTCCCGTAGCCTTCCCACACGCGGACGTGGACGGGGAACTTCAGCGCGTCGCCAAGGCGCTTCGAGATCAGTTCGGCGATGTTCTCCACCGTGGGATACTCGAGGAAGTGGTTCCAGTCCTTGTGGTCGTACTCCGCGAGGACCGCACGCGTGACCTTCTTGAGCTCGGCGAAGTCCAGGAGCATCCCGCCCTTGTGCTCCCCCTCGATGAAGACGTCGACTTGGTAGGTGTGGCCGTGGAAGGAGCCGCATCGCTCGTGCCCGGGGAGGTGGTGCGCGCAGTCGATGTACTCCGTGATGCCGAGCTTCATACGTCGTCCGAAGAGCCAGGCGGCCATAAAGGTTGCTCCCTTCGCCCCCACGTCTCCTTACAGTAGGTACAGAGGGTTGAGGCCATCCCAAACTTTCGGGTATCCGAAAGGATGCTCGAGTCGCCGCGGCCTCTCAACGGGATCTCCCTGGACGAGCTCCCGCTGGGCTCCCAGGGAACGATCCTCGGGCTCACCGTCGACCCCGATCTCCGGCGCCAGCTGTACGCGCTCGGGATCCTCGAGGGGAGGGAGATCCGCGTCCTCCGGCGTGCACCGCTCGAGGGGGCCCTCCTCGTGTCCGTCGGCCCGGCCCAGTACGCCCTCGGGCCGGAAGTCGCCGCCCACATCCTCGTCACCCGGGGGTGATGCCGCGCCGGGTTGCCACGGAGTCGCCGCGGCTGCGGTGGGCCCCACGGACCTCGTCGTGGCCCTCGTGGGCAACCCGAATGTCGGGAAGTCGACCGTCTTCAACCGCCTGACCCGCTCCCACGCGGAGACCGCGAACTATCCGGGGAAGACCGTCGAGGTCGCGGTGGGCGAGGCCCATGCGCGGGGCAAACGCCTCGCCCTCGTGGACCTGCCGGGCGCGTACTCCCTCATCCCGGACTCCGAGGACCAGCAGGTCGTGCGGGACTTCCTCTCCCAGGAGGACACCTCCGCCGTCATTGTGGTCGCGGACGCGACGAACCTGGCCCGCAATCTCTACCTCGTCCTCGAGGTCCTCGACCTTGGGCTGCCCGTCGTGCTCGCGGCCAACCTGGTCGACGAGGCAGAGCGACGCGGCCTGTTCCTCGACGCCCATCGCCTCGCCGAACGTCTCGACGTGGAGGTGGTCCCCACGGTAGCCACGAAGGGCCAGGGCCTCGACGGTCTCCTGACGGCGGCGATTCGCGCCGCGGCGCAAGGCCCTCTGGAGCGGCCGTGGTACGGCGACGCGATCGAGGAGGCCGTGGCGGCGGTGGAATCAAAGCTTCCGAGGGAGGCGGTGCCGCCCCGGATGAATCTCCGGGGCGCGGCCCTCCTGCTCCTGGAAGGGGATTCCGCCCTGGCCGCCGCCGTCCGCGGGACTCCGCTCCAGGCCCGCGCGGGCGGCCTTGCGGCCGCGATTCCGAAGGCCCGCCATTCCCTCGCAGAGGACATCTCCCGAGAATGCGTGGTCCGGCGACAGGCCGAGGCCCCGATCGCGGACCGTCTGTGGCACGTGATCACCTCCCCGACCTGGGGACTGGGGATCCTCGTCGGGATCCTCCTCGCGATCTTCCTCTTCGTCTACTCCCTCGGCGGATTCCTTGCGACGGCCTTCACGGACGCCTGGGCGGCGTTCGTCTCGCCGCCCATGGACGCGGCCCTTCGCGCCCTCGCGGGCGACACCGTCCTCGCGCGCGTCCTCATCTGGGGTCTGGACGCGGGGATCGGCGCGGCCCTGGCCGTCGGCATCCCCTACGTGTTCGCCTTCTACCTGGTCCTCGCGTTCCTCGAGGACTCGGGCTACCTCAATGCCGCGGCGTTCCTGAGCGACCGAGTCATGCATCGCTTCGGCCTCCACGGGCGCGCCGTGATTCCGATCGTCGCCGGCCTGGGCTGCAACGTACCCGCGATCATGGGCACGCGCGTTCTCGGGACCCGGCGCGAACGGCTCATCGCGGCGACCCTCGTCACGCTGGTGCCGTGCAGCGCCCGGAGCGCGGTCATCTTCGGGGCCGTCGGCTTCTACCTGGGGATGGGGCCCGCCCTCCTTGTGTTCGCGATCCAGCTCGGCGTGGTCGTCCTCGCGGGATCGCTGTTGAACCGCGTCGTCCCCGGGCGTTCCGCGGGCCTCGTCATGGAAGTGTTCCCGCTCCGGCTGCCGAGGGCCCCGGACCTGCTCCGGAAGACGTGGTGGCGTTTCCGCAGCTACGTGACGATGGCCCTCCCCATCGTCGTTGCGGGGAGCGCGATCCTGGGCGCGCTCTTCGAGAGCGGGGCGATGTGGTCTCTCAGTGCTCCCCTGAGCCCGGTGGTCACCGCATGGCTCGGCCTGCCCTCGGTGGCGGGGCTCGCCCTCCTGTTCGCGGTCCTCCGGAAGGAGCTCGCCCTGCAGCTCCTCGTCGCGCTGGGGACGATCGCCTACGGGGGAGGGGCCGCGAACCTGACCTCCTTCCTGACCCCGATCCAGCTCGTCGTCTTCGCGGTGGTCGCGACGATCTACGTGCCGTGCATCGCCACGGTGGCGGCCCTCGCTCGAGAGCTGGGCTGGCGTGCCTCCCTCGGGATCTCGGCGTTCACGATCGCCCTGGCCCTCGCGGTCGGCGGCCTCGCGCTGCGCGTGCTCCCGTTCCCCTGAGCGGTCAGATCGGGGTCACGGTCAGGAACACGAGGGGAGCCTTTCCCCGCTGGAAGAACTGGTGTTCCTCGTTCGACTGCACGAGGAGTACGACGCCGGGCCGCAGGGGGATCCTCTTCCGCGCGACGATGGCCACGCCCCGCCCCGACGTGACGACGAGTTGATGGTCCCACTCGTGGGCGTGCTTCGCGGAATATCCGTCCTTGCCCATGATGAGCTCGTGCATCGAGGTCTTGCGGGCGCCGTCCTCGCGGCCGATGAGCTGGCGCATGCGCACGTTGTGGCTGCCTTCCTCCAAGAAGCGGATGGCGTGGACCGACCGAGTCGTGGTCGTGTACATTCCGACGGGGAGGGGAGTCCCCCCGCCAGATAAACCTTTTCGCGGTCCCGCGCTCAGCGTTCGTACGCCACGGGGTCCGTCCGCCCGATCGCGGCGAAGGCCTCTTTCCGCTCGCGGCAGGAGACGCAGGTGCCGCAGTGGACCTCCCGGTCCCAGTAGCAGGACCAGGTCACCTCGAAGGGCACGTCCATCCCGAGCCCCATGCGGAGGACCTCCACCTTCGACTTGCTTCCGAGGGGCACGACGACCTGGACGGGCGACCTGTCGTACGACCAGAGGCTCAGGTGGAAGACGCTGTTCAGGAAGTTGAAGAACTTCGGGCTCGCGTCCGGGAAGGACTCCGGGTCGAGGCCGTTGTGCCCGCCGACGATGTAGCGGGAGCCGTCCAGCTCCGCGAAGTACGCGGCGAGACTGTAGAAGATCAGGTTGCGCCCGGGGATGTAGCCCTCCGGGGAATCCAGGAGTATCTTGTTCGGGACGCCCGCGGGCCGCAGGTCGTCCACCTCCTTGAGGAACGGGAGATCCACGGTCCTTGCCGCGGCCACGCCGCCCCGCGCCACGAGCGCGTCGATCGCCGCGTGCTCGCGCTTCGGGCGGCCGTAGTAGTCGAACGTCAGCGGGCGCACGTCCCAGCCCTGGGCCTTCGCCCACCACAGGGTGACGGCGGAGTCGATGCCGCCGGAGAGGAGGACGATCGCTTGGTCCATGGGTCAAGCCGCCCGGAGCCTGGGATCCGGGGGAGCTCCCCGGAGGGACCCCGAGCCCAACGGGCCCGCCGTATATGGGTTTATCCCGAAGAGCCACCCCAGACCGTCAGTCCGTGGGAGGCGGCGGCGCGAAGAACGGTTCCCACAGCACGGAGATCTCGTCCTCGATCCCGTCCAGGGGTTCCCCCTGCCAGTCCTCGAGGCGGTCCCCGTAGCGGTCGAAGAGGCATGCGAGCAGGTGCCTCAGCCGGTGCACCACGTCCTCCGTCTCGCCGCGGGACACGAGGGCGGCGACGACGAGGCCACGCTCGTTGCAGATGATGAAGCGGTGGTCCCCGAGGGTGACCTCCTGCACCTGACCGTCCCGCTCGGAGAACGCCTCCCGCACGAAGTTCGACACGACGGAGATCATGCCGCCGACCACGTCGCGGTCCTTGTCCGTCATGAGACTCCGCGACATGTGCTTGATGAGCAGGCCGCTCGTGGCGATCACGAAGACCTCCTCGATCACCGGCTCGGGTGGCACAGGAACGTCTGCGACGGGAGGAGGCGGCGGGACTTTCTCCTCCTCGCGGGCCCGGACCACGTCGGCGGCCGCGGCCTTCGCGAGGGGCACGGACCACATGTCCGACGCGCCCCAGCCGGCGACGAGCCCGACGCCCAGGAGGAGGTACCAGCCCAGGGTCGCCCCCCATCCGACACTCACGGTCCCGTTCGAGCTGCGGAACCCGCCCTGGAAGCTGAGGAGCGGCTGGCCCGCGATGATCGGGAGGTCTCCTGTCGCGGGCGGGATCGTGAGGATGAGATTGAGGGCGGCAAACAGGATCGATGCGCACGAGCCGAGGAGCGCCATCCCGGCGTACAGGCCCCGGAGCTTCCGGAACACGGTCGCCAGGGACAGCCCCGTGCCTGCGATCGCGGCGACGAGGGCGAGCACGAACCAGAGCTGAGCCTCGCGCATCGCGGACGCCATCCCAGGCTGGTTCGGAACGGTGTCGTACGTGTAGGCGTAGTCCGTGGCGTTCGCGGAGGTGTTCGTGTGCCGGACGGTGAAGAGGCCGTAGGACCAGGTCTCGATTCCGCCGGGCTGCGTGTTGGTCCACTCCCACACGGGCTGCCCGGCCGCGTACAGAGCCAGGGCTACCACGATGCCGCCCACGACGAGGCCGGACCATCCCGCCATGACGGGCATTTCACCAAGCGGGCAGGTTAAGACCACTCGCACGCGATTATCGCGCACGAAAACAGGTTCTCGTTATCAGTAACAAGGGACTCAGCGGTCCCTCCATTTGGGGTCCCGTTTCTCGAGGAAGGCGCGGACGCCCTCCTCCTTGTCCTCCGAGGTGATCGCGAGGGCGAAGAGCTGCTGCTCGTACCGGAGGCCCTGGTCGAGGGGTAGGCGGGCGGACGCCTTGACGGCCGCCTTCGCAAGGCGCACGGCGACCGCGGACTTGGACGCGATGGCCTCCGCGATTTCCATCGCCCGTGCGGCGAGCTTCGCGTGGGGCACGACCTCCTCGACGAGGCCGAGGCGGAGCGCCTCCCGCGCGTCGATCCGTTCGCCCGTCAGGGTGAGCCTGAGCGCGTTCCCCTGGCCGACGAGCCGGGCGAGGCGCTGGCTCCCGCCCCCTCCGGGGATGATGCCGAGGTTGACCTCGGTCTGGCCGAACACCGCGCGCTCGGACGCGATCCGCAGGTCGCACGCGAGGGCGAGCTCGAGGCCGCCGCCGAGGCAGAAGCCGTTGACCAGAGCGAGGATCGGCTTCGCGATGCGGTCGACCGCGTCGTACACCGTGCCCATCCCGTAGAGCTTGATCTGCTCCGCCGCCGTGCGTCCCACGAACTCGGAGATGTCCGCCCCCGCGACAAAGGCCTTCTCCCCTGCCCCGGTCAGGAGGATGACCCGCACCCCCGGGTCCGCGTCGAGCTCGCGGAGGGCGGAGGCCACCTCGGTCTTCATCTGCGACGACATCGCGTTGAGCTTGTCCGGGCGATTCAGGGTGACGACGGCCGCGGGACCACGTCGCTCGACGAGGATCGTGTTGTAGGCCATGGGGACCCGCGGGGGAAGATGGAGTCCCAGGCTTGAGACCTGCGCCTCCCGCGTTAACCTTGATTGAGGTTACCGAACTCTGCGGCGATCATCGGCAGGCCTTCGCAGGCTCACAGGAGGCGGTCCATCGTGACGACCGTGGGAGCGAAGCCGCGGTGCTTCCAGAACTCGACCCCGAGGGAGTTCTTCGTGTCCGTGGTCACGCGAACGCGGCTGACCCGCCTCTCCTCGAACCAGAGGAGCGCGGCCTCCACGAGGGCGCTCCCGACGCCCTTCCCTCGATGCGGCTCCTGGACGTACACGGCGGAGATCACGCCGTACTCCCGCTCCATGAAGATCCCGGGCGGTCGGTCGAGGGACCCGAGGAGGAAGGCGACCGTGTCCCCTCCCGATCCGCCCACGAAGGCCGCCTTGTCCCGCGTCCCCAGGTGTGCGCGGAGATGCCTCTCCCAGCGCGCCTCGGAGCCCCGGGCCAGCCGGAAGTCCTGGCCTCCGAGGGACTCGTCGAACCCGATGAGCTCGCGCCAGAGGTGCACGAGGATCGGCAGGTCGCGGGGCAACGCTTGTCGGACCGCGGTCTTCGCGGGCATGAGGACTCGCAAGGACCGTGGCGGGGCTTAACCCCTGCGTCTATAGCCTATGCGCGCGGCGTCACTTGCCCTGGAACGCGGGCTTCCGCTTCTCGAGGAACGCGCGGAAGCCTTCCTTCGCGTCGCCCATGGCGAACAGCCGGTTCTGGAGCTCCCGCTCGAGGGCGAGGCCCTCGTGGAGCGGCACCTCGATCCCCTCGACGACGGAGCGCTTGATCAGCCCGACGGCCCGGGCCGCGTGGTTCGGATACGTCAAGCCGTGGGCGAACGCGATCGTGTCCTCCCAAAACGTCTCGCGTGGGAACACGCGGTTCAGGATGCCCCATTCCAGCGCCTCCTTCGGCGTCAGGGTGCGGCCCGTGCTCATGAGGTCGATCGCACGGCTCTTCCCGACCAGCCGGGGGAGACGCTGCGTCCCGCCCGTGCCCGGGAGGACGCCCAGGGTGACCTCCGGGAGGCCGATCTTCCACGGGCCGTCCGAGGCGAACCGCAGGTCCGTCGCCAGGGCGATCTCGAGGCCGCCGCCGACGCAATGCCCGTCGATCGCGGCGATGAAGGGCTTCGGTGTCGACTCGAGCTTGTTGAGGATCTCCTGGCAGTTCAGGCAGAACATCGCCTTGTAGTCCGGCGTCGAGGTCGCGAGGAGGTTGATGTCCGCGCCCGCGGACCACATCCCGTCGATCTTCGAGGCGAGCACGCAGACGTCGATCGAGTCGTCGAAGCGCACCTCGTCGACGACGCGGCTGATGTCCTGCATGAGGTCCGCATCGTAGGTGTTCGCCTTGGGCTTGTTGATCCAGGCGACGGCCACCCGGTCCTTCTTCTCCAGAGACATGTAGGTGAGGTCCATCGGACTCCCCTCTCCGCGTCCTATCGAACCGCCGCGTATTAAAGGATGGCCTATTGCCCGGGCGCGGTGGGCGCTCCGGCGGGCTTCCGCACGGGCTCCGGATCGCCCCACTTGTCGTTGAACACGAACTCGTCCTTCACGAAGCTCCAGTGGCGGCTCGGCATGTAGCGGTCCGGGAGGACCGTCTTCAGGTAGTCCGCGTAGGCGTCCCGCTCGATGGGCTTGCCCCGCTCTATCATCAGGTTGCCGTGCAGGTCGTAGGGCAGGTACACGTACCCGACTCCGGGCGCGTCCGATCCCGGGTTGCGGAAGTCGCCGTACTCCGCGAGCCCGCGGATGCGGAAGAACCGGCGGTCGGGCAGGAACACGAGGTCGTCCTTCGTGAGTCCGTGCACGGTTTCGCCCTTCTCGATCCGCGCGAGGATGGGCTCCGCCTCTTCCTTGCGGACCTTGGCCTTCGCCTGGACGATCGCCAGGTTCACGTCCCGGACCTTGCCGCGGACCTCCTCGATGTAGATCGTCTGGGCCTCCCCGTTCTTCAAGGTCTTGAAGACGCCCTTCACGAGGTCCCCGCCCAGCTCGGACCCGAACATCTCGAGTCCCCGCGGATACCACATGTTGATCGTCTCCTGAAGGTCCTCCACGCCGAAGTTCCCGCCGTCGAGGATCGCGGCGCCCGCGATGGCCTTCATCAACGTCTCCCCGACGGCGAGGTGGTAGGACTCCTCCTTCCACCGCATCCACGGCATGCTGACGGCCATCGGCCCGTACAGGAAGTGGTGCTGCATCTCGAGCTGGAACTTCCCCACGCGGTCGATGAGGCTCATGAACGTGGCCGAGTCCATGACGCTCTTGAACTCGATGTTGAACGCGTCAAGGACGTGCTCCCCCGGCTTCATCGCCAGGAGTTCCTCCATCGTCTCCGTGGCCCAGTGCCGGCCCCACCGCGGCTTGTCGAACGTCTCGTCCAGGGTGAGGACGCCCGCCATCTGCATGTGGTGCCGCAGCTCCTCCACGCACACGCGCTTCTTGGAGAAGGAGATCGCATCGACCCGCTTGCCGGTCGGATCCGTCCGGTGCATTCCTTCCACGATCTCCTTGTCCAGACCCGTGAGGGACCCGGAGTCGAGCTGCTCCCACACCATGCGGTGCTGCTGGATCGAGCCCAGCTCCGTGGACGCCTGCGCGCGGATGATCTTGAGGGCGGTCATGAACTGGGCGTCGGGCATCTTCTCCGCCTTCCACAGGCGGTTCGAGAGGTCCGCGGTCTCCCTCGACGCGCCGACGACGCGATGGGCGAACTCCGAGAAGCCATCGGGCTTCGCCATGACGACCGACGTGAGGGGCATCGGGGTGTCCGGGTAGTACCGCTCCCACGCGGGCCGGTCGAAGACCTGCGGCATCTCCGGGAAGTAGGTCTCCTGCCACACTCGGCCCTCCTCCTGCCACTTTTTCGGGAGGGCGTCGACGTGGAACCCGTCGAGGAGGACCATGCCGGCGATTCATGGCCTTGGCACCGGATGAACCTTTCCCGCCTTTTCGGCTCACCGAAGTTCAGCGGGTCTCGAGGACGCCGATGTAGTCCCCGGAGGTGTAGCCGTGCTCCCAGAACACCCGCGTGAGCTCCCATCCCGTCTCCCGGCCCAGGCGGGCGAGCTCCTCCGGCGGGATCAACAGGAGGTCGAACCAGTCGCCGACGTGGCCCTTGAACCGGATGCGCAGGGTGATGAGCCCCGCAGGCCGGCCGCGCTCCAGGTTCCACTTCACGTAGGGCAGGTGGACGGAGGACCACGTGCCCGGAATCCGGCTGTGGCCGATGAGCCGTCCCCTGCGGCGCATGATCGTCCGAAGGTCCCTCAGGAAGCGGCGCGTGCGGGGGAGGTCCCCTGCGAGGCCGAGGTTGTTCCCCATCATGATCGCGGTGTCGAACGTCCCGAGCCCGCGCGGGATTTGTCGCACGTTGCCCTGGTAGACGTTCAGTGCGCCGCGGATGCGCGCGAGGGCGACCTGGGTGGGCGATGCGTCTAGGCCGACGACGTCGTAGCCTCGCTTCTGCAGGTGGAGCACATGCCGACCGGGCCCGCAGCCCAGGTCCAGCACGCGCCCTTTCACCTCCCGCAACGCCTCGCGCTCCATCCGGGGCCATTTGCTCGCAGGCGCGAAATAGATCTCCAGGGAGGAGTCATCCAGGTATCCGTCGTCCCGCTCGAACGTGACGACGGCCTTCTTCCCCATCCAGTGGTCGAGCATCGCGCGGGCGAAGAGCTCGAAAGAGGAGCCCGGGAGCGGCTTTGCGGCTTTCTTCGCCATCGCCCTCCCGGCGCGGATGGGCTCCCCTCCTCCAATACCTTTCGGTGGCCCTCCTCACGATGTAGCTACAACATAGTCGTGTCCGGGAAAGGCTTATGCGGGCGGGGCGCCTTCGCAATGCGGGGAGCGGCCATGGCCCGAGCGCGCAAGGAGTCCAAGTTTGAAGTCTATGGCGAGGAGATGGTCGAGAAGGTCGTGGCCAAGAGCGGGAGCTCGGGCCGTGTCTACCTCCCGCCGGACTGGATCGGGAAACGGGTCAAGGTCATCCGCGTCGACTGAGGCGGTCCGATGTCGGACTGGAAGGAGCCCCACAACGTGGCCGCGTGCGCGCGGTGCGGCAGCGGCCGCGTCCACCCGAAGCTCCTCGTGATGGGCCCCATCGCGGGGATCGACTCCGACAGCCGGTCGTACATCTGCGAGGTCTGCCGCCACGAGGGCCTGCCCGTGATCTTCGACACGGAGCCGCAGCGGGCCGAGTTCGAGCGAGAGGCGAGGGGGACGCCGAGCCCGGCTCCCGCACAGGCTCCGGAGGAGGCGATCAGCATCCCGATCCTCCCCGTGGACACGGAGCCCCTCATCGACGTGAAGCCCCTCGACCTCATCCCGATGAAGGTCGCGACCGTCGTGGGCGTGCGCTGGGACGGCCGCACGATCATCCCGACCGGCTACCGGGTTTCCTTCCAGGAGTACTGGGACGCAATCGGCGGGCCGCGATACAACGCGTCCCGCGTGTTCATGTACGACCTGGGCGGGATCAACCGCGCGAACCCGAACTTCGACGTGATGCGCCACCTGGTGAAGCGGTGCGACGTCTGGCTCGACCTGGGAGCGCGGGAGACGGACGAGCTCATGGACGGCTACATGCTCGACGTCGAGCGGGTCGTGGCGGGCTCCAAGAACCTGCCCAATCTGGACGCCTTCGTCGAGGCGTACGGGCTTTCGAACGAGATCCTGCCGTGCATCGATTGGGACGGGCGGGTCGTGTGGGGGGATCCTCGCGAGACACGGACGGACCTGCGGGAGGTGGCCCGCTCCCTCCAGGCCGCGGGCTTCCGCGAGCTCTGCGTCATGGACCTGCGTCGGCTCGGCACGGAGCTGGGCCCGGATCCGCAGTTACTCGAGTCCCTCGGAGGCGTCGATGCGAAGATCATCCTGGGCGGGGGCATCCGCGAGACGGACATCGCGGGGCTGAGGGAGCGGGGCTTCCTCGGCGGACTCGTGGACCCCTTCACACCCGTGATCCGTTCGATCCTTCAGCCGCCGAAGGACGAAGGGCCCGCACCGGCCTCGACCCCAGCGCCCGTGGCCCGCCCGGCGCCGTCCCCACGAGCCGTCCCGGATGCCTAGGCGAGGAGCATGTGCGCCCTCGAGGCCGAGGAAGGGTTCGCCACCGCGGACGACGGGGTGCGGATCTTCTTTCGCGTGACCGGGAAAGGCCCCTTCGCCCTCGTCATGCCCGTGAACTGGGGCATGGACTCCTACGTGTACGGGAAGGGGCTGTCCTCCCTCGAGTTCTACCTGGCCCTGGTCACGTACGACCCACGGGGCGTCGGCCGCTCGGACTCACCTCGGTCCCCTGACGAATATGCGGTCGACACGACGGCTCGGGATGCGACCCGCGTCGCGGACGCCGCGGGCCTCCCGCGGAGCGTGGTTCTAGGGCATTCAGACGGAGGGGCGGTCGCGCTCACGTACGCGCTTGCCTTCCCGAAGCGGGTGAGCCATCTCATCCTCGTATCCACGGCGACTCGATCGACATCGCCCAGCCCCTTGGGCTCGGAGGGCCCGATGCCTACCACGGAAGAGGCGATGCGCGAGCGCGTTCGGGTGTCGACCGCCCGCGCCGTCCGGCACCCCGGTCGTTTCGACCGCGCGATGGACGAGCTCCTGCCTCGGATGCGGTTCTCTCCCGAGCGGCTCCGGTGGGCATCGGCTCGCGCGCCGGACGCCGACGCCCTCCGTTCGAGGCTGGCGGAGATTCGCGTGCCCGTCCTAATCGTCCACGGCCGCGAGGATCGACTCGTCCCGCGTGCGGAGGCGCAGGCGCTTCACGCGGCCATTCATGCTTCCACCCTCGTCGTCCTCGAGGACTGCGGCCACTGGCCCCACGTGGAGAAGCGGACCGAGTTCGTCTCCGCGGTGAAGCGCTTCCTGGGTCTGGACGAGCGCATCCTCCGGAGCTTTTAGGCGGTCGTCCGCGATTCCCCAACGTGGGGAAGCCATGCCGAAACGTCGGGTCCCGCGACCGTTCAACCTGCACTGGGGCAGAGGCATCGTTGCGGAGGAGGCCTCCGTCGCGACGCCGTATCACGAGCCGACGATCCAACTCCTCGTCTTCGACGACGGCGCCCGCTCGCTCCGGTTCTGCGCCTACCACGGCAGGTCCTTCGGCCGGATGCCCCTCATCGTGTCGGAGGAGCACATCGAAGCCCTCGCGATGGAGGTGCGGAAGAGGCCGGAGATCCGGGAACTCCTGAGGAAGTTGGTCGGCTGAGCCTCAGACCCGTTCGACCTCGATCCCGACCTTCTTGAAGAGCTCGAGGCCTTCGTCGCTCCGGTACGCGGAACGATAATAGATCTTGGACGCGCCCGAGTTGATGATGAGCTTCGCGCAGGTGACGCACGGCTGGCCGGTGACGAAGACGACCTTCTCCGGATCGTTCACGCGCACCTTGATCAGCGCGTTCTGTTCCGCGTGGACGCAGCCGCAGAGTCCTGGTTGGTCGACCTTGCAGTCGTCGTGGGAGAAGCCCCTCGCGGTCCCGTTGTACCCGAAGCCGTAGATCTGGGTCATGTCCCTGGACGTGATCACGCAGCTGAACTGCGCGCGCTTGCACGTGGCGCGGCGCGTGAGGGACATCGCAAAGTCCATGATCAGGCTCTCGAGGCTCGGTCGTTCGATCTTCCCCATCTCGGAACCCCTTGGAGTTGCGGCGGACAAATCCAGTCGCGAAGATAAGGCTTCGGGATGTGGCATAGGTTTCCGGAGGACCCCCGCGAATCTATTTCTAGCCGGAAAGGCTCGTCTCCGCCCATGGGCGGCCCAGACGATGTCGCGTGCACCGCCGCCTTCACGTGGCCCCGAGTCCACGCCTTCCGAACGGCCCGCCACCACCTCCTCCGGCCTGCGCCCCGGGGCCAGCTCGTGCGGGTCGCGGGGGCCATCTGTGGCATCCAGGCGCAGGTGATGTCTGCCGCGGAACTCGCCCTTCGCGCCCGGGTACGCGGCCTCCGACGGCAGGACGTGCGGGATGCGCTCTGGCGGGACCGGTCCCTCGTGAAGACCTGGTGCATGCGAGGGGCCGTTCACCTGATTCCCTCGTCGGACCTGTCCATGTTCCTCGGGGCTCTCCGCCAGCCCGAGGCGCGTGCGGTTTCCTGGATCGTGCGGGACGGCCTCTCCGCTAAGGGGATTGACGAGGCCGTCCGCGCGATCGAGCGGGCCTTGGGGGACGGTCCGTTGCGCCGCCGTGAACTCGCGGATCGAGTCGGGCAGGAGGCGGGAGCCGCCGCCCGGCGGTGGGTGTCCCATTCGTGGGGTGGCGTAGTGAAGGTCGCGTGCGCCCGTGGTCTCGTGTGCTTCGGTCCCGACGAGGAGAATGAAGTGACCTTCGTGCGGATGGAAGACTGGCTCCCAGGTGTGGAGGGCCTGCCCGTGTCGGATGCGAAGGTTCGGCTCCTTCGGCGGTACCTGAAAGCTTACGGCCCGGCCGCGGGCCCCGACTACACCCTATGGACCGGCCTCACCGCGCCCGGCGTGAGGGAGACCTGGGGAGCAATCGGAAGCGAAATCCATCTTGTTGACGTGGGTGGTCGCCGCGCGTGGATCCTTCGGGAGGACCTGGCGTCCTTGCGACACAGCCGCGGCTCGGAACACGTCGTTAATCTCCTCCCCAGCTTCGATGCCCTGCTGCTGGGGCACAAGGACAAGGGCCATCTCGTGGACGCCGCTCACTACAAGCGCGTGTACCGCAAGGCCGGGTGGCTGTCCCCCGTCGTCCTCGTGGACGGGCGCGTGTTCGGCGTGTGGTCCTACCACCGAAGGGGGGAGCATCTGGACATCGCGCTGCAGTCATTTCAGACCGTGACGAGGGCCGTCAGGGAGGGAATCGAGGCGGAGGCCGAGGATCTTCGGCGGTTCCTCGAGGTCCGACACGTCCGGATCGGGATGGGGTAGATGGCCGGCCGTCATGTGGACGGCGTCGCAGCCTTCATCTTCGCAAGTTCGCGCTCCCGCAGCTCCCGCCGCAGGACCTTGCCCACCATCGTCTTCGGCAGCTCCTTCACGAACTCGACCTGTTTGGGGACCTTGAAGGGCGCGAGCTTTTCCTTGCAGAAGGCGATGATCTCCTCTCCCGTCGCGGTCGCCCCGGACTTGAGGATGACGAAGGCCTTCACGGTCTCGCCGCGGTAGGGGTCGGGGACGCCGATCGCCGCGCCCTCCTGGACCGCGGGATGCATGAACAGGACCTCCTCGACCTCCCGCGGGTACACGTTGTACCCGGAGCAGAGGATCATGTCCTTCTTGCGGTCCACAATGAAGAAGTACCCGTCCTCGTCCATCTTCGCGATGTCCCCGGTGAGGAGCCAGCCGTCCCGGAGGACGAGGCGCGTCTCCTCGGGCTTGTTCCAGTAGCCCTTCATCACCTGGGGCCCGCGAACCGCGAGCTCGCCGACCTGCCCTTGCGGAAGGTCCTTCGCCGGATCCTCGATGTCCACGATCTTCGAGTCCGTGTCCGGGAAGGGGATGCCGATTCCCTCCTTGATCGTCCCGACGAGCGGGTTCCCGTGGGTCACGGGCGAGGCTTCCGTGAGGCCGTAGCCCTCGACGAGCTTGCCGCCGGTCACGGCGTCGAACTCCCGGCGCACCTCGTTCGGCAGAGGCGCGGACCCGGAGATGCACGCCTTGATCGACTTGAGATCGTACTTCGATACTCTGGGGTGGCGGAGGATCGCGATGTACATCGTCGGCACGCCAGGGAAGACCGTGGGCTTCCGCTTGTTGATCAGCTTGAGGATGGCCTTGGTTTCCCGCGGGTTCGGGTGGAGCACAATCTCGGCTCCGATCGCGACGGGGCCCGTCAGGGCCGTCGTGAGGCCGTAGACGTGGAACAGGGGGATCGCCGCGAGGAACCGCTCCTGCTCCGTCCCCTTCGTCGGAAGCCAGGCGACCGACTGGAGGGCATTCGCCACGAGGTTGCGGTGGGTGAGCATCGCGCCCTTGGGCACTCCGGTGGTCCCCCCCGTGTACTGGAGCACCGCCACGTCCTCCGCGGGGTTGATTGTCGGCGCGAAGCCCGGGTCCGGAGGCGACTCGAGGAGTTCAGGGAAGCGGTGGGCCCACGCCTCCTCCGGGACGTCGATGGGCCAGTGACCCAGCTTCTTGAGGTCCCGCCGCTTCTTGATCGGGTAGAGCTGTCGCAGGGGCGACGGGAGGAATTCCTTCACGTCGCACACGACCACGTGCTTCACCGGGGTTCGCGCCCGCGCCTTCGCCAGATTGTGCCAGAAGAGGTCGAGCACGACGGCGATCGTCACGCCCGCGTCGGTGTACTGGTTCTCGAGCTCCCGGGCCGTGTAGAGCGGGTTCGTCTGGACGACAATGCCGCCGGCCCGGAGGACGCCGAAGAAGGCGATCAGGAAGTGAGGCGTGTTCGGAAGGAGGAGCGAGACGCGGTCGCCCCTCTTCAGGCCGAGTTTCCGGAGGCCGGCCGCGAAACGGTCCGCCTTCTCGTCGAGTTCGCGGTAGGGGATCCGCCGCCCGTAGAAGGACGCCGCGGGCCAATCCGGATGGGCCTTCGTCGTCCGGCGCAGGATCTCCTGGACCGGGATGTCCGGATAGTCGATCGTCTTCGGGATGCCCTCGGGCCAGTGTTCGAGCCAGGGCCGATCCACCGCGATCTCCCCTTGCATGGTCCCCCTTCGTCGCCGCAATGGTGTACCACGGAATTAAACGTACTCCCCGTGCGCCGTCCGCTCGCGTCTCGAAACGGTTATCCCCGTCGAATCCTCTCGGTTCCTCGAGGTGGTCCCGTGCCTCCGGAGTCCCGGATCGACGTCTCCCGCGACGGAGCCGTGACGCTGCTCGTCCTCCGCAACGCCCCCGACAACCGCCTGACCCGTGCGATCGTGGCGGAACTGGCCGCGCGGGTCGCCGATCTCGAGAAGGACGACGCCACCCGGGCGGTCGTCCTCGCGGGCCAGGGGGATTTCTGCGGGGGCCTCGACCTCTTGGAATGGGGTGCGCTCTCGCCGAAGGAGGCCCAGGAGGAGATTCAGCGGGGCTTCGAAGCGTTCTGGGCCTTGGAGCACATGACGAAGCCCACGGTTGCCGCGATCTCAGGACGCTGCGAGGGCGCGGGGCTGGAGCTCGCGCTCGCGTGCGACCTGCGGGTGGCATCGGAGAATGCGGTGTTTCGTCTCCCCCAGGTGGACCTCGCGTTCATGCCGAGCCACGGGGGGACGGCCCGTCTGCCCCGCGTGGTCGGGCGGTCCCGGGCTCTGGAGATCCTCCTCACGGGTAAGGCCGTGAGGGCCATCGACGCGCTGCGGTGGGGCCTCGTCGACCATCTGGCCGCGCCGGGCGAGGCGCTCACGGAGGCGAAGGCCTTCGCAGCCACGTTCGCGTCGAAGCCGCGGTCTGCGGTCCGGGCCATCAAGCGGGCCCTGACGGAAGGCGAGGAGAAGCCCTACCGCAACCGCTTCCTCCTGGAGTCTCAGTATGCGGTCCAGTTGCTCCACACGGAGGAATACCGGCGCGCCCTTCCAAAGGGGACCGGGAAACGCGAGTGACCCCGGTGCGGCGGTTTCGTGCCAGGGCAAAGTCCATGAGGTCCGCACGCCCTCTCGCGCCCATGGCGGGGAAGCGGGGCAAGGACGTCGATGCGTACGTGAAGAACCTGCCGAAGGAACAGCAGCCGATTGTGGAGGGCTTGAGAGACTTCGTCTTCGCGAGCGCGCCGCACCTGATGGAGAAGCTCAAGTGGGGCAATCCCACGTACATCGGGAAGTCGAACGTGTGCTGGATCATCTCCTACCGGGACCACGTGGACTTCGGGTTCTTCCGCGGGACCGAGCTCCCGGACCCGAACGGGATCCTCGAGGGCACCGGGAAGGGCCTGCGGCACGTGAAGATCTACCGCAGGGACGACATCCCGGAGAAGCCGCTCCGGCCCCTTCTCGTGGCCGCGCTGAAGCTCGACGGGGCGTGAGTCCGTCACCGGCGCTTCAGAATGGACTCCTTCGGCCCCCATCGCTTGAGTTCGACGTCCAGGCCCACGTCCGTCGCGACGAAGGTGCCCTCCTTGAGCCCGGCGTCGCGGACGACCTTGCGGCGGGTGGCCTCGTCCTCGAAGGCGAGGGTGGCGCGGAACAGGCCGAAGTCGATCTCCACGGTGTCGTCGAGATGGACCTCGCCCACGATGCGGCCCCCGCTCGCCAGCACATCCCTGGGGATCCCGAGCTGCTTCGCCCAGACCTTCTTCAGGTACCCGAACGCGACGACGCGCCCCTCGGCCCACTCCCCCGCGCGGACCTTCGCGTACGTCCCCCGAGGATCGTACGCGTGCAGGTCCACGTACGTCGCCCCGTCCCCAGGATCGTAGTCCCATCCCTTCGCCGGGTCGCGCGCGATGCGGAGGCGGATCTCGCCCTCCTTCTCGCACTCGCACAGGATCGCCTGCATGACCCGGCCCTTCACCGGGAACGCGGCCTCGAACTCCGGACCCGACCGGATGGGCTTGGGCACCTCGGCCTCATGGGGCCGCGGCTCGATAAACCCGCGGGAGGGCGCGCGCCCTCTGTCACGTCCTGACACGTGAGTTATAAGCCGCGACCTGCCGTTAGTCTCCCCGGGAAGCGGCTCCTCAGGAGCGTTGGTATCGGGGACGAAGGCCTCGTCCGCAACTACCTCGTCGAGAACAGCCTGGCCTCCCGCCTCCCGCGGAAGATTCTGTTCTGGGACGAGACGATGCGGGACGGGGAGCAGACCCCGGGTGTGGTGTTCACACCCGAGGAGAAGCTCCAGATCGCGACCCAGCTCGACGAGATGGGCGTGCCCATCATGGACGTGGGCATCCCCGTGGTCTCAAAGGAGGAGGCCCGGGGCGTGAAGCTGGTCGCGAACGCGGGCCTCGATGCGTCGATCATGGCCGCGGCCCGGGCGGTCCGGCGCGACGTCGAGGCGTGCATCGATTGCGGCGTCGACGAGATTGGCCTCTTCATCGCCTGCTCGGACCTGCACCTGAAATACAAACTGAACATGAGCCGCGACGAGGTCCGGGAGGCCGCGGTCCGGGAGGTCGAGTTCGCCGTGGATCACGGCCTCCGCGTCTCCTTCGTCACCGAAGACACGTTTCGCGCGGACCTGGACTACGTCGTGGAGCTGTACAACGCGTGCATCGACGCGGGCGCGACCCGCGCGGTGATTTGCGACACGGTCGGCGTGATGACGCCCACGGGGATCCACTGGTTCGTCGGAGCGGTGAAGCCCCGCCTCCGCGACGTCCAGCTTTCATTCCACGGCCACAACGACTTCGGCCTTGCGGTCGCGAACACCCTCGCCGCGCTCGAGACGGGCGTCGAGGTGCCTCACACCTGCGTCAACGGCCTCGGCGAACGGTCCGGGAACGCGAGCTTCGAGGAGCTCGTGATGACCCTCGAGTCCCTGTACGGGATCGACACGGGCATCGACACCTCGCGCCTCTACGAGGTCTCCCTCCTCGTGGAGAAGCTCAGCGGCGTGCCCATCGGGGTGCACAAACCGATCGTCGGGCACAACGCGTTCAGCCATGAGTCGGGCATCCACGCGGACGGCGTGATCAAGCACACCCTCACGTACGAACCGATCCAGCCGGAGTCAATCGGCCGGCAGCGGCAGTTCATCTTCGGGAAGCACACGGGGTCGACTGTGGTCGAGGAGAAGCTCCGCTCCTGCCGCGTCGAGGCCACGAAGGAGCAGGTCCAAGCCCTCGTCGGGCTTATCAAGCAGTTCTCGGAAGGCAAGTCCAAGGTGGATCCCCAGGCCTTCGTCGAGCTGTTCCACGAGCGGGAGGATCGCCGCCGTGGAGTGACGGATGATGAGTTCTGGGCCCTCGCTTCGAAGGTGGGCATCCGGCCCCCGCCGTCGCTGAGCGGATGAAGGTCAGCGATTGGACTCCGGGACGCTCGCGCTCTCTTGGGATCGAGCGCGGCGGGTCCACGCCCCGAGGCGGCGCGTGCCCGAGAGGTAGATGCCGAGGATGACAACGCCGGAGCCGACGATGTCGAGGGGCTGGAACCCCTCGTTCGCGACGGCCGCCCCCAGGAACAGGGCGACAATCGGGGTGATCATCGTGACGAAGGACATCGACGTCGCCGAGACGGTGCGGAGCATCGAGTTCCAGGCGACGAAGGCCACGACGGACCCGGCGAGGCTGAGGTAGAGGACCGCCCCCAGGCCTGCGGGCCAGGGCGGAACGGACCACGGCTCTCCCGTCACGAGGGAGATCGAGGCGAGACACGTGGCGCCGATCGTCATGGCGACGACGTTGAAGCCGATCGGGTCGACGTCCCGTCCCCATCGCCGCTCCGCCGCGGTCACGACGCCCGCACACGTGGCGGACAGGAGGACCGCGAGCATCGGGAGGAAGAGGCCCCATCCCGACAGGGAGAGCTGCGTGCGGAAGATCAGGAGGATGCCCGCGAAGCCGAGCCCGATCCCGGCCATCTTCTGCCGGGTGAAGGGCTCCTCCTCGATGAGCGCGTGCGCCGCAATCGCGGTCTGGAGGGGCATCGTCGCGAAGAGAACCGCGGTCAGGCCGCTCGGCACGCCGTTCCCTTCGGCCCAGTAGATGAGGCCGTAGTCCGCGGTGAAGAGGACGATCCCCGCGAACACGGCGAGGCTCCATTCCGCCCGCGTGCGCGGGAGGCGCGCGCCGAGGGCGAGCACGAGGACCCCGAGGACCGCGGCGGCGAGGGCGAACCGGAGGGAGGCTGCGAAGAAGACCGGCGTCGACTCGAGTCCGACCTTGATCGCGAACCAGGTCGAACCCCAGATCGTGCACAGGAGCGCGTAGCTGGCTCCCTGGACGACGTTTCGCCGCACGGCCCCGCGAAACGTCCGAGGTTCCTAAGCCTTGACCCGGCCCTCGACGGGGATGTTTATAGCCCGACCCGCCTTGTCAAGGAGCGAACGGTTCCATGGCCGGGCACACGATGACGGAGAAGATCCTCGCACGGGCGAGCCGGAACGAGGTCGTCCATGCGGGGCAGATCGTGGACGGCTACGTCGACCTGCTCTACATGCACGAAATGCTGGCCCTCGCCCTGAAGCCCTTCGACGAGATCGGCATCGAGAAGGTCTGGGACCCCTCCCGGTGCGTGGTCACGATCGACCATTGGGTCCCGCCGCCCACCCTGGAGGTCGCGAAGATGCACCAGGCGATCCGGGAGTTCTGCTGGGCCCAGGGGATCCAGCGCTTCCACGACGTTGGGGACCACGGGATCGTCCATCAGCTCGTCGTGGAGCGCGGCTACGTCCATCCCGGCGAGCTCGTGATCGCGTGCGACTCCCACACGAACATGGCCGGCGCCATGGGCGCCTTCGCCGCGGGGATCGGTGCCACGGAGACCGCGGCGGTGATGGCGACGGGCAAGCTCTGGCTCAAGGTCCCCGAGACCTTGAACGTCACCGTGCACGGGAAGCTCGCGCGCCGGACGGGCGCGAAGGACGTGATCCTGAAGGTGATCCAGACCACGGGCGACGACGGCGCCGCCTACAAAGCGGTGGAGTTCCGCGGGGCCACGATCCAGGCGTTCCCGATGAACGAGCGCTTCGTCCTTTCCAACATGACGACGGAGATGGGCGCGAAGGCGGGGATGATCCCCTCGGACGGGACGACGAAGGCCTACCTGGAGGCCGCGGGAGCGGGGGCCGCGTACCGGCCGCTCGATGCGGACCCGGACGCCCCCTACCTCCGGACCTTCGACCTCGACGTCGAGGGCATGGGGCCGCAGGTTGCCTGCCCGGACAACCCCGCCAACGTGAAGCCGATCGAGGAGGTCGCGGGCACGAAGATCGACATGGCCTTCCTAGGATCGTGCACGAATGCTCGGATTCAGGACCTGCGGGCCGCCGCAGAGATCCTGAAGGGCGAGCGCGTGGCCTCCCACGTCCGGATGATCGTGACTCCGGCGTCCCAGGCGATCTATCGGCAGGCCGTGAAGGAGGGCCTCGCGGAGATCTTCCTCGAGGCGGGTGCGACCTTCACGTCGTCCACATGTGGGCCGTGCTTCGGCGGGCACATGGGCGTCCTCGCGCCGAAGGAGGTGTGCATCTCCTCGACGAACCGGAACTATCCGGGCCGCATGGGGAGCCCGGAGGCGCAGGTGTATCTCGCGTCGCCGTACACCGTCGCGGCTTCGGCGCTGTACGGGCGCATCACGGATCCTCGGGGGGCCTGAGCATGCAGACCCGGTTCACGGGCCGCGTTTGGACGTTCGGCGAAGACATCTCCACGGACCACATCATCGCGGGCCGCTACCTGACGTCGACGGACCCGAAGGTCCTCTCCGAGCATGCGATGGAGAACGTCGATTCCCAGTTCGCGAAGAGGGTGACGCCGGGAGACGTCATCGTCGCCGGGACGAACTTCGGGTGTGGGTCGAGCCGCGAACAGGCGCCGATGGCCCTGAAGGCCGCCGGCGTCTCGTGCGTCGTCGCGAACACGTTCGCGCGCATCTTCTTCCGGAACTCGATCAACATCGGATTCCCCGTCGTCGAGTGTCCGGGCCTGCGCGAGAAGGTGCAGGAAGGTGAGACGGTCACGGTCGACTTGGCCGCGGGCCATGTCCTGCTCGCGAGCGGCGAGCGCGTCCGGTTCCAGCCGCTGCCCCCGAACCTCCTCGAGATCCTGAACGCGGGCGGCCTCGTCCCGAAGCTGCGAGCCGAGCTCGCGGCGAAGGCCCCGTAGATCGATGGCGGCTCTCCGTACCCGATTCCATCCGGGCTGGTCGCGCGTTAACCTTGTTCAAGGTTAACGAAGGCGACGCCTTGCGCCTACCCGGGTCGTTCCACACCAATCCTTATGTGGGCCAGCGGATTCGGCGGCGCGATGGCGTACACGATCGCCCTCCTCCCGGGGGACGGCACGGGCCCCGAGGTCATGCGGGAGGCGGTGAAGGTCCTGACGTCCGTGGAGGACGCCTTCGGGGTTTCGTTCGACCGCGAGCCCTATCCCGCGGGCGGCCGGTACTACCTCGACACCGGCGCGGAGTGGCCGGACGGCGCGTACGAGTCGTGCAAGGCCGCGGACGCGATCCTCCTCGGGGCCGTCGGTCTGCCCGAGGCGGTCCTGCCGAACGGCGACCTCGCGGGAATCGGTGTCCTCTTCGGCCTCCGCTTCGGGCTCGACCTCTACGCGAACGTCCGCCCGACGAAGCTCTACCCGAACGTGCGCCACAAGGTCCACGACGGGTTCAAGCAGGTCTGGGATCCGGGGAAGGTCGACTTCGTGATCGTCCGGGAGAATACGGAGGGCCTGTACACGCCGACGCGGGGGTACCTGGACCGCGGCGGAGTCAAGGAGCTCGCGATCGACAGCCGCGTGATCACGCGCAAGGGGGCGGAGCGCGTGATCCGCTTCGCCTTCGAGCTCGCGAAGACCCGCAAGGGCGCGCCGGGGGACGCGGAGCACCGGGTGACGTGCGTGGACAAGTCGAACGTCACCGCCGGGTGCCGCCTCTTCCGCGCGGTCTACGACGAGGTCGCGGCGGGCTATCCCGCGATTCGCAGGGACTACGCCTACATCGACGCGTTCCTCCAGTGGCTCGTCCGGTCGCCCGAGTCCTACGACGTCGCCGTGACGTCGAACATGTTCGGGGACATCGCCACGGACCTGGCCGCGGTCCTCCAGGGAGGCCTGGGCATGGCCGCCGGGGGAAATGTGGGCGCCGAGCACGGGATGTTCGAACCCATCCACGGGAGCGCGCCCAAGCACGCGGGCAAGGATGTCGTGAACCCGATCGCGATGGTCCTCGCGGCCCAGATGATGCTCGATTGGCTCGGGCGGAAGCGAGGAGACCGGACGCTGCTGCAGGCCGCGGACGTCGTCGAGCGGGCCGTGGAGAGCGTGCTCGCGGAGGGCCGGGTCCTGACGTACGACCTCGGCGGCCCGGCGAAATGCAGCGACGCGGGGAGCGCGATCGCGAACGCGGTCACGAGGCTTGCGAAGAAATCTCCCTGAGCGGCGGGGCGGTCAGTAGCGGAGGTACACCCGTCGGCAGTCGAGGCACCGGTACCCGTCGATGTAGACGTTCCCGAACCCGTCGGGCTTCACGAGGACCTCGCCCCCTAGGGCGAGCTTCGTCTTCTCCCGCGTCCACTTCGCGCCTTCAACGAAGCTCTCGGCGACGAGGAACCCCTTCATCATCGGTTTCCCGCAGGAGGGGCACACGCCGTCGTCCATCGACGGCCGAACCGGGCTTCCTGTCCATAAGGATTGCCGTGGGATTTCGCAGTGTGGAATTACAGAGGGAACTTGTCGAGGACCTCGGGCCGTCGGCGCTCCCCGCTCTTGAGGTACTCCTCCATCTGCTCCCGGAGGGCGGGCGTCATCTCCTCGAAGACGTCCTCGAAGAGGCTCTCGAGGGGCGGAGGCGGTGCGCGCTCGACCTCCTTGATCGTGTCCGTGATCAGGTCGTCGAGCTCCTTGCGCAGGGCCTCCTCCGCGGCCTTCGTCCACAGGCCTTTGAGTTCGAGGTACCGGCGTAGCCTCTCGATCGGGTCCCGCCCCTGGGCCTCCTCCACCTCCTGCTTGGACCGGTACCGCGTCGGGTCGTCGCTCGAGGAATGCGGCCCCATCCGGTACGTCAGGGCCTCGACCATCGTCGGCCCGCCGCCCGCGCGGGCCTTGTCCACCGCGGCCTTCGTCGCCGAGTACACCGCGAGGAGGTCGTTGCCGTCCACGCGCACGCCCTCGAAGCCGTACGCGAGGGCCTTCTGCGCGAGCGTCTTCGCGGCGGTCTGCCGGGACACCGGGACGGAAATCGCGTACTGGTTGTTCTTGCAGAAGAACACGGTCGGCGTCCTGAACACGCCCGCGAAGTTCATCCCCGCATGGAAGTCGCCCTGGCTCGTCGCCCCGTCGCCGAAGTACGCGAGGGTCACGATGGGATCCCCGCGGATCTTCGCGGCCCACGCGGCCCCGACCGCATGGGGGATCTGCGTGCCCACCGGGCTCGAGGCGGAGACGTAGTTGATCTCCCGCCATCCGAAGTGGCTCGGCATCTGGCGGCCCTTGTTCTTGTCCAGGGAGTTCCCGTAGGCCTGGGCGACCATGAGCTTCAGCGGGATCCCGCGCCAGAGCGCGCACCCCGGCTCCCGGTACGCCGGGAAGACCCAGTCCCTCGCCTCGAGGGCCATCGCGCTGCCGACCTGGCAGGCTTCCTCGCCGAGGCTCGGCACGTAGAAGCCGATCCGGCCCTGGCGCTGCAGGCTCAGCATGCGCGTGTCGAGGAGGCGGACGAGGAGGAGCTGGCGGTACGCCCTCGTCAGGGCGTCGGGGGAGAGCACGGGCTCCCGCTTCGAATCGTACGTGCCGTCCACGTCGATCACCCGGAGGAGCTGCTCGTCGGTCACCGTCTCACCCCGCCGCAGGCGCTCGCCGTTCCCGGATGACCCGCTCCAGGAAGAACTCGCCGGCGCGATAGGACGACCGCACGAGGGGGCCGGCGGCCACGTAGAGGAAGCCCATCGCCTCGCCGGCCTCGCGGAACTCGTCGAAGGTCTCCGGCGCGACGTACTCGTGGACGGGGAGATGCCACTCGCTCGGACGCAGGTACTGGCCCAGGGTCAGCAGGTCGACCTCGTTCGCGCGGAGGTCCCGCATCGTCGTCAGGATTTCCTCCCGCGTCTCGCCGAGGCCGAGCATGATCGACGACTTCGTGACGAGGTCCGCGCGCATGGCCTTCGCGCCCTTCAGGACCGCGAGGCTCTGCGCGTAGGTCGCCCGCGGGTCCCGCGCGACGCTCTGGAGACGCCGGACGGTCTCGATGTTATGGTCCAGGACGTCCGGGCGGGCCTCCACGACGGTGCGGACCGCCTCGAGGTCCCCCTGGAAGTCCGGGATGAGGGCCTCCACGAGGATGTCCGAATCGCGGGCCTTGATCTCGTGTATCGTCGCGGCGAAGTGGGCCGCGCCGCCGTCGGGAAGGTCGTCCCGGTCCACGGACGTCAGGACGACGTAGGAGAGGCCGAGGTCCGCGACGGCGGCCGCGACCTTCCCCGGCTCCCCCCCGTCCACGAGACCGTGCGGGTTGCCCGACCGGACGGCGCAGAAGCGGCAGCCCCGCGTGCACAAATCCCCGAGGAGCATGATCGTGGCGGTGCCCCCGCCCCAGCACTCCGCGACGTTCGGGCAGTGGGCCTCCGCACACACGGTGTGCAGGCCGAGGTCTCGGAGGAGCGTCTTCACGTGGGCGTAGTTCTCGCCGGCGGGCGGCCTGACCCGGAGCCACTCGGGCTTCCTCTCCGCCAGCATCGACTCCCTCGAAGGCTCGGCGGCTCATAAGCTCTCCCGCTTTCCCGGAGTGCGCCGTCCGCCGACCGGATCGGCTCGACTCAGGGAGGCGGGAGGGGCGGCGGTCCCGGCGGCATTTCCGGGCTCTCGGGGGAACATCGTCGCCTGGGGCGGGAGTGTTTTCACCCGAAGCGGAACTGTACACCGTAGGACCCGCGCGGGTACGACCACCGGATCGCGCCCTTCCCGATGTGCTGGCACACGATCGCGCAGGCGCCGAGCTCGATGCAGCCCTCCGTGTTGTAGACGAGTTCCCCCTTCTCGACGCGGTAGACCTTCGTGGGGCACACGTACAGGCAGGGCTTCCCCTCGCACGTCCGGCAAAGGTCCGTCTCCACGGTGATGAAGGGCTCCTCGTCGAACTCGAACTTGTCCAGGCCCACCCGGTCGTCGACGGTGAGGAGCTTCGAGGCGTCCGGCTTCGGCGGTTCCGGCATCCGTTCGGGGCGCGGAAGTGGGCGCCGGGTACTAAACCGTTGGTGTCTCCCGGCCTCCTGGGCGGCCTGCACGTTATCAGGGAGTGAAACGGAGGGACAACCCTTCTATAGCCGCCTCCGCGGTGGCCTCCTGTCCCGCCGGCCGAACGGCCGCTTGCCTTGGGACCCCGTCCATGCCCGAGACCCCGCTCAAACGCCCCCTGCTCCGGCCCGACGAGGACCTCGAGGCCTTCGAACCGAACGAGGCCCGGGACTTCATCGCGAAGTACATGGAGCCCGACCCGAAGACGGGCCGACTCACCCTGTTCGATCACCGCTACCTCCTCGCGCGTCCGGAGACTCTCGTGAACATCCAGAAGCAGCTCGAGCAGACCGTCGGGCAGAGCACGAAGGGGTTCCTCTACCTCGCGGGCGAGAAGAGCGCCCAGGAAGGCCTCCATCTCGTCGAACGTCTCACGGAAGGCATCGACACGCGGTCGATGAACGTGCAGGGACTGAAGCGGATGATCGACGTCCTCGCCCTCCTGGGCTGGGGCCGCTTCGAGATCACGGAACTCGACGTCGACACCCGCCGGTACGGCCTGTCGTTGTCGAACAGTCCGCTCGCCGAGGCCTACGGTCCGTCGAAGCGGCCGGTCTGTCACCTGCTCGCGGGCCTCCTGGCGGGGATCGGGCTCGATATCCTCGGCCAGAGTCTTCTCTGCGAGGAGACCGCCTGCAAGGCCCAGGGCAAGCCCCGGTGCGAGTTCTGCCTCCAGCCGATGCCGTTTGCGTGACCATCGGCCAGCCCCGCACGTCCATTCGCGCCTGTGGACCGCGAAGGGCGTGACGACTTCCGGAACCCTCGGAATCCGACCC
>Ga0209751_10000765_pt1 | contig 34023 bp, 33 predicted proteins | sample RifCSP13_1_FD_184019 | JGI IMG/M metagenome (GOLD analysis project Ga0209751, IMG submission 184019) | Soil microbial communities from Rifle, Colorado - Rifle CSP2_sed 13_1 (SPAdes) (version 2) | ecosystem: Environmental > Terrestrial > Deep subsurface > Rock core/Sediment | place: Rifle...
GCTCTTTAGACAGTGAGATTTGGTAATGCCTGAGGACGAAAACGACAAATCAAAACAGGATCCGGGCGCTCGCGACGAGGAGATCACTCCCGATCTCCCAGTCACCCCGTCGCCCCGTCACCCCGTCTCCCCGTCACCCCGTCTCCCCGTCACCCCGTCTCCCCATCCCCACGCCGCTGTCGCTCTCTATGGAGTTATGGCGGAGTTTGACAATCCAACAGATCTGGTAACGGCTGCCCGTCGCACGTATGAAGCCGGCTTTCGCCGCATTAATGGTTATTCGCCGTATCCAATCGAAGAACTTTCAGAGGCAATAGGTTTCACACGCACCAGCCTGCCACTGATTGTCTTTATCGGGGGCCTGCTTGGCGGTATCGGCGGATTCTTCATGCAGTACTGGATGGAAGTGATCGACTATCCGCTTAATGTGGGGGGCAAGCCATATAACAGTTGGCCGGCATTTATTCCCGTAACATTTGAAATGACCGTGCTGTGCGCAGCGTTTGCTGCAGTTCTGGGTATGCTGGCGCTAAACAAGCTGCCGCAACCTTATCATCCAGTGTTCAACGCGCCGAATTTCGCACTCGCCACCCGGGACCGGTTTTTTCTTGTGATTGAAGCAAACGATCCCAGATTCGACCATGACAGGGTGACTGAGTTCATGAAAATGCTCGACGCTCGAGATGTTAGCGATGTGGAAGTCTGAAGGTGAGCGCATCCTGAGGGTAGGACCGGTGATGCTGAGGTGGCCACGCAAACCGTCGTGCCTGCTGATTGCCGTCGTTTGTCTGCTGTCTTCTACTGGTTGTCGTAAAGATATGCAGGACCAACCAAGGATGAAGCCTTACCGTTCGTCCACATTCTTCCGTGATGGTTTATCGTCGCGACAGCCTGTGGAGGGAACAATAGCCCGGGGACTCTTGAAGACGGACAAAGAGCTGTTCACAGGGAAGAAGGCACAAACCACAGCCGCACCGCAAGCAACCCCCGGAGGGCCAACACCACGAAGTAGCTCAGGCGCAGTTACCAGCATCGCTGCCGCTTATCCTGATGATGTCGACACTTTTCCGTTTCCCATCACCCCGGAAGTAATGGCGCGCGGCAGGCAACGTTACGAGATATTCTGTTCTGTATGCCACGGCTCAACGGGTTATGGGGACGGCATTGTAGTCAGACGTGGCTTCCGGCGCGCCGCTTCTTACCACGATGACCGGTTGCGCCAGGCGCCGGTGGGCCACTTCTTTGACGTTATCAGCAATGGCTGGGGTGTGATGCCGAGTTACGCCTCCCAGGTTCCGGTCCAGGATCGTTGGGCCATAATCGCTTATATTCGTGCATTGCAACTCAGTCAACAGAATCAGCAAACTAAGATACCGGCTACACCTGCTTTATCTGCGCAGAGTTCAACACCAGCTAGCGGAGGGCATCAGAGATGATGGCTGACGCTCATATCGCTCCTGCAAATATGAAACGCGTGCAGCAACTGGCGCTGGCTGCGGGCGTGTTGTTCCTGATCCTTTTTGCAATAGGAGCTTTCACTAACCGGCCACAATTCTTCCATTCTTATCTTTACGGTTTCACTTTCTGGCTTGGAATTTCGATGGGCTCTCTAGCTTTGCTGATGCTACAACATCTGACTGGCGGTGGCTGGGGGCTGGTGATTCGTCGCGTACTTGAGGCCGCAACGCGAACTCTCCCACTTATGTTGGCTCTCTTCATTCCTGTGCTGGCCGGCGCGAAATGGCTGTATCCCTGGACGCATCCGGAAGAGATCGCGACCCATCCGTCTCTGGCGGAAAAGGTCGATAAGTATCTGAACCTTCCCTTTTTCACCGCGCGAGCGGCGCTCTATTTTGCTATCTGGCTAGTATTGGCCTTTTATTTGAACCGCTGGTCGCTCCAACAAGACCGTACGGCAGAGCCAGCGCTTGCTACGCGGATGCGCGTATTAAGCGGACCGGGCCTGGTACTTTTTATTCTCACTGTCACCTTCGCTTCAATCGATTGGTACATGTCTCTGGAACCCGAGTGGTTTTCTACAATTTATGGATTCATTTTTGTAGGCGCCTGGGCCGTGGGCGCTCTGGCATTTGTAATTGCGGTGATGGCCCTGTTGTCACAACACGAGCCAATGCAGCGAGTTGTCGCGCCACTGCATTTTCATGATCTGGGCAAACTACTGCTGGCCCTGGTCATGCTTTGGGCTTACTTCGCCTTTTCACAATTCCTGATCGTCTGGTCGGGAAACTTGCCCGAGGAGATTGAATGGTATCTACCCCGAGGGCAGGGCGGCTGGGGCGCACTGGCACTGGCGGTAATCATATTGCATTTTGGGCTGCCTTTTCTGTTTCTGCTGTCGCGGTCGCTCAAACGGAATCCGCAGCGATTGGTGATAGTGGCAGTGTTGATTTTGTTGATGCGTCTGATAGATCTGCTCTGGATGCTGGCCCCAAGCTTCACCGGTGAACACTTCTATATTAGTTGGATGGATGTGGTTGCCCCACTTGCTATAGGGGGACTTTGGATTTCGGCGTTTGTCTGGCAGTTGGGTAAGCGCGCGCTCATTCCGATGAACGACCAGCAATATGCTTCTGTGCTGGAGCAAGCGCAAGCGGCGCATTGAATTTTGACTTATGGCTGGTAGCGCACATAAAGGCAATGGTCACGGCCACGCGACGGAGACACCCGATGTCTCACACATCAAGAACGTGGATGTAACTCACGAGGCAAGTGACGTCAGCATAAGCGGAATCCTGAAGTTTGTGGTCGGGCTGACAATCCTGACCGGTGTGGTTTACGTTCTGATGTTGCTGCTTTTCAACCTCATGAACGCGAAAGCGGTGAGGAGCGAACAGGCGTCTCCTCCTGGACCAATGGCTTTGACGGAAAAAGAGCGGCTGCCTCCCGAGCCCAGATTACAGGGCGCAAAAGGATTCGCTGAAGATCTGGCGAAAACGACCGGGGGTGAACCCTCAGATAAGCCCAGGGACCCAATGTGGGAGATCCGCGTATTGCGTCAACTCTGGACCGACAATCTAGAACACGGACTGAGAGATCCGAACGGAAACATTGTGGGTTTGCCGATCGAAGAAGCGATGAAGAGAGTTGTGGAAGGAAATAGCCTGCCGGTGCGACCAAATGTGGAAAGCAGCGAACAGGGCTATGTCGAGAGGTTGCCAACCGCAGCGAGTTCTGGACGCATGTCGGAAACAAGGCCGCAGTGAGAATGGCCATGAGCTATAGATTGAGGAACTCAGCTAGAGCCTTTGGTTTGCCGCGGGCATTCATAACTGTCTGTGTACTGCTCCTTCTCTGTTGCTCGGCATTTGCTCAACTGGGTACACAAGGAAATTCGCCTCTCTACAGTTCAAAACCTTACCAGCCGAAGGCGCCAAGCGGTCTACCTCCGGCATTAAGTGGGGTAGGCATAGATCAGAAGCTGAATGGTCAACTCCCCCTGAATGTAGGTTTTCGAGATGAGCAAGGGGAGCGGGTACAGTTGGGAGACTATTTCGGCAAGAAGCCGGTCGTGCTGGCGCTTGTTTACTACGACTGCCCGATGCTTTGCACACAGGTGCTCAATGGCATGGTCAGTGCTTTCAAGGTACTACCGTTCAAGGCCGGGAAAGAGTTTGATGTTGTTACCGTCAGCTTCGACCCGCGCGAGAAACCGCATCTGGCAGCAGCTAAGAAAAAGACTTACGTCGACTACCTGCCGCAGGCCGACCGTGATGCAGCGCGAGTTGGATGGCATTTTCTAACCGGCGATGAAGCCGCGATCAAAGAATTAACGGAAGCTGTTGGCTTTCGTTATGAATTTGACCAGTCGACGAATCAGTTTGCCCATGCCAGCGCAATCTACGTCACCACACCGCAAGGTAAGCTGGCGCGGTACTTCTATGGCATCGAATACGCGCCCCGCGATCTACGGTTGGGACTGATTGAAGCCTCGGAGAACAAGATTGGCTCGCCCGTCGATCAGTTGCTGCTCTATTGCTACCACTATGATCCCGCCACGGGCAAATACGGCGCCGTGGTCATGAATATCATGCGCCTTGGCGGCATCGCTACCGTTATTGCCATCGTGATTTTATTGCTTGTGCTGCGGCGCCGCGGCGCAAAACAGATTGATCTTTCGGCGAGAGGCGCGACATAGACTCATGCAGACGTGGATGCCATTCCTACCAGAACGCGCTTCTTCTCTTTCTGGGAAGGTCGATGCCCTCTATTTCTACCTCTCGGGTGTGACAATATTTTTCACTTTACTAATCTCGGGAACGTTGATCTTCTTCGTCATCAAGTATCGTCGGCGTTCACCTTATGAGATACCGCGTCCTATAGCCGGTTCACACAAACTGGAAACACTCTGGTCAGTTATACCGTTGCTGATCGCGATGAGCATGTTCGTCTGGGGCGCTCAAGTCTACTTCGAGCAAGCACGTCCACCCGAGAGTCCGAGCGAGATCTTTGTTGTCGGGAAACAGTGGATGTGGAAATTGCAACACACGACGGGACAACGTGAGATTAATGAGTTGCACGTACCGGTAGGGCGCAAGATAAAGTTGATCATGACCTCGGAGGACACCATTCACTCTTTCTTCATACCTGCATTTCGCATTAAGACCGACGTGTTGCCGGGCCGGTACACTACACAGTGGTTCGAGGCCACAAAGCCCGGCACCTATCATCTTTTTTGTGCCGAGTACTGTGGGATGAACCACTCCGGCATGATTGGCTCGATCGTGGTCATGGTGCCTTCGGAATTTGACGACTGGCTGAGCGGCAACTCCAGCCAGCAATCGCCGGCGATAGCTGGACAACAGATCTATCAGTCGCTCGGTTGCGTGTCCTGTCACGGGGCAAATGGCGAAGGTGGCCGTGGACCAACCCTCGCTGGATTGTTCGGGGGGCAGGTCTTCCTGACCAGCGGCGAAACGGTTAAGGCTGATGAGGCCTACATTCGCGAATCGATCGTCAATCCTCAGGCAAAGCTGGTATCTGGCTTTGGCCCGATCATGCCGACATTTCAGGGACAGGTAACAGAAGAGCAGTTGTTGCAAATCCTGGCGTTCATCAAGTCGCTGCAAGTGGCAAATCCACAGCCGGCGACCCCGGCCACTGGCCCGATGGCGCCGGCGCCATCTGCAGCGGCGACAGCCAGACCAAATCTCAGATAGCTCCGGAAGTAAGAACCAATGGAAGAATTCACTCTGCCAGCGCCAACAAAAGTTAACTATCTCAATGCCGAATATGGTCTGAAGTCGTGGCTGCTGACCAAGGACCACAAACGTATTGCGCTGCTCTATCTTGGTTCGGTGACATTTTTCTTCTTCATCGGTGGTGTGTATGCGATGCTCATTCGCCTTGAGCTCCTCACACCCCAGGGCGATCTCCTTTCTTCGACCACCTACAACAAGGTTTTCACCCAGCACGGCATCATCATGATCTTTTTCTTTTTGATTCCGGCGATCCCTGCCTCGCTGGGAAACTTCCTTGTGCCAATGATGATCGGAGCTAAAGATCTGGCATTTCCACGGATCAATCTATTGAGCTGGTACATCTATTTGGCCGGTGGACTCATAACTATTTACGCGCTCATCGCCGGCGGAGTTGACACGGGTTGGACCTTCTACGCCCCCTATAGCACGACCTTTTCCAATTCATATGTGATCCTAACTGGTGTTGGCGTTTTTATCAGCGGCTTTTCCTCCATACTCACGGGCCTGAACTTTATTGTCACGGTACACACCATGCGGGCCCCGGGAATGACCTGGTTTCGGATGCCGTTATTCATCTGGGCCCATTACGCCACGGCCCTGATCATGATTCTTGGGACGCCGGTTGTGGCAATAACTATTTTGCTGCTGGCGTTTGAACGTCTGACACATGTGGGCATTTTTGATCCCGCAGTCGGTGGCGACCCTGTGCTGTTCCAGCACTTGTTCTGGTTTTACTCTCATCCGGCTGTTTACATCATGGTGCTGCCCGGAATGGGGATAATTAGCGAGCTGATCGCAAACTTCTCCCGCAAGAATATTTTCGGTTATTCGTTCGTGGCCTTTTCAAGCCTGGCTATTGCAGTGTTTGGTTTTCTGGTGTGGGGACATCACATGTTCGTCTCAGGCCAGTCGGTGTATGCGGGGATGATCTTTTCGTTTCTTAGTTTTGCCGTGGCAATTCCTTCGGCAATCAAAGTTTTCAATTGGACTGCAACGCTTTACAAAGGATCCATTTCTTATGACACGCCGATGCTTTATGCACTAGGCTTCATTGGGCTGTTTACGATCGGTGGCATGACTGGACTTTTTCTGGCGTCGATTGGATTGGATGTGCACGTGCATGATACCTATTTCATAGTCGCTCACTTCCACTACATCATGGTAGGTGGAACTCTTCTCGCATACCTTGGAGGTCTTCACTATTGGTGGCCAAAGATCAGCGGTCGCATGTATCCGGAAGGATGGGGGAGGTTCTCGGCGCTGGTAGTCTTCATCGGTTTCAATCTCACTTTTCTTCCTCAGTTCATTGCTGGCTATATGGGCATGCCACGTCGATATCATGCCTATCCGCCGGAGTTTCAAGTACTAAATGTGCTCTCTTCGGCAGGCGCATCAATACTCGGTGTCGGCCTGCTGATCCCGATGGTTTATCTCATCTGGTCTATGCGTTACGGCAAGTCTGCCGAGGCCAATCCCTGGCATTTGCCCGGACTCGAGTGGCGGACTCCTTCGCCTCCTCCGACTCAAAACTTTCTGGTCACTCCGGTAGTAACCTGGGAGGCTTACGAGTTTGCGCCCCCTGAAGAGATGGAGGTAGTGGGAAGGTTAAGGCGTGAGTCTGGGTTAGACGAAGCACCAATCCGAGGATAGCGATGATCTTGTAGAAAACTTTGGGGGGTTAATTTGGCTGAGAGTTATGCGATAGAGCACGAGGCAAGTCATCCCTCGCTGCAACATCACTTTGAGAACATGGAGCAGCAGCGTGAAGCGGGCACGCTGGGCATGTGGGTATTTCTGGTTACTGAAATCATGTTTTTTGGCGGGATGTTTTTCGCTTACACGCTTTACCGGTCAAAGTATCCACAGGCTTTCGCTTCGGCCAGTAATCACCTTTCGCTTCCGCTCGGCGCCATCAACACAGGCGTTTTGATCCTCAGCAGCTTTACGATGGCGCTCGCAGTTTACAGTGCGCAAATTGGTAAGAGACGAAACCTAATTATTTGCCTCGTGCTCACCATCATTCTGGGATTATCATTTTTGGGCATCAAGGCTGTCGAATATAAGGACAAGTATGTTGATAACTTGATTCCCGGCCGGCTGATCCCGGGTCGTCCCTTTAATGCAGAAGGGGTGCACCTTTTGCCCGGAGCCTCTACGCAAAACGTGGAGATGTTTTACTGGATCTACTTTGCCATGACGGGTATGCATGCCCTGCACATGGTAATTGGGGTGGGCCTGCTTTCGGTGATCCTTTACTTCGCCGTGCGCGGTCGCTATGGACCTGAATACCACAACCCAGTGGAAATCTCGGGGCTTTACTGGCACTTCGTGGACATCATCTGGATCTTCCTGTTTCCCTTACTCTATTTGCTCGGCAGGCATCTGGCACATGGAGGATAGTGCCGCAGAAAGCCTTAACTGTTAGAAGAATTCTATTGATATGAGCGAGCACATTGTTCCCATAAAAGTTTACATCACGATCTTTGCCGCTTTGATGGCAGGCACGGCTCTCACCGTGGTGGCTGGACTCCAGGATTTTCCAGGTCCTCTAAATGTCGTTATCGCGCTCACAATTGCCTGCATCAAGGCCACACTCGTCGTGCTATATTTCATGCATGCACGTTACAGTTCACGGCTAATATGGGTGGTTTTCACCTCGGCCCTTCTCTGGCTGGCTATCCTCTTTTCCCTGACTTTCAGCGACTATTGGACCAGGTGTTGGCTACGAGTCTGCTAACTATTTTTCCGCGGGTTGGAGCTTCATGTCTCTTACCAGAATGAGCCGGCCACAAGCGGGGCACTCCAGACGAATAGTCGCATCCGAAGTTTTTATCGGCACTGAGCAGTAAGGACAAACCCCACTTACCTCATTCCGCTTAAATAGATCCCGCATCATGATGAGCGGCAGTATCAGGCCGGCGATCAGCAATGGAATGCCAAAGATCAAGCCTATGCTGGTACCATCGCCAAGGCCGACACTAATAACCAGCCCGGCAACAAAAAGGATCAAGCCCAAAGCAATGGCAAATGAAAAACTGTACGCACTATCGAAAGTGCGTTTTGGTTTTGGAGGTGGCTTTTGTGGTTGCATCAGTTATCTCCTAACAGGTCATCCCATCTTCAATGCCTTTCCTAACCGGGGGCACGGCGAATGCGCCAGATCTTTGAGTCGAGATAATAGTGGATGAAAGCGTAGCCCCAAAGAACTGATATCCCCAATTGCGCCAGAGACGACTGCTCACTCGCAGCTCCGGTTCCCTCTCTCAAGGCCACATATCCCAAAAGCTGCCTGGGTCCCTGATATATCAAACCGAACAGGATCCCGAAAGCAACGTAATAACTCAGCCGCCGGCTAATCAACTCAGCAGCGCCGTACTTACTCCTCAGGGCATCGCGATCAACATTTTCTTCGGCCCGGCCAAACCCGTCCTGCATAGAATATTTCCGGTTATGAAACCATATGAGCCGGTGGTATTGCAGGTTATGGTAGATCGTAAGAATGGCGACGATGGCGATGGTCTTATGAGGCATCGGAGTCAGCAACACGATCCAGTGCATGGGAATGGCGGCCGCCAACAGAAGATACTTGGGGACATTGAGAGGCAGTCCGAGAAGCGGACGCGCGATCTGGCGGATGAGCCACGCGCTCAACAAAATGACGGTGCCTGCCAGTAGTGCGGCAGCCACAAAGCTAACGCCCTGTCGCAGAAAACCGGGCACTCTGGCCATTGCCTCAGGATCCTGACCGATAAAGGCAACAAAAGGGTAGTTAAAGGCAAAGAGAAGTAGCAGCCTATCGAGCGCATTGTCAATCGGCGCAAGATCGTCGTTTTTCTTTTTGTAAAGCACCATGAAACCATAGTGCTGCTTAACCAGGTGGTAATAGGCCCATAATGCAGCAGCGAAGAAGAACACAAAACCAGCGCCGAGCAACACCATAAGTGGACCCAACATAAAAAACAGTAGCGAGCCCCACAGTAAACGGGCGCGATGCTGGCGTTCGGTCCGGTCGAAATAGGTCCGAGAAAATGTTCCAAAGACGTGTGGAGCGTCGATCAGTATGGCCCAGATCGCCATCATGGGAATCAGCGTCAAAACGCCTTTGCGGTAGAGCAGAAACAACGTGTAGCTCGAGGCTACTGAACCAATGAACCACACGAGATCATCGCGGGCGCTGATAATCCAGCGTAGTGAGATAGCTCGGGTCTGAGGACTGTTAATTGTGGTTGCAGAGGCTACCATTTAACTACTGCGAAAGAACTGGAGTCTGGGCTCAGGCGGCCATTTGAAAACTGCGTGCCTGCGAGATTAGGATTCTAGCACTGAGACCTGCAAGACTAAACTGGGAGGGATCGCATTATGTCCAGCAAAGACCGTGAGCTTGAAAAGCTCTTCAGGCTCCTATTTCAAGCGCACCCCTGGCATGGAGTCTCTCCTGGAGACGAGGCGCCTCAAACCGTCAACGTTTATGTAGAGATTGTTCCCACAGATCCGGTCAAGTATGAATTGGACAAGGCTTCCGGTCACTTACGCATTGATCGGCCCCAACGCTTCTCTTCCCTGTGTCCAACTCTCTACGGTTTCATTCCCCAAACATTTTGTGGCGAACAAACCGCTGCGCTGTGCGCCCAAAGAACAGCAATAGGTGATATTGAGGGTGACGGTGATCCGATGGATATCTGCGTTCTCACTGAAAAACCGGTGGCCCAAGGCGGCTTCCTCCTGCGGGCCAAACCCATTGGTGGCATACGAATGATTGACGGCCAACAGGCTGATGACAAGATCATTGCGGTCCTGGATTGCGATGTCGCTTACGGCCACATTCAAGAGATCGCATCGTGTCCTGCCGGTCTGATCGATCGCTTAAAACACTACTTTCTCAGCTACAAACAACTGCCGGGCGAAGCGCCTCGACGAGTGCAGATTCCGGATGTTTACGGGCGTGCCGAAGCCCTGGAGGTGATTGAGCGAAGTATGCTCGATTACCGAAGCACCTATGGGGATCCGAATGAAAGGGTTGCGGAGTTGAAGAGATTGGTTGCTAAGGAATAGGGTATCGACTCTCAGTGATTACATCTTGCTGATCAGCTCTTCGAGTCCACAACGAGGACAGGTCAGGGCCTGTCGCGAAGCATCCGTCCAACGAGCGAGCGCTAACTGCGATACTTCTTCTTTCTGTTCCTTCCTATCTTCCGCAACGACAGCCGCAGCGACATCCCGCAAATTCTGCTTTGTCTCAGCCGATTCCGCACTGCAGTGTTTGCAGAGCCAACCGTAACCAAGATCAAAAAAGTGATTGGTTTCTCGCATTTAGGGGGACCGTCAGAAGAGGGGCGCCCACGCGGGGTTCACCAGCCAGCGGGCCTCCAGCAGATGTTCAAGGGGAAGCCACTGGTTATCTGCCGGTGGTTACAGCGCGAATCGCAGTGGCTTCTTGGGGAGCACCGCCCCCCTACAAGAGAAGGCAGAGCAAGAGAGTTAACGCCTGAATAGTCCGCGTATGCTGCCAGGTGCTTCCGTCAATCGCACCGGGAGAGTCGTTCGCCTGCTATTGCGAAAAACCTCGACGCGAACGGTTTCTCCAACTTGATGTTTGTCCAGTATCCGATAGAGGTCGTCTGTGTTAGCTACTTTTTCGCCATCGATGGCAACTATGATGTCACCGATTTCCACGTCACCATCTTCGGTCTGGGTTAGACCCCTGAGACCGGCATTCGCCGCCGCCCCACCGGGAGCAACCTGCCAGATCAGCACGCCGTCTGCCACCGGCAGTTCGACCTGGTTGCGCAGCGCTTCAACATTGCGAGTGCTAATGCCGAGTTTGGGCCGGCGCACCTCTCCCGTACGTACTAATTGCGGAACAATGCGCTTTGCGATGTTTACCGGCACCGCAAAACCAACGCCCGCCGAAGCCCCTGAGGGAGAAAGAATCTGTGAATTTATTCCGATCATGCGGCCGTGGGAATCCAGCAATGGACCACCCGAGTTTCCCGGATTAATGGAAGCGTCGGTTTGAATGGCGCCTTCAATGGGGCGGCCATTACGAGCTCGAATCGGCCGCTGCAAGCCACTGATTACACCGGTTGTCAACGTTCGATCCAAGCCAAATGGATTGCCAATTGCCAGCACTTTCTGGCCCACCGACAGCTTGTCTGAATCACCCAGCGGAACAACGGTCAACGGCTCCCGTGGAGTTTCAAGCAATTGAATCACGGCCAGATCCGTATCCGGGTCACCGCCAACTACCTTCGCCGCGTAGTTCTTCTGCCCACCCAAACTCACGGCCAGCTTTTGCGCGCCTTCAATCACGTGGTAATTGGTCAGGATGTGGCCCTGCTGGTCGATGATGGATCCTGAGCCGCCGCCCTCCTGAGGTTCAACGAAACCAAAGAAGTCGCGTGCGTACGAGGTGGAGTGTATGTTAACAACGCCGGGAGACAGAGTCCGGTAAACCTCGATGTTGTTTTGTTCGTCAGTGACTGTTGCGGGATCCGTGATGCCCCCGGGAGCGTTTTCTGAGAAGGCTGACCCTGCTGGTTGGAACCGATTTGATAACCGATCCACCAGCGCAACCGTAGCAGCGGCGAAGATCCCGGACACCAGGGCAATAATCAAGATTTGACGCGCGGACAATCTATACATGGCTTTCTTCTTCCTCATTTTCAATGCGGGTTAACATTATTTCAGATGCCAGTGCGGCCAGGCCTGGTTGTGTGCTGCTGCGGCGGCGCCCGAGTCAACCCAGTTCGCTATATAAATTTAGGACCCGCGACACAGAACTGCAAGCCCAGAAGGGAGCGGCCTGGGAGCGCAGGCATCCTTGCCTGCCACATTATGGTTATTGAATTGTGTGATTCTATCGAGACATCAGTGAATGGTTGCTTACCATCCCTGTCGAACTCACAAATTAGAATACTACCCCAGAGGTGCTTCGACAGCCGTCAATTGCGGAGGGGGTTGTGCTAAAAGAAATTCTTTACCGAAAGAACGCGCACAAAGGTCTGAAGGGTGGTTTACGAAAGCAAACCAACCAGGGCTCGGGGTAGGCCGCCAAAGTAGGCGAGCACGACCTCGGGCGCATGCCAGCCAAGCGCCAGGAAGCCAGTTGCCGCATGAATCAGCATGAGCACAATGTAGATTGTCAAGACGATTTTCATTCCGCGTCTGGCCATGGGCAGGTGGGCAGACCGGTAAAGAACATAGGCGGCAAACGCTCCTACAATGAGTTTCACGGCAAGAAAGGGGCCCTCTCCCAGATCCAGGAAACGCGCCATAACCGTGTTTCCTTCGGTAGCGATATTCAGACGCACCCAAAGAATGGTTAATTGCGCGTCGAGCCAATTCATCGTAAATAGGAGAAGACTTTTGGAAAAGGAAGCCACAGCCGCTCCTTGGCAAACGTTGTTAAACCCTGCTCCTTAACGCCAGAACCTCCGAAACCGGGTGGCTCCGGAGGTTCAGTCGTACACGGGAGGAACGAGACTCGTCCGTTGTACTAGTGAGAAAGTCTTAATTTGGCGCTGTTTCCTGAAAGTGGAATAGCCAGCGCGGACAACTAGAGATGAATGAAACTATCGCAGGAGCAATTCTGACGGCAGCGCAGATCTTGAGAAAGGCCGGAGTGCCCGAGTCAAGGCGTGAGGCTGGTTCACTCTTAGGCCATGTGATTGAACGCGACCAGACGTTCATCATTACTCACGCCGAAGATCCGGTAAGAGAAGATGATCTATTGAAATTCCGCAATACCGTCGAGCGCCGCGCTCAAGGTGAGCCTCTGCAATACATCACAGGTCATCAGGAGTTCTTCGGTTTGGATTTTGAAGTAACTCCTGATGTGTTGATTCCCAGGCCGGAAACTGAGCTGCTCGTTGAGCAAGCGCTTTCCCTAATCGAAGAATCGGACAAACTTGGCGTCTGCGACATCGGTACGGGCTCAGGGTGTATCGCAATAGCACTGGCGAAGCGGCGACCTGGAATCAAGGTTGTTGCCACTGATCTTTCGGAGAAAGCGCTTCGCGTTGCCCTGCGCAATGCGGTGAGAAATGGTGTAAGCGACCGAATTATCTTCCTCGCCTCCGATTGTTTCGCCGCAATTAAGGGCAGCGCCAATTTTGATCTCCTAGTCTGCAATCCACCGTATGTTGCCGCCGACGCTCTGGCAGGACTGCAAAGGGAGGTGCGTGAATACGAGCCACGCATTGCACTTACGCCTGGAGACGATGGGCTTACAGTCATTCGCCGACTTTTGAATGAAAGTCACGGATATTTGAAGCTAGGAGGCCACCTGTTGATGGAGATCGGTTTCGACCAGCGTGCAAGGGTAGCAGAGCTGGTTGATGCCAAAGTTTGGGAACTGCGCGAGATCCACAAAGACCTCCAGGGAATTCACCGCATTGTGGATCTAGGCAAATTGTAGGGGCGCCCCTACAATTTCCTGTCACAACTCAGCCACGCACGGTGTTTAGTCATTTAGAAGCCACGGCAGGCGACGTCTTCAAGAAAACTAAATCGAATATTCAGGAGACCACAACTATGAATCGATGGTTAGGCAGAAGTGTGCTAAGCGCGACGCTGCTGAGTTTGACAAGTTTTCTCGCGATTGCACAGCGTGAAGAGTCGCGAGGCTCCATTAGTTGTCGCGACAACTGGTCCAACGAACGGCTGGCCAGTCATTGCGAGATAAAGGAGCAGTCAATCGTTCCCACAGGAGGTGCTATTGCTGTTGACGCCCGCAAGAATGGAGGAGTTTCGATAAAGGGTTGGGAAAAGAACGAGATTCTTGTCAGGGCACGGATCCAGACCGCAGCTCCTACCCAAAACGAAGCCGACGAGCTCGCAAAACAGGTCACAATCCAAACCGCGGGAGCAAAGATCTCTGCAGCAGGTCCTGAGGCTCGCAAAGACTACCACTGGCACGTAAGCTACGAAGTGTTCGTTCCGGTTCAATCGGATCTGTCCATCGAGGCACACAACGGCGGCATCTCGATCACCGACGTGCGTGGGCGACTGCAGTTTACTGGTGTAAACGGCGTCGTCGTTTTGAAGCGCGTAGGCGGCAGCGTCCACGGAGGCACAACGAATGGCGGAGTAGTGGTGGAACTTAGTGGCGACCGCTGGGACGGCGAGGCTTTGGACGTTAAAACAACCAACGGCGGCATAGTGATGTCGTTACCAGAGAACTACTCCGCGCATTTGGAAACCAGTACGGTGAACGGACATCTCAGTGTCGATTTCCCCGTCACGGTTCAGGGCCGCATTAGTAAAGAACTGGCTGTCGACCTCGGTTCAGGCGGACCAACTGTCAGGGCTACTACAACAAACGGCGGGGTTAGAATCAAACGACTCGGTTCAGTGAACAACTAAGCATCAGCTCTCACGGGCATTTCAGGGCGCGGCCTCTCGATCTTGTTCATCGGGCCGCGCTCTTTTATTCCCGGCAAGGCCCATGCGCCAGAAATTTGTCGGTAGATTGAATACGTGTTGTTCGAACTCCGTACCGATTCTGTCGGAAAGCGGACTCTGCGCCTACTCTGCGACCTTTGCGTCTCGGCGGTAAGTCTTTTGCTCGGAAATTTTCACCGCTGAGCCGCTGAGGTCGCTGAGATTACGCAGAGGAAGACGATCTTTCCGGCAGACTCATACCGGGTGAAGACTTCTACCCCAACTGCCGGTGAAGTATTTGGACGAACGCGATATTCAATTTACCGACAAAGTTTTGCCGCACTGGGAAAGGCGCGGCCCTTTTCCCATTCCGCTTTTTCATTTAATCTCTGTTTGTGGACAAGTTTCGTATTTTCGGCGGCCGCGCGCTGCACGGTCGTGTCTCGATCAGTGGCGCCAAAAATTCTGCGCTTCCTTGTATGGCCGCTGCGCTGCTCACGCCGGAAACCGTCACTTTGCATAACATTCCCTACGTGCGCGACATCATCACGCAGCGGCGCTTGCTCGAGGACATTGGGGCGACTGTGCTAACCCCCGAACTCCGCACGCATAAGATCAGTGCGCCGCATATTGAGGTCTTCGAAGCACCTTACGAGCTAGTCAAGACGATGCGGGCATCTGTGCTCGCGCTTGGGCCACTGCTTGCCAGATTCGGCAAAGCAAAGGTTTCCCTTCCAGGGGGTTGTGCTATTGGCAGCCGTCCTATCGATCTCCACCTCGCGGGATTTCGGGAGTTGGGTGTCGAAGTGAAACTCGAGTCCGGCAACGTTGTCGCCCGTGCTCCGCAAGGAGACCGCCTGCGAGGAGCAACAATTGAGTTTGCGCAGACAACGGTGACAGGCACCGAAAATCTGATGATGGCGGCCTCGTTGGCGCGCGGTAAAACTATTCTGCGCAATGCCGCTTGCGAACCAGAGATAGTCGATCTTGCTGAACTGCTTAACAAGATGGGTGCACGTGTGCGGGGCGCAGGCACCACCTCAATAGAGATTGAAGGAGTGGATTCGTTGGGAGGCGCCGAACACACCATCATTCCCGATCGCATTGAAACCGGAACCTTTCTGGTAGCCGGGGCAATCACGGGAGGAGAGTTGGAGATCAAAGATTGTGAGCCTGCGCATCTATCAAGCATTATTCAGAAGTTGCGCGAAACAGGAGTCGAAATTGAAGAGCTGAATTCCAGCACGTTGTCGGTAAAGCGGGGGAAAGACCTGCGCGCAAGGGACGTCACCACTCAGCCTTATCCTTCGTTTCCGACAGACATGCAGGCGCAATACATGGCCCTGATGACTCAGGCTCAGGGTCAGGCGATTATCAGCGAGACGGTTTTTGAAAATCGTTTCATGCATGCGTCCGAAATGCAGCGCATGGGAGCGCGAATCAACATTCATGCCCACACGGCGACGGTGGAGGGGCCGACGCTGCTGACCGGTGCTCCAGTGCTGGCTTCGGATTTGCGTGCCTCGGCTTCGCTTGTCCTGGCAGGTCTTGTTGCGGAGGGAGAGACGGTGATCGACCGGGTCTATCACATCGATCGGGGTTACGAGAAGATCGAAGCAAAGCTGCGCGCCGTCGGGGCGGAAATCGAGCGGGTCAGAGAGTCGGTCACTGCACCGCTGGCCCAGTCGCCTTCAGGCGTGGTGGCGGCGTGAAGCTTGCCCGATTTGTTCGTTTATTCCTCACCCGCTGTGGTACCATTTGAAACACAATATCAAGAATTAACGAATTTGGACCAATATGTCAGCATTGCTGGAAAAGCGATATTTCAATGTCGATGAGTATTACCGGATGGCTAAGGCCGGTGTCTTAAAGCCCGACGACCGTGTGGAACTCATCGAAGGAGAGATAATAAAGATGAGTCCCATTGGCAGTCCTCACGCAGCCTGTGTGGCAAGGTTAGATGACCTGTTTCGGAATCTGATGACAGGTAAAATGATGATTAGAGTCCAGAGTCCCGTTCGACTAGGCCGATTTTCTGAGCCGGTCCCAGATCTGGTCCTCCTTAGGTCACGAAAGGATTATTACGCCTCACGTCATCCGGTACCCTCGGACGTTTCTCTGATCGTTGAAGTGGGGGATAGTACAATAATTTCGGATCGGGTCATAAAGGTACCGCTTTATGCGCGTTCCGGGATTCCCGAGGTTTGGTTGATTAACTTGCCGAAAAAATTTGTTGAAGTTTATTCGCAGGGGTCTGGGGGTCGCTACCGTAAGTCTGCCAAATACAAACGCGGAGAAACGGTCAGCTCGGATATACTTCCGACATTAAAATTAGCGGTCAATGATATTCTGGGTTAACGCTTTCCAGACTTTTTGAACAATAATTTATGACTGAAGATAATTGCCTTTTTTGCCGCATCATTGATGGCGAAGTCCCGGCTGAAGTTGTGCACAAGGACGAACGCTGCGTCGCAATCCGAGACCTCAATCCACAAGCTCCAACGCACGTACTGATCATTCCCCGCGAGCACATGGATTCTCTAAACGACGTCTCCCAACGTGATGAAACCCTGCTCGGTCATCTGCTGCGAATCGCCGCCCGCATTGCCAACGATGAAGGCCACGCCGACTCAGGTTATCGAACGGTTATCAACACCGGGCCCGGCGCTGGCCAGACAGTCTTCCATCTCCACGTCCATACTCTGGGCGGCCGCACCATGACCTGGCCCCCAGGGTAAGTGAAGCCGCCTTCAGGTGAATGAATGCGTTTCGGCGCACGAGGTCTCCAAACCCCCCGGTCCGAGCGAAGCAATCGTCAAAATCTTCTGCGGCACCAAGTGACACTTGTCTAAACCTTAGAGATCTGTGACGCACGATGGATGCGACGCAGCACGCTAAAGTGTCACTTCAACAGCATGAAAGCTACCACCCCTACGGCAATCTGAAGCCCTTCATCTGAACAAGATCGTCGGTTTCCATCCCACGAGCAACCGCGAGTTGGGTACCGTCGCGTAACCAGCCAAACAGCAGGAAGGACCCAGACCTAAACTCAGTCGATTGTTTAGGGGAACCCAACGCCTCAAACATAACTTTTCTCAGCGCACCATCCGTCGTCGGAAGGCGCTCGGCGGCGTTTCCGGAAGGAGAGCCACCAAAGGAATATCACCCTAGTAAAGGAGTAAGCCCCGGTAGTACAATCGCACCCTCATACTAACGGGGCGCTGCGATTTTGCGAAAGTTGTGTTAGGCCCTCGAAGCCGAAGTCAAGCTTTGTCTTCCTGAAAGGAGTCGACACGGCACAAGAACAAAAGGCATAAAGCGTTTTACCTATAGATCACCTCGCATCCAGGGTTAGAAGGCCCGACTTTCGTTTTCACGATTCTAACTAACAGAAGTAGGTCTTGGAAGTTCGGGACCCTTGCCTGATTAATGCCGGAACAATCCTTCGACAATTTTCTTGAACAGATTAGCTCACGCAACCCAGAAGAGGCGTGGGGTCTATTTCTTGACGAGTACTCGACTACTATCCTTCAAGTCGTTCGCCACGTCGAGCGCGATTCCGATTTCGTTCCTGATTGTTTTCAATTTGTCTGTGAACGCCTGAGCGCGAATTCCTTCCGCAGATTACGAAAGTTTCGACCCCAAGGTCCCGCAGTGTTCTCCACGTGGCTGCGCGCTGTCGTGCGAAACCTATGTTTGGATTGGCGTCGCAAGCGGTTCGGCAGGCCTCGCTTTTTCAAGTCTATCTCTCGTCTTTCAATTTTTGACCAAGAAGTCTTCCGCCGCCTATATGAACGTCGGGTCTCTCTTGACGAGACCTTTCAATCGCTGCGATCGATCTTCCCCGACATAACGCACACGCGACTCGCCGAAAGCAGCGCGCGAATCGAGACAGAGTTGACAACGAAGCAGCGCCGACTGCTCGACGCTCGCCTCTCCCAGCAAGCGAGTAAAACGGGCGCGAGCTTTGACGAGACCGCGGCGGCTCACGCCAACGTTTCCGATCCGGCGCCAAATCCCGAAGCTCAGGCCGTTTTAAAGGAAAGGGCGATAGCCCTCAGGCGAGCGCTTGGTCGCCTGCCGCAGCGCGAACGGCTCCTAATACGCTTGAGATTCGAACAAGAGTTAACGCTCGAGCAGGTAGCAAAACTACTTGATCTCGGGAACGCGCAACGGGTTGAAAGACAGATTAGAGCTGTACTGGGAAAATTGCGGGGAGAGTTGAAGTAGCACAAGCGGCTTGCGGAAAAACGGCGCGACTGTCCGTGAAAGACTGGTAAGGCTGCGGTTCCCGATGGAAGATCAAGATATTAAGAAACTGCTGCAAATTCAACGCGGCCAACGTGGGCATCGCGGTTGGCGTTGCCCTGATGAAATTCAACTGGCGGGGTACGTGACTCAGAGCCTGAGCAACTCAGCCAGGAATTCCATCGAAGAGCATGTGGCCGACTGTGACTTCTGTCTCAGCCAGGTGGCTTTCCTCACTCAATCTGGGGATTGGGCAAACTCCGCGGACGTACCAGGGAACTTGCTCCCGGAAGTGCGTAATCTAGTCGTTCGCAAACCGACCAGAGGCGTTAACTGGGGCTGGCGCTGGGCTGTATCCACTGCCGCTGTTGCCTGTTTCGCCCTCCTTATTTTACTTGTCGCTCTACAACTCCGCAGACAACAAGTTACCCCTGCCAGCGAGCCGCTCGTGGCCCAGCAGACTTCGCCGGAGCGCGTCTCATCTCCTCAGATAACCGTTGCCTCACCGCCTTCGAGTTCTGAACCTAGCCAACCAGTTCAAACACCAAAAGCGAAACCCACTCAGACGCCCATGGTGCGGAGCAAGACCACAGAAGACCTGCTTCCAAAATTGATCTCGCCACGCGATGGCGCAGTCGTTCGGCGCGAAGACCTGGAGTTTCGGTGGGAGCCAATATCCGATGCTATCTTTTACGAAGTGCGGGTTATGTCAGCCGAAGGCGACATTGTATTTGAAGGACAGACCGAGGACATCCGGCTGAAAGTTGGCCCCACTGCGAAACTTGTGCCGGGAGCGAAATACTTCGTGGTCGCTCGCGCTCATCTGCGACAAGGCAAAGCGGCCAAGTCCAACCTCGTAAGTTTCCGACTCGCCGAGCAATAGAGGTTGGTTAACTGCCGCTGCTTAGAAGCTGAAAGCGAAGTCTGAATTTCCAGTATCTTTGGTTAGGAATAGGATCCGCGCGTGCTGAAGAAACTTGTCCCAGCGTCTCTTGTTTTGTTGGGCGGCCATTTGTTATTGGCCGGAACTGCGAATGCTCAAACGCCCGCAGCGAGCTCTTCGCCCACAAACGCTCCGGCGCAGGCGGCAACACCGAAAGCTAGCGACGTTCTGGCTCATGCTCGCCAGTTGTATTCAGAGGAGGGCCCACGCGTCGCGCTTCCCGAGTTTGAGAAGGCGCTGGCGCTCTTCCGTCAGCAGAAGGATGGAAGAGCTGAGGCTGTAACGTTGGGCTTGATTGGCAATTGTTATAAAAAGTTCGGCGACCATCCGAAAGCGCTCGAATATCTTCATCAAGCCCTGGCGATGAAACGAAACCTGGGAGACCGTCTCGAGGAAGGCAAGTCGCACAGTCATCTGGGTCTGCTTTATTGGGAGATGGGTCAGTATCCGCAGGCCATCGAGTATTTCAACAAAGCCATCGCGCTTGGCAGCCAATTGGGCGATCGTGTGCTGGAAGCCTCAGCTCATAACAATCTTGGTCTAGTCCATGACGAGCTTGGAGACTATCGACGTTCGATCGATGAGTATAACCAAGCCCTGAAGCTGTATAAGGGGACCGACTTTGAACGTGGCATTAGCGATGCAATCGGTAATCTTGGCGGCACGAATCTCTTGTTGGGCGAATACAAAGAAGCCCTACGTTATTACCGGCAGGCGCTGGCGATCGACGAACGCCTGAAATTGAAGGCCGAAACCAGTCTGGATCTGGGAAATATCGCCCTTTGTTACCTGGGGCTCGGACGCGTTGCCGAAGCTATGCAGCACTTTGATCGGGCGCTTAAGCTTGCGCGTGAGGCGTCAATAAAGAAAGAAGAAGCGCTTTGGCAAAAAGGTAAAGCAAGCGCGTTGGTGCAAATGGGAAAGTACACCGAAGCGCTGGACCAATATCGACAGGCTTTGCAAACCTACGAAAATGCGGAACTAAAGCAGCCACTGATCGAGGCCCTGGGCGACCTGGGAGCGCTTGAAGTGCGCTTGGGGGACAGTGCGTCAGCGGAGAAAGATTTTCGGCGCGCGCTCGATCTTTCGCGCACAATCGGTCACGCGCGCGGCGTCACCGTAAACCTTATATCCCTGGGTAATCTTGAGTGGCGGCGAAAAAGATTCAATAAGGCCGCGGAGCTCTATCGTGACGCCCTGGCCAGGGCCAGCGAAATGGGTGATCGCGCCGGGACGGCAACTGCGCGCATTCAACTCGCATTTACTTATCGCGATTTGAAGCAACTCGAGCAAGCTGCGCAAGAAGCGAAACAGGCTCGTGAGATCGCTCAAGCCATTGAGGCGCGTCCGCTCGAAATGGAAGCCCTGTATGCGCAGGGTGAAGTAGAACGCGCGCGCACCCACCACGAAGAAGCACTCAGGTATTTCTCGTCAGGTGAAGAGATAGTAGGCGAGACGGCTGATCCGGAGCTCATTTGGCAGCTGGCGTACGGACGCGGCCAGTCTCTCGAAGCTTTGCAACGGGATGAGGAAGCGCTTGCCGCTTACCAAAGCGCTGTAAGAACTATTGAGTCAGTCCGTAGTGAACTACGTGAGGAGCGATTTCGTGCTGGTTACATCGAAGACAAATATCAGGTCTATGTCGCGCTTGTGGAGTTGCTCCTCAAACTCAAACGCGTTAAGGAGGCTTTCAGCTTCGCCGAGCGGCTGCGTGCGCGCAGTTATCTGGAGCTGCTGGATCGCGGCCAGCCGCCAATTCGTAGCGAGGCCCAGCGTCAGACTGAAACGACACTTCGGAGCCGCATTCGCCAGCTGCAACGTCAAATTGAGGAAGAGATTTCTAAACCGCGTCCTGAGCAGAAACGTCAGGCTTTCGAGCTATTCTCGAAGGAACTGACAGAAGCGGAACATAACTACGAGAATTTTTTGGATGATCTGGCGACGTCAGACCCGGTATATGCTTCAGTGCGCGCGTTGAGGGTGCCGTCGACGATTGACGTACAGCAGCAGCTTCCTCGCGGTACCGCGTTAATTGAGTATGTTCTCGCTGAAAACAACCTCGTGATCTTTGTCCTTACCTCTAATGACTTGCACGCGACCACAGTGCCTATTCGCTCCGCTGACTTACAAGCAAAGGTTGAGCTCTTGCGTGATCTTATGCTGCGCAAGAATACAAAAGGGTGGCAACTGCCATCTGCTAGTTTGTACAAATCATTGATCGAACCTATTGAAGCCGCCGGATGGCTGCGCGACGTAAATCGTATTTACCTCGTTCCCCACGCAACCCTTCATTACCTGCCTTTTGCGGCGTTGCTGCGTCGCCCGGGTAACTCCAGCAGGATGCTGATTGATGACTATACGTTGGCGTACTTGCCGGCAGCGGCAACTCTCGTTTATCGGGACGACCCTCGAGGAACCACCAGGTCGGTCTTAGCCCTGGCGCCTGCAAACACTCGACTAATGTATGCCCGCCAGGAATCGCAAGACATTTCCAACTTCTTTCCACTACAGCACAAAGTGCTGGTTGGTAGTCAAGCCAGCGAAAGTTCATTGAAGCGTCTCGCCGGTCAGTACGATGTTATCCACCTGGCAACACATGGCTACTTCAACAAGCTCAATCCTCTTCTCTCGGGCATCATGCTGGAACCGGATATTCAGGAAGATGGGCGCATGGAAGTGCATGAGATCCTCAGCCTCAAACTGAATGCCAAACTTGTCACCCTCAGCGCCTGCGACACGGCGCTTGGAAGCGGATATTTCGCGGAGATTCCCGCCGGCGACGATTTCATCGGACTCACTCGGGCGTTCCTGTTTGCAGGCACGCCTTCCGTGTTGGCAAGTTTGTGGGAGGTAAATGACCGTTCTGCTGGGATTCTTATGCACAGCTTCTATGGCCAACTACGCCAAGCCGACAAGGCGACGGCGCTGGCGCGGGCTCAACGCAGCATGCGCGCCCGCAGCGGGCCTTACGCACATCCGTACTACTGGGCTCCCTTCGTCCTGGTTGGACAGATGAACTGAAGGTCCGATAAAGCAATTAGTTAGAGTGCGCGCGGAAAACAAAAGCTCGTGTCCGTGTAACAGAGCAAACTTTCAATCACTCCCTCAATTGTCGCCAGGACACCGGAGAGAAAATGAAGCCTAAAACAACCACCCCCATCACGCTAGTGTGTCTCGCATTGGGATTACTTGGTTTCTTTTGTGCCAACAGTGAAACCGTCCAGGCGCAGCAGGTTCAGGTAAATTCTGCGGATCCGCCTTCAGCCGCGCAGGGCACCATTAATCTGAATGTGAAGGTGAAGGGCAAGGGCTTCAAGAACGGCGCAAAAACCAAATTCTTTGTCACCGGAACCACTGATACTGGTGGCGTCACCGTCAACTCCACAGCCTTCGTCAACAGCAGCGAGCTGACAGCCAACATCACAGTCGCTGATACTGCCACGATCTCCAATTTCGATATTCTGGTCACGAACTCCGACGGTCGCGGTGGCAAAGGCACCGAGTTGTTCGCCGTCACGCCCAAGGTTACCGCCTCGTTCCGGGATACGGTGACTAAGGATATGGACGGCAACGTCATTTTGGATGGTGATGGGAACTTCATCTACGGAAGCGATAGAATCCGAAGCGATAGTGCGACGCCTTCCATCATTGCCGCGCCTTATATCGATGGCGCTGATTGCGTGAAGGTGCAGGTCCAGGGAACTTCCTTGTTCCTGAGAACTGACAGCCTCGTTAATGACCTTCCCTGCTTCATGCGCGCGATTAACCTTGATTTCACCGAGGCGATTGGGCTGCGCACTCCAGATGGCACTGGCAGGAATCCAGATGGCAGTGTCAATGACTGCCTTGTGAACGATGCCTTTGGCCAGTTAGGTCAGCTGAACATTTGTGGCTCGAATGCCGTCCCTGATGTGAGGTTCCAAGCCGATCAGCTTTTCAGCAACACTGCGCTCACCAATGGCGCTACTGTGAAGCTACCCTTCAGCCTGAGCGCTGACTTTAGGAATACAGGCTTCCTGCTGGAGTTTGAGCAGCCACTCACAGTCACGGGAGACGCCAATGTTCGCGTGTTGACTGCCGAGTCCAATGGAGTGCCCGTAGTGGCCGTGCTATCGAAGGGAGGTCTGCGTCGCGGGACTGTCATAGGGCGTTTCTATATGCCCTTTCAATTGACTGTAAGCAAGGGTCCTTAAATCTGTTTTCTTACATGCAGAGTACTAACCTTCGGTTACAAGGTGGTTTGAAAGCTGGTCCTGTATGACCAGCATTGAAACTGCGGATACCGAGCCGGTTAATTTTAGCCACCACGCCTCTGTGCAGGGCCCAAGGTATCTTTCTGGCGAGGGCGACTGAATCTACAACGTAGTAAGCCCAGGTGACCCGGCTCCTGGTGTAGAGTTTTGACCGTTTACCGTCGTTTGAAGCATCACCTGCCGCTCTATGAAGCGAGATAGGAGGGAGAACCGATGAGATATCGGATGCTAGTTTTCGTCGCGACACTCGGAATGGTGGTCGCAATCCCCATCGCAGGCAACGCGCAACAACAAGGTGACTTCTGCGGAGGCATCGCAGCTTTTCCCTGTCCCGAAGGGTACACCTGCGTGGACGATCCAAGTGATGACTGCGATCCTTTGGCAGGCGGAGCCGACTGCAATGGCATGTGCGTAAAGCAGCACGATAAGGACTGTGTGGATCTCTGCCGTAGCAAGGGGCTCACCGGCCGCGCCTTCGGAGATTGTGTGTCGAGCTGCGCGAGGGGGGAATGTGACTTCGATACCCACTGCCCACCTTCTCGCACTACTGCGACGGCTGCAACTCCCGTGCGCTCAGCGCGTTCGAGCCTGACCTCATCAGCTGTGACGGGACGTTTGTCCAGTTGCCTCGTCGACCCGTGCTTGGGGTTCGAGGCGTACTGAAAGCCGTATACGAACATTGGCAAGTCGTTCGCAGAGGCCTGCGAGGACGCGGAAATCGAGGATTTGAGTTTTCAGTCCTCCCAAGCGTTACCGAGCTCAGCCACGAGAGGGGCCCGAAAGGCCAGGCATAAACTGAATCAGCGAGGAGGCTTCTAATACGGTAATAGCAGCACGTGGAGAATTCAATAAACCGCTTCTGAAGCACCAATCGGTCAGGCGGGACATGTTTCTCTTACTTGGAAAACGAGCTTGCTGATTACCGCTGTTCGCTCGCTGAACAGGCGGGAGTCTAAGGAGATAGAACCATGAAGTCATCAACGAGAAGCAGTGCGAGAATGGCCACTGTGGCTCTGGTATTAACGGGTCTGATGACCTCAAGCCTCATATTCACTCCATCAGGAGAGAATGCCGCCTTCCCGAAGCGAGTCAGCGGAGCCGCCAGCAACTCACCAACCGAGTCAACACAACCGGCTAAAAAGAAAGCTGCCACACGAGAGCAGGTTTCGGAGGCGTACGGCAAACTGCCATTGAGCTTTGAGGCCAACCTGGGCCAGACTGATTCGCAAGTGAAGTTCCTTTCGCGTGGCAGTGGATACAGTCTCTTTTTGACATCTACTGAAGCGGTGATCGCCCTAAATAAGCCTGCCAACCATGCCGGCCGCAAGAGCTCTCTTGCTAGTAGTCATATCGACCATGCTCAGCTTATCGAACCAGGTGCCGTCCTACGAATGAAGCTGACGGGTGCCAACCCCGCGCCGCAGATAGAGGGACAGGACGAATTGTTGACCAAGAGTAACTATTTCATCGGGAACGAATCTGAGACGTGGCGCACGAACGTTCCTAACTACGCCAAAGTCAAATACCAGAATGTTTACCCAGGAGTGGACTTGATCTATCACAGCAGGAAGCAGCAACTTGAATATGACTTAGTGATTGCTCCTGGTGCCGATCTCAGTGTGATCAAGTTAGCCTTTGAAGGAGCGCCGAAAGTAATGGTGGACCAAAAGGGTGATCTGGTGCTGGACACTGGCGAGGGCAAGGTGCTCTGGCAGAAGCCCAACTTGTACCAGGAAGTGGACGGCGGCAGACGTTCAGTTCCAGGTGGTTACGTGCTGCTGGCCGAAAGCCAGGAACGAACGACGAAGAGCGGAGCCACGCATCAGGTTGGTTTCCAAGTCGCTGCTTACGACAGGAGCAAAGCGCTGGTTATTGACCCCACGCTTGTCTATTCCACGCTGATTGGCGGCTCCTCTTCGGATCCGGCTTTTGGGCTTGCGGTGGGAACTTCCGGCAGCGCCTACATGACTGGCGTCACTTTCAGCACTGATTTCCCGACTGCGAACGCGTTCCAGCCCACCAACCACCATTCCGGGAGCGGGACCATGTTTGTAACGAAGCTGAATCCCGAAGGCACAGGTCTTGTTTACTCTACTTACTTCGGCGACATTCAGGTGACTGCTCTTGGTATTGCGGTTGACCCCTTTGGCAGTGCATACGTGATTGGGAATACGGGAGGGGGAAACATACCAACGACGCCCGGAGCTTTCCAGACCACAAACCCCGTTGGCAATTGTGGCGGTTCGACTGCCTTCGTCACTAAGTTTAGTCCGAGCGGTTCGGCGCTCGTCTATTCAACCTATCTCAGCCGTGGTCCATGCAGTAACGAAGTAGGGTATGGCGTCGCGCTTGATAGTTCAGGGAATGCCTACGTCACGGGCTGGGCCCTGGCGGACAGCTTTCCCAGCGTGAACCCCGTGCAGGCGCTACGCGCAGGCGGTTATGATGCCTTCGTCACAAAGCTGAATGCCACCGGCTCTGCCCTTATCTACTCGACCTTCCTGGGCGGCAGCGACACCGACCAGGGTCGGAGCATCGCCGTTGACGGCTCCGGTAGGGCTTACGTTACAGGGTTCACGAACTCAAACACTTTTCCAACGGCGAATGCTTTTCAGCCCACGTACGGTGGTGTTCCACCGCCCTTTCCCGGGGATCCGGCTGCTCCCGGTGATGTCTTCGTCGCCAGGTTGGCCGCTGCCGGTGGGAGCCTTGAGTATTCGACATATCTTGGCGGCCCCGATTCTGAGATCGGCAACAGCATTGCTGTAGATTCGTCGGGGAGCGCGTACGTGACGGGTGCGACCAGCTACAGCGGCTTTCCAACCACGACAGGCGCCTTCCAGCCCTTAAACGCCGGCTCCGGTTCGGATGCCTTCATAACGAAGTTTGCCCCCAACGGCTCGTCGCTCGTCTACTCCAGCTATCTTGGGGGAAGGGAGAACGATGCGGGTCAGGGCATCGCCCTTGACGGCATCGGCAACGCTTACGTGACCGGCCTTACTGCCGGCGAAAATAACTTTCCTATCCTGAATGCCTTTCAGCTCACAACCGGCGGCAGCGGTGATGCGTTCGTCACGAAGGTAAACGCCGCAGGCTCAGGCCTCATTTATTCTACCTTCCTGGGCGGCACCGATCTCGAGAATGCACTCAATCTTAACTACCTTTGGGGCGTAGCGCATATTGCAGTGGACGATGCTGGCAAGGCTTATGTGGCTGGCTGGACCTCCTCGTTAGATTTCCCGACCGCACCCGATGCCTTCCAGCGCGGGAATCGCGGCGGCTATGACGCCTTCGTAGTCAAACTGGGCGCGGGGACTGCTGGACCGGGCCTGTCGCTTGAATCGATCGTGCCCAACCATGGTGGCAACAGCGGAGCGGTGACTTCTAGAGTTCATGGCGCAGGCTTCGCGAGCGGCATGACGATCAAACTGGCCGGATCAGGGCAGTCTGATATCGTGGCCGACCCAGTGAAGGTGGCAAATGATGGTGATCTAGTGTCCACTTTCTTAGACCAACGGGGAGGCGCACCGGGACTTTGGGACTTAGTCGCCACGAATCCAGACGGGACGTCCGCTAGGCTCAGTGATGCGTTTACGATTGAAGCCGGCGGCAAACCCATCATTTGGTCAGACATCCTTGGACCAAGGTTTGTCTTGAGCGGAAAGCCCTCAACTTATACTGTGGTCGTAGGCAACCGCGGCAATATTGACGCCCTGGGGGTCATGCTCTTCATAGGAGGACTCCCAAAGGAAGCCACCGTACAACCCCTTTTCGAGATAAAGTCGCCGAACGACCCTTCGATTAATTGGAGCGAGATCTCTTTGTTCGTCAATGATCCCGAAGACGCAAACGCGCAAATCTTACCTCTATTCGTGCCAATCGTGGGGGCAGGACAGAGTATTCCTTTCCGGATAAGGCTTTCGGTGCCGGCTTTAGGACCGAGATTGGTGGCCCTCAGCGCGGTGACGCGTGGGCCATTCTTCAAGCCTCCGACGCTAACTCCTACTCCGTCGCCGACTGTAACGCCGACTCCCAGTCCAACACCAACACCGAGCCCCTCGCCGTCTCCATCTCCCTTACCGACACCAACGCCGACACCGACACCAACGCCGACACCAACGCCAACACCAACGCCAACGCCGACACCAACGCCGACACCAACGCCAACGCCAACACCGACACCAACACCGACACCAACACCAGCACCAACGCCGACACCAACGCCGACACCAACACCTACTCCGCCACCGACGCCTACGCCCACGCCCGCTCCGACGCCAAGTCCAGAACCCTCGCCAACGCCCTTACCAATCCCGGGGCTCTGCGATAGTCCTGAGTCTGATTGTTTCGACTGTGCCACCTCTCTTCTTGGAGCTTTTAAGCCTCTAGCCTGTCCGGCGGGACTCGTCGACTTTATTAAAGCGTATCTTTGCGCACAGATATGCAACTTTGGTGGCCAAGGATGCGGAGGGGAGACATTTAGCCTTAGTCAGGCAGTCGCTGAAGCACTCGTAAGCTGCGAAGCTATCAAGATTCCCGAAAATATTGGATTGGTCTATGACACTCTGACTACCTTCTGGTCATGCAACAAGTGTGGCCACCCTACGAAGCCTTTCTATTTCACGGTCTCCAACTCCTTCGACCCAAACGACAAGGTGGGTTCCGAGGGTGCCGGAGAACTGCACTATTTGACGGGTGAGGAACCGCTCCGCTACATGGTGTTCTTCGAGAACAAACCGGAAGCCACTGCCCCCGCCCATGAGGTGGTGATCACAGATCAGCTAGACCCCAACCTGGATCTCACGACTTTCGAGCCGGGCACCGTCGCTTTCGGCGAACGGCAGGCACTACTGAAGCGCGATGGTAATCAGTTCACCACCGCCGTAGACCTGCGGCCTGAGAAGAACTTGCTGGTGCGCATCAGCGCTAGCCTGAACCCAATAACCGGCGTACTCACTTGGCGCTTCATCACCATCGATCCGGCCACCGGCGAAATGCCCGATGACCCACTAGCTGGCTTCCTGCCTCCTAACAGGACGCCCCCTGAGGGAGACGGCAATGTCTTCTTCACCATCATGCCAAAAACAGGACTGTCCACCGGGACTGAGATTCGTAACCGGGCAGCTATCGTTTTCGATTTCAATGAAGCTATCAACACCCCGGAATGGGTCAACACGATTGACAACTCGAAACCGACGAGCCGTGTGATACAGCTTGATGTGTCGCAGTCATCCGTGATCTTCAACGTCAACTGGTCGGGGACTGACACCGGCTCCGGCGTGCAGAGTTACACGATATTCGTTTCGGAAAACGGTGGTCCATTCACTCCGTGGATTAGCAACACAACGGCCCCATCTGGTTTCTTTCCCGGACAACCAGCAAAGACTTACGCGTTCTACAGCATCGCGAGAGACCAAGCGGGCAACATTGAGAATGCGAAGATCAGCGCAGAGGCCACAACAACAACGACGAGCTCCTTCTTGAATTCGGCCGATGATCCACGGTTCTTTGTCTGGCAACACTATCTGGACTTTCTCAACCGCCAACCAGATCAAGATGGCTGGGATTACTGGATCAGTCAAATTACGCAATGCAACCCGACAGATCAGTTGTGCATTCACAACCGGCGCATCGCCGTGTCTGATGCATTTTTCTTTGAGCCGGAGTTTCAACAGACTGGCTCTTACGTGTTTCGCCTTTATCGCGCGGCTTTCGGCGACGATCAACCGTTTCCCAACGCCGATCCAGGAGATCCTGCTGCTCTCTTCTACCCAGGGCCAGACTTTCACTTAAAATTTCCTGGCTATGCTACCTTCAGTCAGGATCGCGCGCAGGTGGTGGGTGGCCCAGATGTGGTTCAATCGCAGTTGGCCCTGGCGAATGATTTTGTCCAACGCCCCGATTTTCAGGACAAGTATCCGGCTAGTCTGAATGGGCCAGAGTTTGTGAACGCCATCCTGACATCAATCAATGGCGCTAGTGGAAGTGACCTGACCTCGCAAATCGGTGTACTGAACAATCTTTACACGCAGGGCGGCCGCGGATTGGTGATGTTTCACTTGGCCAATGACTACTGGAACCGCTGTGAACGGTTGCCTGGGGAGCCACCAGCGCCCTGCTTGCCGTCTGATGTTGGGCCGCCCGTTGATAATCGGCCGTTCATTGATGCAGAATACAACCTGACGTTTGTGGCCACAGAGTACTTGGCTTATTTCCGGCGCGACGGCGACGCAAACGGCCTAAACTTCTGGCTCACTCAAATCAATAGGTACCCATTGCGGGACGAAGCCGCCCAGCACGCGATGGCTTGTTCGCAGATAACGTCTGCAGAGTATCAACTAAGGTTTTCAAACATTGTCAGTCATACTAACCAGGAGTGTCCCCAGTAGAGGGCGCTTGGGTATTGTGTTCAGAATTCCCAAACGGCCCTGGGAATCGTATTGCATTCGCAAGTAGTCACTATTTACCCGGGGCAGTTTGCCCTGCGCTGGAAACTCGCGAACGCCTTCGGCGTTTTTGTTCCCACTGTTTATGCTGCTTATGGACACCTGGAGTTTCGTAGTCAAAGCATTCCGCCTGATTTCAAGTCTGCCGGCCTCATCATGCTGTTGGCCTTAGCGACAAGACAGCTCTGAAAGCGGGTAGTGATGCATTTACAAGTTTTAACAGCGTGAGATTGTTTCGCTGCAGGATCCTGACTGTGGCATACTCACGTCATGCCAGCAAAGACCCCGGCCAAACGACCGCCACGCGATGTCAACGAGCTCGCCAAATACATCGTTGATGTTACTACTGGTGAGGAAGATAAGATTGAACCGCCAAAGAAAAATCCGGCTGCGGTCGCCCTCGCTGCGTTAGGTGCAAGCAAAGGTGGAAAAGCACGGGCGAAAAAGCTATCATCTAAAAAGCGAAGGACTATTGCCCAAAAGGCCGCTAGGGCTAGGTGGTCAAAAAAGCAAAAGGATGAGAGATCAAGAAATAGATGAGCAGGATTTGGCCTTTGTTCGGGAGCTGGGAAAGCACGTGAACAAGTGGGTCGCTATCTTGAACTATGGCACCGCGACCGAGGCTATCGTAGCCAGTGGCGAGACGATCAGTGAAGCACGACAGGCCGCAGAGTTAAAGGGCTTTACGGATGTTATTTTCTTCAAATCACCCTCCGGTGAGCGCAGCTTTGTCCCCTAGTGCAAGTATGAGCGTGATTTAACCTCAAACCTTCCTCGGTACCGTTTTAGAATCACCTCATAATTGTCAAAGAAGCCTGATTGTCCGAGCAAGGGATAAGGCAATTTGGTGTCTAGAAATCCCGCCTCTATTTCGATCCATTCTGCGAAACCTAGTATTTGAAACTCTATGGAATGCATGTATCCAATAACAGTTTGGCCAGCTATTCCGAAGTATTCTTTTTCTTGATGGGTTTTAGTCAGGTCTATGCCCAGGTCATCGACCACTGCGCGGTCAAATAAGCAATCAGCCGCCCCGGTATCAATTAGTCCTAAAAGCGGCACCATTTTTTCTCCATATGCAAGACGGAATGGGAGGAACGGCATTCTGACAAGCTTTGTACTTTTGTATTTGTCCGCTACATACCTGTACTTAAACTTCATTTCGACTTACGTTTTTTCCCCCTTCTTCGACCATTCAGTAAGCCCAAAGGTACCGCGCTCCACACGCTCAAATCTCTTCTTTGGGTCTTGTCCGAGAGAACCAGCTAAGCTATTCACAGTGGTTATTTTCCCCATTTCCGCCAACTTTAGTACCAGGAACTTGGCGTGAAGGGGCTTGCCAACGGCTCGCAAGATTTTTTCGCTTCCCTCATAAAGAGTAATTGGCTTATCACTCACCGTTGGGCCCGCATAGCCATTTTGGTGTTCCACGACGGGCGTGAGCAAAGTCCCCTGGCCAGACGCGCCGCGCTTAGCATTAATACGAGCCTCAAGCGCCGCTATCAAATTATCCAACGCCCTGCGTTCCTCCCGCAGGTCGGCAAGGACAGCCTCGTATTTATCTAGGTTTTCCGCCATATTGTTGCCTCCGTCGGTTTAATAATCAGTTTCATAATGAACAAGCTTTCAACCGCTAAACGTGTACAGATTATTTCGGCTCTGGTAGAGGGGAATTCGGTTAACGCAACATCGAGGATGGTGGGCGTCAGCAATAATACCGTTCTGAAACTCCTGGCCGATATTGGCAATGCTTGTGCTATCTATCAGTGTGTTTCGAAATCTCACCTGTAAGCAAATTCAGTGTGACGAAATGTGGTCGTTCGTTCATGCGAAAGAACGCCACCTGTTACCCGAACTGCAAGGCGTCTTTGGGTATGGTGACGTTTATACCTGGGTCGCGATTGATGCAGAGACTAAGCTTGTTCCCTGCTGGAATGTTGGCCGACGCGATGCAGAATCCGCGATGGCGTTTATCAAAGACCTGTCAGAGCGCGTCAACAATCGTTTCCAACTCAGCACCGATGGGAACAAGATGTATTTGACCACTGTTGAAGAAACATTTGGATCAGAAATCGACTACGCAATGATCGTTAAGATTTACGGCCATATAGAAGAGGATGCCACTAAGCGCTACTCTCCCGCTGAGTGCATCGGATGCGAAAAAGAAGTGATTGCCGGCAAGCCGGATATGAACCTCGTTTCAACGTCCTATATTGAGCGCCAGAACCTTACCATGAGAATGGGTATGCGGCGATTCACCAGACTCACGAACGGCTTTTACCAGAAGATTGAGAATCATATGCATGCTATCGCTCTTCACTACATGCATTACAACTTCTGCCGGATTCACAAAACCCTCAGATGCACTCCAGCAATGGAAGCAAAAGTTACTAAGAAGCTTTGGACTATTGAAGACATTGTCGCTTTGCTCAAATAGAAGTTTACTCATTACTGGATTAATCCAGCATCCAAAATGCTGTCATCAGGTGGCTGTTGTAAGCCACGTTGGATCATCCACAAGATAAAGATAACACCCCTCTTAACTTGCGAAACGCGTTGCAGGAACTCATCCTTTGTTAGACCATCATCGTAGATGCGTTGACTAACTCCCAAAAGATTAATAGGTTCTGCAAAACCCGAAAATTCCAGCCCCATCTCAAGTAGTCCTAGACGGATTCTCCACCAGAATTCCTGCCGCTTCTCTTGTGACATAGCAGCGATCTGTCTTTTCGTGTCATCATCGACCGTGACGCTTGCCTGGATAATTGTGCGGTCTGTTGGTTGCCTGGGCTGCGCAACAATGATTACATGCCCAATATCACTTGTTGCGGTAATACCCCAAAGAGCCGCCTCAGTTATTGGCAGCTCGCCGATTTTCCAACCTTCCTGCATTAACCACGACTGTATACGTGATCGTTTATTCTGAGAGGGTTGGTTAGCGGTAGAACGAGCGTGCTTTGCCATTATGTCTCTCCAAGAGGCTCGCGGATTGTGAGTACTAGATTCTAGCATCGCACTTCTCCTGCCCAAAAGAGAGTGTTGAACATTGAAAATGCATCACCACCCTGAAAGCGCACCTTGAGGCTGCGGTGTCAGTTCAACTCTAGCTCAAGCTTTTCTGGCAACCTCCTTTTCCTTCTGGACCATAATGTACTGTCCCTAATAAATGCCTGTGTGGAGGCAGACATTATCGTGCGGTAACAACACACTCCAAAGGCGGCATACTCCAATGGCACACGCCAAAGTCAGCAATTGACATGGATGTAGCCCTGATATAGCATCCGCCCCGCCAAGGAAATGTTTTTAATCTAGCACGACTCGAAACGTGCCCTCGCCTCTTTCCTGCTCGCAACAATCTCAAGTACTGTGGCTTAAACGCAGTGCTGCTATTCCCAGGAGCACTCCCATGCTTTCGCCGAACTTACATCGTTCTCCTTGCAAGCTGGTGTTCTATAGTTGCCTCTTGACAGTGTCAATTGTTGTTCCATCTGTTTACTTGTGCCGGCACTCCATTACGGAACTTTCTATCGCCG
>Ga0209751_10000768_pt1 | contig 33912 bp, 33 predicted proteins | sample RifCSP13_1_FD_184019 | JGI IMG/M metagenome (GOLD analysis project Ga0209751, IMG submission 184019) | Soil microbial communities from Rifle, Colorado - Rifle CSP2_sed 13_1 (SPAdes) (version 2) | ecosystem: Environmental > Terrestrial > Deep subsurface > Rock core/Sediment | place: Rifle...
TGAGGGAATTATTCAAGATAAAATTGATGAAGATCAACTTCGAAGAGAAATTGATGAGTTGACTTGGGTGTGTGCTGATATGGTCAGATGCACTATTAAAGACAAAGAAATGGCCATTGAAGATAAAAAGAAAAAGGTTATGGCAGTGTTTGATGATTTGGATACTGAAGTTAAAAAACGAATGTCCAAAATGAAGAAAAATTCTAATAATAAAGGAGAGTACGATAAAATGGAATTTAACTTGAGTGATGTAATGGCAAATAAAGAAATGATGGAAGGTCTTGCCAATCATTTCAGCAAGCAAGAGAAGTATAAGACCTTGGAAGCAGATCTTAAGGAGGCACAAGAGAAAGTTGCTACCTTTACCAAAACTGCTGCTGAAAAAGACAAGGCAATCGAAGATAACAAAACAGCAATTACTGCTTTGGAAGCTAAGAACAAAGAACTGGCTCAAGAGCTGGACAAGATCAAAGCGGCCGAAGCGGTTGCTGTAAAGAAAAACATGATTGCTGAAATGATTACTGAATCCAAACTTCCGAAAGAGTTGATTACTGATATCTTTATGGAAGATCTAATGAACCAAACAGATAAAGATCAAATTGCTAAACGATTGGAAGATCGTAAGTCTTTGGTAAGCAAAAAGGTGATTGTGAATAGTGGTGAAGAGCGAAGAGAAAGCATCACTGTTAATGAAGGAGAAAAGAAAGTACTTACCAAAGAAGAGAAAGAAGCTGCTGTCCTAAATCTTGGTAAAACTATCAGACGATAATTAAAGTAAAAAATATATTCAAAGGAGATAAAATAAAATGGCTGGAAAAAATAGACACTTGTATGGGGATATCAAACCCATTCTCGTTCAGATTCCTGGAGCAGTAGCTTGCTCTGCTGGAGATCTGATGTTTTTGAATACTGCTGTTAGTAATCAAGCATATCCTTTTGATGCTTTGATCGGCGGTGTTTCTACTGGTACTTGGCATGAAAACATTCTCCATGTCAACTTCCTAGGTGTCAGTATGGAAGATTCCAAATCTGGCGTAACTGAGAATATCACCATTGCTACTGATGGTGTTTTTCGTTTCCCGGTTTATGGTGGGCCTTCTGCTGTTACCATTGGTTCCAAGGTTTCTGCTGTATCCAGTAGCCTTTATGCTTCTGGTGCAGATCATGTAAGTAATGAGGAATCCTATTCTGTCAGCGGTTCTACTGCCATTTTGGGCATTTGTGTTAAGACACAATCTGGAGCTTCCTATGTAGATTTCAGGATCATTCCTGCTAAGTCTACTGGTGTAACTCTGGTCTAATAAATATGTCATCAGTTAAATACATAGGCAATGAGAAATACCCTACTTTGGTTAATGTCCAAGGTGGGGTCACTGTTGAAGTAGGAGATTTTCTGTTTTTGGATAGTTCAATTAATCTCCGAAATAATGGGGATTCTACTGCTTCTATGTATGCTTACCCAATTGAGTACTTTAGACCTGCAACGGAAATTGATGTGAAAAGAGTTCAGGTTGTAGCTTATTTTATTGGTGTAGCAATTTCTGATAAGTACGGTCAGACTGGTGCAAACAATAAAAATGTTACTGTAGCTACTGAAGGTGTTTTTGAATTTCCACTTAAACCAGGAAGAACTGTATATCCTGGAGATTATGCTTCTGCTGCTGGAACAACTGCTGCTTCTGATCTGTTTAACCAGTACGTTAGAAGAACAACAGATGTAAGTTATGCATTAGGTGTCTTTGTTGAACGGAAGATATCTGCTGCAAGAGCTTATGTTTCGATAAATTCGATATTGAATCCTAATAAATTATTTTAAAAATATTTGGAGGTAATGGAAAATGGCTTTTAGAGACAAGACTAAAACTGCCCTGGTGACTCTCCTGGAGTCCCATGGTGAAGATCAGGTTGTTGATATTTTGCATGAAGGGATTGAAAAGAAAACTTTTCGCCCCGAAGATTTCTCTTTGAGGGAAATTTGGGAAGCTTGTCAGACTGCGGCAAAAATGTCTACTGACATTTCTGAAGCTGTAACATCTTCTGCTTTTCCAAAGATTACTGGTGAGTTGATTAATTCCCGTTTGATTTCTGCTTATGAATCTGCTGCTACTATTGGTGACAATCTTTGCACTACTGTTCCTAGTAATAAACAGATTGAAACTATCGCTGGTTTTACCGATGCTGAAGGCCCTGAGGAAGTTGGTGAATCTCAGGACTATAAAGATTCTACTGTCAGTGAGAAGTATGTAACTGCTGACAACGTTAAATTCGGACGTATGATTAGCATCACCGAAGAAATGATCTATTTCGATAAAACCGGTCAGATCCTTGAGAAAGCACGGCGGATTGGGATGAAAGCTGCTCAGAAGAGAGAGAAAACCATCCTACAAGGTATTCAGGACATTAACAGTAATGTCTACAAGCCCAGCGGGGTTGCTACTGCATTCTTCTCTGCCACTTTCGGGAACTTGATTGCTTCTAACCCATTTGGTGAGTCTGGACTTGAGGCGGTTCGTAAAGCTGCTCAGTTGATGAAGGATGATTCTGAAGGCGCTGAAGGTGATATGGATTATATCCTTATTGATCTGAATAATATGGTTGTTTTGGTTCCCTCTGATTTGGAAGTGGAAGCTTGGCAGATGGCTAATTCTACTCTTACTCCTGAATCTGGTGATAATGCCAACAACTTTTTCCGTCAACGATTTATGCCCATGACTTCTCCTTTTATTACTAGCAGATCTACTACCACTTGGTATGCTGGAAATCCTAAAGAAGATTTCTGGTGGACGGAAGTTTGGCCTTTGCAAGTTCTTACCCAACCCACTCCTCATGATGATGCTTTTAAGAAAGACATTAAGGCACGTCATAAGGTTCGGTATTATGGTGGAATTTCCGCTGTTGACTACCGTCACTGGTTTAAGTGTACTGCGTAACTTTCTGATGTAATTGAATAAAGGGGGCGTGGTATATTTCTCAGCCCCCTTATTTAAACTGAGAAATAGGAGATAAAGTAAAATGCGAAGACACGGTACTGGTCATGGAACACGAATGCCCAGAGGAGTTTTTAGTGGTGTTACACTTGCCACTATTCCTTCTGGTGTAACTATGGATTCTAAAGGAATTGATTTTCCTAGCTTTGGTCCTTTTGATTTTATGTCTGCTAAGGTGGCTTGGGCTGGAACTACACTAACTCTTGCCCATGGATTTACCACTTTATATCATATTAATGCTACTTTGATCAATGGAACTGGAAGTGGAGCATCTACTGCTTGGACTACACGAATCACTGAACTTAATCCTGCATTAGGAGGAGTTTCCTGCTCAATTAGAACTGATTCCAATGCTGTTTTGGGTAGTGGTGGGTCTGTTACTTGGTTTGCTATTGGTTTGGTGTAGTTTAGTAATAAAAACAATTTAGCCCAATAGGAGAATTATGGAAGCACAAAAAATTATATGTCTTCCTGTCTCCTATTGGGCTTTTTATTGGAGAAAATAAAATGAGTATAATTAAGTGCAGCCTATTAACGGCAACGTCTGGAACTGCATATGTCTACTCAGATCCTATTGATTTAACAAAACGACACTTAGCTGATAGAAATGTGTCTGTTAAATGTGATATCAGTGGATCTGCTGTGTCAGGAATTGTGGGACTTAATGCTTGTTGGGCAGAGTCTTCAGGTGGGACGTATGCCTTTTTTGCAACAGGACAAGGAGCAACTACCAAAATTTTGTCTTCAGGAACCTCAATTGGTGGATATGGTGCGAATGGTTCTTACTTGATTCCTTTGTACTTTTCTGGGGTTGGTTTAAGTGGAGTTACTGATAGATTTAAAACAGGGGGGTTTCTAAAGATCGGTGCCATTGCGAACAACAATAACTCTCCTGTCAATATCAATATAATTATTCACTAATATGAGGTAAACATGAGCGGATTTGAAATTGGAAAACTTACCGAAGATGATTTTGTGAAAGAAGAAACCTCTAAGCAGTTATGGTACTTGTATAAAGGGCAAGAACATACGCAGGAAACACAAGAGAAGATATTGGGTCAATGCTCTTGTCGAATGGAGCAATGTAAATTATCTTCTGAAGAAAAAGATAAAGAGTATGACAAGCGATTCTCTAAAATAGAAAAAAGTAAAAAGTTTGATACTGCCCTTGGCACAGCTTCGGGGGGTATAGGAGGATTCCTAGCGTTTGTACTTCAAAAATTCCTTAATCTATAGGAGATACAAATATGTGGACATGGAATGATACAATATCTCTTATCAAAAAGCATGAAGGATTTAGAGATAGATTATATTGGGACACCAATAAAGTTCTAACTGGAGGATGGGGACATGCCTTCACTGTTGGATCATTCCTTCCACATGATATTGCTGAAAAATTTTTCCTGTATGATTTCAATCAGGCAACTATTGATTACAAGCAATTAAGTATAGCTACCATTGATCCAGTAAGACGAGCAGTTCTGACTGATATGCTTTTCAATCTTGGGCTTACAAAATTTTTGAAATTTAAACGGCTGAATAAAGCTCTACATGAAGGTGATTATATCTTAGCTTCCAAGGAAATGTTAGACAGTAAATGGGCAGAACAAGTTGGAAGTAGAGCCTATGAATTATCTTGTATGATGGAGAGAGGAAACAGATCATGTTAGATTTTAATATAATTCTTCCTTATTGGCTACAATGGGACCAAAATCTTCAGGTAGTTGTTGCCTATATTAATGAATTTATAAAATGTAATTATGTTTCTTTGGGTTTTCTCCTGTATATTTTGAAATATATAGCTACAAAATCAAAAAATAACTATGACAATAAAATAGCTACCTACTTATCTAATCTTCTTCGGGTAAAAAAATAATGAATACTACTAACTATATTTATTACAAAAAAGGGTATAAATATCAGCTTGATACTGACTATTTAATTCAAACTGATATCTGCCCGAAAGTAAATATAGATACAGATTTTATAATTTTAACATCTACAGGGCTTTTACATATTAAGAAAGGCTATGCATTTGACGGACCGTCAGGCCCGGCTATAGATACTTCAAATTTTATGAGGGGAAGTCTAGAGCATGATGCTTTTTACCAGTTAATGAGAATGGGCAAACTGGATGCTTCATTTAGATACAAAGTTGACGACAGGTTATATTTTGTTTGTATAGAAGACGGTATGAGCAAAATAAGAGCATCATGGGTTAGATGGGCAGTTAGAAACTTTGCAGCCCGTTCTGCATCTCCTCAAGGGGAAAGAACTATTTATAGAGCACCTTTAACTTAGGAGGTTTTATGTTTAAAAATTTAGTAATTGTTATTTGTATTTTGTTTATCACCTCTTGTTCGTTTTTGAAAGTAAAAAAGGCCGAGGTTGATTTTTGTGCTGATGCCCCTCCCACATCCAAATTCTGTTCTGTTGCTAAAGCACTTGATTGGCATTTGAATGATCTGAATGAAAAAATAATGAAAGCCAACTTGGTTGCTGTTGCTTCTGGTCAGATCAAATGCGATGAAATCATAGCCACAACCAAAGAGATCAGAACTGTTCTTGAAAACGTTCCCCCTGGACGATTGACCTATGAGAAGATGATTTATTATCTAAAGGACACCAGCAAAGAAACCAGAAAGGGAATTGCTATCACTTTAATCCTCATTGGCGATGACATTGACTATTTTGCTGTTCCTGAAGTAGTAGATCCTTATGATATGAAGTTGATTCTTGGATTGTTGAACAATATTGATTCAAAAGTGAATACTGAAGGAAGATTGTTAGAAGAATTAGTAAAATAAGGATACTTCATGCCAACAAATAATCCTAAATCAGTTAAAGCTCTAGAGTGGATAACTAATTACTTTAAGGAGAATGATAGTTGGCCAACAGGTTATACAGTAGCAAAAGCAACAGGCTGTTCAGCACGAACATCAAGAAATAATATTGTACGAGTAAAAAAACAATTTGGGATAATAGATGAAGAGGGTATTTCCATTATCAGAAATAATGGAAAACAAGTCAATGTTAAATATTCAGAAAATAATGATGGGAAAACCATCACAATAGACTCTCTAAAGATTGTAACTTTAGATGAGGCCATACAGTTGGCAAATATTGATTTAAATTTATGGTCAATTGTAAACTCTGAGTTTACATCTTGGACCACCCCTGTAAAATTAAAAAATATCAAAAACAAAAAAACAGTGGAAGAAGTTAAACAGGTAACTAATTATAGAACTTTTATAAGGATAAAACCTCTAAAAACGCTTCCAATCAATGAAGCTATAGATAACATAGTTAAAGGATTTCCTGTTGCATCTTACATAAAAACACCAATTAATCATAATGAAAATGAACTCCTCTTTGTTCCCTCTCTATATGATGTCCATATAGGGAAATTTGCTTGGGGCAAAGAAACAAACGGTATGGATCAAGATTTAAAAATAATTAGAAATACATTTACTTGGGCAGTTAATAAACTTTTTTCAAGAATTGAATATCAAAAAGTAAACAGAATACTTGCTGTAATTGGCCATGATTGGCTGCATATAGATAATCAAGAAGGAACTACCAGAAAAGCAGAAAACAGGTTGGATTTTGATACAAGACTAATCAAAGTAATTGAAGTTGCCTACTTAGCAGCAATTGACTTTATTAAAAAATGTTTAGAAGTAGCTCCTGTAGATGTTGTATGGATTCCTGGTAACCATGATGAAATAACTTCTTATGCTCTTTGTAGAATATTAAAAGAGCACTTTATCAACAATGAAAATGTAACTGTAGATATAGAACCTACAAAAAGAAAATCATATGTTTGGGGAACAACATTAATTGGAATGACCCATCAAGCGTTGGAACCTTTAGACAAACTTCCTAACATATTAGCAAGTGAGTGGCCGGAATTGTGGGGAAAATCTAAATACAGAGAAATGTTGATTGGGCATTTACATAAAAAAGAAGAAAAATCTTACTTTCCAACTCAAACTGCTGGAAGGGTTATTATAAGGCGTGTCCCTTCTATGTCGTCTATTGATGCTTGGCATTATGAATATGGCTATGTTGATGCGGTTCGTGCTGCTGAAGGCTATCTTTATTCTAAGACTGAGGGCAACATAGCTACTGTAGTGGCTTTGTTAGATGTTGAAGAAAAAACTAGACTACTAACTAATCTTTCTTAGGAGAGAATTTGAACTTAGAGACTATCATAATTTGTTTAACCATTTTAATAGCTCCCTCCATTGCTTGTCCTTTGCTTTTGTTTGATGGATATATTTTGCCACAGATAGGGGCAATTGCAATTGGTGTGGGAATCACATTAACTGTTTTTATGTTTCATGGTTTTTTAGTTTATAATACTTTTATTGTTCTGTGTCTTGTCTACTTTTTTTACTTAATGTTAACCAATATTTGGTCTACATGCATTAACAATTCTGAAAAAGATGTCCCATTGGTATTTGGGTATTTAATTGGTGCCATTTTACTTTTTAACCTATTTACTCTATTTGATAATTCCCTTTTAATTATAACAATAACTATATCAACCATAACAATAATTTTATCAGTGTATGCTATTCTTCAAAGCTATGGAATTGACCCTCTGTTTCCTGATAGAGTCAAGTCCAGAAAAGAAGAACTAAAAAATACACCAATTAATCAGTTAGCAGAATTTTATAGAAATGATAATTGTGTTGATGTCAGAGCAATATCTACTTTAGGAAATACCAACTTTGCTGCAGGGTTTTTTATTTGTGGATTGCCCTTCATTTTTATCCTTTGTTCGTTAACTTCGTGGTGGTTTGGTTTTCTATCCATTCCAGTTATAATTGCAATCAATAAAACCAATAGTAGAGCAGGAACCCTGTCTCTAATTGGTTTTATTTTATTTTTTCTGCTTTTATGTAAGCAAAGAAACTGGATATGGGAAACAATAACATCTGCTTCTGAAATCGAATTGTTCATTGTTCAATTAGTTGTGGGTATCTTGTTTTGTTTGGCTTGGATAAAATATATTCATAAATTTAGAAAAGCAATCAATTTTTTATCCAAAGACAATAACCTAAACAATTTTTTAGATGTTGAAAAGCCGGATGAATCAGAAGACGTGGAAGCAATAAGAGATCATCCCGTGGCTCATCTTAGATATAGATTTAGATATTGGAGATCTGCATTTTGGATAATAAAACAGAGACCAATTTTGGGATATGGACTGAGAACATACAGAAGAGAAGTCTATAAAGCTCAAGCTGAATTGAATGCTCTTACAAAGGGACAATTCTTAGATGAAAAAAGGTATGCTACTCCTCAGCCAAGAGAATGTCATAATGACATAATAGAAAATTTTGTGGAAGGTGGAGTAATAGGAGGATTGCTATTTCTGATTATAATTGGGTTGGCTTTTTCTCATGGACTTTCATATATAGAGATGGTTGATGGCAGTAAAGCAATACTGATGATGTTTATTCTTAGTGGGATTGTTGGTGTATTAATTGATGCATCATTTTTCTTTCCACTAAGATTAGGTCCATCAGCTTTTTGTTTTTGGACATTGGTTGCTTCCATTGAATATTTATATACAAAAGAAGTTGGTTTTGTAAAGATTTTTTCCTTCACTCCAAATTTGTTTATGATTTTAATGCTTGCTACAGGTATTGGAGCTTTCTTGTACAAAACCGTTCTCAGACCAAACATATCCAATTACTATTTCACACGACATTGCTTTACTCCATCTCCAGCAAAACGGGAAAAGCTATTAAGAAAAGCACTATCTTTTGATCCAGAAAATAACATCGTATTGTCTAACATGGTAATAGGATATGTTGCCAACTTCCCTAAAATTGCAGAGAGATTTGCAATTCAAATGTATGAGAATTTTGATGGGATGATACCTGCATGGGCAATGTCTTACAACTATGGATTGGTAAGGTTTTTTAATAAGGACTATGAAATTGCTTCTGAATTATTTCAAGAGTCTTTATACTATCTACCTTATTTTGAACCTTCCAGACATTTACTTTCTAGAGTGTGGCCATTAGCTGCATTCCCCAACAGAGGAGTAGCAATGAAAATTATTAGCCCTGATGTAGCTGCATTTATTACCCAATGTAAAGAACAAGGTGAAAAAGGTGGTTTAACTCAAGAAGAAGCAAGAATTTTAGAACTTAATGTTTTATGCAGTATTTTGAATGAAAAAGTTAGATTGAACATTCCATTTAATTGGGCATTTAATTTGGATGAATTTTACTTCATGTCCCCTGGTGAAATCAATGAAAATTTTAATGTCATTGAAGCAGGGCACATTAAATTATTATTAGCAAAAAGGAGAAAATAAACTAATGGATAATAACATGGCAGAAAAACTTAATACTTTAGGTAATGAAAAGAAACTTCAGATTGTACGTAAGGCCACTCCGACTATTGAAGATCTTATGAATGATAAAGCCTTTAGGGATGGAATTACAAAGGCCACTGGAAGCAGAATTTCTTCTGGAAATTGCCTTAATATTCTTATGGCTATGTCCAATTTAGAAATCTTGAAAGAAATCAAAAAATTGAATGACAACTTGATGGCTTTGATTGTCCCTGAAGAAGAAATTGAAGATACCTCCAAAAAGAAGAAATAAGGGTGTAGAATGGCATTCACTCATGATCCATCAACTGATGAAGGTGTTATTCGAAGTCTGATATTTGATACTGATGCTACATCTTATGATTTTGAAGATGACGAAATAACAGCAATATTGGACAAGAATAACGCGGATGTGTGGGCGGCTGCCTCAGACCTATGCAGGTCTTTAGCAGCTAAATACACGAAAAATGCTGTTAATTTGAATTTGGGTAAGTATGATATTGTGATTGACACTAGAAAGAAGGCTGAATTTTATATGTCTCTGGCAAGGCAATATTCAGCTAAGACTGATTCTTCAAATGTTGTAGAGTATATTGATAGAGTGGATTATCATATTACTGATTATGGATATGATACTTCCGAATATGTTGGTGAAGATTAAAACTTTGGTAAGGAGTAAATAGGATGGCAACCATAAAAGATCCTTCAGGTGTAGATATACTTGGTGCCGATGGTCTTCCTATTTACTTTTCCTTACCTGATACTTTAGGATCTCATGGGTATATTACCAATGTAAAACGATCATTGGATAAATACCTGTTTGATAATATCTACACAACTAACAATATTTATGTAGATTATCAAGGTTTACCATTCTCCACTTTTCCAGTAGATGAATGGATTCAACCAAGAATAGTAGATATAAAGCGTACATATTTAAGACAAGGAAGTTCTACTCAATATGCAAACAAAACTGATATTTTTTATGGAATGTTTATCTATGTAAAGAAAGGACATCAAACTACTTCAGATAGGCATTATAAATTAAAAGATATTATACAGCAGTACTTTATTTATAACCAAAAGATTTCCCTCTATAATTATGTTGATAATGGAGCTTTTGTAACCTATATGAAAGTTCGAGAAGTTGACGATAATGGACCGTTGCAGGAAAACAATAATTTATACTCCTATTTAATTCAATATAGAATTGATTTTACAGAATTGATTTTGCAGGTATAAAACATGAGCCTATTATTGGGATCAGAAGTAAACATTAAAAGGTCTATAGATAAATATCTATTTGATAACCTTTATACTACTGAAGGAATTCCAATTGATTTTGAAGGTATAAAATTTGATCAGGTTTCTAATAACGAATGGATTCAGCCAAGAATAGTGGACATTCAATCTGTGTTCAGAAGGCAATCCTCTTCCACTCAATATGGGGAAGATACAAATATTTTATTTCAAATAAATATTTTTGTTAAGAAGGGACATCAAACTACTTCTGACAGAAATTTTTATATTAGAGATATAATTCTGCACTACTTTAAATTTGGACAGCAAATTACTGTCTACGATTATGATGGAGATTTAAATTCCATAGGACATATTACTGTCAGGAATATATCTGATGATTTTGCTTTAGAAGAACGGCAAAATATATATCAATATGCAATTTCATGGGAAATTGATCTAACAAGACATTATACAAAGCCTAGTTAAAGGAATTAAATAATTGGAAGATGAGGATGGGGAAAATGAATAGGTTAATTAAGATTCAATGGGCTATAATTACTTGGGCTATTATAATGGTCCCTATTATAGCTTATAGTAATTTAAGTTTTCACACAGAAGCATTAGTTGATGATCTGTTGTTGATTATTGATCCTGATCATGATGGAGCAATGTCTGATACAGATCTGACTTTGAATTCTGTAACCACAGCAGCTACAACAAGTCCTGGTGTCACATTAAAAGATAGTGATGCTCCTGGAGCTGATAAAGAGATAGCAACATTTCAGGCTGAGTATGTTGATGGTGCTGATGGAAGTGAAAATGCCGATGTTTTAATATATACTTGGCAAGGAGGAAGCAAGACATTAATCGCACAATTTGATGAGTCTGATGATCAGTGGGAAACTTCAAAAGTCATAAATTCTTCTGGGGGATTTATTGGAACATTAACAGGAAGTTCCACAAGTGTTGGGGGTGCAAATGGAGTTGATTCAGATGATTACACAGACGGCTCTATTTTTTTTGAGCATTTGGCAACTGCAACTCTTGGTATAGTTACAAAAACCACTGCCGTAGATTATACAATAGGCACTACTGATGCCAAAGAAGCATATGGTGGGATAATTTATGTTACTGGTGCATCAACTATAACTGTTCCTGCTGTTGCTGAAAGAATGGCTTTTACCATAGTGACCATTGGTGCTGTGGCAGTAAGTTTAGATGTTAGTGCTTCTGATAGACTGTATTTAGATGGAACTGCTTTATCCGATGGTGATAAAGCAACCAATACATCCACAACAGGGGATATGTTAGTTTGTACTTATGAAAGTTCTTCTGGATTTTATTGTGCCTCTGGATCACCTGACGGAGATCACTGGACGGATGGAAACTAGGTGACTATATGAAAAAGTATATATTAACTGTACTATTATTATTATTATTAATACTAATTTCAGTTTGTTACGGATCTTCTTTACAATATCAACAATTGTCTGTGCTTCAAATGTATTCTGGTGGGGGTGTTGCATGCTCTCCCACCTATGATAGCGAATTGCAAACCGATGCCAATGCCGCTGAGCCCGACGCAAGCGACACAAACGCCACAACGGGGTTGACAAACTATACGTTGGAAACGTTTGAATCAACTACCACAAACCCTAGCCTTGGAACTTATCATATCAATGCCGTTGCTGATTCGATTAACGATAGATTTGTAGATGTGTTGACAGGCCTTACCGACGGGGTAGCCTATCGAATTTCATTCGACGTGGCACACAATGGAACCGGAAACAATTGGGCCTGCCGGATTGCCGACCAAACAAGCAGCAGCGATAAAATACTGCTCAAGGCGTTGACTTCAGCCGATACGACGTATTCAAGCGTATCGGCATATTTTATCAAGACTGCTGACCTTGATCACCTTCAATGCATTGCCACAACGGACACCGGTGGAGTACTTTTTGATAACTATTCTGTAAAAGCAATCACATCACCATGCCTTGGAGGCGAGCTGCACACCAGCGAAAATGCAGCCTCGCTTTCCAACGAAGCCAGCGCTGTTACTGGGTTTACCGTAACCGGTATAGACACATTCGAAAGCGTCTCAACTGATACTCCTCAAGCCGGGACCTACCATTTGCATATTAGGGAGGTTGATACACCAACTGGTAGCGCTAGAATTTATATGGATATTGGCACCTTATTCAGCCTCCAAGAGGGCGTAAAATACTATCTTACGTTTTGGGGCAAAACCTCTGGGTTAGCCGCTGCTACTTGGAGGATGGGGTTTTCGACCTCTACGACATCTATAGATAACGGGAAGATAATCGGCACTCTAACCGATGCAGATACTAGTTATAAAAAACAGGGTGTTTCATTTACTTATACATCTGGTAGTCACAGATATTTTACGATAATGGAAAACAACGTGGCCAATACGGGAGAATTATGGATCGACTCTTTAAGCATAAAAGAAGTTGTTTCGGAGTAGTATTTTTAGTTTTATTTGCAACCAACTCCAATGCTGCAACACATTGGGTATCCCCGACCGGTGGGGCAACCTGGGCGGCTTCAGAAAGCGCAACTCCTCTTAGCGGTACGGCTTGCACAACGTATCAACTCGCAATGGCAAATGCTGATGATGACGACATCGTAAATTTCAGGGTGGGAACTTATGTTTTGGATTTACAAACCCCATTGTCAAACGGCAACAGAGCCAATATGCGCCCAACTAATTCGGGGTCTCTTGGGCATGTAATCACTTTCCAGGCATATAATCAAGAGCAAGTTATCCTTGACAATTATACCAATAATCATCTGGTGCATACGTCTACTCTACCAACCTTTGGGAGCTATGTAACGAGCTATCATGTGTGGGATGGATTTACCACAACACAGCTAGCGCGAGATACAACTTCTGGGCTTGCCAAGGCTGCTGCTTTTGACGGCGCTGACAGTGTTGTAATTAAAAATTGCGTCCTTGCGGGTGATCCCATCGGGAAAAGCAACAGCTCAAGTATTCGTTTGGAGGATTGTGATGGAATACAGATTGTCAACAACCTGCTTTATAACAACGGTAGGTCAGGCACGGACCCAACCAACCCATCCGGAGTAGAGATTTATGACAGTAGTAATGTAACTGTCGAGAAGAACACCATGCACACATCATGCAATGGCGTTTATATGAAATCAGGTACTTCCAACAACATTACCGTACAGGATAATTACTTTTATAACTGCAACAAGGCTATAAGCATTCTATCGAAATGGGACACGCCGGGAACGAACGATGATGATTTCTATGAAAATCACATCTACCGACGTAACGTCGCAAGGAATTGCAGCGATGGGTTTATATCCACTCCTGGTGGTGATGGGCAGTATGGTGCTTGGTCTATTGGATTGATGTTCTACAACAACACTTCATACGCAGAAAATGGGTACAATACGTCAATCTATCACATTGGGCGTAAACATACACAATGGTTTAATAACATTGTGTATACTACCTCTTCAAATAAGTATGTCAATATGTCTGAGGATGCAGATAGCATTTCATATGCAAATTATAATCTCTACTTTGGCTCTACTGCCAACCCTATGTTTTTGTTTTTATTTGAGGGCGGAACGGTAGAAAACTACGCCAATATAACCGCTTGGAAAACCCACGCTACAGGGTGGGAATCTGCAAGCGAAGTGTCAAATCCGAATTTTCTCAATGGATCTGGTGCACTCAATACCGTCGAAGATTTTAAACTGCAAACCTCATCCCCAACACTTGCAAAAACAGGGGGCCGTGGCGGTGCCTACCCGGCTTATTTGGGTGCCTGGGAGTGGCCAATAAACGAGTCACAGCAGATAGGCTATGTGGTGTCTGGAGAAACGGGAGATATTACCGCTCCAACAGTAATATCAGTAGCAGTTAATACCTCAACAGCAACTATTACATTTGATGAAGATATTGTTTCTACAGGTTACGATGCTTCTGATTTTGATCTTGATTGCTCCACAACTGGAAATGATTTGGTGCTGACAAGTCCATCAGGATTAGGATCTAGTAGAACATTTACAGTTGCAAGTCCTATTGTGTTTGGAGAAACATGTAGCTTGGATTATGTTGGAACCACTGATGATATAGAAGATACTTCAGGAAATGATTTAGCAGTATTTTCAAATGCAGAAGTCACCAATGACACTCCTGATCCTGGTGATACAACTGATCCAGTAATTTCCAATGGACTCCCTTCAGGAGTACAGAGTTGTGCCTCTGATCCGCGGAATATTGATATGTCTGTCACAACTGATGAAAATACTGATTGCAGGTATGGGCTGTCAGGAACAATTTGGGATAATATGTCTGTTTTTTCTACCACTGGAGAAACTTCCCATTCCGTTACCATTTCATCTTTAGATTGTGGGGAATCATATAGTTATGATGTTATTTGTCAAGACCCTTCTAGTAATGAGAGTCTTCCAGCAGATATCGACTTTTCGATTTCTGCTCAGTCAGTAATAAAAACCATAGAGGGCTGTGGGTTTTCTGGAGCAGACATAGATTAAATAAGGAATTAAAATGTCTACTATTCTAAATCAAAGTGAATTAGCTCAAATAATATCTGATGTCAGAAGTATTTTAACTGATGATACAATAGGAACCTCAATTTATTATCATAAATTTGATTCTGCATCTGCTCTGTCTAGTTGGTCACCAACAACAGGTTTGCTCCCTGTTATGTACTCAATATCTTCTGTTTCTGTTTTCAAAGGAAGTTATAATGTTCAGGAAATAATGCAAAGTGGTGGGCTTATTGAACAGGGAGATATTAAATTTATTTTGATGAGAGATGATGTTTCCGGAGTGCTATCTGTTGACGATAGAATAGTAGAATCTGCAAAAAATTATCAATCTGCAACAACTTATGAAATACGGAATATTCAAAGAGATCCTTTAGCTATTTGTAATTTTATCCAGGCAAGGTCTCTATGATAACTTTAGACATAGACACTTCCAGGCTTAATTATAGAGTAACAAAATTCATTCAACAGTCTGGTTTAAGCGCCAGAGTAGTAATAAAGAAAACTGGTGCTGATCTTCTAAGAAATATTATTCGTCCAGAACCTTACGGAAGACATCCTGTTTGGAGTGGTAGAGCTAGAGCAGGTTGGTACATGTCAATGAAAGCACTAAATGTTACTGTTGGTCTTGAGGGGGGGCTTAAAGCTCCCTCCCAAGTTTCTTTAGGAAAAGCGGAAGGGGGATTCATTGATAGATTGAGTGATCCAAATCTACCTACAATAACTTTAATCAATTCCGTAGATTATTATATCTATTTAGAATATGGGTATAGTAAGACAGCCCCCTATGGAATGGTACGGGTTTCAGTTAGAAAGATGACATATAAGTTTGCAAAAGATTTAAGAGCAGGAATTCTTAGTAATTGGAAGAAGTAAAATTTCCGTGAATAATTTTATACTATATCTTTATAGATAAGTTATTTATTTGAAAGGATTTTAATATGGACTGCAAACAATTATTGATAGAAGCAGGATTTTCAAAGAGAAAAGCAGAGGAACATGCCTCTGCTCTAAATTCTGCTATTGAAAAACATAAAAAGGGGTGTACTGAAAATTGTAAGTGTAAGGATACCCAAGAAATAAAAAATGAGTATGATCTAAATACAGAAGAATAAATTGGAGGATAAAAGAAAATGACTACCACGTTTCAGGGGTACGATGGAGAGATGAGGATTATTTCTTATGGTACTACTCCTTCTACCTCTACAGGCTATCTTGAGCTTTTGTTTTGTGAGATGGATTTTTCTGGTCCCATTTCTAGACCTAAACGAAATGAAACTTTGATTCTAAATCGAGGCAGATTTGATACGGACGCTCACTATATAGAAGGCAGTGATGAAGACGTCTATATGCCTCTGCAGTTTACTGTATCATGTAGATTGGCAGATACAGTCCATACAAATGTACTTCATGAGTTGATTTCTGGTGTTACCAAGCTTTCTGGCACTACTCAACTTTATTCCTGGAAAACTCATACCACTATTAATGGAGTAAGCACTCCAGCATTTGCTGATTCTACTGGTAAGTTTGCTTATAGAGTAGAAATGCTGTGGGACGGTGACACTGATTATGGTTTCAGATATGAAGAGGTGTACTTTCAACCTGGACAGCAAACAATCAATGAATCTGCTAACTCATTGATGTTAAATATGACAGGCATGATTTTTGGTGATGTTACAAGAATCAGTGCCTTTACTTCTGGGGTTACTTCACTGGTTTAATTTTATTAACTTTTTAACAAATGGTGATTTATGTTAGAGATTAAGAAAGAACGTATTACAAAATTGGTTCGTGGTCAAAGTATTTTTCACAGCACTGGAATCTCGGAAATTAAAGTTACCAGAGATGGTGAAATTGTTTGTTTAGAAATTCCCATTAGGTCTACTGGTGTAAGTGAATTGATTGATGCTTTTAGAGACAAAGCTCCTAAGCCCCCAATGATTAATAAGTTGATTGAGCCAGATAGTGAATTAGGGAAAGAATTAAAGATTACAAAGAAGAACGCAATTAAGATCTTTGATTTTACCAATGAAATCTATTTGAAAGAAAAAGAAAAGCACGATTCACAATTAGGAATTGCCATTGTAGTAAAAGGGTTGGACTTTGACATCACAAATGAAGATGGAACCGTCATTTCTTCCCAAGAAGAGAAAATTGCAGCCTTAAAAGATATGGGCATGTCTGGAGAACAATTCACTCAACTGGTAACTGATATTACCTCTTTAACCAAGTGGTCAGCGGAGGAACGTACCAATTTTTTAGGATAGAGATGGGTCTTGGCAACATCAAAGATCCAGATCCTAAGAAAAGAACTCCGGTTTTTGAGAGGATCACACCACTTGAAATAGAAATGAAAATTTGCTGTGAATATCTTCACATAACTCACCAAGAATATAAAGCTTTACCTTCTGAAGAGAGAGTAAAGCTTTTATTATATGAAGAGATGCAAAGATCTCGTACAAATGACGAAGCAAAACAAATGAAGAACAAGAATAAAAGCACCAAAGGTCCTGAACTTAATGGGAAAAGAAAATAGTAATACTACTTATATTAGGGAATTAATATAATGGGTGCATCAGACATAATTGTAAAAGTTGGGGCAGATTTAGCTGGTTTCAAATCATCCATGCAGGAGGTTGGCGGTATTGCTGAAACATCTATTAAGCCAGCATCCGTAGCAATTGATTTGTTGAAAAAGGGACTGATTGGTCTTGGTGCTGCACTTACAACTGTATCAATTATTGGTGCCCGTTATGAACAAACGTTGATTGAAACTGCCACTGTAGCAGGTGCGTTTGGTGATGAACTTAAAAATCTTGAAAACAGTTCTCGTAGTTTAGCAACAACTACGGCATTCTCAGCTAGAGAAGTGGTTGGGGCGTATTACGATCTTGCATGCTTACCTCCTGGTGAATTTATTCTTGGTGGGGATTTTAGAGTTCATCCAATAGAACAATTTCCAGAAATTGATATTATTGGAAATAACGGGTTACCTCAAGCAATAAAAGAATTTACCAACAGAAAATGTAGTGAAGGTACCTTATATAAAATAAAACCCAGAAACTTGAGACCTTTTAAAGTTACTGGTAACCATCCTATTTATGCAATTAAGGGCAAAAAATGCAAAGGCAGTATTTGTAAACCATCTTGTACCAAAGGTTCAAATTGTACAAGAAATTATTGGGAGAAGTACACACCTGAATGGATAAGATCAGAAGATTTAGAGCAAGGGGATATTTTACTTCAACCGATAATTAAAGAAGAGAGGGATATTCCTATAGAATGGGATATAGTTTCTTGCGCCTATAATAGGGGATTTGATCATGATAAATTACCAAAACAAGTTGATGAGAATTTTGCTTATTTTTTAGGTTTGTTTCTTGGCAATGGATGGGCTGATAAAAACCAAGAAAGAGTTTACTGTGCAATTTCTAAAAAAGAAACAGAAAAATGGTTTATTGAGTATGTAAATAGTTTAGGATACACCCATCAAATTCGGGAAATGCAAAACTGCAATCAAATTTGTTTTTGGTCTGCTCCAATTGCAAGGTTAATTCATAAATGGATTGGTAGTGGAGCAGAGAACAAAAGAATCCCTCCTGAATTGTTTTACGCAAAAAAGAATATAATAATTGCTTTTTTAAAAGGTTACTTAGACACCGATGGTTGTTTGTTTTATGCTAATAATCGTCCCATAATCAGTATCTCAACAATTTCTCCTCATATCGCTTATTTTATTAATTATTTATCCGCAAAAATTGGGGATGTTTTCAGTATAGTCTTTGATGATAAAGAAAAAAATGGCAGAACACATAGGCTAATGCCAAGTGGATATTATTCTGAATTAAAAGATAGTTACACTATTAAAAATAGTAGCAAATCGTTTATATCCCAATTTTACAACCTAAAAACTGATTGTGTTGAGTGTGGGTACAAAAAAGCTTGGATAAGTAATGGTTTTGTTCATTATCCAATCCTAAAAATTGATTTAGAAGTATATTATGGGCAAGTTTATAATTTTGAAACTGAGGATAATACATATTCAACGGGAGTAATTGTTCATAACTCTTCAGGAATGTCCGCAACTCAAATCATAGCCTCTGGAGAACATGCAGCAAAACTGGCAGGAGCCACAAATGCAGAGATGTCCGAAGCTACCCATATTTTAGCATCGGCTTTACGCATGTTTAACATTGAAGCAGATGATAGTAGACGTGTAACAGACACTTTTACTACAGCAATATCTAAGTCTCTTTTAACCATGGACAAGTTAACTATTGCCTTCAGATATGCTGGTGCTACTGGTTCTTCATTAGGGTGGTCAATTGAAGAGACTACAGCAGCAATATCTAAACTAACCGATCTTGGCCTGACTGGCGAAATTGCGGGAACAAACATCAGATCTGCCATGTCTCATCTAATGCGACAAACAACTGAAATGACAGAAGAATTAGAAAAGTTAGGAATGACATATGCAGAAATTAATCCTCAAACAAAGGGGTTTGGAGATATATTAAACGCTTTAAGTAAACATTCTTTCACTGCTGCTAATGCTATTAAAGTATTTGGTGTAGAATCTGGCTTGAACATGAAAAACTTGGTTGACAAAGCCAGAGAAGGCACATTGAAATTTGAAGAATTTGTAGAGATGATCAAGGAAGGTCAAAAAGGAATAGGCACTACTGCTGAAATGTATGACCGTATGATGGACACTTTCCAAAATCAATGGAAGGTGATGGTTAACAGTTTAATGGAATTAGCTTTGGTCTTCTTTGATACATTTAAAGAAGAAGGTAAAGATGTTTTTACCAGAATGGCAGAAAGAATTAAAGAATTTGCTGAATATGTGAAAACAAACAAACATGTTTTTGAAGATTTAATAAGTATAATGTTAAAGCTTGTAGAATATACAGGCATAGCTATAGTTAAATTGGGTGAATTTGCTACTGGTTTTGTTGATTTTTTCACTTTTTCAACTGTTAGAAAACAATTGGATGAGGTCATTGCAAAAAGTGAAAAATTAAAAGAATTAGAGTATGAAATGGGTAGAGGTCATGGGAGTCGTGCCCAAAATGCCGAACGACTTATGAAAGCTATGGATGGTGATAAAGAAGCAATAGACTCCCTCAATAAGTCCTTTGAAAAATCCACCGAATTGACTAAGGAACAAAATAAAGTTATTGATGATGCTATTGAAACTCGTGAACGAATGCTTCAAATGCTTGATAAAACTGTGGAACGACATAATGTGTCATCAAAAAAACAAAAAGAGGTTGTTAAAGTTACCAAAGAAGTTGTAGAAGTTAATGAAGAGGCAAATTATGGAGTACAGGCTCTTTATTCTGGTATTGATGAACTGGTTGAGAGTTGGGAAAAAGAATACCTTGCAGAACAAAAGTCACGAATTGAAAAGCAAAGAATGCATTTGGAAATGCAAAAGTTAATTGATGACCATGCGGAGTTAATGAAAGAGTTGATCGTATCAACTGATCTACAAACCAAGTATACTGAAAAAACCCAATATTCTTTTATTTCAGGATGGAAAGAAGCCTTTGATGCGTTTAGAAAAGGATCTGATGAAGCAGAGTTAGATTCTTTTCTTATGGATGGTACAATGTCTGATTTGGGTAAAAAGTTTACTGAAGAACTTTCCGATACTTTTGGGCAGAATTTTTATAGCATAATTACCGGGGAATTTGATTCCATTGATGATGCATGGATATCTCTTGCTGATAGTATGTTAAAAACCTGGACCAATGTATTAGGGGATATGACAGTTCAGTGGTTAAAGGAAGGAGATAACTGGAAAGTCGGTGTGGGTGGAGTATTAGGGGGGGTTGTCGGCAGTCAAATAGGATCAATAGCTAATCCAGGAAATAAAAATGCCCAAACAGGAGGGATGCTCGGGGGGGCTTTAGGTGGGGGTCTTGGAACTTATTTTGGTGGTCCTTGGGGGGGAGCTGCTGGAACTGTTGTTGGCGGTTTACTTGGTACAGGTATCGGTGGTCTGTTTGGTGGAAGTGATCATCCTGATAGAGTAGAAATAAATAATGGATGGATGAACTATAACAGAAAAACAGATAGATTCAGAGGATCTTCTAATCTTGATGTTAATAGTGATTTTGCTGGAGGAGCACCAGCTATAGGTAAAAAATTAACAGATTATTTAAAAGGTGTTGGAGAGCAATTTCAAACAATTCCTACTGAGTTCCGAAGAGAATTTGAAGAAGTGTTTTCTGCAACACCCATCGATTTTGGTGGGTTATGGGAAAGTCAAGATGAAATGTTGGCTACTTGGGACACACGGGTTAAAGCAGCTACAGAATCTACTGCCAAAGCACTTGGATATGCCTCATTAGAGGCGTACCAAGAATTCATGGAAAAGTTTGAAGCAATGTCTCAACAGTCAGCAAATATGATTGCCGATGCTTTTAACTCTACTGTAAGTGCAGACAATGCTAGCTTTTCAAAGTTTACTTATAATTTAAAACAAAATATTTATGAAAGTGTAAAGGGGGGTCTCCTGGAAGCTTTCATGAAGACTGAAGTTTATCGTTCTGCAATTAGACCATTTATTGATAACTTTTCTAAACAAATTGAAAAAGCCACAATAGATGGAGTATTTGACCCTTCTAAATTTAAAGTTGGCGCTGCTTTTGATGAACAAATAGATTTCAAATCTCTTGAAAGTATTTATAATTTAATGACAAATTATTTGGGTAAAATAAATCAAACTTTAGGAACTGATTTTGACAACATGCATGCTCCTGTGGAAGGCAGAGCCAAAGGAGGAAGGGTTGTTAGGGGTAAAAAGTATGTTGTTGGTGAGAAAGGTCCAGAAGAATTTGTTCCTGGTCAAAACGGCTTTATAAATCCTAATGGATCTTCAGGGAATATGATTTTTATAAATCGTGGTGTTTTGACAGAATCAGATTTTTTCAAACGGGGAATGCGAAATTATCAAGATCTTAAACAACAAGATACTTTTTCCACCATTGATACAAGTTCCCAAGGTATCAGGAGTCTTAGATGAAATCTAAAATAATTGTCTCCAGTTTAATAGAACCAGAAAACTTTCTATTCACCCCTGAACAGGCAGGCCCATATATAGATCAGCCTAAAGTTCAGTCTTCTGGAAATACTGGTGAATTTAGGTTAATTTCAAGGGGAGATTTTGATAACAACATAAATGATTTTATTTTTCATAGTTTTGCTACTGCTAATAGTGCTACTTATGGAGAAGTTGTTGATTCCAGATTAAAAATGTTTGGTGATGAATTTTTTATAGGAGCAACTGTAGGAGTTGGATCAGATGTTTATGGACCTTTCAAGGTAATTGATTTTTCCCAATCTGGGGGAACCCTTTATGTTCAGGCTCCTGGTTTTTATACCGTTTCAGTTAATGTTAGTTATACATTAACTGCATCATACAATAATAAAAAGTTTTTGGTTCATTTGACTTCTGAAGGTGATGCAGGAGATGCACGGTTTAAGTGGTCTCCTGATGGGGGAGCTAATTATTTTGGAAGAAATAATCCTAATGCGGCTAATTGGCTAGGTGTTAGTGCTGTTCTTGAAATGACAAATGGTGCTTTTCCTATTACTGTAACTCATCATATGATTAGTCCTATTGTGCAAGCTGCTGATGGGGATCTTCTTGTTGCGGCATATAATAGAACTTTGTCCTTTACAAAACTGACATCTTCTGAAAACAGGGGTCTGCAATTTGTTCCTAATCCTAATGATTATATTTTATATGATCCTGCTATAAATGTGACTGAATATAATTACCCTATTGGTTTACTTCGTTTTAAATACAATCGGACTTATAAAAACAGAATAATGTTTTATGAAGTAAATGGTTATGGAGTTAATAAAAATTATTATCTCCGAGCATTGCACTCTGATGATAATGGGGAAACATGGAATAATTCTGGAATTTCTGTGCCTTTTGCAGTTAGTGCAACTTATGGAGTTACCACAACTAGAACTTCACAGATAACAGAACTTCCTGATGGTAAAGTAATTCTACCTTTTATTACTTCTAATGGATCTGGTAATGGCATTGCTTGTTTGACGTCTTATGATGGATTAAACTTTACTAGTGAAATACCAATATATACCAATGATCTAATCATTAAGGATTCAGTTGGAATTACAGTTTCAGATGAAGGAAGAATTTTTTGTTTTTATACTCACGGTGGTATTAGTGGCATATCCGGAAGTACACATAAATTATATTACATTTATTCTGATAATAATTTCCAAAGCGTTGCTAATGATACGAATGCTATTAGAATTGGATCAACAGTCACCGGCAGTTTAAGACATCCATTTGGATTTAAAGATATAAATGGAGATTTGTATGTTTTTTGTGAGGAAACTATTAGTGGTGCTACTAGACCTCATATAGTGTTTTTTAGATCGGCAGACAGTGGTGATACTTGGGGAAGTAAAACAGTAGTGGTTTCAGAACTTTCTACATCTAAAGGTCAAGGCTGTGAAAGGCCCTATGTTACCCTAGTTGACGGACATGAAATTGTTATGTCCTATATATCAGCTTCTTCTTCCCCTGTAAACTATGGAACTACAAAAATAATTAGAAGAGGAATGTGGGAAAAGTATTCTACATCCACAGGATGTCCTGTAGCTTCTGGCAGAACAGAACAAAAATTAGTAAATGATGTTGGAATTGAATGGTTAGGAGGTAATGGATCAATTGGGGACAGTTGGTTATTTTCTCCTAAATATAAATATGCATCATCAAATATTATATCTGATTCCCCCAACATAATTTGGAAATCTGTACATGATAGCGTTACATGTGAATTGATAATAGATATGGGTCCTACAAGAGGATATTTTGTTGATGGTGTAGCGTTATTCAATTGTAATTTCTCTTCTTGTTCAGTTCAATTAAACTCTGCAAACACTTGGGGATCTCCATATGAAAGTAAAAACATCTCCTTTACTTTAGGATCTGGATCTATTGAAGGAGGAATATCCCGTACAGTCATAAGAACAAATTCAACAGTTGCAAATAGGAATGATCATGAATTGAAAGGTTTGTTTTGCCATATAACTTCAGGAGTTTCTGCTGGTTATGTTTTTAGGATTTTAGATAACATTAATATTGGTACAGAGCGAAATGTCAATGACAGAAAATACCAAATATTTTTAGATGCTGATGTAAATTTAACTGGAGCTTTAATAGACGGAACAACTTTTGAAATTTACCAAAACAGCATTTGGGTGGAAATGCCTTATGATGTAACAAATAATAGTAGATATATCCGTATTTATATCCCTTCTCAAGGCTCCCCTGATGGATATTACCAGATTGGAAATGCTATCCTTGGAAAAATAACTACTCTTGATAATACTTGGGATTGGTCTAGCTATGATCAAGACCATGATATTAATGTTTCCCTCCTTAGAGCTTTGGGTGGAGGTATGACTCCTGTTGACCATGGCAACACAAAAAGAAAATTTAATCTAACATGGGATAAAAGCGAAAACAGTTACAAACAAATAAAAAGCATAGTTAATTTTGTAAGAGGAAAGAACATTGCTTTAATACCTGAAAGTTCTTCTTCTACAGAAGTGTATCTGGTTAAGCAGTCTGGATCAATTAAACAAAGTTTTCAATATGGAAATAAGTGGAATTTGTCTGTTCAATTTGAAGAAAGTGTCTAAAATATGACTATTATTCATGATGCATTGGGCGCCATTCTATATGGCTCGGACGGTCTTCCTATTGTTGATGTAGATGGTGATGGTATTGCTGCTGGACCATATGTTTCTCCAATTGCCAGACAATTGCGAAATGCAAATGAAATTCATTTTCTATTGATATTAGATTTTGATGGCACCAAAAAATATTATTCTGATGCCAACATATCTTTTGGCGATCATCAATTTGAAGATAAAATCCTAAGTATTTCGGATATAAAATCTTCTTTTGATATCCGAAATTTCAAATATTCCTTTCCCTCAATTTCGATAACAATTAAAAATCCATTTACTTCTGAAGATCGCTTACAAGATCTAGATGCTTTAAAAGTGTTAGATGGAAGTGTTGGAGATATTTACATTTGGGCAACTGATATTTCTTGGGAATTGTTAATGGAGGAAGGGCCTAAGTTTTCTGGAATATTCCAAGAAAATATTTATGACAGTGAAACATTTACATTTAACTTAGTAGATAAATCGGAAAGTAAATTTTCAACATTAACGAATAAATATATTGATTCAAATACCTTTCCTTACCATCCATCCGAATATTCTGGAAATGTCCAGCCACTTATCTTTGGTGCTTGGGGAAAAGGGGTTCCTCTTGATTGTATAGTGGATGAAGCTATCTATGGATTTTCAACTATTAATAGATACTTAATATCAATAAATTCATTATATTCTTCTGTGTCTTGTTTCATCACAGGACAAGAGCATATATTTTCGTCATCTGGAGTTACTTATTCTGGTATAGTAAATGTCGGTGGAACTACAATAACCACAGCTATAGACAATGAAGGAACCGTTTACTCGTATATTAATTTTAATGATAGGCAAACTGCTTCTGAACCGTTAAATTGCTCTATTAAAGGTGTTAAGGATATAGCCAACAACTTAATTGAGCATCCTGCAAATATATTTGAATTCGTTTGTAATAATTATTCTAACCTTACACCATCTGAAGTAGATAAAGTTAGTGTTAATTCTTTTAAAGCAATCATGCCTTTTGCAAAATGTGCTTCCATTGTAAACGATAATATTGAAGCCCCCAATTTTATTGACAGAATTTTTAGCCCATTTCTATGTGCCAGAATTACAGTTGGTAACAAAATTGGAATTATGATTCCTGATTTAAATGATTCTCCAATAGCAAGATTTTCAAAAGACTTCAATAATGTAGGGGAAAGAATTTCAATTACCAAAACTGATTACAATCTGATTTGTAATGATTTGACTGTTTTTTACAATTTAAATCCTGCAACTGGAAAATATCAAAGTGTTGTCAAAAGAAATAAATCCAACAGTGAAAAATGTGAGTCTTCTTATTATAACCACAAAGAAAAGCTGTTTCAAAAAACACTAAAGTTTTCTGATATAAATGATTCTGGAATTGCAGAAGCATTAGCTGAAAGGTATTTAGATTTTTATGCTCATAGACACCATATCATGTCTATAGATATGAAATATGGTGATGCTTATGACCTGAAAGAAGGGGATTTGGTTCTATGGACAATTCCTGAAGGTGGTAGAACCATTCCTGGTGGGTGGGTTGACGAGAAATTCATTCTGTTAGAAAAAGCATATAAAAAAGAATATATTTCTACAGTTTGGTGGAAAGTGTCAACTGTTGCAAGTAACAAACAAATGGCTACATCTTCTGGTGGTGCTGGCTCTGGTGGGTCTTCTGCTGGTTATGGGTGGCTTGGGGATGGATGGCTTGGAGAAGGGTGGTTATGATGAAAAAATTATGGTTAATTTTATATAGTTTACTTTTCATTTTCAATACTCCGGTTGTCGATGCATCTACTGGTATGCATTGGTTTATTGGTCTTACTGGAGGAACAGATACTTCATTAGATAGATATGATAATAGTGGAACTGATGCTTATGTTGACGGCAATATTGCTGTGGGTTCTGATGGAAGTGGAAACTTTTATGCCTATACGTATGATGAAGATCTTGTACAAGCTGAAGAACCTCCTACCTATATAGTTCCAGATGATAATTCCACAGGAACAGGTTGTTGGGTATTGTTAACAACATCTTCAGTAACCGTGGGGACATGCACTGATGGATCGTGTACAGCAGCAGGTTTGTTTGCCGATATTATTGGATTGGGAAGTCTAGATTTTTCTGATATTGCTACAATACATGGCCCCTTGATTTTTTTGGATACTGATGGAGATCCTACAGTTGTCGGCCAATTACGATATGACAATACTATCACTGGAATTGATGATGGTGAATATAGTTGGTATGATGATGACGAAATAAGGGTGTTTGTAACATACCCTGTAGGGTTGCTTCCTACTGTAGATGGAAGTTTTTTACTTTATGACTCTGCTGAAGATCAGTGGGAACCTACAAGTCCTTTGTTATTGACTACACCAATCTATACAACACATGAAATAAATGGTAAATTGGATGTAACTGATTTTACTGCTGCCACAGGAGATATTTCTGCTCAATCACATTATGGTGGAGTAGTTACAAATAATGATGCAGATGCTATTGAATTTGACTTAGATGCTGCTGTGGTAGGAATGTCTTTGATTGTAATTGATGATGCTGGTGGAGTAATAACTATAGATCCAAATGGAACAGATACTATTGTTTATGATGGAACAACTGCTGCTGCAGGTGAAGCAATATTATCTTCTGGAGCAAAGGGAGATTTTGTGTCATTAGTTTGTTTAACCGCTAATCAGTGGATTGTTATTGGTCATGATTCTAATGGTTGGGCTGAGACAACACCATGATAAAAAAATATTTTATTATTCTATTTTTAATCTTATTACTTCCATCAATTTGCCTTTCTTGGGGAACGGCAGTAGTTGGTAGTGGATCTCAATCCATAGCTCCTAGTTTTTGCGACTGTGGTGCTACTGATGTTTTATGGTGTTGGGAAGTAACAAATACAAATACAACAATTACTGCTAGCGGTGGGTGTGCTGATGCTGGATGGGACACTACAGGAACGGCAGCAAGTGCAATTAACATTGTTGATGCTCCTACTGGAAAAACTGGAAGTGCAGTACATTGGAGCAGTGCACAAGATTATTATTCCTTTTCTTTGCCTACAGGAACCATAGACTCAGAAGGAACTGTTGTTTTTGACATTTATTTAATTTCATTTGCTTCCAGCACCCTGTTTTTTTGGGCTTTTGGGAATTCAAATGTGGACGAATTAGCAATTAGCTTAACTGGAACGGATGAGATTTATTTTGCCCATTATGGAAATTCAAATTCTGTATTGACAACGACTACTGCTGCCAATTTAGTATTGGATACATGGTATACTATAACAGTTAAATGGAGACAAGGGGTCACTGATCCTTCACTTTCTATTAATGCTAACAGCACAACTATAACATCAAATACCGATCTGACTAATTGGGAGGCAGACTCTACAGGTATGCGGATAGGTAACTCTGCTTCTGGTATTTCTGAAGGATATATTAAAAATATAAGGATATACAGCTCATGGCAATAAAAATGTTAAAGATAGTCGGTTTACTTTTATTGTTCCCTTTAACATCTTATTCAGCAACAGAATATTACAGTCAAACAGCTACAGGGGGAGGAACTTCCTGCACTGCTGCACTCGGTATCGCTTCTTTCAACGATGGTGTTACTTCTGGAAATACTGCTGTTATATGTAATGATGGGGGATCGATTATTACAACTAGGTTGACATTGGACACAAATCATTCAAATATTACATTGCAAAATGAATCTGGAGCAGCTATAACACTAAGAGGGATAGATCTCGATAATTCAGATAATGTAACTATTCGTAAGAATCCCAGTGGTGGGTCATTAACTGTAAATGTTTCCAGTGGTTTTATTTTGAACAGTCAAAATGCTGACAATTTAACAATTGACGGTGTATCATTGATTGCATCTGGGAATGGCTCATTAGTTCAATATAGACCTGTGACGTTTATTGCAAATGATGATTTAACAATTATTAATTCATATTTTAATTATGACACTGATCCAAATGGGACTTGCACTGCTTCTGGGGTTCCGCTATCTTGTTGCACTGGAGTTGATGTTGGCACATGTGGAAATTACAAACATGATATTATACAATTATCTGATTGTAATAGAGTTAACTTTGGGTATAATGTAGTGGCAAATGTAACCCATGCTGCTTTTGATACATCCATAACACCAAATAATTATGTTTGGGTACATCATAATTTATGGACCAACCGATGGCGTCATGCAGTGGGTATAGATGGTAACGGGGACGAGAATATATTAATTGAGCATAATTTTTTTGATCAGGTGGGTAGGGATACATTATTAAATCCTGCTGTTGTTGAAAGAAACAGAGCTGTTGCTTGTATAGAAATTGGTGGACCTCAAAAGGTAATTGCTCGTTTTAATACCTATGACAGACCATCTACAGCAATTAATATTTTTGATCTAACAAATTGGGTGAGTGTTGATCGGTTTATATACCACGAAACAATCTATAACCCAAAAACATATGGTACAACTGCCACATCAAATGCAGGTGCTGCATTCTCTGGAAATTCAACTGATTTGTTAAATCATTTCTATTATAAAAATAATATTATATATGGTTCAGAATCAGTGTGGGACATAACCCATCCTAATAGTACAGGGGCAAGCATTACAAATATGCTTTTTGATTCTAATTTGATTTGTGGTTTTGATTTTACAGCCAGTATTCGTATTGCTAATTCCACTTACTCTGGAATAAGTAATTTTAATGCCTCAGAATGGGGGGACAGAAATATTATCGGCAATCCTGCATTTATCAACGCTTCCACAGGTAATTTCAATATTAACAATTCATCTGTTTGTAAAGATGGAGGGACCTTCTTGGCTTTTATTTCTGCTAAAAGTGGTAACCTTTTGACTCTTGTAGGTAACCATCAAGCATATCAATTTACAACCGATTGGGGGATTTCTGGTAAGTCGGACGATACAATCTATGAAAGTGATAATGGTACATCAACTACTGTTACAGCCATTAATGCCCACAATCAAATAACAGTATTAAGTTCAAATGGATTTGATGTTGGGGATGGGATCACGGTTGTTAATTTTAAAGGCATCAAACCAGATATAGGGGCTTTTGAAGCACCGTCCACAATCAACGCAGCACCATCAGCAGTGATTGATACCCCTGTTGGTGCAATTACAACAACCGAAGAAGGAAATTTAATCAATTTTACAGCGTCCGATTCTGATAGTGATGGGACTGTTGTTTCCCGATTATGGAATTTTGGAGATCCAAACATCCCCACTCAAACTGTACAAGATCCAGGGAATGTTCAGTTCAATACTGCTGGAGATTACACAATATCCTATTTTGTAACTGATAATGACAATGCCACATCTAATGTTGTCACTAAACAAATTAGAGTTGTAACAGCGGGTGGGGGAGAAGATTGTTCTCAAGGGTCAAATTCCACTGTTGATTTGTGTGCTGATGATGCCGTGGGATCTGCAATAGCAAATGATACATACTATCGATTTACCTTTGTAGCTCAAGAAAATTCTGATATTTGGGGAATTGTAATGAAATTTAAAACCTATTCAAATACAAGTGATAGGTTTATAGATATCAGAATTGGGGAAACAAGTGATTTATCTGTGACATATTTAGCCAAGGCAACTGTAAATCTTACTGGGACATCATTTATTGAATATCAAATCCCATGGGTAGATTCCGCCGATGCTCCAGTATGTTTAAGTTTAGTATCAGGCAACACCTATCACATTATTTTTACAAAAGGTACAGGTATGGACACCTATACCATGTACTGGAAAGGGACTGGAACAGGAACTTGTACAGAGGAAGTTTCTTACACTGGAACATCATGGGCATCAACACCAACTGGTAATAGTAGAGATTTCTATTACAAGTTAATTAAATCTGCTGGTTCTCCTGCTCAAGCGAGCATAACAGGAATTTTTCCTTTTATATCAAATGGTACATACGGTTTAGGAGAAACAATCACAGTGGCAATAATAATGGACGTAGCGGAACCTTGGACTTCTGGTGGGTATTTGAGAACTGACGCTGTTGGAGGACCTTTTGACCTCTTGCACATACAACCAGCAAGCGGAATAAGTTCAAATGTACATTATTATTCTGCTGCAATAACTGCTGGATTGTCTGCAACAGATTTGAATATATCTACCTTTGACCCTGGAACTTTTGATGTTTCATCAACACTGCCAACATCAGAAAATCTTGCAGATAACGGTGATATAAATATCAGCACGTCAATGTCTATAACTTTAGACAGTATGGTTGCATGTGATAGTAATGGTGATGCCATCACCAAAGATACTCTATATTTCCAAAAACAAAATCCAAGATTAAAATTGTGTTTCTCAGAAGCAGCTATTTTTGCGGATGGATCATTAAATGATTTTGCAATTTCCGTGCCTCCTGATAGTGGAGGACCATTGATTTATTCCTATCAAGAACAGCCTACTGGTTATGGATCTGAATATGAATGTTGGGTCTTTACTGCAGAGGTATCCCCAACACAAATAGAAAGTACTAATCTATCCCTGTCCTCAGTGCAGGATTTCAATAGGGATTATAACGGAGATGGAAACTTAACTAGGATTACCAATGTAAATAATGTTCAGGTAACAAGCTATTCATTGCCCCAATTATTAATTGATCCAACATACATACAAACTGTTTTCGGACCGGGTTGCTTGTGTATAGACTCAGCAGCACCAGGATCATTAACAGTTGATAATACTGGCTCTGGTTCAATGTCTGTCGGTAATTAAGCTCTAAAAAATATCCAAGTAAAAAATTAAAGAAGCTTCTTAATTATTTTTGGGAAGCTTCTTTAATTATATCAAGTACATATTTAAAAATCAAAGATAATCCTCGATAATAATTGAAAGCCCTATCAATTTACCTCCTATTTTCTTTATAATTCCCCCTAATCCTCCAAAACAGCCTAAAATTAGGTATTGACTATTTTTGAAATAGTTATATTATACGTTCATAATTCAATAGGAAATAACAATGAAATCCACGAATAAAATTGATTTCAGAACATCTAAAGCCTGTAGGTCTCAATCTTGGGATTTGCTGGCTTTTTTATTTCCTGGCGATAACTATCTATAAAGATAGTGTTCTTTGAAAAATAATTAGTTTATTTTTAGTCTTGCTACAGTCCTCCATAAGGGGGAGAGCCAAAGGCCATCTGCTGTAAGCATCCATCTGGACCCTGAACAATTCTGCAAACCTTAGCCGGGCAAGATTGAAAATAGCCAGATTCAGTTCAAATTTGATTTTTTATTTTCCCATCAAGACCAATTCTATTTTGATGGGAAATGTAAGGAATCAAATAACCATAATATATCACTGAAAGGAACAACATTATGAAACATGAAATTATTAGGGAAGGTAAGTGGTGTTACAAACTTCCAAAATTTAAGCAAACGAGAATTGTAATTGTACAAGTTAAAAAACGATTGGAGGTTAAAAATGATAAATGATTTTTCATATTATCTAAAAGCCGGGTTTCCTTATTTTTATATTGAAACCTATGAAGCTGATAGGTGTATTGAAGATTTGAAAAAGGAAACCAAAAAGTACAATTCAGATGCTCAGATATTTGTTTGGGATATCACATCAACTAACCTACCCCCTGATCCAATGGAAATTCTAAACAAAATCAAGGAATCCAAAACTAGATCGATTTTCATCCTCAAAAATTATAATTGGTTTATGGTTAGCAACAATAGCCCAAATCCTTTTATTATCCAATTTTTTCAAAATAACTATGAATCATTTTGTAGCGGAAACTTCAGAAAATCTATTGTTATTGTATCTGATTCTCCCTTTGATTCAATCCCTACCTCAATCAAAAAACATTTCATAGATCTGAAATTTGACCTCCCCAATGAAAAAGAAGTCTCCACCATACTAAATAATATAGTTAACATTGCCTCTAAGAACCCTAAATTTGATCCAAAAAAATGTACCAAGGAATTGAAAGAAAGGATTGTTGATGCAGCTTTGGGAATGACAGCTCAAGCTGTTGAGAATAGTTTGGCCCTATGCGTTATTCAACATGGGAAACTCATTCCAAAGGTTATTGATCGAATAAAAGCTCAGGACATTGAAGGAACTGCGGGTGTTAAATATACTGAATATGATTCTTCTTTCTCCGAGTTAAAAGGATTGGATAACCTAAAATTCTTTGTGATTAAAACAATCAATCATCTAAATTCAAAAGGAATTATATTATTAGGACCTTGCGGAACGGGGAAGACCTATTTTGCACAGTGTCTTTCAAATGAGACGGGTATGCGCATGTTGACTGTTGAAATGGCTGAATTTCAGGGTGGAATTGTTGGTGAAACCGAGCAGAAGGTACGTCAAGCAATTAAAGCTATTCGTGCCATGGCAGGGACAAAAGGAGTAATAATACTGGTGGATGAAATTGAAAAGGCCCTGTCTGGTATTGGCAATCAAACAGTTTCGTCTGATTCAATTACTGCAAGAGCTATGGGACAGTGGTTAAAATTTATGCAAGATCCTGGTTGTAAGGTTTACTTCATTGCAACCTGTAATGACATCAGTAAAATTCCTCCTGAATATCTTCGTGCTGAAAGGTGGGACACAGCGCCCTTCTTTGTTGATCTCCCTAATATTGTTGAAAGAGAAACAATTATTACACATTATATGAAAACATATAATGTGAAAGGGAAGATCAAAGCTGATAATTTGGAAGGTTGGTCAGGAGCAGAAATAAAAGCTTTGTGTCGGATTGCAGACATGATGAAATCCACAACAGATGAAGTCATAGATTTCATTGTTCCAATGTCAAAAACCGCTGAAAAGCAAATCCAAGATTTAAGATCATGGGCAGTGGGAAACACCATTCCTGCTACTAGAAAAATAACTATTGGAAAAACAGAAAGAGAATTATCTCTATAAGAAAGGAAATAATATGAAAAAAACAACTAAGAGAATTAATAAAGTCAAAGCAGATAAAGCAA
>Ga0209751_10000773_pt1 | contig 33815 bp, 41 predicted proteins | sample RifCSP13_1_FD_184019 | JGI IMG/M metagenome (GOLD analysis project Ga0209751, IMG submission 184019) | Soil microbial communities from Rifle, Colorado - Rifle CSP2_sed 13_1 (SPAdes) (version 2) | ecosystem: Environmental > Terrestrial > Deep subsurface > Rock core/Sediment | place: Rifle...
CGCGTACGTCGAGTCCGCGTACCGGTCGCACACAACGACCTCTCCCGCGCCGAGGTGGGCGCGGATCTCGACGAGGTGGCGCGACCGATCCGCGAGGAACAAGAATGTCTCCGCGAGCGCGCCGACGTCGTCCTCGTACGATCGACGGACCGCCTCGCCGATCCAGGAGCGGGTGGGCTCCGACGTGAGGAAGACGCGCGCCCCTCCCGCTTCAAGGCGCGTGGCGACGCGCGCGGCGACCGTCGTCTTGCCCGATCCGTCGATCCCCTCGAACGTGACGAAACCCGCGAGCACGACGCGCGGCAACGAGCCGTCGGGAGATGAAGTCGTCGGCGCTCCGACCCGATGCGACGCACGAAAGCTCCATACGTTTTTATAGAGTCCAGCGGCTCCGTGGTCGCGGGCGTGGGGCTCGGGGGAGTGGTACAATCTCATGGAGACTCAGGCCGGACACGCGCAGGTTCAACGAGGCCGCCGACCGTTTCGGCCGCTGTCGACGGTGCGGCGGTCGGATCGTCCTCTTGCCCGAGGACCGCCGCCAAGGATATTGCTTCGACTGCTACGACAGCCTCGAGCTCCACGCCCAGACCCTTGCGTGATCATGCGCGCGCCTGGCCCATGAGCTCGCGGCGTCGCTCCTGGCGCATCCGCTTCCACCGGCGCACGTCCTCCTCGATCCACGCGCGCGGTCGCCCCTGGCCGCTCAGGTTGTCGATGTCCGGCTTGTAGACGATGTCCCACACCCGGAGGGCCGTCTCCACGTCGTCGACGACCTCCTCGGGACCCGGGCTCGCCTCCTCCGCCACGGTCCCGCCGAGCTGCCAGGCCCACGCCTTGAGGTCTTCGAGGAGGGCCGACTTCTTGCGACCGTCCCAGAGGAGGGTCGCGCGCCGCAGGACGTCGGCGCTCTCGTCGCGGTTGAACGTCGCGGAGACCCGCTCGGTCCCGCTCGTCCACACGGGGCGTTCCAAGGTCCCTTTCCACCGGAGCCCGTGCCGCGCGAGGAGCCGCTTGAACGCGTCTTTGTGCTTCGAGTACGCGTCTCCTTCGAGCTCGAAGCGGAATCGCAAGGCCCCGACGAGACGACCCCGGGCGTAGTTAACGGTTTCGCGCCTCGACCCGGCACCGGAGGCGTCCGACCCGTTCGATCTTCGCGTCGAGGAGGTCCCCGGGTTCGATCGGCCACACGCCCGCGGGGGTTCCCGTCGCGAGGACGTCCCCCCGTTCGAGGGTCATCACTCGGGACGCGGCGGCGAGGAGCTCCGGGATCCGGAAGACCATGTGGCGCGTGTTCGAGTCCTGCCGCACGACCCCGGTCACCTGGAGGCGGATCGCGAGGCCGTGCGGGTCACGGATCGCGGATGCGGGGACGGCTCGGGAGAGGGGCGCGAACGTGTCGAACCCCTTGGCGGCGGTCCAGGGAGAGCCGTCCTTCCGGGCCGCGGCCTGAAGGTCCCTTGCGGTGATGTCGAAGAAGATCGCGTACCCGGCGACGAGCCGCATCGCCTCCGACGGGGGAACGTCCCGGCCGCCCCTCCCGAGGATCACGGCGAGTTCCGTCTCCACCTCGACGCGTGAAGACTCCCGAGGGAGCCGGATCGTCCCGCCGTCCCCGAGGAGGGCCGTCGACGGCTTCAGGAAGAAGATCGGCGCGTCGGGGACGGGCGTGCCCATCTCCCGCGCGTGGTCCGCGTAGTTCCGCGCGACGCACAGGATCTTCGCGATGGGCACGCGACGTCCTCCGATCGAAACAGTCCGGGCCATGGCGTCACCCCGCGGGCGCCTGTCGCTGGGACGCGAGCTTGAGCCGCACGATCGTGACCGCGCCGACCGCGAATCCGGCCGCCGCCGCGAACCCGATCACGTACGCGCGGTCGCCGACCTCCGCGGCGTACAGGTCCCCCAGGCTCGCGAGGAAATTGAACACCGCGTGCATGAGGACCGCGATGAAGTAGAATGGGAGGATCGCGGTCCACCGGCGGGTGAGCCAGCTCTTCGCGAGGCCGTACCCCGCGACGGCGGTCGAACTGGCGTGGAGGAACGACGAGGAAAACGACCGGAACGCGATCACCACGAGGGACACGGACGGATCGGACCCCTGCGCGATCGACTCCGCGACGGCCGCGAGCCCGTAGAAGAGGTTTTCCGTCGCGGAGAACCCGAGGCCCGCGGCGGCCCCGTACACGATCCCGTCCACGCGCACGTCCGTGTGGGGCCGGCCCGAGCGCGCGCCCAGCACCTTCGCAGCCTCCTCCACGAGGGGCGCCACGATGAGGACGCCGAGGATCATCTGTGGGTCGAGGAACCGCCTCGACAGGACATCGTACACGGGCCCGACCTCGAGGAACAGGGCGAGTAGGACGAGGCTGAAGATGATCGCGATGAGGACGCTGAACACGGCCCCCGACAGGAACGCGCGGAGGACGGCGAACCAGGGCTCCCTACCGAACCGCTCCGTGTTCCGGATCCACGCGAGGAAGACGAGGGGGAGGGTGAACGCGGAGACGATCAGCACGACGAGGAACGTGGCGGACACTCCGTCGGCCAAGGCCCGCCCCCTACCGGTCCGCCGGGATGGACTGGGTCGCGCGGAGCTTCGCGTGGGCCGCCGCGAGTCGGGCCACCGGGACCCGGAACGGCGAGCACGACACGTAGTCGAGGCCGATGTCGTTGCAGAACTCGATGCTCGCGGGATCCCCACCGTGTTCCCCGCAGATCCCGACCTCGAGGTCCGGTCGGGTCCGCCGGCCCTTCTGGACGCACATCCGCATGAGCTGACCAACCCCGTCCAGGTCGATCGACTGGAACGGGTTGAAGGGCAGGATCCCTCGCTGCACGTAGTCCAGGAGGAACTTCCCCTCCGCGTCGTCCCGGCTGTATCCCATCGTGGTCTGGGTCAGGTCGTTCGTCCCGAAGGAGAAGAACTCGGCATGGCGCGCGATCTCGTCCGCCGCGAGGGCCGCCCGGGGGACCTCGACCATCGTCCCGAACTTGTAGTCGATCTGGACCCCCTCGCGATCCATCACCTTCTTCGCCTCGGATTCGAGCGCCTCCCGCTGGTGCCGCAGCTCGTTCACGTGCCCGACGAGGGGGATCATGATCTCCGGGTGGACGTCGACCCCGTCCCGCTTCAGGCGGCACGCCGCCTCGAAGATCGCGCGCACCTGCATCCGTGTGATCTCGGGGAACAGGATGCCGAGGCGGCACCCGCGGAGCCCGAGCATCGGGTTCGACTCTCGGAGGGCGGACACGGCATCGAGGAGGTACTCGTTCCGAGCGAGGAGGACCTCGACCCCCTTCGCGAGGTCGCCGCCGCCCGCCCGCTCGATTTCCTCGAGGAACGCGCGGTCCTCGTCCGTGCGCGCCGCGCGGACGAGGAGCTTCGGGTCCTCCTTCGCGAGGGCCAGCTTCGTGACCTGGACGAGGAGGGTCTCGTACTTCGGCAGGAACTCGTGGAGGGGCGGGTCGATGAGTCGGATGATCGTGGGCAGGCCCTCCATGGCCTTCAGGATCCCCGCGAAGTCCTCCCGCTGGAGCTCGCCGAGTCGGTCCAGAGAGCCCACGTACCGCCGGGACAGGTCGGCCAGGTCCGCCTCGAGGGACGCGAGCCTCGCCTCGACCTCCGCACGGCGGTCGGTCCTCGCGCCGGAGGCCTCCGCGCGGAGGAGCCGGACCCGCTCCGAGACCCGACGGTACGCGGGGGCCGCGAGGATCATCTCGTGGACGACGGGGAGCCGGTCCGTCTCGAAGAACATGTGCTCCGTGCGGCAGAGGCCGATCCCCTCCGCGCCGAACGCCCGGGCCCGGATCGCGTCCCTCGGGTAGTCCGCGTTCGCCCACACGCCGAGCCGACGCACGGCGTCCGCCCAGCCGAGGAGGGTCCGGAGGTCCTCCTCCCGATCGAACGCGGGCTCGTGGGTCTCGATCCTCCCGAGGAACACCTCCCCCGTGCTCCCGTCGATCGAGATGAAGTCGCCGCGTCGCACGACCTTGTCCCCCGCGGTGAACTCCCCCGCGTCGTAGTCGACCTGGAGGACCTCGCACCCCGCCACGCAGGGGATCCCGAGGCCGCGCGTCACGACGGCCGCATGGCTCGTCGCGCCGCCCCGGGCCGTGAGGACCCCCTTGGCCCGCAGGATCCCGTGGACGTCGTCCGGTGAGGTCTCGAGGCGCACCAGGACGACGGAGCGCTTCTCCTGGGTCGCGAGCCGCTCCGCCTCGTCCGGGTCGAACACGGCGACCCCGGCCGCGGCGCCCGGAGACGCATTGAGGCCCGATGCGAGGTACCGCCCCTCGGCGCGGGCCGCCTCCTTCGCGGGCTCGTCGAACTGGGGCAGGAGGAGCTGGACCACGTGGGCCGGCTCGACCCGGAGGACGGCCTCCTCCCGCGAGATCAGGCCCTCGCTCGCCATGTCGACGGCGATCTTCACGGCCGCGCGCGCGGCTCGTTTCCCCGTGCGGGTCTGGAGCATCCACAGGGTCCCCCGTTCCACGGTGAACTCCAGGTCCTGCATGTCCCGGTAGTGGGCCTCCAGGAGGGCCGCGACCCGGCCGAGCTGCGCGTACAGGTCCGGGTGGGCCTCCGCGAGCTGGGCAATCTTGAGGGGGTTCCGGGTGCCCGCGACGACGTCCTCGCCCTGCGCGTTCGGCAGGTACTCCCCGTAGAGGACCTTCTCGCCCGAGGACGGGTCTCGGGTGAACGCGACCCCCGTGCCCGAGTCGGGGCCCATGTTCCCGAACACCATGGCCTGGACGTTCGCGGCCGTGCCGAGGTCGTGGGGGATCCCGTGGAAGTTCCGGTACTCGACCGCCCGCTTCCCGTTCCACGAGCGGAACACGGCCGCGATCGCCTCCCGCAACTGCTCCTTCGGGGACGCGGGGAACTCGGCCCGGACTTCGGATCGGTACAAGGCCTTGAACTCGTCCGTGACCGCGCGGAGGTCGTCCACGTTGAGGTCCGCGTCGGCCGGGGCGCCCGCGGCGGCCTTCAGCCGCTCGAGGATCGCCTCGAACGCGCGCCCGTCGAGCCCTTTCACGATCCGGCCGAACATCGAGATGAGGCGCCGGTGCGCGTCGTGCGCGAACCGCTCGTTCCCCGTGAGGGCCGAGAGCCCCGCGACGGTCGCGTCGTTGAGGCCCAGGTTCAGGACCGTGTCCATCATCCCCGGCATCGAGAACTTGGCCCCGGACCGGACGGACACGAGGAGCGGGTGGACGGGGTCCCCGAAGCGCTTCCCGGACCGCGCCTCGATCGCCGCGATGCCCGCGTCGACCTGCTTCGCGAGGCCCGGGGGGAATCGGCCCGACCGCCCGTACGCGATGGAGGCCTTCGTCGTGATCGTGAACCCGGGCGGGACGGGGAGGCCGAGGCGCGTCATCTCGGCGAGGCCCGCCCCCTTGCCCCCCAGGAGGTCCCGCATGGAGGCGTCCCCTTCGTCGAAGAGGTACACGTACTTGGGCAGGGCCCCGACCCCATGCGTGCGTAGGTCTGTGAGTTATTTAACGATTGGCCGCCCGCCTCACGGCCGGCCCGCCATGGACTCGAGGACGCGCGCGCACCGCACGATCGCCGCGAGCGCGTACAGGACGTGGAGGACGACGACCCGGGTGGCGACCGGGACGCCTGGGTCGTCGAGCCGGGTGAACACGTCGTCGATGGAACGCCGGGCCTCGCGGAGACCGTCCAGGCCCTCAGGCTCGCGGAAGTCCATCGCGACGGACCACAGAGCGTCCTGGACCGCGACCCGGTGCGCGCGGTACGCGGCGTCCAGGACCGCATTCCCTCCGTGGACGTACTGCCGGCTCGCGAGGAACATGAGGCCTTCCGAGAGGCCACTCATGAAGAGGCGCATGGGGGTGATCTTCTCTGCCGTGAGGAGGTTCTCGACCGCGAGGGCACTGATCGCGCCCAGGTCGAACAGGCTCGCGCGCTCCGCGGACGCCCGGGACGACGCGAAGCCGCGGATCTCCGCCGTGAACTGGTGCAGCCGGGTGACCGTCTCGAGGGCCCCGGCGGCGACCTCGGCCCGGTCCGGATCTCGGTGGGCCGCGAACCACGCGTGGGCGACCTGGAGATCCCCGCGGAGCCGGAGGAGGGCGGGCTCGTCGAACCGCTCGAGGGCCTCCCGCAAGGCGGCCCTGACCAACTCCTCGAGGGCCTTCGCCTCCCCCCGGGCCATCGGCACGCGATGGCCGCCCGCGGCTAAAAGCCTGCGGCGGGAAGCCCGTCAGAACCCCATCTGCCAGGCCTTGATGTCCGCCCGCTTCCGCTCAAGGAACCGGTACACGGTCGCGTGCTCGCTCCCGCGGAGGAGCATGATGACGGCCTCCCGTGCGATGGCCATCTCGAACGGGTCTCCGATGAGCGAGACCGTGTGGCCCGACACGGACACGTCGACCCCCGTGAGCTCCTCGAGGAGGCGCCGCGTCTTCCCGCGGGCGCCGATGAGCCTCGCCCTGATCTGAGCCAGGCGGTTCTTCGAGTGCGCGAAGTCCTTGATGTCGAGGACCTCGAGGTACGCGTCGTCCCCCAGGAGGCGGAACGCGCGCTCCTCGGAGAACCCGCGCGCGATCGCCCGGACGATGTCCCGCGCCTTCAGGGCCATGACGGGGTCTGCGGCCCGCGAATCGTCGATCGAGACCTCCCCGTTCCCGGAGTCCACCACGACGCCGGTCCCGGTCGCCTCCTCGAGCCGTCGCTTCGTGGCGCCTTCCGGTCCGATGAGGACGCCGACCCGGTCCGCGGGAATGCGCGCGTAGTGCATGTCAGCCTCCGAGGACGGCTGCCTCGAGCCCGGCGGGGCTCACGTCGACCCCGAGGCGCCGGAAGTACCGGGCGACGTTCTTAACGTCCCGGGCGAACCACTCCGCGGCCCGGTGATGATCGAGGGGTACGGCCTGGCCCACGTCGATCACGACGATCCGTCCGTCCCAGACGAGGAGATTGTATTCGCTGAGGTCCGCGTGGACGAGGGCCGCCCGCCGGATCGCCTTCATGTTCTCGAGCACGTCCTCGTACGCGGCCCCGGGGTCCTCGAGGGTGACCTCCCGAAGGAGGGGCGCGGGCCGGCTCTCGTCGCCGATGTACGTCATCACGAGGATGTTCTCGAGGATCGCGTGGGGCTTCGGGACCCGGACCCCGGCGTCCGCCATGCGGAGGAGGTTCTTGTGCTCCTTCCGGGCCCACGCGAGGATCGTCGGCTTCGTCGCGCGCCTCACGCCTCGGAACCGCGAGTCCCCCTCGATGTACTGGGCGATGTTCCGGAACGTCGCCGTGTTGATCCGGTAGATCTTCACGGCCTTCGCGCGGCCTTCCCGGTCCGTCGCGTGGAACACGTTCGCCTCCTTGCCCGTGCTCACGGGATAGTCGAGGGTCGAGATCGCGCCGTCGCTGATGAGCTTCGCGAGGTTCAGGAGGGCGGCCCGGTCGAACACCTGGTCGTACGTCTTCCGGCTGTCCGAGTCCTTGTCTCGCTTCCGGAGGGAGTCGACGTCGGACTCGAGCTGGCGAAGGAGGCGTTCGTCTAACATCCGCATCTCGGATTACGGGCCGCGCCCGTTTGAGCTTTGCGGGCCTCAGAAGATGTTGATCGACTTGGGGATCACGCCGCGCCGGGACATGTATGTGGACTCCGTCTTCGTGTACCGGTGCTTGATGTCGCACTTTTCGTCTTGGAACGCCCACACCTTCACGACGAGGAGGTCCCCCTCGCGGATCCACATCCGCTTCTTGAGCTTGCCCGGGATCCGCCCGAGCCGGCTCTTCCCGTCCGCGCACATCACGCGGATCCGGGAGGCCCCGAGGAGCTGGTCCGCGATCCCGAAGATCTCGCCCTCCCTCAGGGAGGGCATCCGGACGCGTACGACCTCTTCGTCGGCCATGCGGGGCCGTCCATGGAGGGCGCTGCCTTAAACGTTTGCGGCGCGGCCCGAGTCCCGCGTGGACGCGGCCCGCCCGCCCCCGTTGGGCGACTCCGTGACGGGGGTCTCGTGGACGGGGACGTACGCGTACGGGACGGGCTGGGGCTCGAAGAAGGATGCGTCCACGACGTCGACCCCCTCCGGGAGCCCGTGCTCCTGGTCGTTCACGAACCCGAACCAGTACACGACGACGCCGTCCCCGAACATCTCGCTGTACGGGGTGAGCTGCTTCTTGATGTGCCTGCGGATCTCGTATGGGTCGCCGAGCGTCGCCTTCGACTCGATCCAGTACTTGCGCCCGCCGTTCATGTCGAGGGGCTTGTGGAGGAGGATGTCCGGCGTCTTGTCGTACTTCGCCCGGAGTTCCTTCTCCGTCTCGTACTTCAGGTCGCGCTCGTCGAGCCACTTGTGGAGCTTCGCCTCGCCCCATCGCCCGCGCGCGTACTGCCGGGCCGTGCCCTCGGGCGAGTACACGATGTCCGCCCGGCAGGCGTCCGCGAGTTCGCGCTGGAGCCGTCGGTCCTTCACCGCTTCGAGGTCCCCGATCATCTTCCAGAACTGCTTACGCGAGATCTTCCGCTGCTCGAGGATCATGAGGGCCGCGAGGATCGGCGGGAAGTCGAACTTCCCTGCGACCTCCGTGAGCGACATGCCGTTCTGCCACATCCAGGCGAGGCGGCGCTCCTGGGCTTTCACCCGGTAGAACTTCTTCGTCGTGTCGCGGACGATGCGTTGCGTGTAGATGACGAGGAGGAGCTCCTTGTCGTAGCCGAAGTTCTCCGCGAGGAAGTCGATATCTTCTGGCGTGCCGAGCTTCTGATAGAGGTCTTGGTACTCACTCAATTTCATCGATAAACCACGGAGAGGCAGAGGATCGCGGGAACAGGATCGACCCGAACAATCCGGACGACGCTACTTAAACCTTCCCCACGGCGGCACGACGCGCGCGCGTCACGCGGGAATCTCCGCGCGCCACGACTCGTCGGCCACGGCGAAGACGGGAACCCGGCGGCGCATCCCTCTCGGGCGGATCCGGACCGCCTCGCCGGGCCGCATCGCGGCGACGACCGCGGCGACGTCGAGCACCTCGATCTGGGCGTGACCCAGTACGCGTTCGGGTTCCGCGCCGTCCGGAGCCATCTCGTCGGGGCCGATCACGAGGCCCGCGGTATTAATATTGAATCGACGTCAAAATTCGCACAGGAATATGCGATCCGGCCCCGCGGCCTCGCACCGGGAGGCCCGACCCAGGCCGCGAGCCCGGAGGGCCGACCCTCTGCCCGAATGGCTATATAGGTCGGACCGTTGAATCGTCCTCCGAGGATGAGGGCAGACATCTCGAAGATCATCAGCGACGCCGCGTACCAGGCGTACGAGCGTCGGCTCCTCCACCAGGTCAAGGCAGGCCGCATCCCGAACCATGTCGCGATCATCATGGACGGGAACCGCCGCTTCGCGAGGGAGATCGGCCTCGGGAACGCCCTCGACGGACACGCGAAGGGGCGGGACAAACTCGAGGAGGTCCTCGAGTGGTGCCTCGAGGTCGGCGTGCACATCCTGACCGTGTACGCGTTCTCCACGGAGAATCTGCGCCGGCCCACGAAGGAGGTCCAGCACCTCATGCACCTGTTCGCGGAGAACTTCCGTAAGGTCGGGGACGACCGGCGGGTCCATGAGCACCGGATCAAAGTGAAGGTGCTCGGGGACCGCTCCCTCCTCCCGCCCGAGGTGAACGAGGCGATCGAGTACGCGGAGGCGCGCACCCAGGGCTACGAGGACTACCTGTTCAACCTCGCCGTCGCGTACGGCGGGCGAGAGGAGATCCTCACCGCAATCCAAGCCGTCGTACAGGACGCGCGGGACGGGAAGGTCCAGCCCTCCGACGTGGACGAGAAGTTCTTCAGCCGCCGACTGTACACGGCGGACCTCCCGGACCCGGACCTCGTCCTCCGGACGAGCGGGGAGGAGCGGATCTCGAACTTCCTCCTCTGGCAGCTTGCGTACAGCGAGCTGTACTTCGTCGAGGTGTACTGGCCCGGGTTCCGGAAGATCGACTTCCTGCGGGCCCTCCGGTCGTACCAGATGCGGCAGCGCCGCTACGGGGAATAGGGATCAGCCGGGCCGCCCCGGCTCCGCGCGGGCCCGGCTCGTCCGGAGCCGCGCCCCGCACGTCGGGCATTCCTCGTGCCAGGCGGGCCACGCGGCTCCGCACCCCGTGCACCGGTACGTCCACGCCCACTGGGCCGTGATCCCAGGGGCCAGGACCGTCTCGAACGGGATGCCGAGTGCCGTCCCCACGTTTTGCATCGAATAATCGTCCGTGACGAGGGTGGCGCCTCCTTCCAGGGCGAGCGCGAGGAGCTGCACATCCGTGGGGGACAGTCGCGGGAAATCCCCGGTCGCCTGGCTCGCGGCCCTCACGCGCGAGACGGAGTCCCTCCCGGGGGACGCGACCGCGACCTGGGTCCCGAGGACCGCCTCGAGGGACGCGGTGAGCCCGTGACGCCGGAGCTCCCGGAGGACCTCGGGCGTCGTCAGGAGCTCCCCGGGGAACTGGCGGCCCGAGAGGAACGCGGACGAATCGAGGACCCGACGGACCGAGATGCCCGGAGGCGGCCCGCCGTCCACGGTCCCGTCCTCAGGCGGCCGCGAACGGCGCCGCGAGCCCGATCGTGCCGTACACGCGGTCGATCGCCGCCCGCGCGCTCCCCTCGTCGTCCGTCTTCACGAGGACCTTCCCGCTCTCGTACAGGGTGAGCTCGGGGTCCCCCTCGAGGATGAGCATGACCTTCACGTCGTGGACCTTCCAGCCTGCCGCGTGGAGGCGGGACGCGGCCTCGGCCAGGTCGACCCGGGCGGGCCGCTTGAGGGTCGAGATGAACGCGGTCGCCGTGCGGCACGGTTTGAGCAGGTAGTACGTCATCGAGCCGCCTCGGACGGAAGGGGGCCCCTCTCAGGGAGGCCCTCCGGCTTGAACCTTTCCGCCTCGGCCCCTTCCAGGGTCGACGCGACGAGCCGCGCGATGTCGAGCTTCGCCTCCTCCTCGAGGACCTGCTCGAGCCTCGCGTGGGTCGCGGGGGCGGCAGGCCCCAGGAGGTCGCAAATCTCCGGGCCCTTCGAGATCTCGTACGTGCCGATCGCCTTCGCGCGGTCCACGATCTCCTGCTTGTCGAACCCGATGAGCGGGCGCAGCACGGGCCGCCTCGCGACCGCGTCGATGACCCGGAGGCTCGCGAGGGTTTGACTCGAGACCTGTCCGAGGTTCTCCCCCGTCACGAGCACGTCCGCGGCCTCGCGGTCCGCGAGGCCGTCCGCGAGGCGCACCATGAGGCGCTTCGTGAGGACGAAATAGAACCGCCGCTCGCACTTCTGGGCGACCTCCGCGAACGCCTCCCCCACCCGGACCACGTACAGGGCGCGGATCCCCAGCAGGGACGCGAGCTTCCGAGACTTCACGGCGGCCGCGTCGTCCGTGATCGGTTCGAGGGAGAAGTGGGCCGCGACGAGGCGCAGGCCCTGTCGCCCCAGGAGGTGCCCCGCGACGGGGCTGTCGAAACCTCCGCTTAGGAGGAGTACGCCCAGATGGGGGATCGTCAGGCCTCCTGCGGGACCACGGTCCGGACGCAGAGCATGGGCCGCACAACGGGAGGTCGGCTTATGGCCTTTCCCTCGCCTCACTCGGGGAACACGAAGGACAGCCGGAGCCCGGACCGGACCGCCGCGACCTCGTCCCGCACGTCCTGGCCCGACGCCGCGCGGGCGATCAGGCCCGCGAGCGCTTCCATCTCCGCCTCCCTCGCGCCCATCCGGGTCACCTCGTTCGTCCCGATCCGGCCCACCGCGTCCACGATCAGGTTGTTCGCCTCGAGCCGGTCCGCGAGGCCGTGCGGCGTCACCCCGAACCGGGCGTGGACGGCCGCCGGGTCGATGTGGATCTGGTGGCTCTCCGTGTATCCGAGGGCGGCGAACTTCACCGGGAACCCTGAGGCCTCGAGATGTCGGCCGAGAGCCTTCGCGTTCGCCACGACCTGCCGCGCGTACGAGGGGCCGAACGCCTGCATCTCGAGGAGGACCTGGGCCGTGGCCGCGATCCGGTTCCAGTGGGCGTTGTCTTCGATGTGCCAGGTTACCCCGCGGACCGCGCGCTCGAACACATCCGTCCGGTTCGCGAGGAGGAGGCCGCCCTGGGGCCCGGGGAACGACTTGTGGGTGCTCGCGCTCACGACGTCCGCACCCTCCGCCGTGGGCCGCTGGAACGCGCCCCCCGCCGCGAGCCCGAGGACATGGGAGGCGTCGTACCCGAGGATCGCGTTCGCGTCGTCGCACGCGGCCCGCAGCCGCCTCAGGTCGTACGGGAAGAGCAGGTGGCTCGCGCCCAGCAGGACGAGGCGCGGCGCCTCCGCGGCGATCGCCTCCGCGGCCGCGTCCGCGTCGACGTTCCAGGACGCCTCGTCGAACGGCAGGAACGTGACCCGCACGCCGAGGTGGTCGGGAAGGAACCCGGGCATGTACCCGTCGTAGCCTCCGTGCTTCGCGTGGACGACCATCACGAGATCGCCCCGGCGACAGGTGGACCGGAGGAGGAGGAGCCCCGCGAGGTGGCCGGACAGCGGCTTGACCGTCGCGTGGGCGGCCGAGAACACATGCCGGGCGAGCCCGTCCGCGAGGGCCTCCACCTGCTCCGTGTATCGCGTCCCGCGGTACGCGTCCCCCGAGTCCCCGAACGGGGAGACATACCCGGGCATCGCGTACCGGTGCGCGAAATCGGACGCGAGGAGGGCCCGTGCCTGGGGGCTCATCACGTTCTCGGACGGCTGGAGGTTGATCGTCTCGCGGCCCCGCCACGCCTCGTGGGCCCGTACGAGCTCCCACAGGTCCGGCACGGCCCGCGATACCGCGGGTCGCGTATAAGTTTCGTCGCGGGAACGCGACAGGGCCTCAGTTGTAGAGGTTGAACTCGTCCTTCTCCGGGACCGTCTCCCACTCCTCTTCGTTTTCCTCGAAAACCGCGTTGAAGAGGGCGCTCACGATCTCGCGTAGCTGTTGGATTTCACTGCGAAGGCGGGTGAGTTCCTGAAGAACTTCGTCGTTGGAGGGAGCCATCCGAAGCCTTCTAATCGCCGCTAACACGGGGTGGGTTCATATCACTTTGCCTTCGATTCCCATTGCTAATTATCGGAAGAGGACAGCGTGTCGCGCGACACGAATCAGCGAGGTCGCGGGCCGCGGTCCCGGTCCCGTCCGCCGCGTCCAGGGCCCCGTCCGCCGCCGCGAGCACGATCCCGTCCGCCCCGGTCCCGTCCCCCGCCGCGTCCCCCGCGATCCCGTCCGCCGCCGGGCCCGCGGTCACGGTCGCCGCGCCCTTCGCCCCGGCGCCTCTCGGGGACGACGCCGCCTCCGAGCTCCTGCGCGGGCACATCGAGCCTGAGGTCGTTGTAGTCCTGGGCGATCTTCCTGCGCTCCGTGTTCTCGCACCGCGGGCAGAACAGGTCACGGCCGCGCGCCTCGAGGGGCCCGCGGCACTGAGAGCACAGGGCCTTGACGACCCCGAGGAGCGGTTCCGCGGTCGTGAGCTGGACGGACGGCTTCGTCTGGATCACCTTCGCGCGGATGATGTCCCCGAGGTGGAACATGTCGCGTATGTCCTCCGTGTATTCCTCGGACACGTTCGAGATGTGGATCGTGCCTTCGGCCTCCCCGCTGATCTGGCGGGCCCGCCCGTGGACGGCCTGGACCGTCGCGGTCGCCATCATGCCGCGGATGTCGTCCACGACGCCGTACACGATGTCCCCCGGGCGAAGCTCCGCGGGCGGGTTGAACGCGCGGACGCGGGCGACCCTCTCGCTCGGGTCGAGATACAGGACGCCCGGGGTCGCGGCGAAGATCGCGCCAGCCCGCTCGTACGTCCCCTCGCCCGCCTCGAACTCCTCCGCGACGGCGACCTCGTCGCCTGGGAGGACCATCTTGGGTTCCATCGTGATGCCTCGGTCGGGGCGTCGAAAGTGGCCCCGCATATTTATCCCTTCGCCGCCTCGATCCGCATCAGGACGACGTCGACCCGGCGTTCCTCGTCGCGGTGGAACCGGAACGTCCGCGGGATGGGGAACCCGTACGCGAGCCGGTCCGTGACGCGCCCGCCGCGCACCCCGATCCGCTTCGCGATGAACCGCTCCGTCTTCGCGTTGTGGAACGAGTATACGACGCGGCCCAGGTCGAGGGCCCGGTCCAAGAACGGGAGGTCCGCGTGCTTCGTCTGGGATCCGAAGGGCGGGTTCATCAGGACCGTGTCGAACGTCCCCTCGATCTGGCGCACGTCGGCGACCCGCCACTCCACGTCCGCGCGGAGCTTCGCCCCGTTCCGCCGGGCCACGTCGATCACCTCCGGGTCCACGTCGACGGCCGTCACGCGAGCCGCTCCGCAAAGGGCCGCCGCGAGCGCAAGGACCCCGGCCCCGCAACCCGCGTCCAGGACGGTCCGGCCCGCGAGGTCCCCCTTCCCGAGGGCGATGTACGCGACCTCCGCGGCGATTCCGGCCGGCGTCGCGTACTGCTCGATGTCCGGTCGCGGCGCCCGGACGGGCTCCAAGGCCTGCAGGGCCCGCTCGAGATCCTGTTTCTTCACGGGCCGTCCCTCCGTCCGGAGGCCGTCACTCGCCTTCGAAGGCGGAGGCTTTCCGCGCCGCGTCGACCCCCTTGGGGGTGATCTGAGCCGTGAAGTCCGATGGGCCGTGCCACGCGAGGGTGAGCAGCCCCTCCCCCTCGAGGCGGTTGAGCTCCTGGACGAGATCCTCGAAGATCACGCCGCGGAGGATCTCGAGGAACTGGTTTTTCTTAAGTCCGATGGTCCCGCGCTTCACGAGGAGCGTGAGCACCTTGTCCCGTAGCCCGCGCTCCACGGCGTGGGACTGCTCCTCGCGCATCGCGCGGTCGACCATCTCAATCGCGATCGCGTTGAACGCGTCGTCCACGAACTCCCCCGTCCGCGCGGACGTCGTGATGAACGGGGCCCCGAACGTCTCCGCGACGTTTCGCAGGTCCGCGTCCGTGAACGCGCGACGGTCCGTCAGGTCCTTCTTGTTCACGACCAGGTAGACGGGCACGTTCCCGGCGATCTCCATGGCGGACGGGATCCAGTCGTTGAGCGCCATGAGGCTGTCCCGCCGGGTCAGGTCGCACACGGCCATGAGGCCCTGGGCCCCGTGGAAGTACGTCTCCCGGACCATGTCCCGGAAGCCGCGCTGGCCCATGATGTCCAGGATCGACATGTCCATCTGGACCTCCGTGTCGCCGCCGAACGGGACCGTGAGCTCCACCTTGGAGACGCGGGTCCCGACCGTGTGGAGGTACGAGTCCTCGTACTCGTTCAGGACGAACCGGCGGATCAGGGAGGTCTTCCCGACCCCCGCCTCGCCCAGCAGGGGGAGCTTCGTCTTCATCCGTCGGATCGTCGGCATCCGGCTCCCTGACCGTTCACGCAACGAGGCGTCCATCTATAAGGCATTCGCGGGTCCGCGTGGGGCCCACGCAAACGCTTATGCGCGACGCCCCGCTCGGCGCGCCGCTCATGGCCCCGCCCGCGGACCGAGCCCGGAACGTCCGCGTGATCAGCGCGTCGAACTTCGTCACGGGCACGTACAACAACCTCCTCCAGGTCGTCCTGCAACCTTTCGTCGTGCGCCTCGCGGGATCCGTGTTCGCGCTCAGCCTCCTCCAGGCGTTCGCAAACCGCTTCGGCGGGGTCGTCGGGTCCCTGGCCCAGCTGGCGGGGGGCCACCTCACGGACCGGTGGGGCCGGAAGCCCGTCATGGTCCTGGGGAGCACGTTCACGATGGGAAGCTTGAGCCTGCTCCTCGCGACCGCGATCACGAACTGGTGGCCCCTCCTCGTCCCGGCCTTCGCGTTCCTCGGGCTCGGCCTCCTTCGCGACCCGGCATCTCAGTCGGCCGTGGCGGAGAGCGTCGAAGTCCACGGCCGCGCGATGGCGTACAGCAAAGCCCTCTTCTTCCTGTCCTGCCCGCCGCGATCATGGCGTTCGTCGGGGGCATCCTCGCGGACGTATTCGGGTACGCCCTCGTGTTCGCCTTGAGCCTCGGCCTCGAGGGGGTGAACCTGGCCCTGTTCGCCCTCGTCCTCCGGGAGACCCTCCGCGACCGGACCGCGGAGCCGTGGTCCGTCCGCGGTGCGTTCCGCCTCCGGGAGCCCGCCGTGAAGGGCATCCTGATCGTGACCGCGGCCGATTCGTTCGTGTGGGGGATCTCCCTCTTGATCGTGTACGGGATGGCCGTCCAGGAGTTCGGTTTCACGAACGCGGATCTGGGGCTCATCATCGGGGTGTGGGCCCTCGTGTTCGCGGGGGCCGCCCTGCCCGTCGGGAAGCTCGTGACCCGGTTCGGAAGCCGCGGGATGATCTTCCTCTCCGAGTCCCTCGGCCTCCCGATCTTCGCGGGCTGGATCTTCGCGCGCACGCCGACGGACTTCGTCCTCGTCTCGATCCTGAACGGCCTCACGGCCGCGACCTGGGTCCCCGCGTGGCAGACGATGATGTCGAACGCGGTGCCGGATCGGACGAGAGGCCTCGCGATCGGTCAGGTGACCGCGTTCCGCGGGCTCATCGCGTTCCCGGCCCCGCTCGTCGGCGGATTCCTGTACGGCTTCGGGTACGAGGCGCCGCTCGTGACGAGCTTCCTGGGCGTGATCGTCGTGATGGCCCTCGTCCTCCGGTTCATCCACGACCCCCGGCCCGTTCTGTCTCCCGAGAATTGAAATCAGCACGGGCGTCGAAGCTTTTATCCCGCGACTCGGCCACGGACGTGCGTGCACCGGCCCCCGCCCGCGCCACACATCCCGGTACCGAACTGGCTCATCGAGTGGTCCAAGTCCCGGAACCTGTACCTATCGATGGCCAACGACCCTTGGGTCATCCGCCCGAACTGAACGCGTCCACTGCGGCATCTCCGATCGCCTCGGGGACGCGACCCGGATTCTCTCGATGCGCGGGGACGGCCGGCCGTCGCACGGAGGGCTTCCCGATCCGACCCGGAGGGACCGCGCTCCCCGGATACCGAAGATGTTATAGAGCCGGGCCTCTTGCACGGCTCGGTCGAGGGCGAGCATGGCGGATGCCCACGGTCCGAGCCATGACGGGGCGTCGGCCCACCACGGGAGCAAGTGGCCCTTCGTCGCGGGGACGGGCGCCGCGGTCGCGTACGCGGGCCTCGTGATGAGCCCGACGATCCTGGGCCTAGGCCTCATCGTGTTCGTCGCAGGGGTCGCGGGATGGCTCCGGGACGACCTGCGTTCCCCCTCCAAGGCGTCGTTCGGCACGCTCGTGGCCCACCCGGGCCAGGTCAAGGTGAGTGCCCGCAAGCTCGCGACGTGGATGTTCCTCGCGACGGAGATCATGTTCTTCTCCGCAGTGATCGGCGCGTCGTGGGCCCTCCGGACCCGATCCGCGACGTGGGGCGAGCCCGGAGAGGTCCTGAACGTGCCCCTCACGGGACTGAACACGTTCATCCTGATCTGCTCGAGCCTCACGATGGTCGAGGCCCTGGCCGCGATCGAGCGGGGCGACCAGGGGAAGCTGCGGGTCTTCATCACCGCGACGTTCCTGCTCGGCGTCGTGTTCCTGAGTATCCAGGGGTACGAGTACACGAAGCTGTTCTTCGAGGAAGGCCTGCGGTTCACGAGCGCCCCGGACGGGATCGATCCGCTGTACGGGGCGACGTTCTACATCCAGACGGGCGTCCACGGGTCCCACGTGACCGGAGGCGTGCTCGCAATGGCCTACGCCACGATCAAGTCGTGGAAAGGCGGCTTCACGAAGGAGCACCACGAGGCCGTCGAGCTGATCGGCCTGTACTGGCACTTCGTCGACGTCGTGTGGATCTTCCTGTTCACAATCGTGTACCTGATCTGAGGGGTCGAGATGTCCGAGACGGCGGTCGCAACGCACGCTGCGGGGGAGGGCCCCTCGGAACATACGACGAAACGACCCTACGTGGTCGTGTTCGCGATCCTCGCGGTCGTGACCCTCGTCGAGCTGAACGTCGGCGTGTTCGGCCTGCCCCGGAACCTTCAGATCGGGACCCTCATCATCCTCGCGACGGTCAAGGCGTGCCTCGTCGTCGCGTACTACATGCACCTGCGGTACGAGCCGCGGTGGCTCCTCCTCATCCCGCTCGGTGGCCTCGCCCTCGTCACGGTCCTCGTCGTTGCGCTCGTGGGGACCGCGGGGGTCGTCCCGGGCGGGAGCCACCCCTGAACGAAGTGGGGGCATGGGCTCGACCGGATTCGAACCGGTGACCTTCGCTGTGTGAGAGCGATGTCATAACCGCTAGACCACGAGCCCGTGAGCCCGCACAATCCACCCTGACGTATAAATTCCCATCGAACCGCGGCCGGGACCGGGACGCCGGGGCTCCGAGTCCCCCTGAAGGCCGCCGCGGGACTTCGCGTCGGACGGTCGGACTAATCGTTATATATCGTGCGGCCGTTCCTCGGGTGATGGCGCCGACAACGGGGTTGGACGGTCGTTCGCGAGGGGCCTTTCCAGAGGGCGTTCCCGGGTCGCCGGTGCTTGGCTAGACCGACCATCCGAACGATGGATCGGTCTTGGACGGTTTGGAGGATGAGCGTGGGCGCGAAATCGAGGAGGATCGGGTAGATGACGATCGCGGCCCCGGGCCGGCCGAGTGGCGAGCCCCTGGCGAACGGGACGAGGACATGGCGGGACATCCCGCTCTGGCGGGACGTGCCCGAGGAGAAGTGGAACGACTGGCGCTGGCAGGCTGGCCACGCGGTCAAGTCCCTCGAGGAACTCCGCGAGGTGATCCCTCCGACCGAGGACGAGGAGAGGGGCGTGATCGACTGCGCGAAGTACTTCAAGTTCGCGATCCCGCCGTACTACGCGAGCCTCATGGACCCGAACGACCCGAACTGTCCCGTTCGGCTGCAGGCCGTGCCGAAGGTCTCCGAGACGTACTTCAGCCCCGCGGACATCCACGATCCCCTCGGCGAGGACACGGACTCCCCCGCGCCCGGGATCACGCACCGCTACCCGGACCGGGTCCTGTTCTTGATCACGGACTACTGCGGGATGTACTGCCGCTTCTGCACGCGCCGGCGATTCGTTGCGCACGACCACGGGATCCAGTCCCTCCGGGCCCTCGAGCCCGCGTTCCAGTACCTCGAGGGGGCCAAGGAGATCCGGGACGTCCTGATCAGCGGGGGCGACCCCCTCATGGTGAAGGACGAGTACATCGGCGGCGTCCTGAAGCGCCTCCGCGAGATCGACCACATCGAGATCGTCCGGATCGGCTCGAAGGTCCCGTGCACGACCCCGATGCGCATCACGCCGAGCCTCGTCTCGATCCTGAAGGCGTACCATCCCCTGTGGGTCAACACGCACTTCAACCACCCCAAGGAGCTCACGCCGGAGGCCGCGAAGGCCTGCGCGATGCTCGCGGACGCGGGGATCCCGCTCGGTTGCCAGACCGTCCTGCTGCGCGGCGTGAACGACTGCCCGACGATCATGAAGCGGCTCATGCACAAGCTCGTCCAGAACCGCGTCCGGCCGTACTACATCTACCAGTGCGACCTGAGCGAGGGCATCGAACACTTCCGGACGAAGGTCGCGAAAGGGATCGAGATCATCGAACACCTCCGGCAGCATACGTCGGGATATGCCGTGCCGACGTTCGTCGTGGACGCGCCCGGCGGCGGGGGGAAGATCCCCGTGATGCCGAACTATCTGATCAGCATGAGCGACAAGAAAATCGTCCTGCGGAACTTCGAGGGCGGCATGTTCTCGTACCCGGAGCCCGACGTCCCGCCGAGCCCCTGCCCGGACCGCTGCCCGCACTGTCAGGGCGACGCGCGGGCCAGCACGGAGGGGGTCGCGGGGATCCTCGCGAACAAGCGCGATCGGATCGTTCCGACGGACACGATGCGGGAGCGCCGCCGACGGGAGAACCGCTCGCGGCCTCCGGTCCCGATCCCCATCGAGATCCCGCCGCCGAACTGACGCCACAGCGCTTATAACGGAGAGCCCGCATCGGCCCCGCGGGACGCCCATGCCGAAAGACCGCGTGTCGGACATGCAGGAGATCGCGAAGCGCGAGCTCGAGAGCCGGGGCTACGTGTTTCGCCTCTCGACCGCGAGGGAGGGCGAGAACCTGGTCGGTCGCGTCCAGGTGAGCGATGCGGCGACGAATCGGACCGTCGCGAAGTTCGTGGGGATCGGCAAGTTCGACAACCTCGAACTCGTGTTTGGCATCGACGCGGCGGAAGGGATCAGCCGCGACATCCTGAGCCAGATCATGGGGCTCGCGGACATGTTGAAGTTCCTCATCCCGGGCGCGTCGGTCCGGCAAGAGTAACGCCGAACCGCGACGGCAGGGTTATATACCCACGTCCGCCTCGGACCTCGGCTCATGGACCCGTCCAACGTGCTGCTGGCCCTCGACGAGCAGAAGAAATGGCGGGAACGCCGGAAGCGCCTGGAGGAGCAGCTCGCCCAGCACGCCCGCCGGCGGACGTTCCTCCTGCGGGACCTCGAGCACGTGCGGAAGAAGATCTCGGACTATGCGGCCATCGCGATCGAGACGCGGACCCCGCCGTCCCCGATCGACCCGGCCATGCCGGCGATCTCGTACCTCCGGTGACGGGATGCCCAACCTCCTCGAGACGGCCGCGAAGGAACACGGACGGTGGCGGATGCGGGAGCGCCGCCTCCTCGACGCCATCCAGGAACTCGACGAGGCCCGCCGACGGACCGAGGCAGAGCTCTCGAAGGTGGACCTCCAAATCGCCTACTACGACTCCCTGACCCGGGACATGAAGCGAGAGTTCGGCCGCCCGTCCCTGTCGGGCCTCCTGTCATCCCTGCGCAGGACGTAGGAGGAGCCGGGTGCGCGTCGAGACGAACGGATCCGTCCGCGACCTGCGCACGGTGTGGCTCGAGGACGGCCTCGTGAAGCTGATCGACCAGCGCGCCCTCCCGTTCGACCTGCGGATCTACGAGGCGAAGGACTTCGAGGACGTCGCAGTCGCGATCGAGGACATGGTCGTCCGCGGGGCCCCCGCGATCGGCGCGACAGCGGCGTACGGCCTCGCCCAGGCCCACCTCCAGGGCCTCCCTCTGGACCGGGTCGCGGACCGCTTGCGCAAGACACGCCCCACGGGGCAGGACCTGTTCCATGCAATCGACGCGATCCTCCTCGCCGTGAAGGGAGGGGCGGACCCAGTCCAGGCCGCGGAGGCCTACGCGGAGGAGGATGTGGCCCGATGCCGACGGATCGGCGAGCACGGGGTCGCCCTGATCCGGAACGGGACCCGGATCCTGACTCACTGCAACGCGGGCGCCCTCGCCACGGTCGACTACGGGACCGTGATGGCGCCGCTCCGCCTCGCGCGCGAGAAGGGGCGCCGGTTCTTCGTGTACGTGGACGAGACGCGACCGCGGCTCCAGGGGGCCCGGCTCACCGCGTGGGAGCTCCTCAACGAGGGCATCGAGCACGCCGTCATCACGGACGGGGCATCGGGATTCTTCCTGAGCCGTGGGGAGATCGACCTGGTCCTCGTGGGGGCGGACCGGATCGCGGGGAACGGGGACGTCGCGAACAAGATCGGGACGTACGGGAAAGCCGTCGTCGCGAAGGAGAACGGCGTGCCGTTCTACGTCGCGGCCCCGTCCAGCACGATCGACTTCGATCTCGCCTCGGGCTCGAAGATCCCGATCGAGGAACGATCCCCGCAGGAGGTCCTCCACATCGACGGCACGCCCATCGCGCCGAAGGAGAGCCCCGCGCGGAACCCCGCGTTCGACGTGACGCCTGCGAAGTACATCACCGGGATCATCACGGAGGCCGGCATCCTGCGACCGAATCAACTCCGGTCCGCCGAGAAGGCCGCGAGGCCCGCGTCCTCCCGGAAGAAGCGCACGCCGTCGAGACGCCGGTGACGCGCACGCTTTTAGCGCGCGACCGCGTTCGCGGGCCGCGATGCTCCTCGTGACCACGTGGTTCGGGTCGTTCCTCCTCGACGAGGGGAAGGTGGTCCGCGAGAGGCTGTTCCCGAAGGAGCCCGGGGCCCTCTCGGATCGGATGGCCCGGGTCGAGGACTGGAAGCTCCTCGATGAGGAGCGCGAGCTCATGGCCTCCGTCGACGAGGTGTTCGTCGCGGAGCCCCGCCTGGAGCGGGCGGGAGGCCGGCTCATGACGGCGCGCGCGCCGTTCCTCGACGCGGCGGCGTACGGGTTCGAGAGGGCGCTCCTCCACGCCGCCATGGTCGACCTCGGGAAGCGGAAGATGCGCAAGGCGATCCGTCCCGAGGACCACCTGCGGCAGGCCATTGGGTCCCTCGACGACCTGCTGAAGCAGGAGAACCTCCTCCTCGAACGGCTCCGCGAGTGGTACGGCCTCCACTTCCCGGAGCTCGCGCGGTTCGTGGACGACCGCACGTACCTCGAGCTCATCGCGACGCACGGGCGGCGGGACCGGATGCCGATCGACTACACGGACAGCGTCGGGGCCGACCTCGGCGCGGCCGAGGAGGAGCAGGTGCGGGACATGGCTCGCATCGCGCAGGCCCTCGCGGAACGTCGAGGGAAGCTCGAAGCGTACCTGGAGCGGTCGGTCCGGGGCCTGGCACCGAACGTCTCGGACCTCACGGGGCCCGTCATCGCGGCCCGGCTCGTGACCCTCGCGGGGGGCCTGGACGAGCTCGCCCGCGCGCCGGCCGGGACGATCCAGGTGCTCGGGGCCGAGCGCGCCCTGTTCCGTCACATCCGGTCCGGCACGGCGCCCCCAAAGCACGGGGTCCTGTTCCAGCATCCCCTCGTCCACCGGGCCCCTCCGTGGCAGCGCGGCTCGATCTCGCGAGCCTTCGCGGGGAAGATCGCGATCGCGGCCCGCGCGGACGCGTTCACGAAGCGGAGGATCAGCGACGGGCTCGCGGCGGATCTCCGCCGGACCGTCGAGGAGATCGCGCGCAGGAAGCAGACGAAGCCCGAGCGCCGGAAGCGCGGCCGCGACCCGAGTCGCCGCGAGGGAAGGAGGCCGCGCCGTCGCGGCTGAAAACCTTTTTGAAGGACCCGACCGTATCCGCGCCCCGGTACGCACTCATGTCGTGGAATCAGGCGGAGATCCGCGAGCTCAAGGTGAACCGCTACATCGTCATCGACGAGGAGCCGTGTCGGATCATCAGCATCCAGACCTCCAAGCCCGGGAAGCACGGCGAGGCGAAGGCGCGGCTCGAGGCGGTCGGCCTGTTCGACGAGCAGAAACGGTCCATCGTCCACCCCGTCACGCACAAGGTGCGCGTCCCGATCATCGACAAGCGCAAGGCCCAGATCCTCTCGATGCACGGGAACGTCGCGCAGCTCATGGACCTCGCGACGTACGAGACGTTCGAGCTCGCGATCCCCGCGGATCTCCAGGGAGACATCCAGCCCGGCCAGGAGACGATGTATGTCGAGGCGCTCGGCCGCCGGAAGCTGTCGACCCCGTGAGAGGCGCACTCAAGTAGCCCGACGGGATGTCGTCTTGTGGCCCCGCCCCGGTTCGCGGACGCGGTCGCATCGTACGAGGACGCACGGGTCGCGCTGTTCGGCGTCCCGTTCGACCGAACGTGCTCGTTCCGCGGCGGATCCCGGTTCGCCCCGGCCGCGATCCGCCAGGCGTCGTACAACTTCGAGACGTACATGATGGACCACCAGCGGGACCTCCTCGGCGTCCCGTTCGCGGACCTCGGGGACACGGCGTCGTTCGCCTCGACCGCGGAGATGGTCCCCGGCGTCTCGAAGATGGCCTCGGACATCGTGGAGGCCGGGAAGGTCCCGATCGTGCTCGGCGGGGAACACAGCCTGGCTCCCGCGGTCGTCCGGGCGTTCCCGAAGGACATCGGCGTGATCGGGATCGACGCGCACCTCGACTTTCGAGACTCGTACCTGGACGACAAGTGGTCCCACGCGTGCTCCGCGCGGCGGATCGCGGACCACGTGGGCGTGGAGAACGTCATCTACATGGGCGTCCGGTCGTACAGCAAGGAAGAGCGAGAGGACCTCGAGAGGTTCGGCCTCACGTACGTGAGCGCGTACGAAATCCACGACCGCGGCATCGTCGCGACGACGATGCGGGCCCTCAAGGAGATCGACCGGGACCGGGTCTACCTCACGATCGACATGGACGGGATCGATCCCGCGTACGCACCCGCCGTCGGCAACCCGGAACCTTTCGGCCTCGCGCCCCTCCAGGTGAAGAAGGCGATCGGCCTCCTCGGGCCCATGCTCGTCGGGATGGACCTCAACGAGGTGAGCCCCGCGTGGGACTTCGGGCAGACCTCCCTGCTCGCGGCCCGGCTCGTCCGAGAGGCGATCATGTCGATCGGCGAGGCGCGCGCCTGAGGCCTATCCGTATCCCGGGATCTCCTTCCGCTTGGACCAGATCGCGTCCAGGTCGAACTTCTTGAGCTCCGCGTCGAACTTCGTGTCCAGGACCGCCTTCGCCTTCTCGAGCTCGGCGAGATCCTCGGCCGCGTGGACGCTCGCCCGGAGCTTCTCGATTTCCTTCACGACATCCTCGTCCATCTCGATCCCGTTGAGCGCGAGGATCGACACGGTGTTCTTCATCACGTCGAGCTCGAGTCGGATCCGGTCCTTCGTGCTCACGTTCAGGACGCGCCGGTTCACCGCGACGAGGAGCTCCCGGTGCTGCTTGAGCGCCGTCAGGATGTTCTCGATGCGCTCGCTCGTCTTGATCAGGTAGTCCTCGAGTCGGACGATGGACGTCTGGAGGTCCCCGACGACCCCGCGATCCCCCTTCCGTGCCTTCTCGCCGAGCCGGAGTGTCTCCGAGACGAGCGCCTGACGGCGAGCCTGCGCACCAACGTCCCTTGAAAGCATGCGAATACGCTCGTCCTGTGCCCCGAGGCGACGCCCGAGGGCCGCCAGGTCGCGCCGGAGAGCCTCGAGTTCCCGTTCCAGGCCGTCCCGCGGGCGCTGGGCCGACGTCGCGCGTCCCATCGACGATGCCATCCGGGCCGGTGCATAAGAAGGTTCGTCCCCCGTTCTCGCGCGCGGCCCGGAACGCGCCACGCCATGACATTAAATACGCTGCGTCGATGGACGGACCCGCCATGGCGGAGCCGATCATCCGGATCGAACGCCTCTCGAAGACCTACATGTCGAAGGAGCGCAAGAAGGGCGCGAAGGGGAAGAAGGCGGTCCACGCGCTCAAGGACGTGAGCCTCGACATCGAGGACGGGGAGGTGTTCGGCCTCCTCGGGCCGAACGGGGCCGGCAAGACCACCTTGATCAAGTGCCTCACGACCCTCCTCATCCCGACGTCCGGCCGAGCGTGGGTGAACGGATACGACGTCCTCGCGGAGGAGGAGCGAGTCCGGGCCTCGATCGGCTGCATGCTCATGGGAGACCGCGGGCTGTACTGGAAGCTCACGGGGCGCGAGAACCTCGACTTCTTCGGGGCCCTGTACCACGTGCCTCGCGCCCCCCGGCGGAAGCGACTCCAGGACCTCATCGCCCTCCTGAAGCTCGACGACTTCGTGGACCGGACCGTGGAGACGTACAGCGCAGGGCAGCGGATGATCGTCGCGTTCGCGAAGTCCCTCATCCACGACGCCCCGATCCTGTTCCTCGACGAACCGACCGTCACGATGGACGTGCCGACCGCCCGGGACCTGAGGCACATCGTGAAGGAACTCCACGCCCAGGGCAAGACGATCCTGTACACGACCCACCTCATGCACGAGGCGGAGGAACTGTGCAACCGGGTCGCGATCATCGACCACGGGGAGATCATCGCCCTCGGGACGCCGTCGGACCTCAAGTCGTCCATCGCGCGGGAGGACGTCGTGAGCCTCGAGGGCGTGTTCTCCGACGCGAGCATCGGACGCCTTCGCGCGGTCCAGGGGATCCGGAACGTCGCGGTCGCGACGGAGAGCGGGGGCCGGACGAAGCTCGAGGTCCTGTGCGAGAATTCCCGCGCGATCCTTCCCAAGATCATCGAGGCCGCGATGGGGGACGGCGCGACGATCGAGTTCATCCGGTCCTCGGAGCCGACCCTCGAGGACGTGTTCATCGCGAAGACGGGCCGGACCCTGAGCGTGGACACGCGCGTGCTCGGGGAGAGGGAGGCCCGACCCCGTGGCCGGTGAGACGGTCGCCCGGGGGTTCGGCCTCGGCCGCCCGGGGAGGCGCGCGTCCATCGAGGTCGTGTGGACCGTGTTCAAGGCGCGGCTCCGGATCATCTCCCGCTACCGGGGCGCGATCCTCCTCGAGTCGTTCATCCCGATCTTCTTCGCGGGCCTCCCGATCTTCCTCGGGATCGCGGTCGCGGGGAGCGAGGAGCAGGCAGCCCAGAACTTCTTCGACAACACGCAGCTCGCGGGCCAGGGGACGAACGAGTATCGGCTCTACGTGCTCCTCGGGTCCTCGACGTTCATGGTCGTCTCCCTCATGCTGTGGCTCATCGGGTACTGGGTCCGCCGGGAACAGGAGACGGGCACCCTCGAGTCCCTGTACCTGTCGCCCGCGAAGCGCCTCCACATCCTGACGGGCGTGACGTCGTACACGCTCGTGCGGTCCCTCAGCGCGTTCGGCATCGCCCTCGCGATCGGCTCCCTCGTGTTCGGGGTGAACCCGCTCTCCGGGAACATCCTCGCAGCCCTCGGCTTCCTGGCCCTGGGCCTCCCCGCCCTGTGGGGGATCTCGTTCCTCTTCGGGGCCTTCGTGATGCGGATCAAGGAGGCGAACGCGGTCATCCAGCTCGTCCAGTGGATCCTCGCGTTCCTCATGGGCGTGTACTTCCCCGTCACGATGTTCCCGCCCGTCCTCCGCGGGTTCGCGATGGCGTTCCCGCCCACCCTGATGAACGACGCGGTCCGCTCCACCCTCCTGAACATCTCCTCCATCTACGGCCCGTGGTACGTCGTCCTGGCGCTCATGTTCATGGCCGCCTGGATCGTCCCGCTCCTCGGGTACGAGGCGTTCACGGTCATGGAGCGCCGGATCAAACGGGACCAGGGGGTCGGCCAGTTCTGAGCGCGACGGTCCACCGGGGGTTCGGTCTCTCGCGGCCCGGGGTCCGCCAGCTCCTCGAGACGTTCCTGGACATGTCCAAGAAAGTGCTCGTCGAGTACAGCCGATACCCGCTCAACTTCCTCGCGATCTTCGGACAGGTGTTCATCATCATCCTCCTGTTCGTGATGAGCACGTTCGCGTTCTCCGCCCCGGGCGGCGGATCCGGGTCCGACGTGAGCGCGTTCGCGGGGATGATGACGTACGGGTTCGTCACGAGCATGTTCATGTCCTTCACCCTGTGGGAGGTCGGGTTCTCGATCCGCCAGGAGCAGGTCCGCGGGACCCTGGAGTCCCTGTACCTGTCCCCCACGAACCAGTTCTCGAACCTCCTGTCGAGGATCTTCGCGGTCCTCGCGTGGACGGCCCTCGTCTGCGTGGGCGGGATCGCCCTCGTGAGCGGCCTCGTGGGTGGCCTGCCCGCGACGAACGTCCTGCGGGGCCTCGGGATCCTGGTCTTGAGCGTCTCGGGCTTTCTCGGCATGGGTTTCTTGTTCGCCGGGGTGACGATCAAGCTCAAGGAGAGCGCCCAGCTCCTCGTGTCCGGCCTCCAGTTCTTCTTCTTCATCTTCAGCGCCCAGTTCTTCCCGTTCTCCGTCCTGCCCGCGCCCATCCTGGACTACGTGAGCCGATGGCTGCCCGTGAGCTACGCGGTGGACCTGTTCCGGACGACCCTCGTGGGCCGCCCGCCGGAGCTCCTCCCGAACGACGTTGTCCTGGAGTACGTGATCGTCGCGCTGTTCGGGGTCCTCTCCCCCGTCCTCGGATACCTCGGGTACAAGACGATCGAGCGCCGCGCGCGCCGGGCCGGGACCTTGGGCGAGTACTAGGAAAAGGGCAAGACGAGCCCCGGCCGCCTGCGAGACGACCGAGCCCCCGTTGACCTCCCCCTCTTCCCGAGGGCTTGGACGTCCCGCCGTCCCCGCGCCGCGCATGCCCACGAGTCGAACGCGAAGACTCCGGCGGAATCCCGGAGCTCGTCCCAACCCGTGCGATGGCATATCACGGCCCGGGATATAGTTTCCGACTCGCCGCACTCTCCGACCGAACGTTTATGTCCAATCGGCCTTTAGGCCGACCTCGGGAGGAGATCGCATCTCGAATGGCTGGTCGGGACCGCTTCGCAAGCTCGACGACTTCCGGTTCGAAATCCCGCGGTCGTACAAGCCCACGATGCGGACGGACGGGCTCATCTTCGTCGACGACGGGCTGATGGCCCAGCTCCGGCAGGACCAGGCGCCCGAACAGGTCGCGAACGTCGCCACGATGCCCGGGATCGTCGGCAAGTCGATGGCCATGCCGGACATCCACTGGGGCTACGGCTTCCCGATCGGAGGGGTCGCCGCGTTCGACGCCGACCAGGGGGTCGTCTCCCCGGGCGGGATCGGCTTCGATGTGAACTGCGGCGTCCGCCTGGTGCGGACCAACCTCACGGAACGGGAGGTCCGCCCGAAGATCAAGGAGCTCGTCGACGCGTGCTTCGCGAACGTGCCGAGCGGCGTCGGAGAGGGAGGCACCGTAGAGCTCACGCGCGGAGACCTCGAGCGACTCACCCGGGATGGCGTCCCGTGGGCCGTCGACAAGGGGTACGCCTGGCCGGAAGACCCCGACCGAATCGAGGCGCGAGGCTGCCTGACCGACGCGGATCCGGGGAAGGTGAGCGAGAAGGCGAAGACGCGCGGCAAAGGTCAGCTCGGGAGCCTGGGCGCGGGGAACCACTTCGTCGAGATCCAGAAAGTCGACCGGATTCACGACGAGCGGGCCGCGAACGCGCTCCGCATCGGCGACGTGGGCCAGGTGTGCGTCATGATCCACACGGGTTCCCGAGGATTCGGACACCAGATCGCGACCGACTACATCGCGACGTGCGAGGCCGCCGTGAAACGGGAGAAGATCGAGCTCCCGGACCGCCAGCTCGCATGTGCGCCGATCGGCTCCAAGGAAGGCGAAGACTACTGGCGCGCGATGTGCGCGGGCGCGAACTTCGCGTGGAACAACCGTCAGCTCATCACATACGGCACGAGGAACGCGTTCTCGAAGGTGTTCGGACGGAGCGCGGACGACCTGGGAATGGAGATCGTCTACGACGTGTGCCACAACATCGGGAAGCGCGAAGAGCACCTCGTGGACGGCCGCCGGCGCCGGGTCGTCGTGCACCGGAAAGGCGCGACCCGCGCGTTCCCTCCTGGCCATCCGGAGACCCCTGCGCCGTACCGCGAGGTCGGGCAGCCCGTCCTCATCCCGGGGGATATGGGCACGTGTTCGTACGTCCTCGTGGGGCTCCCGACGGCCATGGACCGGTCCTTCGGGTCGAGCTGCCACGGCGCGGGCCGACAGATGTCGAGGGCGGCTGCGACGCGGACGTACCGCGCGAACGAGGTGGTCCGCTCCCTGAACGAGCGGGGGATCTACCTCCACGCGGCCTCGAAGGCCGGGATCGTCGAGGAGGCCCCGGGGGCGTACAAGAACGTGGAGGACGTCGTCCGCGTCGCGGAGGGCGCGGGCCTCACGAAGATCGTGGCCCGGATGGTCCCGCTCGGGGTCGTGAAGGGGTGAGGGTCACCCTCAAGCCGTTCGGGGCCCCGGAGCCGGCGGTCCTCGAACACCTCGCGACCGGGCTGCGTGCCTTCGGCGACGTGCGGACGTCCCCGAGCGGCGCGCCTCCAACGGGCGCGTACGACCCGAAGCGCAACCAGTACCTCGCGGACGCGTTCCTCGAGACATCGAAGGACGAGCCGGGCGACCTCGTCCTCGCCGTCACGACGGAGGACCTGTTCGACCCCGGCCTCAGCTTCGTCTTCGGGCTCGCGCGCACCCGGGGGAGGAACGCCGTGATCTCGACGGCCCGGCTCGCGGGGGACGGGCCCGAGAGGCTGCTCGAACGGACCCTCAAGGAGGCCGTCCACGAGATCGGGCATCTCCTCGGGCTCGACCATCATCGCGACGATCCGGAGTGCGTGATGTTCTTCTCGAAGAGGCTCGAGGATACGGACCGGAAAGGCGCCACGTTCTGCAGGACGTGCGGCGACGCCGCGGAGTTCACCTTGAAGCGCCTACGAAGGTGAACTCGGACTCGAACGCGAAGACGCGACCGTACCGCCGTGGGAGTTCCCGTTCGAGGAACTCGAGTCCGCTCCCGAATTCCTCCGCGGGGATGAGTTGGAGCGTGGAGATGTACTTCCGGCGGACGCGATCGAGTTGCGTGGACACCGGCAGGGTGCGGTGCATGGACCGGTTCGTGGTCCTCACGTCCACGCAGCCCGCGCCCTCGAGGGCGGCGACGATATCCGGGACGGATGGGAACCGCCTCCCGTCGATCGCGAGGAGACTCGGGAACGCCTCGGCGAGGATCCCGAGATCTCGTCGCGCGATGTCCGTCGTGGCGATCGCGACGCGGTCGGCCACGCGGACCGCCTCCCGCAACGCGGCACGGAAGTCGTCGAGCTGGTGGAGGACCATGACCGCGACGGCCGCGTCGAACGAGTCGTCCCGGAACGGGAGCCGGTGAGCGTCCCCGAGCACCCGTTCGAACGGCCCTTTCCCCCGCGCCCGCTCCAGCATGGAGCGGGAGGCGTCCAGGGCGACCACGCGCGCGGACTCCGCGAGCAGGCGCGCGTACCGGCCCGTCCCCGATCCGATCTCCAGGATCCGATCGCCCGCGCGGAGGAGGCCCACGTCTCGCAAGGCCGGAAGCCAGAATCGGCGATCCGAGTCCTCGTCCCCCCGCACGTCGTCGTAGTCGGCCGCGAGGCGGGAGTAGTCCACGCGCACGAAAGTTGCAAGAGCTGCGCGGGATATGAGGATGCCGAGGACGTCCCATGGCCATCGCGGAGTTCAGCATCACGCCGATCGGGAAAGGGGCCAGCGTCGGGGAGTATGTCGCCCGGGCGGTCGACATCGTGGACCGGAGCGGGCTGACCTATCGGCTCAACCCCATGGGCACGGTCGTGGAAGGCCCGTTCGACGAGGTCCTGGCCCTCATCGCGAAGTGCCACAAGGCGGTCGCCGCGGACTGCGAGCGCGTCTCCACGGTCATCAAGATCGACGACCGCCGCGGGGCCACCGGCGCACTCGATTCGAAGGTCGCCGCCGTGGCGAAGCGGCTCGGAAGGCCCCTCAGGACGTAGTCGGCGGCTTCCAGGCGGCGAGCCCGACCGCGGCGCACGACGCGGCGATCGCGCCGAACCAGAACGTGCCCGAGTGGTCGACCGTCGCGACCCAGAGGAAGCCCGCGACCAGGCCCGACCCGAGCTTCACGAAGCCCGTGCTCGTGTGGTACGCGCCCAGGAGGGTCGCCTTCATGTCCGCGGGGGCGAGATCCGCGACGAGGGCCCGCTGGGTCCCTTCCGCCATCCCGAGACTGAGCCCATAGAAGGCGAATCCGAGGATCAGGGTGGGGAGGCTCGGTGCGATCGCGAGCAACGCGGCCATCGACGCGAAGCACACGTACCCGACGAGGATCACGGGTTTCCGGCCGATCCGGTCGGACAGGATCCCCGCGGGGAACGCGTGCGCGGCGTACACGATGTTGAACAGGACGTACAGAAGGATCGCCACGCTCGTCGACTCGCCCGCATCCTCGACGCGGAGGAGGAGGAACGCATACGAGAACTCCGCGAACGAGAAGAGGCTCGCGATCCCGACGAACACGAGGAGCCCTCGCGGGGCTCCGCGAAATGTCACGCGGAGGGTCCGCCGAGGCCGCGGCGTCCCGCGCGGTTCCCGGACGAGGAGCACGACCGCCACGGAAAGGGCCGCGGGGATCGCGGCGAGGAGGAACACGAGGCGGTACGCCGCGTCGAGGGAGAGGGGTGCCGCGAGGGTCGCGAGGACGAGGAGGGTGAGGATCGGCCCGAGGACGGCGCCCGTCGTGTCCATGCTCCGATGGAAGCCGAACGCCTTGCCTCGGGCGTCCGCGGGCGCGGACTCCGTGAGGAGCGCGTCCCTCGGCGCGTCGCGCACGCCCTTGCCCACCCGCTCGCCCGCGCGCATCGCGAGGAAATGAGGCCAGCCGGGCGCGAACGGAAACAGCAACTTCATCGCGGCGGACAAGGCGTAACCGGACCCGACGAACCGCTTGCGCTTCCCCGCGAGGTCCGACCAGCGCCCGGATACGACCTTCATGAACGCGACGACGCTTTCCGAGAGTCCCTCGACGAATCCCACGATGAGCCCGTTCGCGAGTAGGACCTCCGTGAGGAAGAACGGGAGGATCGGCAGGATCATCTCGCTGCTCACGTCGGTCAGAAGGGACACGACCCCGAGGATCACGACGTTCGCGGTGAGGCCGTATCCCAGGGTCTTGCGGGGCGCGCCCATCGGCTCACGGGTGGAAGAAGAACGCGACGGCGATGATCGCGTACACCATGATGAGGAGCGTGCCCTCGTACCAATTGCTCTGGCCGTCCGCTGCGACGGCCCCGAGGACCGCCGTGGACAACGCGATCGACACGAGCTCGAAAATCTCGAAGTCGAGGGTGAGGAGCGGCCGGAATATTAGGGAGGCAAACACGAGGAGAGGCGCGACGAACAGGGCGATCTGAGTCGTCGACGTCGTCGCGATCGCGACGCTCAGCTCCATCTTGTTGCGGTACGCCATGATGACCGCGCCGCCGTGCTCCGCAGCGTTCCCGACGATCGCGACGATGATGACCCCGACGAACAGCTCCCGGAGGCCGAGGGCCGCCTGGGCCGCCTCGATCGATCCGACGAGGAGTTCGCTCTCGACCGCCACGAGGGCCGTGGCCGCCAGGAGCACGAGGACGGCCCCGCGGACTGACCACGAGGGCTTCTCGTGGATCTCCGCGATCGGGTTGAACACGTCCCGGTGCGTTCGCAGGGAGAACCAGAGGCCGAACACGTACGCGAGGAACAGGATCCCCGCGATCCCGAGGCTCACCTGCTCGAGGACCGGTCCGCCGGGCGGCGGCGTCCCGACGGACAGGACGAACAGCTCGGGCATCACGAGGCCGATCACCGCGAGGAGGAGCATCGTGGTCTGGATCCCGGATGCCTCGCGGGAGAACACCTGGCGCTTGTTCCGGACGCCGCCGGCGAACATGCTCAGCCCGAGGACGAGGAGCACGTTCCCGATGATCGAGCCGCTCAGGGAAGCCTTCACGATCGTGTGCAGCCCGCTCGCGAGGGCGAACAGGGCGATGATGAGCTCCGTCGCGTTCCCGAACGTCGCGTTCAGCAGGCCGCCGACCCCCGGGCCCGCGTGCTTCCCGAGCTCCTCCGTCGCGAGGCCCATGAACCACGCGAGCGGAATGATCCCGATCCCAGCGGCCGCGAACACGGCGACGCCCGGCCCCACGACGAGTTCGAGGACCCAGCTCGCAGGGATGAACAGGCCGACCGCAAGCGCCCACGCGTAGGGCCGGAGGGCCTTCGCGTCCACGGCGCCCCGAGAAGTCCTCCTCCGCTATGAACGTGGCGAACGCGCACCCGGACAAAGTTAATAGCGGGCCGCCGGATGCGCCGCCGATGCTCCCGGCGATCGAGATGCGCGTCCTCGATCGGAACGCGGAGCACTTCGGCGTCTCAATCGGGGAGCTCATGGAGAACGCGGGGCGCGCCGTCGCGGACCTCGCGCGCCGCGAGTTCGGGGTCTCGGGCAAGCGGGTCCTCGTCGTGTGCGGCACGGGGAACAACGGCGGGGACGGGCTCGTCGCGGCGAGACACCTCGCGTCCGACTGTCGGGTGGAGGTGCTCCTCGCGCGGCCGCCCGGCCAGTTCGCGACGGACCCCGCTCGGGCGAGCTTCGAGCGCCTCGGGGACGTGCCCGTTCACGTGGGCCTCG
>Ga0209751_10000774_pt1 | contig 33812 bp, 34 predicted proteins | sample RifCSP13_1_FD_184019 | JGI IMG/M metagenome (GOLD analysis project Ga0209751, IMG submission 184019) | Soil microbial communities from Rifle, Colorado - Rifle CSP2_sed 13_1 (SPAdes) (version 2) | ecosystem: Environmental > Terrestrial > Deep subsurface > Rock core/Sediment | place: Rifle...
CGACAGCGGCCAATACCTCTTCGAGCTGCGACCGGACGAGGCCGACCTGGAGACCGTGTTCCTCGAGCTGACCCGCGGGACCGAGGAGGGGGCACGGTGAGCCGGCTGCTGTGGGTCGAGTTCCGCCGGTTCGGCGCGCGGCGGCTCGTTCGGGTCACGGCGCTCCTCGCGCTCGGCGGGATCGCGTTCGGGACGTTCATCGCGTATACGGAGCAGTTCCGGCTCGCATCGATGCCGGACGTGCCCCTCGGGACCGCCTTCCCGCTGGTCGTGATCGGCTGGCTGCTGGGTGCCTCGTTCATCGGCGCCGAGTGGCACGCCGGGACGGTGACCACGCTCCTCACCTGGGAACCGAGGCGGATCCGCGTCCTGTTCGCGAAGGCGATCGCCGGCGTCGTCTCGGTCTTCGTCATAACGATGCTCCTACAGGTCGTGCTGGCCGCGAGCCTTTCCCTGGCCGCCTCGCTCAACGGATCGACCGCCGGCGCCGAGGGTTGGCTGTCCGAGACCGCGGCGATCGCGCTCCGGGTCTCGGCGCTCGCGACGCTCGCCGGGGCGATCGGGTTCGCCTTCGCCGCCGTCGGTCGCAACACCGCGGCCGCGCTCGGCGCGGGGTTCGCGTACGTCGTGGTCATCGAGAACCTCGTCCGAGGACTGAAACCCGAGTGGAGCGCGTGGCTGTTCGGCGAGAACGCGGGGGTGTTCCTGCTCGGCCCCTCCAACGACTTCCCCTTCGTGGACCGGTCACAGCTCGGAGCGGGCATCTACCTCTCGCTGCTGGCCGCCACCCTGCTGGCCGTCGCCACGCTGGTGTTCCGGACCCGCGATGTGAACTGACCCTTGACCCTCGAACACCTGTTCGGGTAGGGTGGGCGGCCCGCGGCCCCGTGGGAGGTCGCGGTGCCGGCGCACGGCCGAACTGAAGAGCCGATCCAAGCCACTCTCGATCAGGGCGTCCCGCTGCCCGAGGTGACCTTCGTGGTCGTCGACCTCGAGACGACCGGCGGGTCACCCACCGACTCGCGCATCACCGAGGTCGGCGCGGTCAAGCTCCGGGGCGGGGAGCGCCTGGGGGCGTTCGAGACGCTCGTGAACCCAGGTGTCGCGATCCCTGGCCAGATCTCCCACCTCACCGGCATCCACGATGCGATGGTCGCCGGCGCCCCGCCTATCGAGTGGGTGCTCCCCGGGTTCGCGGAGTTCGCCCACGGCTGCGTGTTCGTCGCCCACAACGCGCGCTTCGACTTCACGTTCCTGAACGTGGCGCTGCAGCGCCTCGACTACATACCGTTGCCGGCTCCGCCGGTGTGCACGGCACGCCTCGCGCGCCGGGTCGTGTGGCCCGACGTGCCGAACGTGCGCCTCCGCACCCTCGCCCAGTACTTCCGCACGGCGGCGCGCCCGTCCCACCGAGCCCTGCCCGACGCCGAGGCGTGCGCCGAGGTGCTCGTCGGGCTGCTCGACCTCGGTGAGCGCCTGGGGATCTCGACCCTGGGCGAGCTGCATGCGGCCGTCCGCGCCCGCGGCCGACCGCACTACGGGAAGATCCGGCTCGCGGACGGCCTGCCCTGCGCGGCCGGCGTCTACCTGTTCCGCGGACGCGACGGCGGCGTGCTGTACGTCGGCAAGTCCAAGGACCTTCGATCGCGCGTGAGGAGCTACTTCTACGGCGACGAGCGGAAGAAGATCGACGACCTGCTCGCCGAGACGGTATCGGTGGAGGGCGTCCGCTGCGAGTCCGAGCTCGAGTCGCTCGTGCTGGAGGCGCGGCTGATCCGCCAGCACGAGCCGAAGTACAACCGCCGCGGCAAGACCTGGCGCCGCTACGCCTACCTGAAGCTCGACCCGTCGGAGGCGTTCCCGCGCCTGCGGGTCGTCCGCGAGCCTAAGGGAGAGGCCGCGTACCTCGGCCCGTTCCCCTCCTCGAGCCACGCGCGCCTGGCCAAGGAAGCGCTCGAGGACGCCTTCCCGATCCGTCGATGCACCAAGCCCATGCGTGCGAGCACGCGGTTCGCCGCGTGCGCCCTCGTCGAGATGGGCCGCTGCCTCGCGCCGTGCGAGGGCCGCACCGACCCCGAGCGCTACGGAGAGCTCGTCCGGTCACTCCTGTCCTCCCTCTCGCGACCGGGCGGGCTCCTCGAAGCGCTCGAGGCCAGGATGTGCGCCCTCGCCGAGCAGGAGCGGTTCGAGGAGGCCGCGCTCGCCCGCGATCGCATCCGGGCTCTCGCCGAGGCGCTCGAGCGCGCACGTCGCGACCGCTGGCTCCTCGCTACTGGCGAGCTCCGTCTCCGCGACGGCAACGGGACCCCGATCAGGGTGCGCGACGGCGCGCTCCTGCGCTCCGGAGACGAGGAACCGGTCCCCACACCGCCTCCCCGCGAGCGCGCCGACGAGGTCGCCGTCGTCCGGGCCTTCATGGCTCGCGAGCCGATCCGCCTCGAGCACGTGGACGTCCCTCTCACTGAGCCCGTCGCCGGCGGCGCGGAGCTCCATCGCCTCCTCACACGTCTGCGCGGCAGCAAGCGCGACGGCGGATCGCGCGGACGCGGCGATTAGACTGAGGCGCGATGGAGACCGCGGTCATCCTCGACGGCGCCCGCACGCCTATCGGCCGGTTCCTGGGTTCGTTCTCCGAGCTCCCCGCGGTCGAGCTCGGAGCGCTCGCGGCCACCGAGGCGATGCGTCGAGCCGCCGTCGAGCCCGGATGGATCGACCAGACGATCTTCGGTCACGCCCGCCAGGCGGGCAACGGCCCCAACACCGGGCGGCAGGTGAGCATCCGGGCTGGCGTGCCGAAGGAGGTCTCCGCCTACAACGTCAACATCGCGTGCGGCTCGGGCATGAAGGCGGTGCAGCTTGGCGCGCAGCAGATCGCCCTCGGGGACTCCGAGGTCGTGCTGACCGGCGGCATGGAGAACATGACACGCGTGCCGTTCATCCTGGACCGGATGCGCACCGGGTACCGGATGGGCGACGCCCAGGTCTACGACGCGATGTACCGCGATGGCCTGCTCGACCCCCTCTGCGGCCTGATCATGGGCGAGACGGCCGAGAACCTCGTGGACATGTACGACATCTCGCGCGCCGAGCAGGACGCGTTCGCGCTGGAGTCCCAGAACAAGGCCGACGCCGCGAAGGCGCTCCGGGCCGGCGAGATGTTCCCGGTCGAGATCCCCGACCCCGAAGGCAAGGGGACGACCACCGTCACCGAGGACGAACACGCGCGACCCGACACCACACTCGAGGCGCTCGCCAAGCTGAAGCCCGTGTTCCGCGAAGGAGGCAGCGTGACCGCCGGCAATGCCAGCGGCATCACCGACGGCGCCGCCGCCATTGTCCTGATGTCCGGGTCCCGAGCCAGGGCCGAGGGCCGCGAGCCGCTCGCGCGGATCCTGGGGATGTCGTGGGCCGGCGTCGATCCGGCGATCATGGGCATCGGTCCCGTGCCGGCCACCCACCGGGTGCTGGAGAAGACCGGGCTGTCGCTCGCGGACATCGACCTGATCGAGATCAACGAGGCGTTCGCTGCGCAGGTGATCGCCTGCGAGCGCGAGCTCAAGTTCGACCGCGACCGCCTGAACGTCCGGGGCGGTGGGATCTCGCTCGGTCACCCGATCGGGATGAGCGGGGCCCGCCTGATCCTCAGCCTCGGCTACCAGATGCGGGAGCTCGGCGCGGCGCTCGGTCTCGCTACGCTCTGCATCTCGGGCGGGCAGGGGCTCGCCGTCGTCCTGGAGAGGAGCTGACGTTGTCCGTCCACGCCGTCGTGCTGATCCAGTGCGAGATCGACGAGATCCCCGAGGCCGCGAAGGCGATCGCCGAGATCGAGGGCGTGTCCGAGGTGTACTCGGTCGCCGGCGAGTTCGACCTGGTCGCGATCGTGCGTGTCGCCGACCATGAAGCCCTGGCCACCGTGATCCCCGGGGGCATATCGAAGGTCGAAGGGGTCGCGCGCACGGAGACGCTGATCGCCTTCCAGGTCTACTCGAAGCACGATCTCGAGCGGCTGTTCTCGCTCGGCTTCGACGAGGCCTAGTCCTCTTCGGGCAGATCGATCGCGATGGGCAACGCCGTCCGGTGCCACTCCCCGAGATCGCCCTTGTACCTCGGCGTGTACTTGTCGAAAAGCAAGCGACGGGCGAGCTCGTCTTCGGCCGGGTCGTCGATCAGGCGGGCCTGGCAGATCAGATCTCGGTCGCCGATCCGCAGGCCGACCGTGGGGTGCTCGCGCAGGTTCTTCACCCAGTCGCTCCCCCCACCGTCGCCCGACAGCACGTACACGACCCCTTCCAGCAGCGCGAACCAGATCTCGATGGTATGCGGCTTGCCAGAGCGTCGGCCGGTCGTGGTGACGTAACAGAAGTCGAGCTCGGCGAGGTCATCCACGCTAGGAGACGGCCCACCAGATGAGCCCACCGATCACGACGACCGCGGCCAGCAGGTATAGGAGGTCTGCGGGCTTGATCTTGCCCGGCTGCATCGCGTTGAAGCCCATCCGTCACCCCGCTCGGCCGAGCCCGTAATACTCCCTGAACCGCTCCTCGGACAGCCACTCGGCGTGCTGGCGCACCGTCGAGGCGTAGATGCGGGCCTGGGTCTCGTCGCGACACACACGGACGCTGCCCGGGTTCCCGTCAAGATCCACTATCGCGACACTCCATCCTGTGTCGTCGCGACGGACGTCCACGGAGAACCTGTTCACGGACCCCGGGGTGGCGGGCGCAGGGGCCGCAACCACCGGATCACCCGCCGCCGTGCGTCCGCTCGAGCCGCTCGAGGTGAATCCGCAAGCCGCCGATCACCGACTCGATGTCGAGCACGAACTCGGGCTCCAGATCCGCGATCTTCTCCAGGGCGTTCTCGAGGGTCCCGCCGGCCGCCTCCGCATCACGGAGCGAGTCGACCAGCACCACCGCGTAGTCCGATTGCAGCGGCTTCCCGTCCAATGGACAGCGGCCGCCGTTCGCGACGACCTCCTCGGCGAAGAACTCGCGTCCGCAGCGTCGGCACGTCCCCTTGATCTTCACGCGGTCTCCTTCTCGGTCCTGGACATGAGCTCCACGAGGCGATCGGCGAGCTCGAACGGATCCACCGGCTTGACGAACCACGCATCGGCACCCGACCAGCGGGCGAGCCACGCGTCCTGTCGCCGTTCAAGCAGCAACACGATCGGGCCGAGGTAGGGTTCGGACGCCCCGCGCAGATCCCTCGCGAGCGAGAAACCCCCCGCGCGCGACGCGATCTCCTCGGCGACCACCGCGTCCGGACGTTCGCGCAGACCGAGCGCCGCTCCCTTCTCCCCGTCCGGCGCATCCAGGAACGACAGCGGCTCGCCCAGTCGCCGCTCGAGGCTCCCGACGGCCACGCGCATCAGGTCGCGCGCGCTCACGTCGGGCGAGACGAGCAGGACCCTCACGGCGCGCATCCTATCAACGGGCCTTAGCGCGGTTCCCGTGAGTCGTTGAGCGGGCCGGGCGCCCGGTCTATCGTCCGTACCGCCCTCACGAGCAGGAGGAACCCGCATGGAGAGCAACGGCAAGGCGGCGGTCGCCGAGTTCGTCTCCACCTTCGCCCTGATCTTCATCGGCGCCGGAGCGGTCATCGCGACCAACCTCGGGCTGGACCTGACGGGCGTGGCCCTCGCGCACGGGCTCGTGCTAGCGATCATGGTCTCGATCACGGCCCACATCTCCGGCGGGCTCGTGAACCCGGCTGTGACGATCGGCCTGTGGGTAGCTGGCAAGATCGCGTCTCCGCGAGCGGCGATCCTGATGGGCGCCCAGCTCCTGGGCGCGGTGGCGGGGGCGTTCCTCCTGAAGTACCTGGTGCCCTCCGAACTCTTCGACGCCGGTGGGGGTGGCGCCCCGGCCCTCGCCGAAAGGTTCGCCGTCGGCAAGGGCATCGTCCTGGAGGCCGTCATGACCTTCTTCCTGATGTTCGCGGTGTTCGGGACCGCGGTCGACGACAGGGGTCCGTTCTCCAAGACCGCTGGCCTCACGATCGGGCTCGTGATCGCCTTCGACATCATGGCCTTCGCTCCTTACACCGGTGCCGCGATGAACCCGGCCCGATGGTTCGGTCCGGGGCTCGCGACCGGCGCGTGGGACAACTGGTACGTGTGGATCGTCGGCCCGATCGCCGGCGCGATCATCGCCTCGGTCCTGTACCAATCTGTGTTCCTGAAGGACGCGCAGCCGGCGACCCCGTAACGGCAACGGGAAGCTCGAGGGCGGGCCGGCGTCTCGCCCTCGACGCGTATCATGGCCGTCCCGTGATGGTTACTTCCACCTACCTGGATCACGCATCGGCCACGCCGCTCGACGAACGCGCGAGGGCCGCGCTGCTGGCGGCCCTCGACGGGTTCGGTGACCCCCTCCGGCTCCACGCCGAGGGTATGGCGGCGCGCCGGCTCCTGGACGACTCGCGCGCTACGGTCGCGGACGCGATCGGCGCACAACCCGACGAGATCGTGTTCACGAGCGGCGGGACGGAGTCGGTTGCGCTCGCGATCTGGGGTGGGGTCCGCCCGGTCCGCGAGATCGGCTACCGCATGGTGACGACAACCGTCGAGCATCCCGCGGTCGGAGGCGTGCTCCATACGCTCGAGACCGATGGGTTCGCCTCCGGCCTCGTGCCCGTCGACGAGCACGCGCGTGTCGACCTAGACGCGTTCGCGGCCGAGGTCCACAAGCCGGGAACGCTGCTCGCATCCGTCCAGCATGCGAACCACGAGGTGGGCACGCTTCAGCCGGTCGCCGAGGCCGCACGCCTGTGCCGCGAGGCGGGGGTCCTGTTCCACATGGACGCCTGCCAGACGGTCGGCAGGATCCCGGTGGACGTCGGAGCCCTGGACGTCGACCTCCTGTCGATGTCCGCCCACAAGTTCGGCGGACCTGCGGGCGTCGGGGCGCTGTTCGTTCGACGAGGTGTCCCGGTCGCCGCCTATCCCTGCGGCGACGACCGCGAACGCCGCCGACGCTCCGGGATGGAGAACGTGCCCGGCGTCGCCGCGATGGCGGCGGCGCTGTCCGCGCGCCTGTGCGACATGGCCGACGATGCCGCGGCGCAGTGGGCTCTGACCGACCGCATCCGGACGGGGATCGCCGAGCGCGTTGAAGGCGCAACCCTCCACGGTCATCCGACCCAACGTGTCCCGCACCTCGTGTGCTTCTCCGTTCCCGACCTCGACGCCGAGATCCTCAGCATGGCGTTGGACGACCGCGGGTTCCGCATCGCGGCGGGCTCCAATTGCTCGGGCGCGGCCGCCGATCCCTCGCCCGTGCTCGAGCACATGGGCGTCCCCGGCACGACGAGCTTCCGGATCGGCATCGGTTCGGAGACCACCGACGCTGATGTCGACAGGCTCCTCGGGGTCCTACCGGGCTTGGTCGCCGAGCTGCGGGAGGTGGGCTCGGCCGCCGAGGCCGCGATGGCGCGCTTCCGCGGGACCCGGCAGTAGGGAACGGCGAGACTTCGCCCTTGCTAGGAGATGACCCAGGTGTCGCCCGAGTGCAGGAGCCGCTCGAGACTTCCCTCGCCCAGGCGTTCGGTGGCGGTCGCGAGCTGCGACATCATGGCCTCGCCATAGATCGGCCGCTCCACCTCGCGGAAGACGCCGATGCATGTGGGCTCGCTGGGGCCGCGCGAGATGTGTGCGAGCGCGAAGGCCAGGGACGGACGCCCATGGACGTCGTGCATCACGATCCGTTCCGGCGGGGTGGTGGCGACCTCGGTGATCACGAGCCGGCCGTTGTCCCCAACCGAGACGCAGCGCGTTCCCTCGTCGAAGACGATCTGCTGCCCGTGCTCCAGGCGGATCTGGTTGTGGGTGCCCCGCGGCTTCTCGCGCAGCACGTCGAACGCCCCGTCGTTGAACACGTTGCAGTTCTGGTAGATCTCGACGAACGCCGTGCCGCGGTGCGCGGCCGCCTGGCGCAGCACCTGGCTCAGATGCTGGCGATCGTTGTCGATCGTCCGCGCCACGAACGACGCCTCGGCTCCGAGCGCGAGCGCGATCGGGTTGAACGGGTGGTCGACCGAGCCGAAGGGCGTAGACTTCGTGACCTTGCCCTCCTCCGACGTCGGCGAATACTGACCCTTCGTGAGGCCGTAGATCTGGTTGTTGAACAGGAGGATCTTCAGGTTCACGTTGCGCCGGAGCGCGTGGATCAGGTGGTTGCCGCCGATGGACAGGCCGTCCCCGTCGCCGGTAACGACCCAGACGGACAGTTGCGGGTTCGCCGTGGCGATGCCCGTCGCGATCGCCGGCGCACGCCCGTGGATCCCATGAACCCCGTACGTATCCATGTAGTAGGTGAATCGTCCCGAACACCCAATCCCTGACACGAACACGGTCCGGTCCGGGCTGATCCCGAGCTCGGGCATGAACGACTGTACGGTCGACAAGATCGCGTAGTCGCCGCAACCCGGACACCAACGCACCTCCTGGTCGGTGGTGAAATCCTTCTTCGTCAGCGTGCCGACGGATCCGATGCTCTCGTTGGGGACCCCGGGGCCGTTCACTCGTCCATCATCCTCACGATCATCTCTTCCAGCTCCTCCGAGTAGATCGGCTGTCCCTGCACCTTGGTGAGGCTGCGTACGTCCACCAGGAAGGCGGCACGCACCAGCATCGCCAACTGGCCGCTGTTGAGCTCGGGCACGAGGACCTTGGGGTAGGAGCGCACGACCTCGCCGAGATTCGCGGGGAACGGGTTCAGGTGGGTGAGATGCGCGGTTGCAACCGAACGACCCTGTTCGCGCACTCGCGCGGCCGACGCCTCGATCGTGCCGTAGGTGGAGCCCCATCCAAGGACCAGGATCTGGGCGCCGCCGTCGGGATCGGTCACATCGAGCGCCGGGATGTCGTCGGCGATCCGATCCACCTTGGCCGATCGAAGCTCCGTCATCCGCTCGTGGTTCTGCGGGTCGTAGCTGATGTCGCCGGTCCCGTCCTCCTTCTCGAGCCCGCCGATCCGGTGTCGGAGCCCCGGGGTCCCCGGCACCGCCCACGGGCGCGCGAGACGCTCGTCGCGCAGGTAGGGGAGGAACTCCCGGCCCGCGTTCGGGCCCATCGCGAAGTCCGGATCGATCGAGGGCAGCGAGTCGACGTGGGGGATCAGCCATGGCTCGGAGGAGTTGCTCAGGAACGTGTCCGAGAGCAGGATCACCGGCGTGCGGTAGGTCACCGCCAAACGGGCTGCCTCGATCGCCGCGTCGAAGCAGTGCGAAGGCGACCGCGCCGCGATCACCGGCATCGGCGACTCGCCGTGGCGCCCGAACATCGCCAGCAGGAGGTCGGACTGTTCGGTCTTCGTGGGCATGCCGGTGGAAGGCCCGGCGCGCTGGACGTCGACGATGACCATGGGGAGCTCCAGCATCACGGCGAGACCCAGGGTTTCGGCCTTCAGGTCCATGCCTGGGCCGCTGGTCCCCGTCACGCCGAGATCGCCGGCGAAAGACGCGCCGAGCGCGACGTTGGCCGCCGCGATCTCGTCCTCGGCCTGCAGCGTCAGCACGTCGTAGTTCTTCAGGCGCGAAAGCTCGTGCAGCAGCTCGGAGGCGGGAGTGATCGGGTAGCTCGCATAGAACAGGCGCAGGCCGCTGCGCTCGGACGCGGCGACCAGGCCCCAGGCGAGTGCCTGGGCGCCCGCGACGTTGCGGTAGGTGCCCGGCTTGGCCGGGGCCGGGCCAACCTCGTAGGAGGTCGCGAACAGCTCCGTCGTCTCGCCGAAGCTGTGGCCGGCCTTGAAGGCCGCGACGTTGGCGTCGAAGACCTGTGGCTTGTCACCGAACTTCCTATGGAGCCAGTCGAGCGTGACGTCGACCGGGCGACCGAACATCCACGAGACCAGTCCGAGCGCGAACATGTTCTTCGAGCGCTCGGCCTCCTTGCGCGACAGGCCGAGCTCCTCGACCGCGCGAACGGTGATCGAGGTCATCGGCACCTTGAAGACCTGGTAACCGTCGAGGGTCCCGTCCTGCAACGGGTCGGACGAGTAGCCGGCCTTCTCCAGATTGCGTTGCGTGAACGCGTCCTCGTTCACGATCACGGTCCCGCCCTTCTCCACCGAGCGGAGCTCGGCTCGCAGGGCCGCCGGGTTCATCGCGACCAGAACACCCGGGTGATCCCCGGGCGTGAGGATCTCGGTGGACGCGAACTGGATCTGGAAAGCCGAGATGCCGTGCACGGTGCCGGCGGGCGCCCGTATCTCCGCGGGGAAGTCCGGCATCGTCGCGAGATCGTTGCCCAGCACCGCCGTCGCGTTGGTGAAGCGATCGCCGGTGAGCTGCATCCCGTCACCCGAGTCACCGGCGAACCGGATGACCACGCGCTGGCGTTCCTCGACCCGCTTGGTCATGTGTCGCCGGGCATCGCCCGGCCGGCCTCCTTCTCGTCGCGGGACTTCCTGCCGTTCGTCTAGCCTACCGCTTGGCTCGTGGGCGTCCGGGTCCCACCGGCTAGATTGGTGATCCGTCCAGACCAAGGAGCCCCCCACGATGCGAACGGCACGGCTCGGCTCGCGCGGTCCCGAACTATCGGTGATCGGCTTCGGTGCCTGGGAGGTGGGCGGGTCGGACTTCCTGGGCCCCGCACCGCCCCGGGATCAGATGGTCGAGGCCGTCCGCGCGGCCCTCGACGCCGGGATCGACTGGATCGACACGGCCGAGGTGTACGGCGATGGAGCATCGGAGGAGGTCGTCGCGCTCGCGATCCAGGGCCGGCGAGACGATGTCTTGATCGCGACGAAGGTGGCCCCCGCGCCCGAAGGCTCGGGCTTCCGCCCCCCGGAGGTTCGTCGAGCCTGCACCGACAGCCTGAGGCGGCTACGGACGGGCCACATCGACCTGTATCAACTGCACTGGCCGGACGAGGATGACATCCCCCTGGAGGACACCTGGGGCGCCATGGGAGCGCTCGTGGAAGAGGGTCTGGTCAGGTGGATCGGGCTCTCGAACTTCGACCGGGAGCAGATCGAACCGTGCGAGGCGGTCCGGCACGTCGACTCCCTCCAGCAGGAGTTCTCGATGCTCGTCCTCCACGATCGCGAGCTGATCCGCTGGTGCGGTGAGCAGGGGATCGGCGTGCTCGCCTACGGGCCGCTCGCCTACGGGCTCCTGACAGGCGCGATCAGCGCCGAGACCGGTTTCGACCCGAAGGACTTCCGCAGCGGCTACGACGAGTGGGACTACTGGCAGCGGCTGTTCGCGCCCGGCCGGTTCGAGCGCAGCCTGGCGGTGGTCGACGCCTTGCGACCGATCGCAGAGCGCCTGGGTGTGACACCCGGCCAGCTCGCCCTTGCGTGGTCCGTGCGGCAGCCCGGGGTTACCTCGGCGATAGCCGGGAGCCGCAACCCGGAGCATGTGCGATCCAACGCGGCCGCCGGCGAGGTCGAGCTGGACGAGCCCGCGACGGCCGAGCTCGAGGCGATACTCTCCCTCGGGCCCGCGTTCGCCTAGCAGAACTTAGGGAGGACCGCACGCATGGCCTACAGACGGATCGTGGTCGCGACCGACGGATCGGCGTCAGCGGAGACGGCCGAGCACGTCGCCGTGGCGCTCGCCTCGGCGGTCAAGGCGCGGCTCACCGTCGCCCACGCCTACACCGATCCGAGCCGAGCTGACTCTTCGGTCGCGCGCGCCCTGCGTATGGCCGAGGGGGAGGGCGTGAAGGTCGAGGCCGCCCTGTCCGCCGATGAACCCTCGAACGCGATCATCGTCGCCGCCGCAGAGCGCGACGCTGACCTCATCGTGATCGGGAGCGTCGGGTTCTCGACCTCAGAGCAACTGTTCGGCAGCGTGCCACGTAAGGTGGTGACGCACGCGCCGTGCGACGTGCTGCTCACCCGCTCGCGCGGGGAGGGCGAGCGCCGGCACGGCAACCCGCCCTACCGCCACCTGCTCATCGCGACCGACGGGTCGGCTACGGCGGACCGGGCCGCCCGCAAGGGCTACGCACTCGCCAAACGCCTGGAGGCCTCGGTGACGTTGCTGTTCGTAGGTCACCCCAAGACCGGCGAGCTCGTGCTGCAGGACACCGTTGCGACGGTAGGCGAGGAGGCCGGCGTCCCCTCGGCCACCGAGATCCGCAGCGGTGACCCGGCGCCGGAGATCGTGGCCGCCGCCATGGACGGGAGATCGGACCTCGTGGTCATCGGCAACCGCGGCATGGCCGGCGCGAAGGCGACCTTGCTGGGCTCGATCCCCCGGGACGTGGCCGAGTCCTCGCCCGTGGACGTGCTCGTCGCGCGGACGATAGCCCAGAGCCTCGAGGAGATCGGGCCCGGCGAGGGAGGGATAGTCGCCTCCGGAGACGTCAAGATCGCGGTCTACCGCGACAAGAAGGGCAGGACGACGACCCTGTCTGCGAAGTGCACACATATGGGGTGTACGGTGAAGTGGAACCCCGCCGAAGCCACGTGGTACTGCCCGTGCCACGGCTCGAGGTTCGCGCCCGCCGGCGAGGTCTTGAACGGCCCGGCCGAGCGCCCTCTCCCCCGCGCCGAACCGTAGGCGCTCAGAAGACCTGCAGCGGCTTGAAGATCATCAGCCAGGTGATCGCGGCTAGGACCGCCGCACCGAAGACGGCATTCCACACCGCCACGCGGGACAGCAGTATCTCCTCGAGCTCATCGTCGCTGCGGCGGGGTACGCCCGAAGGACGGACCTCGACCGCTTCCTTCACGCGCCGGTAGTACGGACGAGCGACCGCATACATCTCGCCGACCGAGACCACCAGGAGCCCGATCGAGATCCAGAACCATCCGTCGTCCCAGTACCCGCCCTGGACGCCTGCCACGACACCGAACGCGATCAGCCAGCCGAGCGAAACGTACATCCCCATCAGGGAGGACCCGGAGAACTGGAGAAGGGTCGTGATCCGGGTGCGGTCTCGCTCCTTGCGAACGAGGATCGCCGCCACCACGGAGACGCCGTGGAACATCACGAACGCGAGGACGCCGGCGACGTGCAGGAACTTCCACCAGTTGTAGGGGGACAGGCCGAGCATCAGGAGTTGAGCGTCCGCTCCGCCTCGCGGAGACGTCGGGCCACCACGGCGAGTATCTGCGAGGCGACGCCCGGTTCCTGCGAGACAACCTTGTCGAAGGACCGCTTGAACACCCGCACGGCGGTCACAGGGGTCTCCGCGTTCACGGTCGCGGTCCTCGGCCCGCCGTCCAGGAGCGAGATCTCGCCGAAGAACTCCCCTGGCCCCATCCGGGCGATCGTCCTGTTGCCTCGCGCGACCTTGATCTCGCCCTCGAGGATCACGTAGAAGGTCCCGCCGGGCTGACCCTGCTCCACGATCACCTCGCCCTTTCGGAACCCGATCTCGTCGGCGTGCTCGGCTATCCGCTTCAGATGACGCCGCGAGAGTCCGGCGAACAGCGGGACCTGGGCGAGGATCGCCGCCCCACTCTTCCCTAGCGGCCGGTCGGGGCGGTCACGGCCGGTCGGGGCCTGCTCGTGGACGCCCTTGGTCGCGATCGAGCCCGGAACCACACCGGAGAGCGAGTCGAAGGGGTTCTTCTCACCCACGCGGTCCTTCCTCCCAGGTCGAGCGACGGGTCGCCAGCCTACCCCACTGGACGGCGCCCGCGCGACGCGCTGGTCACACCGGGGGTCGGCCGGTAGCGTGTTTCCATGCGGGACCGGCTCGAGGCATCGCTCGCGGAACGGATCTTGGTGCTGGACGGCGCGTACGGCACCGCGATCCAGGCGCGTGGCTTGATCGAGCAGGACTACCGGGGCGAGCGCTTCCGCGACCACCCTCGCGATGTGACCGGGGATCCCGACCTGTTGAACCTAACCCGGCCCGACGTCGTCGAGGACATACATCGTGGCTATCTCGAGGCCGGCGCGGACATAGTCACGACCAACACGTTCACGGCGACCGCCATCGCGCAGGCCGACTACGGCCTCGAGGGCGTCGTCTACGAGCTCAATCGCGCCGGAGCCCAGATCGCCCGGCGGGCGGTCGAAGCCTTCGGCGCCGAGCGGTTCGTCGCAGGCTCGGTGGGGCCGACGAACCAGACGCTGTCGCTGTCCCCCCGCGTGAACGAGCCGGCCTACCGGACGATCACCTTCGACCGGATGGCCGAGGCTTACGCGGAGCAGATCCGCGGGCTCGTCGACGGCGGGGTCGACCTCCTGCTGCTCGAGACGATCTTCGACACGCTGAACGCGAAGGCCGCGATCGCCGCCTGGAAGGACGCCGCGCCTGGGACGCCGCTGATGATCTCGGTGACGATCACCGATCGGAGCGGTCGCACGCTTTCTGGCCAGACGATCGACGCGTTCTGGCTCTCGGTGGCACACGCCGAGCCGTTCAGCGTCGGCGTCAACTGCGCCCTCGGCGCCGCCGAGATGCGCCCGTACCTGGAATCGCTCGCGCGCATCGCACCGGTGTGGACGACCTGTCACCCCAACGCCGGCCTACCGAACGCGTTCGGCCTTTACGAGGAGCGCCCCGAGACCACTTCGAAGTACCTGCGCGAGTTCGCGGAGAGCGGGCTCGGGAACGTCCTGGGCGGCTGCTGCGGCACCACGCCCGAGCACATCCGCCAGATCGCCGCCGCGCTCGATGGACTCCCACCGCGCAAGCTCCCGGCTCCGCGCGCGCTCACCTCCTTCAGCGGCCTCGAGCCGTTCCAGATCACGCCGGAGACCGGGTTCGTGATGATCGGCGAGCGCCAGAACGTAACGGGCTCCGCGAAGTTCCGGCGCCTGATCGAGGCCGGTGACTACCAGGCAGCGGTCGAGATCGCGGCCGACCAGGTGCGCAGCGGCGCCAACCTGCTCGACGTGAACATGGACGCCGATCTCCTGGACGGCGTCAAGGCCATGACCACGTTCCTGAACCTGATCGCCACCGAGCCCGAGATCGCGAAGGTTCCGATCATGATCGACTCCTCGCGCTGGGAAGTGATCGAAGCGGGTCTGAAATGCGTGCAGGGCAAAGGTGTCGTGAACTCGATCAGCCTGAAGGAGGGCGAGGACGAGTTCCTAGCCAAGGCCCGCCAGGTCAAGCGCTACGGCGCCGCGGTCGTCGTGATGGCCTTCGACGAGCAGGGCCAGGCGGACACCGTGCAGCGCAAGGTCGAGATCAGCGCGCGCGCGTATCGCCTGCTGACCGAGGAGGCCGGGTACGCACCTGAGGACATCATCTTCGACCCGAACATCCTCGCGATCGCCACAGGCATAGAGGAGCACAGCGACTACGCGAAGGCATTCATCGAGGCGACCGGCCTCATCAAGGAGGCCTGCCCCGGGTCCAAGGTCAGCGGCGGCATCTCGAACCTCTCGTTCAGCTTCCGCGGCAACGACCGGGTCCGCGAGGCGATCCACTCGGCGTTCCTCTACCACGCGATCGCGGCGGGCCTGGACATGGCGATCGTGAACGCCGGTCAGATCGCGCTGTACGAGGACATCCCGAAGGAACTCCTCGAGCACGTCGAGGACATCATCTTCAACCGACGGCCCGACGCGACCGAGCGCATGGTCACCTTCGCCGAGACGGTGAGGGGCGCGGGCATGAAGAAGGAGCTCGACCTGTCCTGGCGCGAGAACACCGTCGAGGACCGGCTGAAGCACGCGCTCGTTCACGGGATCGACGAGTTCATCGAGCAGGACACCGAGGAGGCGCGTCAGGGCCTAGACCGGCCGCTCGAGGTGATCGAGGGACCTCTCATGGCCGGGATGCAGGTCGTGGGCGACCTGTTCGGCGCCGGGAAGATGTTCCTGCCCCAGGTCGTGAAGAGCGCGCGAGCCATGAAGAAGGCCGTGGCGTACCTCGAGCCGTTCATGGAGGAAGAGAAGCTCCGCCTCGGCCCCGGCGAGAGCCGCGCCCAGGGCAAGGTCGTGCTCTGCACGGTGAAGGGCGACGTCCACGACATCGGCAAGAACATCGTTGGGGTCGTGCTGGGCTGCAACAACTACGAGGTGATCGACCTCGGCGTGATGGTGCCGCCGGACGTGCTCCTTGACACCGCCGTGGACGAAGGCTGCGACATCGTGGGATGCTCCGGCCTGATCACGCCCTCGCTCGGCGAGATGGAGAACGTCGCCCGGGAGATGGAGCGTCGCGGCCTCGACCTGCCGCTCCTGATCGGCGGGGCTACCACCTCCCGGCAGCACACGGCGGTGAAGATCGCGCCCGGCTACGAGCAGCCCGTGGTCCACGTCGTGGACGCCTCCCGCGTGGTCGGCGTCGTGTCGGACCTCCTGGACCCCGAGCGCCGGACGAAGCTCGATCGCCACAACCGCGAGGAGCAGGAGCGCCTGCGCGCCCTCCACGCCGAGCGCGAGTCCCAGCCCCTGCTACCGATCCGCCTGGCGATCGAGCGGCGCACGCCGATCGTCTGGCACGCCGAGGACGTCGCGACCCCCGCCTTCGCCGGCGTGCGCACCGTTGACCCCGATCTGGTCGAGCTGCGCGACTACATCGACTGGACGTTCTTCTTCACCGCGTGGGAGCTGAAGGGTCGCTACCCACAGATCCTTGATCACCCTGCACACGGCGAGGCGGCGCGCGAGCTGTTCGACGCCGCGAACACGCTGCTCGATCGGATCGTCGCCGAGGGGTCGCTGCGCGCGAAGGGCGTATACGGGTTCTGGCCAGCCGCCGCCGAGGGCGAGGACATCGTCTTGGCGGACGGCACGCGCTTCCCGATGCTGCGCCAGCAAGCCGACCACGGGGACGACCGCCCGAGCCGCTCGCTGACCGACTTCGTAGCCCCCGCCGAGACGGGGCTGCCCGACCACCTGGGCGCGTTCGCGGTCACGGCGGGGATCGGCGCCGACGACCTCTCCGCGCGCTTCGAGGCCGAGCACGACGACTACCACGCGATCATGGTCAAGGCGCTCGCCGACCGCCTGGCCGAGGCTTTCGCCGAGTGGCTCCACCAACGCGCCCGCCGTGAGTGGTACGAGACCGGCCCCGACATGACGAACGAAGAGCTGATGCAGGAGCGCTACCGCGGGATCCGGCCCGCGTTCGGCTACCCGGCGTGTCCGGACCACTCCCGTAAGCGCACGCTGTTCGACCTCCTCGATGCCGCGGCGATCGGCATGGAACTGACCGAGCACTTCGCCATGACCCCGGCCGCCAGCGTCTCGGGCCTGTACTTCGGGCACCCCGCGGCTCGGTACTTCAACGTCGGGCGCCTGGGGCGCGATCAGGTCGAGGACTACGCCGCACGCTGCGGCATGGACCGCCGGGAGGCCGAGACCTGGCTCCGCCCGAACCTCGCCTACGACCCCGATTGAGGCGAGGGCTCCGGCGCCACAACGAGTCGCCTCGTCCGCCCATGGACGGCCAAGTATGAGGCCCTCGTCGTCTCCCCGACCGGACGGCGACGCGTTCTTGCTAGCGTGACGCCCCGATGGGTACGTTCTGGCACTCGTTCGCCGACATGGCCGCCGTGGAGACGGGCGGCGAGCTCGTCGTGGACCGGGGTGAGGGCGTACACGTGTGGGACGAGCAGGGGCGCCGCTACCTCGACGCGACGGCGGCGCTCTGGTACTGCAACGTCGGCTACGGTCGGACCGAGATCGCCGACGCCGTGGCCCAGCAGATCCGGCGCCTGGCTGCCTACTCGACCTTCGGCGACCTGTCCAACCGGCCGGCGATAGAGCTCGCCGAGCGGGTGAGCGCCCTCGCGCCGGTCCCCGAGAGCAAGGTGTTCCTCACAAGCGGGGGATCGGACTCGATCGACACGGCGACGAAGATGGCCCGCCGGTACTGGCAGCTGGTCGGACGGACCGACCGGACGCTGCTGATCACCCGAGAGCGCGCGTACCACGGGATGCACATCGCCGGGACGAGCCTGGCGGGCATCGAGGCCAACGCGCTCGGCTACGGCACGCTCGTCGGCGACGTCGCGAAGGTCGCGTGGGACTCCGTGAACGAGCTCCGCGAGGCGATCGCCTTCGCCGGCCCCGAGCGCGTAGCCGCGTTCTTCTGCGAGCCCGTCATCGGCGCGGGTGGGGTATTCGCGCCGCCCGAGGGCTACCTGGCCGAGGTCCGTGCCATCTGTCGCGAAACCGGCGTCCTGTTCGTCGCCGACGAGGTGATCACCGGGTTCGGGCGGCTCGGCGACTGGTTCGCGAGCTCGCGCTGGGACCTGGAACCCGACCTCGTCACCTGCGCGAAGGGCATCACCAGCGGCTACCTCCCGATGGGCGCGGTTATCGCCGCTCCGTGGGTGGCCGAGCCGTTCTGGCAGGCAGGAGCCGGCTTATGGCGCCACGGCTACACGTACTCGGGCCACGCCACCGTCGCCGCGGCCGGACTCGCCAACCTCGACGTCATGGAGCGCGAGGCACTTCCGAAGCGCGCCCTCGAGCTGGAAGGCCCGCTCGCCGACGCGCTCGCCCCACTCGCCGGGCACCCGCTCGTCGAGGAGGTACGTGCCGGTACCGGCCTGCTCGCCGCCGTCCAGCTGTCCGCCGACGCGATCGCCGAGGATCCCACCCTGCCGGGCCGCGCGGTCGCCTCCTGCCGCGCCCACGGCGTGCTCACCCGTGCCCTGGCAACAGGAGCTCTCCAGGTCTCGCCGGCGCTCGTGCTCGACGAGGCCGGTCTCCAGGAGCTCCGGTCCGGCATCGGCGCCGCCCTCGGAACGATCTGACCCGACTCGCGGGCGAGGGACCGACCGAGGCGTCAGTGGAACGAGTGACCACAGGCGCAGGAGCTCTGGGCGGCCGGGTTGTCGATCGTGAATCCCGAAGCCTCCAGCGAGTCGACGAAGTCGATCGTGGCCTGCGAAAGATATGGCACGCTCATCCGGTCCACGACGATCCTGACGCCGAACTGCTCCTCGGCGACGTCTTTCTCCGAGAGTTGGTCGTCCAGGTACATCGCGTACCGGAGCCCCGAACATCCACCGGGCTGCACGGCGACGCGCAGGGCGATGTCCGAGCGTCCCTCTTCGGTCAGGAGCTCCTTGACCTTGCCGGCGGCGTTCTCGGTGAGCTGGATCATCGTTCCTCCGTCGAGCGATTCGGGCTCCGCGATTGTAGCGGGTCCCGCGGCTAACTCTACCCCGCAGGTGCGGTTTCCTTCAGGTCGGCGACCTCGGCGAGCGCGGTCCGCTGGAGCTGTCCCGGCGAGGTCCTGAACACCGAGTCCGGGGTCCCACACGCAGCCCAGACCTCCTCGAAGCTCATGAGGTCCCGGTCAAGGAGCGTGCGGATCCGCTCCGTGTGCCCGAACGGCGGCGTTCCGCCCACGGCGAACCCGGTGGCCGCTCGTGCCTGCTCGGGGGTCGCGCGCCGGATCCCTGTCGCGCCGACGAGCCTGGCCAGCGCGGCTTCGTCCACCCGGTTGGCGCCGCTCGTGAGCGCGAGCACGGGGCGACCGTCTGCGATGAACACGAGCGACTTCACGATCTGGCCGACCTCGCACCCGATCGCCCGCGCTGCATCCTCGGCCGTCTTCGTGCCCCTGGGGAAGCGGCGCACCTCGACCGGGTGGCCGAGCACCCTAGCGGCCTCCAGGAAGCGGTCGATCGCTCTGCTCACGGCGGGAACTCGAGCGTCGACGCTCGCGTGGCGACCTCGGCGGCGAGCTCCTCCAGCGCGAGCCGCGTCTCGCCCAGCGCCCGCGCCGCACCGAACCGCTCGACGAGCGAGAACACAGCCACACCATCGGGCCGCACCTCGGCGTCGCCGCACAGGACCGCGGCCGGCGTTCGGACCTCGCGAGCCGCCTCGAGCACGCCGCCCACCACCTTGCCCGCCAGCGATGACGAATCCAGGCGCCCCTCCCCCGTTAAGGCCACATCGGCGAGGGCCAGGCGCTCCCTGAACCCCACCGCCTCCATCACGACTTCGACGCCCGGCCGGATCCTGGCTCCTAGGAACGCGACGAGCCCAGCGCCCAGCCCGCCCGCGGCTCCTGCGCCCGGCAGCCCCCGGACGTCGGCGCCGAGGTCCCGGTGGATGACGGCCGCTAGGTGACCGAGCGCCCTGTCCAGCAGCAGCACGTCCTCGGGCGAGGCGCCCTTCTGCGGCGCGAACACGTGGGCCGAGCCCTTCGGCCCCGTGAGCGGGCTGTCCACGTCGCTCGCCACCACCACCCGCACCGACCGCATGACCGCCTCGATCGGCGTCAGATCGATCCGGGCGAGGTCGAGCAGGCCCAGGCCACCGGGTGGGATCTTCCGACCGCGGCCGTCCGTGAGATGCGCGCCCAGCGCCTCGGCCATCCCGGCCCCGCCATCCGTGGACGCGCTGCCGCCGATGCACACGAGGATCGTTCGGGCGCCAGCCCCGACCGCCTCGCGGATCAGCTCGCCGGTTCCGTACGTCGAAGCGCGGAGCGGGTCACGCCGAGAGACGAGCGCGAGGCCCGAGGCCCGGGCCATCTCGACCACGCCGAGGCGGCCCTCAGGACGATCGACGAGGCCGAACGCGGCGTCCACGGGATCGCCGAGAGGACCGGTCACCCTCACCGTGCCTAAGTTGCCGCCCAGGGCCTCGACGAGGGTGTCGAGCGTGCCCTCGCCCCCGTCGGCCATCGGCAGCTCGACGATCTCGTCGTCAGGGCGCTCGCGACGCCAGCCCGCGGCGATCGAACGGGCCGCCTGGGGTGCGGTGAGCGTGCCCCGGAACTTGTCGGGAGCGGCGAGGACGATCACTCAGCGAGGGTACGATACGGCCCGTCCCGGCCCCGCCGGGCGAGTCGAACCGACGGAGGGCCGACGTGACCGTGGACCGCAACACGATGCTCGGCGCCGCCCACGCCGAACGCGAGCGACTGGGCCGGACGATCCAGTACTCGCCGCCGGCGACCTGGGAGGCGGACAGCTTGTGCGCCGGGTGGCGCAACCGCGACATCGTCGCCCACCTAGCGGCCCAGGACGTGGCCGCCGCCCAACTCGTCGCCGGCGAGCCTGCCGTCGAGTTCGACGCCTTCCGCGCGGCCAACGACGGAGATCTGTGGGTCAGCGGATTCAACGAGTGGGCCGTGAAGATGCGCGAGGAGACCTCGTCCCGTCAGCTGATAACCGACTGGGGGCGTGCCGCCGACGCGTTCCTGATCCTGACGTCGCGCCTGTCCGAGGACGAGTGGCGCTACACGAAGGTCGACTGGGTGGCCGGAGAGATCGGCGTCCGGTACCTGGTTCAGAGCCGGATCATCGAGTGGTGGTTCCATGGCGAGGACATCCGCGAGGGCGCGGGCCTGGAGGAGAACCCCCAGCACTGGCCGGTCCACCTCGCGAACGATCTTGCGATCCGGATGCTCCCCTTCTCGCTGGGGCACCTGGGCCTCTCGCTGCCCGGGATGAGCATCGCCGTCGACCTCGAAGGCGTGGGCGGCGGGACGTGGCACTGGGGACTCGCGCCCGGAGAGTCGCCGCCTCGCAAGAAGAAGCCGGATGCGTTCGTGCAGGGGCGCGCCACCGCGTTCGCGCTCGTGGCGGGACGGCGGATCCCGGCGACCGCGTTCCTGGACGACGGCAACCTGGTGATCGGAGGCGACGAGACGCTCGCCCTCACGGTGCTCGAGCACCTGCGGGCGTTCGTCGAGTAGGGATCAGCGCGTCACGGCGAGGCGCTTGATCGCGCGCGGCACCGCGCCGAACCGGTACTTGTACGCGTAGTCGCCCTTCAGCAGGTCGAACGCCGAACAGCCGGCCTCGATCGCGATCCGGATGTCCTCGGCGACGAGCACCATCCCCGGCGAGACCGCCCGGTGCTCGCGGTCGAACGCCGAGTTGTAGAGGTAGAAGGTCCCCTCGAACCGGAAGCCGATCGTGCCGGCCAGCTTACGGCGGTCCTCGAGCTCGAGGAATGTGAGGTTGAACACCTCGCGCGGCAGGAACGCCTCGCCGAGGCGACGGAAGAAGATCTCCATCCCCGGCTGCATGAACACTCCCTTGGGCCCTTCGCTCGTGCGATGCAGCGCCACGAAGTCGTCCAGGGAAGCCACGAGCGTGTCCTGGGTCGCCAGGCAGATGTGCCAGGGCCCGACCTCGGCCTGGAGCTTGCGGGCCTTGCGCTTGATCTCGTGCCGGAGCTTGGAGGGCAGTTGCTCAAGGTACCCTTCGTAGGTGCCCGGGACCTGCAGGATCGGCGCGACGCCGTTCTGGTCATCGTGCACCTCGACGGTCAGGCCCTGGGCCTCGGCCGCCTCGGCTAGCAGAGTGAGCCAGGGCCGGTCCTCGGGCAGGCCGCGCAGATCGGCCTCGGACCAATCCTCGCGCCGGGCGAGCGCGGCGAGCAGCTCCTTGGCGATCGCGGGCTGGGACTCCGCGAGCCCGACCGGCCCGAGGTAGTCGGTCACCTCGGTCCCGCCGAGGAAGCGCAATATCGGCCCGAACCGCTCGAACGCGACCGCCCCCACCTGCGCCCCGTCCTCCTCGGCGAACGCCAGCAGCAGGTGGTCGGGCTCGCGCGCGAACTCCTCCCAGTAGAGCTTCAGGAAGCCAGGAGTATGGAAGAACGTGCCGCCGGGGTCTGCGGTGACGAGCGTCGACCAGTCGCGAAGGGCGAAGTCACGGGGGTCCGCGCTGAAGACGACGTTCATCGGTCAGGCAACGCTCCCACAGGCAGAAGGTGTTCCCGACCCTACCAAGAGCCCCCTCCACCACCTCCGCCACCTCCGCCGGAGAACCCCCCACCCCCGAAGCCGCTCCCGCCCGAGCCCGAGGGCGTCGACGCGATCGTGCCGCTGGTCGTGACCGAGAACGCGTCCATAGAGTCAGCGAAGGCTGCGTAGGTGAACGGGTGCGCGCTCCGGTACCAACCCATGTCGTCGGCAGGCACCTGCCCGAGGGCCTCGAAAGCCTTGGCCCACTTCTCGGTCACGCCGAACACCACGGCGAACGGCAGGAACCTCGTGAACACCTTCTCCTCCTCGGCCCAGTGGGACGTGTGCTGCTCCACCTTCTCGATCACCACTCGGAACCCGTTGACCCGACGGGTCATCGCGGTGCCCTTCGCCGTGCGCCGCGGCATCCGCTTCGCGCCTATCATCAGCAGGATCCCCCCCGCGATGAGGGGCAGCCCGAGCAGTCCGAGGTTCGTGAAGTAGGCGAGAGCCACGGTGGCCCCGATACCGAGCAGCAGCGCCGCGATGCCGATACCCGTCCACATCGCCCGCACCTTGTCGGGGCGTTTCACGAACCACTTCCGGCTCACCATGTCCCCGTAGAGCGCGTCCTTCACCTCCTGTAGGCGAGCAACGAACGTCTTCTTCAGGTCCGAGAGCAGGGTCTCGGGCCCGTCCTCGAAGAGCCCCTCCAGCAGGGTTCGCTCGTAGTCCAGCAGCTCCTCTGTCTCCTTCGGCTGCCGGGTCAGCTTCCAGTCTGGCTTGCCGAACCATCCCTCCTTGGGGATCTCCTCGATCACCAGGTAGCCGCGGACCGCGAGGTCGACGATCGTCGCCGTCACGTCGAGCGTGTTGGCCTCCTCGTCGATCAGCGTGCCGATCTGGCCCGGCCGCAGGTCCTCGGGCGGCGCGTACTCGACCGGCGCCGTCCCCTTCTCCAGAAGCGGAACGGCCTGGGTCTCGGCCTGGATCGGTCCGCCCTCAGGCGCGCCCATCACCTGGTCGATCCGCGAGCCCGAGTAGCGCACGTCCCGCCCCGCCCGCCAGGCGAGCCAGGCGAACCCGCCGATCACGAACACCAGCAGCCCAAGGCCGCCACCCACGGTGACCCGGGTCCGCGCGAAGGCCCTGTCCAGGCTCCAGCGCTCGTCCAGGATCGGAGCGGTGCTCGCGACGGTCCCGGGAGGCAGCGCCACCACGACCGAGAGCGCTGTGTAGGCGGGCAGCCCCTGGTGCGCGAAGCGCGCGACGCCGTTCTTGATGTTCGCACTGCCGCACTGGAACGTGGAACCGAATGGCCCTGAGGAACAGGCCACCCGGTCGACCGGCGCGGACGCCCGGACGCGGACGGTCATCTCGCTGATCGACTGCTCCCACCGGTCTCCGATCGCGTTCCAGTAGAGCTCGTCGTGCGTCTGGAACCCGTTCATCGCGCCCTCGACCCGGTAGACGATCTCGTAGGTGTGGCGTCCGGATACCTCGACGTCGGGGTCGCCTATCCTGATCACGAAGTTCCCGTTCTCCTCGCTCGTCTCGACTCCGTCGGGCGTCCTGGGCGAGGTAGTCACCGACACGACCTCGATCGGGTACACGCGGTCGTACTGGTCGTCGTAGCGCAGCCGGTTCGGGATGTACCTGAAGATCCCGTGGCGCGGCATCGAGCCGAACTGCTGCAGGATCGTCTCGCGGATCAGCAGGTCGCCGGATGGCTCGATCGTGATGTCGACGTCGAAGCGCTCCGTGCGCTCGGACTCGAACCCCTGGGCGGCTGTGGGGGCAGCGGACAGGAGCACGACGGCGGCGAGCAGGCCGATCCAGACGAACCCGATGGATCTCCTCACAGCGCCTCCACGAAGAAGAAGGAGATGGCCATGATGACGTACGCACCGGTCAGCTGGGCGCCCTCGAGCCAGTTCGACCGCCCGTCGCTCGAGATCATGAACACCAGGATCGTGGAGAGCGCCACCGCGGCGACCTCGAACGTGCTGAAGATGAAGTCCATCGGGTGGCCGACCAGCAGGCTGATGAACACGAGCGCGGGCGCGACGAACAAGGCGATCTGGGTACTCGAGCCGATCGCGATCTCGAGCGTGACGTCCACCTTGTTCCGCAGCGCGAACATGATCGCCGACGAGTGCTCGGCGGCGTTGCCGATGATCGGGATCACGATGAGGCCTACGAACAGCGGAGAAAGCCCGAGATCCTCCAGCGCCGGCTCGAGCGAGGCGACGAGGAACTCGGCCTCGAGGGCAACCACGGCGGTCGCGCCCAGGAGCAGCCCGATCGCCTTGCGCCGAGACCAGTCCGGATGCTCCTCGGGTGCAGGCGTCCGGAACAGGTGCTCGTGGGTCACGAGCGTGAAAGCGAGCGCGGCCGCGTAGAGCGCGATCAGGACAGCCGCGACGGTCGCGCTCACGACCTCGCGCTCGAGGAAGGTCTCGTTACCCGACCCAAGTGCGAAGAGCGCGGGCATCAGCAGGCCTGTCACCGCCAGGACGAGCGAGGTCGCGTGGATCTGGGCCGCCTGGGCGTTGTACGACTGCTGCTCGTGCTTCAGGCCTCCGAGCAGGAACGACAGACCGAGCACGAGCAACAGGTTCCCCAGGATCGAGCCGGTGAGCGAGGCCTTCACGATCTCGATCTCGTCGTCCAGGATCAGGAAGATCGCGATGATCAGCTCGGTCACGTTGCCGAACGTCGCGTTGATCAGCCCGCCGATCCGGGGTCCTGTGTGGAGCGCCAGTTGCTCGGTCGCTCGGCCGATCAGGCCTGCGAGCGGCAGGATCGCTCCCGCCGAGGCTACGAAGATCAGCAGGTCGTCGCCGCCAGCCAGCTCGAGCGCGATCGAGATCGGCACGAGGACGAGGAGCCAGTCCAGCGACGGTCGGAGCCTGGCCACGGGCGAAGCCTAGAACGCGGCGACGGCCTGACGAAGCATCAGCACCCTGCCGGCATGGAGGACCTCCTGAGGCTGCACCGCGACCTCGCCGGGTGGTAGCCGCTGCTCTCGGGGATCCTCCTTCGGGTTGTTCAATGCGCGGCCGAACCCTCGGCCTCGCCCTTGCCGGCGAGGGCCTCCTGCAGCACGTCCCATGGAAGGACGGCACACTTGATGCGCACCGGGTACTTCACGACGCCCTTGAGGGCGACGAGCTCGCCGAAGGTCTCCTCGTCGGGTTCGACCTCGCCGGCCATCATGGCGCGGATCCGACCGATCATCTCGCCGGCCTCATTGCGGCTGGTGTCGGCCACGGCCTCGGTCATCATCGAGGCCGAGCTCTGGCTGATCGAGCAACCCTGCCCTAGGAACCCGACGTCGACGAGCTTGCCATCGACCTCGTGCACGAACACGGTGATCTCGTCGCCGCACAGCGGGTTGTTCTTCGAGCAGGTGAGCTCGGCGCCCGGCACCTCGCGCTTGTTCCGCGGGTTCTTGTAGTGGTCGAGGATGACCTCTTTGTAGATGTCGTCGAGGGCCAAGCGGTCTCCTAGGCGTCGAACACGTCGCTCGCCTTGGCCAGGGCCTCGACCAGCGCGTCGACCTCGTCGTTCGTGTTGTAGACGTAGAAGCTCGCGCGCGCGGTGGCCGGCACGCCATAGCGGCGCATCACGAGTTGGTTGCAGTGGTGACCGGCGCGGATCGCGACGCCCTCCTCGTTCAGGATGGTCGCGAGGTCGTGTGGGTGGACGTCGCGGTACCAGAAGCTCACGGCCCCTCCGCGGATCGACGTGTCGGTGGGCCCGAACACGCGGGCACCGGCCTCCGTCAGCCGTCCGATCGCGTACGCGGTGATCTCCTCCTCGTGCGCTCGGACGGCGTCCATGCCGGCCGCTTCCAGGTAGTCGATCGCCGCACCCAGACCAACCTCCTGAGCGATGTTCATCGTTCCGGCCTCGAACTTGTAGGGGACGGCGTTCCAAGTGGAGTGCTCGTGGAAGACCTCCTCGATCATGTGGCCGCCACCGAGGAACGCGTCCATCGCCTCCAGGTGCTCGGCCTTGCCGTACAACCCTCCCGAGGCGGTGGGCCCCAGCATCTTGTGGCCGCTGATCGTGAGGAAGTCCACGTCCAGCGCCGTGACGTCCACCGGGACGTGCGGAACGAGCTGCGCGCCGTCCACCAGCACGAGCGCCCCGACCGCGTGCGCGGCCTCGGTCAGTTGCCGCAGCGGCGGGAGGGTCCCGAGCGAGTTCGACATGCCGGTCACCGCCAGCAGCCTCGTGCGCTCCGTGAGCAGCGAGCCGAGGTCGGACAGATCGAGCAGCCCGTCGTCGGTGAGGGGGATGTAGCGGAGCGTGATCCCGGTGTCCCGAGCGGCGAGCTGCCACGGCACGATGTTGGAGTGGTGCTCCATGTCGGTGAGCAGGATCTCGTCGCCCTCGGTGAGGAAGCGCCGAGCCCAGGCGTAGGCCACGAGGTTCGTGGACTCGGTTGTACCGCGGGTGAAGACGATCGTCTCGGGCGCCGGAGCGCCGATGAACCGCGCGAGCTTGGCTCGCGCCGCCTCATACAGCTCGGTGGCCTCCTCTGCGAGCAGGTAGAGGCCGCGGTGCGCGTTGGCGTTGTGGTTCGCGTAGAAGTCGGCCTCGGCATCGATGACCTGACGGGGCTTCTGCGACGTCGCCGCCGAGTCCAGATAGACGAGCGGCCTACCGTTGACCGTCCGCTCCAGGATCGGGAAATCCGCGCGGAGGCGCGCAACGTCGAGCCCCGCCGACCTCTGTTCCGTCACCGCCACATCTATCGCCTCCTAGCCCGCCGCCACCGGCTCCTCGAGGCCGAGCTCCTTGCGGATGCCCTCGTACCCCTTGGCCTCGAGCTCGTGCGCGATCTCCGCGCCGCCGGACTTGACGATACGCCCGTCGATCATCACGTGGACGAAGTCGGGCGCGATGTAGTCCAAGATCCGCTGGTAGTGGGTGATGAGTAGCACGCCGAGATCGGGGCCGATCAGCTGCGCGATGCCGGTCGCGACCGCCTTCAGTGAGTCGATGTCCAGACCCGAGTCCGTCTCGTCGAGCACGGCGATCTGCGGCTCGAGGACCGCCAGTTGGAGCACCTCGTTCTTCTTCTTCTCGCCGCCGGAGAACCCCTGGTTCACGTAGCGGTTGACCATGGCGTCCTCGACGCCCAGGAGGTTCATCTTCTCCTTCAGGTGCTTACGGAAGGCCAGCGCGTTGATCTCTGCACCCTTCACGTTCTTGTACGCCGTGCGCAGGAAGTTCACGACCGATACCCCGGGGATCTCGACCGGGTACTGCATCGCGAGGAACAGTCCGCGCTGGGCGCGCTTGTCGGCCGAGAGCTTGGTGATGTCCTCGCCGTTGAATAGCACCTGGCCTGCCGTCAGCGTGTAACCGGGCCTGCCCATCAGCACGTTCGCGAGCGTGGACTTGCCAGAGCCGTTCGGGCCCATCAGCGCGTGGGTCTCGCCCTGCCGAACCACCAGGTCGATCCGCTTCAAGATCAGCTTGTCCTCGACCGAGGCCTCCAGGCCCCGGATCTCGAGCGTTGCCACATCGGTCATCTTCCTCACACCTCGATCATGACGTCGTCGTCGTCCACCTTCACCGCGAACGCCTCCACCGGCACCAGCGCCGGCAGGGAGGTCGGTTTGCCCGTCTCCAGGTCGAACGTCGAGCCGTGCTTGGGGCACTCGATCGTGCGCTCCTCGACATCGACCTCGCCCTCGTCCAGGTAGTAGTGCGCGTGCGAGCACACCGCATCGACCACGCGGAACCCCTCATCGCCGAGGTTGACGACCGCGACCTGGCGCTCACCGAGCGGGAACCGGCGCGCCTCCCCTGCCGGGACGTCGCCCACGGCGCAGAGCCGCACGAGACCCATCAGAACTCCCTCGCGAGCTCGTCTTCGATCGCTCGCTCGAGGCCCGCGCGGATCTCGGGAAGGTCGACGCGGTCGAGCACCTCGGCGAAGAACCCGAACACGATGAGCCGCTCCGCCTCCTTCTCCGGGATGCCGCGGCTCATCAGGTAGAAGAGCTCCTCGTCCGAGACCGGGCCAACGCTGGCCGCATGGCCGCACTTCGTTGGGTCGTTCGTGAGGATCTCAAGGTTGGGGACCGTTTGCGCCCTCGCGTGCTCGGACAGCAGGATGTTGCGGTTGGTCTGATAGGCGTCGCACAGGTGCGCACCGTGCTCGATGACCACCGTGCCGGTGTAGATCGCGTTCGAGCTGTCCCTCATCGCTCCCTTGTAGAGGAGGTCGCTCGACGTGCGCGAACCCACGTGGTCCTGGATCGATCTATGGTCGATGTGCTGCTCTCCGTCGCCGAAGTACAGGCCGAGCATCTCGCTCGAGGAGCCGTCCCCCTCCAGGATCGTCTCGACCTCGGCTCGCGCCAGGCTCGCGCCTAGGGCCACGCCCAGAGAGCGGACCGATGCGTCGCGATCCAGCCGTGCCCGCTGCACCGACAGGTGCGTGACGCCCTCGCCGTACTCCTGCAGACCGACGTAACGCACCCGGGCGTTGGGGCCAGCGAAGATCTCGACGACCGCATCGGAGAGTACATCCTCGAGCTCGGGCGAGGCGTACCGGTCGATGAAGGTCAGCTCAGATCCCTGCTCGGCGACGATCAGCGTGTGCGGGAAGACCGCGGTTCCCTCCGTGTCGATCCACGTGAGGGTCTGCAGCGGGAGCTCGACGCGAACGTCCTTGGGGACGTGCACGAACGCGCCCCCGGTCCGGAACGCCGCGTGAAGGGCCGTGAACTTCGAGCGCTCCGCGGGTACGAGCTGGTGGAGGTACGGCTCGACCAGCTCGGGGCGCTCGGTGATCGCCCCGCCCAGGTCGCCGAACCACACCCCGCGCTCGGCCAAGCCGTCTGCGAGCTGCGTCGAGATGACCTCGGAGTTGCGCTGGATCAGCAGGCCGGCGCGTTCGCCCGAGCCGGCCGCCGCCAGCAGGCCATGCCGGTTGACCGCCTCGGGCCCCCCGCCCTCGGCGAACGGCCGCAGGTCGAGGTCGAGACCCGAGACGTCGGTGTAGCGCCACTCCTCCGTCTCGGGGGACGGGGCGGGCAGCGCCAGGTAGAGCGCGAACGCCTCTTTTCGGAGCACCTCGACGAAGGGCGCGGATGGCGGCAGCGCCGCGAGCGCTTCCTCGTCGAACCCGGTCGTCGTCTTCGTGCCGGTCACGGGGTAAATCCTATCAACCAGGTCGGATTCATCGCCAGGACTGACTCGGTGGGAACAGGGCGTCGGCGCCGGATGCTACCGTCCCGGGCGAGAGCGGCTCCTCCTCCCCCGGTGAGACCGACCCGTGGAACTGGCAAGCACCGCGATCAACGCCGCCTTCGTTGCGGCAGTCAGCCTCATCATGGGCTGGCTCGCGAAAGGCCGCTTCGAGGCCATCGATCGCCGTTTCGATGCCCAGGACCAGAAGATCGACCGGCTTGAGGACCGGCTTGAGCACAGGATCGCCGCCTTACATGCGTCGATCGACGGGGTCCGGTCCGATCTCACTCAGGTGACGCTGGCCGTCGGGGTCAAGGCCGGCGCCACCAGATCGTCGACGGTGAACGCGGTGGTTGATCTTCGTCGGCCGATCTAGCAGCAGCTGCCGCTGCTACCCGATCGCGCCTTCCATCTGGAGCTCGATCAGGCGGTTGAGCTCGACCGCGTACTCCATCGGGAGCTCGCGGGTGATCGGCTCGATGAAGCCGTTCACGATCATGGCGCTGGCCTCGGTCTCGGACAGGCCCCGACTCATCAGGTAGAAGAGCTGGTCCTCCCCGATGCGGGCCACGCTGGCCTCGTGGCCGAGCTGCGCGCTCTCCTCCTCGACCTCGACGTAGGGGTAGGTGTCCGAGCGCGAGTCGGGGTCGAGGATCAGCGCGTCGCAGCGCACGATCGACTTAGCGTGGTGGGCGCCGGGCTCCACGCGGACCAGCCCGCGGTACCCGGTGCGCCCGCCATCCTTGGAGACGGACTTGCTGGTGATCACGCTGGTCGTGTGCGGGGCCGCGTGGATCGCCTTGCCGCCTGCGTCGGTGTGCATGCCCTTGCCGGCGTACGCGACGCTCAGCACCTCGCCGCGCGCGCCCTTGCCGAGCAGGTAGATCGACGGGTACTTCATCGTGACCTTCGAGCCGATGTTGCCGTCGATCCACTCCATCACGGCGTCCTCGTGGGCAGCCGCGCGCTTGGTGACAAGGTTGTAGACGTTGGTCGACCAGTTCTGGATCGTGGTGTACCGAACGCGCGCGCCCTTCTTAACGACTATCTCGACCACCGCCGAGTGCAGCGAGTCGGTCGTGTAGATCGGCGCGGAGCACCCCTCGACGTAGTGCACGTACGAGCCCTCGTCCGCGATGATCAGGGTCCGCTCGAACTGGCCCATGTTCTCCGCGTTGATGCGGAAGTAGGCCTGGAGCGGGATGTCCACGTGCACGCCCGGCGGCACGTAGATGAACGACCCTCCCGACCACACGGCCGAGTTCAGCGCAGCGAACTTGTTGTCGTTGGGCGGGATGAGCTTCCCGAAGTACTCCTTGACCAGATCCGGGTGGTCGCGCAGCGCCGAGTCCATGTCGGTGAACAGGACCCCGATGTCATCGAGCTCCTTCTTGATCTTGTGGTAGACGACCTCGGACTCGTACTGGGCTGACACCCCGCCGAGGTACTTCTTCTCCGCCTCGGGGATGCCGAGCTTGTCCCACGTGCCCTTGATGTCCTCGGGCAGGTCCTCCCAGCTCTTGGCCTGCTTCTCTGTGGACCGGATGAAGTAGTAGATGTTCTCGAAGTCGATCTCGGACAGGTCCGCCCCCCACCAGGGCATCGGCCGGGCCTCGAAGTGCTTCAACGCCTTCAGCCGGAACCTGCGCATCCAGTCCGGCTCGGACTTCAGCGCGGAGATCTCCTCGACCACCGCCGGCGAGAGCCCCCGCTTGGGCTCGAACACGGAGTGGTCCGCGTCCTTCCACCCGAACCGGTAGCCCTTCGAGAGCTCCTCGAGGTGTTCTTCCTGGCTGACGGCCACGGGTGGATCCCTTCGCCTCGGGTGTCCCTGCCGGTAGACCAAGGATACGCTCGGGCCGCGTCGAAAGTCCACCTGGTGGGTAGGAATAGCGGTCCGGGGCCCCGCGTCTTGGTCGACCCTCGGGGCACAGCCGAACGCGCAGGGGCGGGCGGCGAAAGCCGCCCGCCCCTGCCTAAGAGAGGTCAGCCCTTCTCGACCGGCGCGCCCACGAGGGAGCCGTACTCGGTCCACGAACCGTCGTAGTTCTTGACGTTCCCGTACCCGAGCAGTTCCTGCAGCGCGAACCACGTGTGGCTGGATCGCTCCCCGATCCGGCAGTACGCGATGATCTCACCCTCACCGGTGATGCCCTCGGCCTCGTACAAGGCCTTCAGTTCGTCGGCGCTCTTGAACGTCCCGTCCTCGTTGGCCGCCTTCGCCCACGGGATGTTCGCGGCGCCGGCGATGTGGCCGGGAACCTGTGCCTGCTCCTGCGGCAGGTGGTCCGGCGCGAGCTTCTCGCCCCGGTACTCCTCGGGCGAGCGGACGTCAACGAAGCCCACTGTGGCGCCGCCCACCTTGGTGAGCACCTCATCCCGAAGCGCGCGGATCTCGGGCTTCTCCGGGGCCGAGAGCGCGATCGTGCTCTCCGCGTAGGACGGCACATCCTGCGTGAGCGGGCGGCTCTCGAGCTCCCACTTCTTCCGCCCGCCGTTCAGAAGCTTCACGGCGTCGAAGCCACGGAGCTTCAAGATCCAGTAGGCGTAGGCAGCGAACCAGTTGTTGTTCCCTCCGTAGAGGACCACGGTGGTGTCCTCACCGACCCCTGCGCGGGAAAGCAGGTCGGACAGGTCGGCCCGGCTCAGGTAGTCGCGGACCACCTTGGCGTGCAGGTCGGTCGACCAGTTCCAGCCGACGGCGCCCTCGATGTGACCCTTCTCATAGGCGGCCGAGTCCTCGTCCACCTCGATTATGCGGACGCCGGGGTCCCCGACGTGCTCCTCGAGCCAGTCGGTCTCGACCAGCACCTCGGGCTTGGCGTACTCGGTCATCCGTTCCTCCTTCCGGGACGGTCATCCCTTCGAGCGTTCGACCACTACATGGGTGCCGCGGGGCCGCTGCCACGTGTCAAGGGGGCGATGTCCTCGGGCACAGGGCCGGGGTGGGGTGTCGGCGCGAAGGCCCGGGCGTCATTGCTCGGGCCGGAGCGACGGGGGACCCGGACAGCACAGGCGGGAAGGGATCATCGTCCCCACCACCCCTGCGGCTCGTGTCCTGATCACCAGATCGATCTCCTACTCGGGAGGTCGGAAATTGCAGGTGCAACTCAACCACGGAGCCCCGAAAGGTGTCAACGGGTTCGGATGGATCGCTTCGTCGCTCTCGGGCGGGCGAGAGGTTGGCCACCTGAAGCCGCCTGCAGTGCGGGGCGGTGGGCAGCTCGAGGTCGCCTAGATTTGCCGGGATGGTGCCTGCGGAGGTGACGGGCCGGGTTACGTGGAAGGGGTCACCGTCGGCAGATGTGCGCCGGTAGCTCAGTGGACAGAGCGGCTGCCTTCTAAGCAGCGGGTCGAAGGTTCGAGTCCTCCCCGGCGCACCTTCGCCGGTCAGAGTGCATGGCCGTCCCAGGTAGGATCCCTCGCCTGTCCCGACGCAGTCGAGCTGCGGGCGACTACGGTGCCACGTACTCGATGTGGAGCAGGGGCGCGGTGGAGGCCCTGCCGTTGTAGGCGACCGCGGTGCGCTTCCCCGACCCGGTGAGGACGATGACCACGGCGTTGCCGCTCGCCCACCCGGGTCGGCCGACGATCTCCTGCACGACGGCCGCGAGCCCGGGGGTGCGTTGATCGGGCCCCGCCTGGCCCACGACCGTCCACGGCTGAGGCGACCACGAAACCGCCACCGACGAGCTCGTACGCGGCCTGGCCGAAACGTTGCGGGTGGTCTTGGCGAACGGCAGGGCGTTGTCACTGGCCTCCCCTGCGAGCGTCAGGGCGGTCGAGGCTGAGCCCGTTTCATCGACCGTGAACTGCAGCCACGCGGCCGTAACCTCGGCACCCCGAGGCACGGCCACCGATCCGAACCGCAAGCCGACGGTCTGGGTGGACTTGTCGAACACCAGCTCCAGGTCGCTGCTGGTCAGGTTCACGGCTCCGGCGGCGTTCTCCTCGGCGTCGTCGTTGCCGGTGGCGACCCGAACCTCCACGACCGTCGGCGCGAGCGGCGTCACCGTCACCATCACCTCATCGGAGCTCGACAGCTCGCCATCGGACC
>Ga0209751_10000775_pt1 | contig 33768 bp, 26 predicted proteins | sample RifCSP13_1_FD_184019 | JGI IMG/M metagenome (GOLD analysis project Ga0209751, IMG submission 184019) | Soil microbial communities from Rifle, Colorado - Rifle CSP2_sed 13_1 (SPAdes) (version 2) | ecosystem: Environmental > Terrestrial > Deep subsurface > Rock core/Sediment | place: Rifle...
GAGGCTCGATAAGCTCGGCTCGCTCGGCATCGTGCCCGGGAGCACCGTGAGGGTGCACCAGAAGCGGCCCGCCTTTGTCATCCAGTTGGGCGAGACGACCCTTGCGCTTGACCCGGAGATAATAAAAGAGATCTACGTGAAGAAGATAGAATAGAGTCTGAGTCTACTTAAAGAAGTTTACGGAGATTTGTTTGTCATTGCGAGCGAAGCGCGGCAATCTCAGGCCTTTCGGCAATAAAGTGAGTTTGCTTCGTCGCTGAAGCTCCTCGCAATGACTTTTTTTGTGTCATTCTGAACGAAGTGAAGAATCTCTGGGCTGAATTTACTAAGAGATTCTTCGTCGCCTCCGGCTCCTCAGAATGACAGCTTTCTCAAGCTCCCTGCGCCTTGCCAGTCCTGCCTGCCCACGCCTCGTATATTTCAGTAAATATCGTAAACAGGTCCTTTGATATGTCCCAGCCGGGATAGTGGCTGCGCGCCTTTGTCAGATCCGATATGTAGCAGATGTGGTCTCCTGCCCTGTTCGCGTCCACGTACTCCCATTTCATCGGGGTCCCGGAGATGGATTCAATGAGAGTAAAGGCTTCGAGTATGGAGATCGAATTGCCCCTGCCTCCGCCAATGTTGTAGACCTCGGAGGAGCGCGGCGATTCGATGAACCTTTTTATGAAGCGCGCGACGTCATTGGAGTGGATGTTGTCCCTTACCTGCTTGCCCTTGTAGCCGTAGACCTTGTATGTCCGCCTCTCCAGGTTGCACCTTATGAGATAGCTCAAAAAGCCGTGCAGCTCGACACCCGAATGATTCGGCCCCGTGAGGCAGCCGCCGCGGAGACATACTGTGGGCATATCGAAGTACCTCCCATACTCCTGCACCATTATGTCGGCCGCTACCTTCGAAGCCCCGAAGAGCGAGTGCTTGGACCTGTCTATCCTGAAGTCCTCCGCTATCCCGTTTTCAAATGCGTCGTCGGCATAGTCGTATCTCGTGTCATTTTCGACGAGCTCTATCTCGTTTGGCGCGTCGCCGTAGACCTTATTTGTAGAGAGCAGGACAAAGGGGGCCTCAGGGCAGGCCCGCCTTGCAGCCTCAAGGAGATTCAGCGTGCCCCCGGCGTTGATGTCGAAGTCGTCAAAGGGCCGGGATGCCGCGAGGTCGTGGCTCGGCTGCGCGGCCGCGTGGACGATTGCGTCGGGCTTCAGGCGCACTATCTCGGCTATTACCCTCAGTCTGTCCCTTATGTCCAGCTCAATATGGTCGAAGTTTCGGTGTCTCTCCATGAGCCTTGTCTGGTTCCATCGCGTGTCTCCGCTTGGGCCGAAGAAGGCGGCCCTCATATTATTGTCCATGCCTGAGACCGTCCAGCCTTCGAGGCAGAAGTATTCGACGATCTCGCTCCCAATAAGGCCGCTCGAGCCTGTAACAAGAAGTTTCTTTGGCATTTCAGCCCCGGTTGTTTTATTGGAGTCCTGGTACGGTGAACTTGCGCAGGGGAAATCAACAGAAAGGCGTACATGTACAAGGATAGCAGAAGTTGAAACGGGCGCAACGAAAGTGCAGTGAAAAGGCCGTTTGTGCGGCTGAGCGCGCCATAAAAGCACTACCTAAAAACATCGGAATATGTTAACCTTTCGGACTATGCACCATGCCAATTTCGTCCATCTCCATCTCCATACCCAGTACAGCCTGCTTGACGGCGCGATAAGGCCGGAGGCCCTCATTGCCCTTGCCAAGGAGTACAGGATGCCGGCGGTGGCGGTAACCGACCACGGCAACCTCTTCGGCGCTGTCGAGTTCTACCAGAAGGCAATGTCAAAGGGCATAAAGCCCATAATCGGCTGCGAGGTCTATGTCGCGCCCGCAAGCCGCACCGAGAAGACCGCGGTAAAGGGCGAGTACGCCTTTCATCTTGTCCTGCTTGTTAAGAACCTCTTGGGGTACCAGAACCTCTGCAAGCTCCTCACGAGGTCGTATACCGAGGGCTTCTACTATAAACCGAGGGTGGACAAAGAGCTTCTGAGGCAATATAACGAAGGGCTCATCGCGCTCTCGGCATGCCTCCACGGAGAGGTGGCATACGACTTCAGCATCGGTCAGAGAGACGCGGCTGAAAGGGCGGCGACCGAATATAAGGCCATCTTCAACAACAGGCGTTTCTATCTTGAGATACAGCACAACGGCATAGAGGAGCAGGAGAGGGTAAATAAAGAGATCATCGAGCTTGGCAGGCGGCTCGACATCCCGCTCGTGGCCACGAACGACTGCCATTACCTCAGGAAAGAGGACGCCAGGGTGCATGACGTGCTGCTCTGCATTCAGACCGGCACGACGGTGAACGCTCCCCAACGCATGCGCTTCTCTACTGAGGAGTTCTACGTAAAGTCCCCTGATGAGATGATCGAGGCCTTCAAGGACACGCCGGAGGCCATCGCGAACACCATAGAAATAGCGGAGAGGTGCAACTTCGAGTTTACGCTCGGCAAGAACTTCCTGCCCGAATATCCGCTGCCTGCGGGAGAGACGCTCGATTCCTTAATCGACGCGAAGGCGCGCGCCGGCCTTGAGAAGAGGCTCGATGCCATGCGCAAACAGGGCGCGGACGTTGAATCGATAAAGTGGCAGTACTACGACAGGCTGGAGAAGGAGCTCAAGGTCATAAAGGGAATGGGCTTCCCCGGCTATTTCCTCATAGTCACGGACTTCATCGACTATGCCAGGGGCAGGGACATACCCGTGGGCCCGGGAAGGGGCTCGGCCGCAGGCAGCCTTGTCGCCTATTCGCTCGGCATCACCAACCTCGACCCCATCAGGTACAACCTCCTCTTTGAAAGGTTCCTTAACCCGGACAGGATTTCCTTGCCTGATATCGACATCGACTTCTGCTTCGAAAAGAGGGACGAGGTCATAAAGTACGTCACAGAGAAGTACGGGGCAGACAAGGTCACCCAGATAATCACCTTCGGCCAGATGAAGGCAAAGGCCTGCATCAGGGACGTGGGCAGGGCCCTCGATATGCCCTACGGCGACGTTGACAGGATAGCCAAGCTCGTGCCCAATACCCTGAATATCACGATCCAGGAGGCCATCGAGCAGGAGCAGAGGCTCAAGGAGCTCTACGAGAAGGACCCGCAGATAAAAAACCTTATAGATACCGCGATAGCGCTCGAAGGCCTTCCGCGCCACGCCTCGACGCACGCGGCGGGCGTCGTCATATCGAACAGGCCCCTTGACGAGTACCTGCCCCTTTACAAGCAGCAGAAAGAAGATTCCATAACGACGCAGTACACGATGAAGGACGTCGAGAAGATAGGGCTCGTAAAGTTCGACTTCCTCGGCCTCAAGACCCTCACAGTAATAGACAAGACCATAAAGTTCATAAAGTCGGGGAGGGGAGAAGACCTCGACATAGAGGCGCTGCCTTTGGACGACGGGAAGACATACAGCCTTGTAGCAAGCGGCGTATCCAACGGCATATTCCAGCTTGAAAGCTCGGGCATGAAGGAGCTTCTCCGTAAGCTCAAGCCCACGACATTCGAGGACATGATAGCAGCGGTCGCGCTCTACAGGCCGGGCCCTCTGCAGAGCGGCATGGTCGACGACTTCATAAACAGGAAGCACAAGCGCACGCAGATTGTCTATGAAGTGCCGGAACTGAAGCCCATTCTTGAGAACACCTACGGCGTCATGGTCTACCAGGAACAGGTCATGGAGATAGCCAAGGTGCTCGCGGGCTACACCCCAGGCGACGCCGATGTCCTCAGGAAGGCGATGGGCAAAAAGCAGGCTGAGGAGATGCTGGATCAGAGGAAGAAATTCCTCGACGGGAGCAAGAAAAAGAGCATAGACCAGAAGAGGGCTGAGAAGATTTTCGACCTCATGGCCAAGTTTGCGGGCTACGGCTTCAACAAGAGCCACAGCGCGGCATACGCCCTCATCGCCTATCAGACCGCGTACCTCAAGACCCATTACACGGTCGAGTTCATGGCGGCCCTTCTCGGCTCTGACATGGGCAACACCGACCAGGTCGTAAAGTACATAAACGAGTGCAAGGAGCTTGGCATAGAGGTCGACCCGCCTGACCTCAACGAGAGCTCGATGGAGTTTACGGTCTCAAAGGGCCGCATCAGGTTCGGCCTTGCGGCCATAAAGAACGTCGGCGGGTCCGCGATAGAAGACATATTGCGGATCCGTGGAAAGGGCAAGTTCACCTCTCTCCTTGATTTCCTCTCAAGGATAGATTCGCGCAAGGTCAACAAAAAGGTCATCGAGAGCCTCATAAAATGCGGCGCGCTGGATTTCACGAAGGAGAAGAGGGCCCAGCTTGCGGCAGAGCTTGACCCGACCCTGGACGCGGCCCAGTCTATGCAGCGCGACAGGGAACTCGGGCAGTCGTCGCTCTTCGATGCCTTCGGAGGCGGAGGCGGCGGCGGCGCAGCCGTAAAGCCAACGGTAAACGCGCCCAAAGTCGCGGAGTGGGGCAACAAGGAACTGCTGGGCTACGAGAAGGAGACGCTCGGATTTTATTTCTCGTCGCACCCGCTCGCGGGCTACAAGAGAGAGCTGGACCTCTACACCGTCCACATCGACTCCCTTGTCGAGAGGAACAACGAAGACGAGGTCACGATCGGCGGCATTATCGCCGAACTCAAGGAGATAACGACCAAGAAGGGCGACCGCATGGCCTTTGCCCGCATAGAGGACCTCACGGGCTCCGTCGAGTCCGTCATCTTCGCGGACCTCTATAAGAAGACAAGGGACATTATCGCCGGAGGATCTCCTCTCATCGTGATGGGCAGGCTCGATAAGGAAGAGGAAGAGGTAAAGCTCATCGTCACCGGCCTATCCTCTATCGAAGACTTCGGCAGCATGGAAAAGAAGCTCAAGGCCAGAAATACCCACATACACGCGCCAATCGACGGCCTTACGGGAGAAAAGCTCGCGGAACTGAAGAAGATAATACAGGAGAACCCGGGCACATCTCCGGTCATACTGCACCTGGTCTATCCAGACCAGGGAAGGATAATAATAAGCGTTAACGACGGGCTCAAGATAAGCCCGCTCGAGCCTGCTGTCGCCCGGATCAAGGAACTTATAGACGGCGCTCAGGTGGAAATTATATAGTTAGAAACTTGAACCTCAGGCTGCTCAAAAAGCTCCATATGCAAGGCGTCGAGGAGCGAGGAGTGAGTCGTACTCTTCATGTACGTCGCAGCGACGAGCGACAAAGACAACGCAGCAGATGGATTTTTTCAGCAGCCTGCTAAAAAGGAGAACCAGTCGGATATGTACAGACACTGGCTCGAATTCGAAAAACCCGTAGAAGAGATAGAGAAGAAGATAGAAGAGCTCCGTACCTACGAGGCCACGGGAAACGTGCGCTCGTCCGAGGACATCGCCAAGCTTGAGAAGAAGGCAAAGGGGCTATTGAAAGAGATATACGGCAAGCTCACGCCCCAGCAGATAACGCTGGTAGCGCGGCACCCTGAAAGGCCTTATACGCTGGACTACATCCAGAACATGTTCGAAGAGTTCATGGAGCTTCACGGCGACCGGGCATTCAGGGACGACCCCGCAATAATCGGCGGCATGGCGAAGCTCGACGGGGTGCCTGTCATGGTAATGGGCCAGCAGAAGGGGCGCAACACCAAGGAGAAGGTCCACAGGAACTTCGGCATGCCCCACCCTGAAGGCTACAGGAAGGCGTTGAGGCTATTCGAGCTTGCGGAGAGGTTTTCATTGCCCGTATTCACGTTTATCGACACGCCCGGCGCATACCCCGGCATAGGGGCCGAGGAGAGGGGGCAGTCAGAGGCAATTGCGACCAACCTGATGGTAATGTCCAGGCTCAGGGTGCCGATAGTGGCTACCGTCATAGGCGAGGGCGGCAGCGGAGGCGCGCTTGCCATAGGCGTCGCCGACAGGGTCAACATGATGGAGTTTTCTACGTATTCCGTAATTTCCCCGGAGGGCTGCGCCGCGATCCTCTGGAAGGACGGCAGCAAGGCTGACCTTGCGGCAAAGGCCCTGAAGGTCGACGCCGGGGAGCTCTTGAAAATGGGCATCATAGACAAGGTCATAAAGGAACCGCTTGGCGGGGCGCACAGGGAGCCTGCCACAGCCTTCAAGAGCTTGAAGGCCGCGCTCGTGTCAGAGCTGGCGGAATTGACGGCACTTGACGCAGAATCCCTTGTCGAGGCCAGGTACAGGAAGTTCCGCAACATGGGCGTCTTCGCGGAGCCTAAAAGGTAAATAAGGTATTGATTTTTTTGAGGGAATACAATAAAGTGTCTTTTTAAAACTTAGCGGTTTCTGACGCTGAAAACGTTCAGGCTTCAAATAAGCTCCATATGCGAGGAGTCGAGGAGCGAGTCGTACTCTTCATGTACGTCGCAGCGACGAGCGACGGAGACAACAAAGCAGATGGACTTTTTCAGCAGCCTTTAAGGGTATATGCCGACGACCAAGAGCATAGAAGAACTTAGGGCCTCGATAGATTCCGTCGACATGGAGATACTGGCTCTCCTGAACAGGAGGGCCAATCATGTCCTCGAGGTCGGCAAGATAAAGGCCAGGGAGAACAAGGAATTCTACGTTCCTGAAAGGGAGCAGGAGGTCCTCAAAAGGCTCATGGACCGGAACGCCGGGCCTTTCCCGAACCAGGCATTGAAGAGCGTCTTCAGGGAGATAATGAGCGCCTCGCTTTCGCTTGAGAAGCCTCTGCGGATAGCGTTCTTAGGGCCGGTTGCCACGTTCACCCATCAGGCCTGCATGCAGCACTTCGGCCTCTCCGGAGACTTCGTCCCCAAGAAGGACATAGCCGACGTATTCGACGACGTTGAAAAGGGCAGGGCTGACTTCGGCGTCGTCCCTATAGAGAACTCCACCGAGGGCGTGGTGAGCCATACCCTTGATAAGTTCGTCCAGTCAAACCTCAAGATATATTCAGAAGTGATGCTCGAGATATCGCTCGCGCTCTTGAACAAGACAGGCAAGGTATCCGACATAGCAAAGGTCTGCTCGCACCCGCACGCCATAGCACAGTGCAAAAACTGGGTCAAAAGCAACCTGCCCAAGGCGCTTGTAATAGACGTTTCCTCGACGGCTCTCGCGGCCCAGATGGCCGCGGAGGACTCGTCCACCGCGGCCATCGCGTCGATCGCCGCGGCAAGCCTTTATGACCTTCGCGTAATAGAGAAGAACATAGAGGACAACTCGAACAACTACACGCGCTTTCTCGTCATTGGCAAGAACCTCGCCAATAAGACCGGCAGGGACAAGACATCCCTCATGTTCGCTATTAAAGACGCGCCCGGCGCGCTCTACACCATGCTCAAGCCCTTTGCCTCCAGGGGCATTAACCTCACCAAGATAGAGTCAAGGCCCATTAAGACAAAGGCATGGGAGTATGTCTTCTTCGTGGACCTCGACGGCCATATGGCTGACGAGCCCGTGAAGGACGCGGTCGCTGAACTCGAAAAATCATGCTCGTTCCTGAAGATACTCGGCTCATATCCCAAATCACAGCAGGCTTGAATAGAATGTTGACAATGCGCAAACTCAATATCCCCGTCAGAGAGAACATTTCTTCGCTCGTTCCGTATCCCCCTGGCAAGCCCATTGAGGAGCTTGAAAGGGAGCTTGGCATAAGCGGCTCGATAAAACTGGCCTCGAACGAGAACCCGCTCGGCCCGTCGCCCAAAGCCGTTGATGCCATAGCAAAGGCCCTGGCCGGACTTCACAGGTACCCCGACGGCTCATGCTATTACCTGAAGGAAAAGCTCTCGTCGATATTAGGCGTGCCGCATGAGATGATAACCTTCGGCAACGGGTCGAACGAGATAATCGAGCTTATAATACGCGCCTGTCTCGCGCCCGGCGAAGAGGCCATAATGGGAGACCCGTCCTTCGCGGTCTACCCGATTGCCGTCAAGACCGTGGGCGGGGTCTCCAGGCTCGTGCCGCTGAAGGATATGAAGCACGACCTCGAGGCAATGGCCGCGCTCATAAACAGGAAGACCCGGATAATCTTCATAGCAAACCCGAACAACCCTACAGGGACAATGGTCACCGGGGCTGAGTTCGCGGCCTTCATGAAGAAGGTGCCCGAGGATGTCATCGTCTGCGTTGACGAGGCATACGTCGAGTTCGTAAGAGGAGAGGATTTTCCAGACACTCTTTCATACATCAGGGAGGGTAGGGCAGTCGTCATGCTCCGCACCTTCTCCAAGATATACGGCCTTGCTGGCCTGCGCGTCGGTTATGGCGTTGCGCACCCCGAGCTCATGGATTACATAAACCGCGTTCGGCAGCCGTTCAACGTAAATACGCTCGCGCAGATAGGGGCCATAGCGGCCCTCGACGACAACGGCCACCTTGAGAGGACGAGGGAGAACAACGCGAAGGGCCTTCAGTACCTGATGACGGAGCTTAAGAAGCTCGGCTTCGATTGCGTGGATACCGAGGCCAACTTCTTCCTCGTGAAGGTCGGCAACGGCAAGGCGATTTATGACGCCCTCCTGAAGAAAGGCGTCATCGTAAGGCCGATGGCCAGCTACAACATGCCCGAATACATCCGCATAACCGTCGGGCTGCCCGAAGAGAACAAGAGGTTCATGGATGCATTCAAAGAAGTCACGCGTCTGTAAGCGCATAATCGGATGGGGGGATACTTTATGATAATAGTTCTTAAAAGGGACGCCACGCCTGAGGTGATAGAGCATGTGGCGGAAAAGATAAAAGGAGCGGGCCTCGCGGTCCATATCTCCAAGGGCAAGGAGAGGACGATAATAGGGGCCATAGGCGACGAGACGCTCCTGTCTTCCATCTCTCTGGAGGCTCTGCCCGGCGTCGAGAGCGTGATGCCTATTTTGAAGCCATACAAGCTCGTAAGCCGCGAGTTCAGCAAGGAAGGAACCGTAATAGATGTCAACGGCGTGAAGATAGGCGACACCGAGCTGCAGGTCATAGCAGGCCCGTGCAGCGTCGAGAGCAAGGAGTCCATCATATCCTGCGCAAAGCAGGTACAGGCGGCAGGCGCGAAGATCTTGAGGGGCGGCGCGTTCAAGCCCAGGACATCCCCTTATGACTTCCAGGGCCTTGGAGTGGAAGGATTAAAGCTCCTGGCAGAGGCGAAGAAGGCGACAGGGCTTCCCATCATAAGCGAGCTCATGGACCCCAGGGATACCGACATAGTCTGCCAGTATGTGGACATAGTCCAGATTGGCGCCAGGAACATGCAGAACTTCAGGCTCCTTATGGAGGTGGGCAAGGCAAAGAAGCCCGTTCTCCTGAAGAGAGGCCTTTCAGCTACCATCAAAGAAGTCCTCATGTCAGCCGAGTACATCGCTTCCCAGGGCAACTCGCAGATAATACTCTGCGAGCGCGGCATAAGGACATTCGAAACAGCGACCAGGAACACCCTTGACTTGAGCGCGGTGCCGGTATTGAAGGAGGAGACCCATCTACCCATATTCATAGACCCGAGCCACAGCGCGGGCAGGTGGAACCTTGTCGCCCCGCTCGCAAAGGCAGCTGTCGCGGTCGGCGCGGACGGACTCATGATAGAGGTGCACCCCGACCCAGAGAACGCCCTGTGCGACGGCGCGCAGTCTCTCAAGCCCAGCAAGTTCAGCGTCCTGATGGACGAGATCAGGATGGTCGCTGCCGCAGTAGGCAGGACTCTTGCCGCTGTCTGATTTTTGCGCAGGGCCCCGTCATTCATATGGGGGCCCTTGCGTCTGCCCCTCGTAAAATCAAACCATAAGTCAGGCTCGAATAGATGAGTTCTCTTCATTTCAAAAAGGCAGCCATAATAGGCGTGGGGCTCATAGGAGGCTCCCTTGCCATGGTGCTCCGCAATAAGGGCATGGCCGCCGAGATAGTCGGCATAGGCAGGGGACTGCCCAACCTCGAGGCCGCCAAGCGCCTTGGTATAGTGGACTCGTTCACGACGGATATTGCCGAGGGCGTAAAGGATGCTGACCTCGTTATCATCGCCGTGCCTGTCCTCAAGATGGCCGATACCATAAGGCTCTCGGCTCCGAACCTGTTGCCCGGCTGCATAATTACAGACGTCGGGAGCGTCAAGGGCTCAGTGATAGAAGCGGTCGAGCCGCTTATCCCGAAAGGCGTTCATTTTGTGCCCGGCCACCCCATAGCGGGGACGGAGAACTCCGGGGCAGAGGCCGCTTTCCCTGAGCTGTACATCGAGAGGAAGTGCATCCTTACGCCTACGCCCAGGACCGACGCCGGGGCATTGCAGACCGTTAAAAAGATTTGGGAGGCAGCTGGCTCCACGGTCGTAGTCATGGACGCCGCCGTCCACGACATAATACTCGCCGCCGTAAGCCACCTCCCGCACATGATAGCCTACACCCTCGTCAACACTGTCGCCGACATGGAGGCATCGGGCGAGGACGTAATAAGCTACTCCGCGGGTGGCTTCAAGGACTTCACTCGGATAGCCTCGAGCTCACCTGAGATGTGGAGCGATATATGCGCCATGAACAAGGGGCCGCTCCTGAAGACCATAGACGAGTTCCAGAAGAGGCTTGAGAAGTTGAAGGGCCTCATAGAAAACGAAAGCTACCCTGAATTGAAGCGCGAGTTCGAGCGCGCCAAGGGCGCGAGGGACTCTCTTATCAAGGGACATAAGCCATCAAAGGAGTCGGCTTGAGCCAGGTAAAGGACATATTTACGGGTAAAGAGCACGCGGCCCCAGGAAAGGGGCTCAAGGGCGAGATAACCGTGCCGGGCGATAAATCCATATCGCACCGTTCGGTGATTTTGGGCTCTATCGCGGAAGGCAGGACAGAGATATCAGGCTTTCTTGAGGGCGAGGACAACCTCTCGACCATAGCTGCCTTCTCGCTCATGGGCGTCAATATCGAAAGGGACGGCAGCAGGGTGACTGTCGAGGGCAGGGGGCTCGACGGCCTCCAGGAGCCCACTGATGTCATAAACGCGGGAAATTCAGGCACCACTACGAGGCTCCTTCTGGGGCTTCTCGCTGGCAGGCCCTTCTTCTCGGTCATAACCGGGGACGAGTCGCTTCGATCTCGCCCCATGAAAAGGGTGGTCGAGCCGCTCACGCAGATGGGCGCGGTTATTACCGGAAGAAAGGGTTCGAGCGTCCTGCCTCTGTCTGTCTCGGGCAGGAGGCTCAAGGGCATTGCCTACAGGACCCCTGTTGCGAGCGCGCAGCTCAAATCGGCGATTCTGCTTGCCGGGCTTTCAGCGGACGGCGAGACCATAGTCAATGAGCCGGAGAAGAGCCGCGACCATACCGAGAGGATGCTGAGGCTCTTTGGGGTCGATGTAAAAACGAGCGGCAATTCGACTTCCGTCAGGTCGACAAATCGCCTTACCGGGTGTAAAATAATTGTGCCGGGGGACATATCTTCAGCGGCATTTTTTATGGCCGGCGCGGCGTTTACGACCGGCTCCGAACTTCTGATCAAAGACACAGGCATAAATCCCACCAGGGTCGGGATTATAGATATCCTCAAAAAGATGGGCGGCTCCATAGAGCTGAACTCTGTCCGCGAATCATCCGGAGAGCCTGTGGGCGACATCCTCGTGAGGGGCTCGCGCTTGAAGGGCGTCGACATTGACGGCTCTGAGCTTCTGCCCGCGATAGACGAGTTCCCGATAATCTGCGTAGCAGCCGCGTTTGCCGAGGGTACGACGAGGATAAGCGGAGCAGGGGAATTGAGGGTCAAGGAGAGCGACAGGATAGCGGTCATGTCCGAGTGTCTTGCCGCCATCGGAATAAAGAACACGGAGATAGAGGACGGGATAATCATAGAGGGCCTCGGCGCAAAGAACGCGAAGGGCGGCACGATAAAGAGCTACGGCGACCACAGGATAGCGATGGCCCTGGCAATGGCCGCGTTGAGGACTGAAACTGGCGTTGAGATAGACGGCGCGGCAAGCGTAGACGTGTCATTCCCCGGCTTCTTCAAGCTCCTCTCGAAAGTGAGGTTCGCATGAAGAAAGGGCCGGTAATCGCTATTGACGGGCCGGGCGGCGTCGGCAAGACCACTGTGAGCAAAAGGGTGGCTCAATCGCTCGGCTTCAAATACATAAATACAGGCGCAATGTACAGGGCGGTGGCCCTTGCTGCAAAGGAATCGTGGGTAGACCTCTCCAGCGACGTCCTCCTGCAGCAGTTCTGCGCAGGCATGGACTTCAGGTACTACGTCGATACAGGCAGGATAGAGGTCGACGGCATCGACTATACCGACAGGCTCCGGAGTGAGCAGGCAGGCGAGCTGGCCTCGAAGGTCTCCACCAAAAAATCCGTGAGGGAGTGCCTCGTTGCCTATCAGCGCACGCTGGGCGAAGAGGGCCGGGTGGTTATGGAAGGCAGGGACATCGGGACCGTGGTCTTCCCGGATGCCGACGTGAAGATATTCCTCGACGCTCCGCACGAGGTACGGGCCCGGAGGCGCCATCTCGAACTTGTTGAGAAGGGCCTGGCCCCGTCCAGCGAAGTCGGCAGCGACCTTGCCGGCAGGGACAGGCGCGACTCAGAGCGCGAGGTCTCGCCCCTTAAGATGGCCGATGACGCTGTAAGGATAGACACCGCTTCAGTGAATATCGATGAGGTCGTTAAGGCGGTCTTGAAGGCCGTTGACGAAAGGTTGAGGGGTGGAGATAATCGTAGCTAAGTCGTCGGGCTTCTGCTTCGGCGTAAAGAGGGCCATAAACATGGCCAACAAGTGCGCTTCCGAGGAGAAGGACGGCGGCATCTTTACGCTCGGGCCTATTATTCACAACCCGCAGGTCGTAAAAAAGCTCGAAGAGTCGAGCGTATACGCCAGGAAGGACCTGACCGAAATAGACACGGGTACCGTTATCATAAGGTCCCACGGCGTGAAGCTCGAAGAGTACAAGGAAGCCAAGGACAAGGGGCTCAATATAGTGGACGCGACCTGCCCGTTCGTGAGAAAGGCGCAGGACCTCGTATCCCAGCTCTCCGAAGAGGGCTACGAGGTCGTCGTGGTCGGTGAAAAGGACCACCCCGAGGTAAAGGGCCTCCTGAGTTACGGCTCTAAAAACGTCAGGGTGGCCGCGGGGATAGCCGAGCTGGTCGACATGCCGCGCGTGCACAAGCTCGGGATAGTGGCCCAGACAACACTCCCCATGGAGAAGCTTGAAGATGTTGTGAGTTTTTGTTTACACAAGGCGACTGAAATAAAGGTTTTTAATACAATATGTAACGCGACTTCAACACGGCAGACCGAGAGCGCCCAGCTCGCCAAGAGCGTCGATGTCATGGTCGTGGTCGGCGGCAAGAACAGCGCCAACACAAGGAGGCTCGTCGAGGTCTGCCTGGCCATACAGCCGAAGACCTATCATATTGAGGTAGCTGACGAATTGGAAGCGGCCTGGTTTGCCTTCGCGGGCAGGGTGGGGATAACTTCCGGCGCGTCCACGCCTGAGTGGCTTATAGAGGAAGTAGTCAGGTCGATCGATTGTATCTCTGCGAAATGATTTGCACTTTGAAACGCGCTATGATATGGTTTTTATTCATAGAATAAGGAACGGGAGGATAGGCAATCAACGATGGCGAGAGAGGAAAAGTCCCGCGCCGGTGATGTTTCAGTGTCGGATTTCGAAAAGCTCTTCGAAAGCCGTTTAAAGGAACTGCAAGAGGGGGACATCACCAGGGGCAAGGTCGTCCAGTTAACCCAGGACTCGGTGATGATAGACATCGGGTACAAGTCAGAGGGCATGGTCCCCCTGAGCGAGTTCCTGGACAAGGACGGCAAGCCCACGATAGCTATCGGCGACGAGGTCACTGTCCTGATCGAGCGCCGCGAGGACGAGCACGGGATCGTGCGCCTCTCCAAGGCCAAAGCCGACCAGTTCAAGATATGGGATGTCATAATCGAGTCCTGTGAAAAGGGCACTCCCGTGAACGGCACTGTCTCCCAGAGGATAAAGGGCGGCTTTTACGTCGACATCGAAGGCATCACGGCGTTTCTGCCGGGATCTCAGGTCGACCTCAAGCCCGTGCGCAACCCTGACAAGCTTATCGGACAGGCCTTCCAGTTCAGGGTATTGAAGTACAACAGGCGCAAGAACAACGTCATTGTCTCGCGCCGCGTCATCCTCGAAGAGGAGCGCGAGGTATTGAGGAAGACGACCCTCGACACCATTCACGAGGGCGCGGTAATAGAAGGCACGGTAAAGAACATCACCGACTACGGCGCGTTCATAGACCTTGGCGGCATAGACGGGCTCGTTCATCTCACCGACCTCTCGTGGGGCAAGGTCACTCATCCCTCGCAGGTGTTGAAGATAGGCGACCGCGTAAATGTCATGATCTTGAAGTTCAACAAGGAAGAGAACAAGATCTCGCTTGGCATCAAGCAGACCATGGAAGACCCATGGATAAAGGTCGGCGGCAAGTACGCGCCCGGCGCGAGGACCAGGGGCAATGTCGTCAATATCACCGATTACGGCGCGTTCGTCGAGATAGAGCCGGGCCTCGAAGGGCTTGTGCATATCTCCGAGATGTCCTGGACCAAATTGAAGCACCCGTCCCAGAAAGTAAAGGTCGGCGATTCAATAGAGGTTGAGATACTCGAAGTCGACCCGGCGAGCAAACGCATTTCTCTGGGCATGAAGCAGGTAGAGCCGAATCCCTGGGAAGAGGCCGAGAAGCGCTATCCAAAGGGCACGAGGATTAAGGGCCAGGTCAAGAACATAACCGACTTCGGCGTTTTCATCGGCATAGAAGAGGGCATAGACGGGCTTGTCCATATCTCGGATCTCTCGTGGAGGAAGATAAAGCACCCCTCCGAGCTTTTCAAGAAGGGTCAGGAAGTCGAGGCTGTCGTCCTCAACATAGAGGGCGCCAACAGGAGGTTCTCCCTTTCGACCAAGCTCCTTGAGAAGAACCCGTGGCAGGGCGTCGAGCAGCGCTACAAACCCGGCATGATAGTAGAGGGCAGGGTAACGAGCGTTGCCGACTTCGGCGCGTTCGTCGAGCTCGAGGAAGGGCTCGAAGGCCTGGTGCACGTATCCGAGCTCTCCCGCGGCAAGAAGCGCGGAGCGGATATCAAGGAAGGCGACATAGTCGAGGTCGAGGTCTTGAACGTCGACCCCGAGGACAACAAGATAGGCCTCTCCATCAGGGAGATAAGGGAGCACGCCGGACCTGCCGGAGAAGGTACCACCTGAGATGGGCGGCGGGGTCCTGAAGAACATCCTTGCGGCCGCGGGGGCGGTCTTCATAATCGTTATCGTACTGTCCATCGTCGTGGGCGTCTTCGCCTCCGGAGCGATAACAGGCGACAAGGTCGCGGTAGTGGAGCTCCTGGGCGTAATAGCCGACTCCACCGAAATAAACCAGGAGCTCAAGGACCTGGGAGACAGGGATGACGTTAAGGCGGTTGTCGTAAGGATAGACTCCCCGGGCGGCGCGGTCGGCCCGTCCCAGGAGATACACCGGGAAATAACAAAGCTCAGGGAGAAGAAGACCGTCGTCGCGTCGATGGGCGCCATGGCCGCCTCTGGCGGGTACTACGCGGCAGTCGCGGCAAACAAGGTTGTCGCGAACCCCGGCACCATAACCGGCTCGATCGGCGTCATAATCGAGTTCTTCAACGCCCAGGAACTCCTCGGCAAGCTGGGTCTCAAGGGCTACGTTGTAAAGAGCGGAAAGTACAAGGACGTAGGCTCGCCGCTTCGCGAGATGTCGCCTGAGGAGCAGGAGCTCATACAGGCGGTCATAAACGACGTCAACTCTCAGTTCATAAAGGCAGTCGCCGAGGGCAGGGGCATTGCCCCCGAGGCTGTCGCGAAGATAGCGGACGGAAGGATATTCACCGGAGCGCAGGCAAAGGAGCAGGGCCTGGTCGATGAGCTGGGCAGCCTCTCGGACGCGATTGCATTGAGCGCCAGGCTCGCCGGCATAGAGGGCGAGCCGGAAGTCGTATATACAGGAAAGCCCAGGATAAGCTTCTGGAAGGCCATGTTCGGGGACGCATCGGTCGATTCGCTGACCGGGCTCTTCTCAGGCCTTCGGTTGATGTACCTAATGCCAAACCCAGCACGGTAAAAAGGAGGCGCAAAAAGTAACATGACGAAGAGCGAGTTGATAGAGGCTGTAGCCGCAAAGGCCACCAACTTCTCAAGAAAGGACGTCGAGATAATCGTCGACACCCTTTTCGAGTCCATGGCCCAGAGCCTGTCCAAGGGCGACAAGGTGGAGATACGCGGCTTTGGCAGCTTCAAGATCAAGGAGAGGGACGGCAGGCAGGGGAGGAACCCCAAGTCCGGCGAGAACATCTTCATCGACGCGAAGAAGGTGCCCTTCTTCAAAGCAGGCAAGGAGATCAGGGAAAGGATCAACAACGGCAAGTAATGAAGCAGATCTGGGCCCCCTGGCGCGTTGAATACATACAGGCCGGAAAGGCTGAGGGATGCGTCTTCTGCAATGCCGGCGCTGTCAAGCCCGGTGAAGAACTTGTACTCTGGAACGGCTCCGCATCTGTCGTACTGCTCAATAAATTTCCGTACAACAGCGGCCATCTGATGGTCGCTCCTGCCCGCCACGTGTCAAAGGTCGAAGAGCTTACCCCCGAGGAGTCGGGCGACATATTCAGGCTCATCCGCCATTCGGTTTCGGTCTTGAAGGACCTGATGAACCCGGACGGCTTCAATATAGGCATGAATGTGGGAAGGGCGGCCGGAGCAGGCATCGACGACCACCTGCACATACACATAGTGCCCAGGTGGAACGGGGACGCGAACTTCATGCCGGTGCTCGCAGACATAAAGATAATCCCAGAGCACCTCGACGAGACCATGAAAAAGCTCCTGCCCCGCTTCAAAGATATCGGCCAATAGCGCCCGCAGTTGACAAAAAGGGTCTTGACAAAAAACACCTCCCGTACTAAACTATGCTGCGCTAAAAAAATAGACCAACAGGTCAAGACCCAGTAACTGACGGAATCAAGGTGGACACCACCGGGGAGCAGGGTCTCTGAATAATGACGCCGACCGTCTGGGCAGAAAAAGTGTGGTTTTAAACCCTCGCTATTTCAATGCTCAGGCGGTTTTTTTACGTCCGCTTAGAGCGCCTTGTGGCAAGCTGGTTTCGCCCGGAAAGGCAGTGCGGCAAACGAACTAAAATATTTGACAAATCACGGAAAATCTGATTTAGTCAATGCCTCAAAATCACGCCCGATACAGCTGAAAAATTGCCCGGTTTTTCCGCTGGATTACAGTTTGTCCTCAAACCGGTTGAAAAAACTGACAGGAGAAATGTATGTCGAAGATCATCTATACGGCGATCGATGAAGCACCCGCACTGGCGACTTATTCTTTGCTCCCCGTTATCAAGGCGTTCACAGGGGCGGCCGGCATTGATGTAGAGACAAGGGACATCTCCCTTTCGGGAAGGATAATAGCGAACTTCCCGGAGGACCTCACCGGGGCACAGAAGATACCGGACGAGCTCTCGGCATTGGGCGAGCTTACCTTGAAGCCCGAGGCCAACATAATCAAGCTGCCCAATATTAGCGCATCCCTCCCGCAGCTCAAGGCAGCGATAAAGGAGCTGCAGGAGAAGGGCTACAAGGTCCCCGATTATCCCGAAGACCCCAAGACCGATGCCGAGAAGGAAATAAAGGCGAGGTACGCCAAGGTCCTCGGCAGCGCCGTGAACCCGGTTCTTCGCGAAGGCAACTCGGACCGCAGGGCCGCAGCATCGGTCAAGAACTACGCAAAGAAGCACCCGCACAAGATGGGCGCGTGGTCGGCCGATTCAAAGACCCATGTAGCGCACATGACCGGCGGAGATTTCTACGGCTCCGAGAAATCCGTCACCGTAAACGAAGCCACCACCGTCAGGATTGAGTTTGTAGGCCAGGACGGCAAGACCACCGTCCTGAAGGAGAAGACAAACCTGAAGGCAGGCGAGGTCATGGACTCGTCCGTCATGAACCGCAACGCTCTGCGCAAGTTCTACGCCGAGCAGGTGGCTGACGCGAAGAAGCAGGGCGTGCTCTTCTCCTTGCACCTCAAGGCAACGATGATGAAGGTCTCTGACCCAATCATGTTCGGACACGCCGTCTCTGTATTCTTCAAGGATGTGTTCGAGAAGCACGCCGCCACCTTCAAGGAGATCGGCTTCAACCCGAATAACGGCCTCGGCGACCTCTATGCCAAGATAGCCAATCTGCCTGCCGACAAGAAGGCAGCGATAGAGGCAGACATGCAGGCCGCATACAAAAACGGCCCCGAGATGGCGATGGTCAACTCGGACAAGGGCATAACCAACCTGCATGTGCCGAGCGATATTATCATAGACGCCTCCATGCCCGCCATGATCCGCGAGAGCGGCAAGATGTGGGGACCTGACGGCAAGCTCCATGACAACAAGGCCGTAATACCCGACAGATGCTACGCCGGGGTCTACGAGGTCGTAATAGAAGACTGCAGGAAGAACGGCGCGTACGACCCGAGGACAATGGGCAGCGTGCCCAACGTAGGCCTCATGGCGCAGAAGGCCGAAGAGTACGGCTCACACGACAAGACCTTCCAGGCTCCCGGAAACGGCGTAATCCGCGTTGTAGACGCCTCCGGCAAGACCATCCTTGAGCAGAAGGTGGAAGAGGGCGATATCTACCGCTCCTGCCAGACAAAGGACGCTCCGATACAGGACTGGGTAAAGCTGGCCGTGACCAGGGCCAGGGCCACCGGCGCTCCGGCAGTATTCTGGCTCGACAAGAACAGGGGCCATGACGCCGAGATAATAAAGAAGGTCGAGAAGTATTTGAAAGACCACGACACTAAGGGGCTCGACATCAGGATAATGTCCCCAGAGGACGCCACCCTCTTCTCGATCGAGCGCATAAGGCAGGGCAAGGACACCATCTCGGTCACCGGAAACGTGCTCAGGGACTATCTCACCGACCTTTTCCCCATTCTCGAGCTCGGCACCAGCGCGAAGATGCTCTCCATAGTGCCCCTTATGAATGGCGGCGGCCTCTTTGAGACCGGCGCAGGCGGCTCCGCACCGAAGCATGTGCAGCAGTTCGTGGAGGAAGGCTACCTCAGGTGGGACTCCCTCGGAGAGTTCCTTGCGGTCGGCGTTTCGCTCGAGCACCTGGCAGTAACCCAGAACAACAAGAAGGCCCAGGTCCTCGCGGACACACTGGACATCGCAAACGGCAAGATACTCGACAACAACAAGTCGCCTGCCCGCAAGGTCGGCGAGATCGACAACCGCGGAAGCCACTTCTATCTCGCCATGTACTGGGCCCAGGCCCTTGCAGAGCAGACGAAGGACAAGGAACTCCAGGAGCGCTTCGCCAAGCCAGCGAAGGAGCTCACTGAGAACGAGGCCAGGATAAACGGCGAGCTCATCGCCGCACAGGGCAAGCCCCAGGACATCGGCGGCTACTACCGCCCGGTATTTGAGAAGGCATCAAAGGCAATGCGCCCCAGCGCGGCCCTTAACGCCATAATCGATTCGATATCCGCAGGCGCGAGGGTATAAGCAAGGCTGTCAGGATTTGACCGTAAAAAATCTTTGCCGGTCGACCAGGGGCATATGCCCCGGTCGACTGGAGCAAACCGATAATCAACGACGGAGGTTTTGTATGCAGCTCACGGGCCTTTACTGGGGCCATAAGCTCTTGAAGAGGGTAGAATACCCGCACGCCGAGGTCCTCGGGCCTGAAGCGAGCGTGGACGAGATCAAAGACCTCATCAGGAAGTGCGGCCAGGTCTTCATAAAGCCGATATTCAAGGGCGGCGTAGGCAAGAAGGGAAAGTCCGGCCTCATCGGAAGGGCCAAGGACATCGGCACCGCCCTGAAGGAGAAGGAGAGGCTCTACTTCATCGAGCACGCCTTCGGCAACTCTTCAGCCAAGGCGGACGGCGTCACCTTTGAGGGCGGAGTGCCGGCGGAGCACGAGGTATACTTCTCCATAACCGACTCGACCCTTTATCGCGCGCCCATGATGACCATAACCCATCACGGCGGCATGGATATAGAGGAGCTTCCCAAGGACAAGATAAGGGAGATCCCCTTTGACCCGCTTACCGGCTTGAAGAGCTTCCATATCTCGAACGCGCTTACCGAGATCGGAGCGCCCGGCGAGATAATAAGCCCGCTGGTGCAGAACCTTCCCAAGCTCTGGACCCTTTACAGCAACTACGGCATGAGCACCCTTGAGCTCAACCCCATCAGGATGATGCCTGACGGCAAGGGCAGGCTTTCGCCCGTGGCCTGCGACTTCAAGTGCTCCTTCGACATCGACAACCCGGCATGGAAGAGGCTCGACCTCCCGGCCCACCTCTTCGCCTCAGACTATTCGGAGTTCGAGCAGGAGATAAACCAGCTCAGGACCTACCAGGGCCAGAGCGACGTCTTCGTCATGAACCCCAAGGGCACCATCACTGCACCGACATTCGGCGGCGGAGCGAACGCGCTCGTCACCGAGCTCCTCGGCGAGAGGGCGACGATATCGTCGGACTTCGGCGGCAACCCGCCCTACGAAAAGATGTTCCAGATTTCCAGGATATGCTTCAAGTACTGGATCAGGCAGTCGAACGTGCTATTTATCATCGGCGGCAAGGCCAACAACACCGACATCTATGAGACCTTCAGGGCGATGGCCGACGCGCTCCGCGATAACTTCGTGAAGAACGGCCCCACGCCGCTTTACGTCGTCATCGGCAGGGGAGGCCCGAATCTCATACGCGGAATGGCCTACATGAGGGACACGCTTGAGAACCTCAAGCTCCCCTACAGGATATTCGGCCACGACAGCGCCATGAGCGAGGTCGTGAACTACGCCCTCAACGTGGACAAGTGGATGGAAAAAGAGGGCAGGGCGCTCGTCTCGAAGAGCCTTGGCCTCTCCGCCGATAAGGGCAACGCTGGCAGGACCCCGGTTGCCGCGATATAGGCCAGGACTTTAGAGTTATTCAGGATGCTCAAAAAGCTCCAGACGGACTTTTTCAGCAGCCTGCAAAACATACCAATAGGGTGAACGATATGCACAAGCAGGGCCTCAAGGAATTCCCTTACTACGTCGGAATAAACTCGCTGGCTGAGATAGCCACCCGCGAAGACCGCGTTTGCGTGCTCAACATACTCGGAAATGAAAGCCGCACGGTTACCCCCGTGAGCCACATATACTCCGGCGGCAACATCGTATTCGGCACCATGCCCGGCAGGTCGGGGCAGGCGCTCGAGACAAAGACAGGCAGCATACCGGTCTTCAACTCGGTGAAGGAAGGCCTCAAGGCCGGGCTCAAGTTCAACACCGCGGTCATCTACCTGCCGCCCTCAGGCGTCAAGGACGGAGTCGCGGAGGTCGTAAAGCACAACCCCGGCCTCAAGAAGGTAATCATCCTCACAGAGAAGATATCGGTCTACGACGCCCGCATAATAAGGGCCATGTGCCAGACCAACGGAGTCGACGTGTTCGGCGGAAATTGCCTCGGCGTGGCCGACGCCTGGAACCAGGTGAGGATCGGCGGCGCGCTCGGCGGCAACAAGCCGGAGGAATCGCTGGTCAAGGGCTCTATTGCCCTGTTCTCCAACTCCGGCAACTTCACGACCACCATAGCCGTTTACCTCCTTACAAAGGGATGGGGCACGACCACCTCGGTCTCGAGCGGCAAGGACGTATACATCCATTACGCGCCCAGGGAGTTCTTCCACGCATTGAAGAACGACGACAGGTCAAAGGCGGCGGTCATATACACGGAGCCGGGCGGATATTACGAGCACGGCCTCGATATCACGAAGCCGACGGTCGCATGCGTCGTGGGCCGGTGGAAGGCGCGCCTCACGAAGGCCTGCGGACACGCGGGAAGCCTCGCGGGTTCCGGCGACGACGCGATGGCCAAGGAAAATTGGTATATGGACTACTTCGGAGTCAAAGGCATCTACACGCCGCAGACCCCGATAGTATCGAAGAAGGGCGCAGTAGTCACGAACATAGCATATATACCAGAGGCGCTCACGAAGGTAATGGAACTGAACGGCATAAAGCCGGACTTCGAGCCCCAGGGCGACCTTTCGCTCAAGTGCTGGTTCGGCTCGAACGCCTCTGTCCAGGTCCCCAGGGAACTCGATTTCGAGCCCGTTAAGGCGGTCGCGCCCTATGACGAGCAGATAGAGCATATAAACAAGCAGATAGGCGCGCAGTTCCCGAGGCAGGCCATGAAGGACGTCTCAGGCGCTTCCATGATGGACCCCAACACGCAGGTGACCAAGGTCCACAATGTCTCGATACTCGATTCCTCGAACCGCTCCCTTGAAGAGAACCTCGTATTCTCTCTCCTCAAGAGGTACCCGGACGAGCATGGCAGGGACCTTGCCAACGCAGCCTTCAACGCCTATCTCAACCATTTCGAGGACCCGGCTCTTCTCGCGGCGGACGCGGCAAGGGAGGCTGAAAGCTCGCCCAACAGCGTGATCTCAAGTTCGATATCCATAATCGGCAAAGGCAGGGTAAGGGCCGCGCTTGAAGCCTCGAAGCTTCTCTTAGAGACCTTCCAGACATCCGGCCTCAAGAGCGCCTATGAGAAGTTCGACGCATCAAAGCTCCTCAAAGACCTCTCAGCGGACGCGAAGAAATCCCTCACGGCCGATAAGGGCGACGCCCTGGCAAAGCCCCTCTTGAAGAGGGTAGACGCCGTCGGCAGGAAGTCCGTGTTCATCGAGTTCGTGAAAGAGGCGGCACAGGGCAGTCCTTCCAGCGACGCCCTCCTCGCGGCGATATGGATGACGCTTGGATGGGAGCCGCTCATCAAGAGGAGCATCTCCAAGATAACCATAGCCGCTCTGCCCTGGTACTCCAGGATATTCTCGTCGTTCGTCGGTTGCAGCGTCGCCGCCGCCAGGCACAAGAAAGACAGCTTTTGCGGCGTGAAGACATCAGAGCTTATCGATGAATGGTCGTTTACCGACGCCTCGTTCCTCGCCCTCATCGGCAGGAAGCCCACTGAGAGCGAGAGGTTCGAGTTCTCTATGCTCCTGGGGCTCATCATCTCCAACGGCCCCGGCACCATATCCGCGCAGGGCTCAAAGGGCGCGGTAAGCTCCGACGGCCCCGAGGACCCGGCAAGGGTGCAGATAAACAAGGCCTTCGTCGGCTTCCTTACGCACACCGGCTTTGCCCACGGCGGCAACGGCTTCGAGGCCATTGCGTTCCTCATCGAGAGGTTCAAGGGCTCTGGGCTAAAAGACCCGTCAAGCAAGAAGCACGGCATCGACCTCAAGGCCGTCGCAGACGAGTACTCCAGGGGCTACGCCAAGTACAAGTCCGACCAGAAGGCGCTCGGCAATATCGAGTACATCAAGATCCCCTGCGTCAACCACCCGGTCTTCAAGGGCAAGGACGTGAACTACGACCCGAGGGAAAGGTTCGTGAACTCGCTCTTCGAGGAGAAGGGGATATATAACGTCTTCTTCGACTTCTATCACAACCTGGTAAGGTCGCTCTTCGACTGGAAGGTCAGCAAGGACGTCTACTGCGTAAACATCGACGCTGTAATCGCCGTCATCCTCCTGAAGATCGTCTGGGACGCCTTCAACTCCGGCAAGATGTCCGACAGGGAAGTGGAGAGCGCCGCGTTCACCACCTTCCTCTTCGGCAGAATGATAGGCTGCGCGGCAGAGATAGACGACCACATCAACAGGGGCCGCAACATGGACACAAGGACAGCGGCTTCGAAGTGCAGCTTCGTAGGTTAGTCTGATCGACATGTAAGGGGGGGCCGGCAAAGGCCGGGCCCCCCTTTTCATTCCTTCCGGAAATTCCCTTTTATTTCAATAGTATCCTGATATATAATCAGTCAATCGTACCAAAGTACCTTTCTAAATTAAGGAACGGCTCCGTTTTTCAACCGGATTGATCCGGCGCCGGACAGGTGCATAATGGCCGTCATAAGAAAGCTCCAGCCCCTGGGTGAGATATTGAAGAACAAGGGCCTGATCACCCACGCCCAGCTCGAAGAGGTCCTCGCAATAGGCAAGAGGACCAACACAAGGATAGGAAAGGTCATCGTCAACGTCGGCTACGCGACAGAGGAGAATATTGCCGACGCACTTGCCATCCAGTACGGAATCCCCTCCATAATGCTATCGAGCATCATCCTCGACTCTCAGGTCTTGAAGCTCGTCCCCGAGCAGACGGCCAAGAGGCACATGGTCATCCCGATTGCGATAGAGGGCGACACGCTTAAAGTCGCGATGCTCGATCCCCTTAACGTCTTTGCCATCGACGAGCTCAACAAGATAACCGGCTATCACATAGTCCCGCTGGTCACGACAGAGACCGAGGTAATGAAGGCGCTCTCTCAGTACGGGGGCATGGACGCGTCGCTGGAAGAGATTGTCAGCAAGGTGCAGGCGACCGGGCTTGACCTTCTCAAGGGAGAGGACGCGCCTGACAAGCTCGAGAAGATAGCCGGCGAGAGCTCTGTGGTGCAGCTCGCCAACTCGCTCATATCCAGGGCCGTCGTGGACGGCGCGTCTGATATCCATATCGAGCCTGACGAGGACACTCTCAGGGTGCGCTACAGGGTCGACGGCGTGCTCAGAGAGACCGTGAACCTGCCGTTGAAGCTCCATCCGGCGGTGCTCTCGAGGATAAAGATAATGGGCGAGCTCGACATAGCCGAGAAGAGGCTGCCGCAGGACGGCAGGTTCGTCATCAAGGTAGGAAGCCGGGACATCGACATAAGGCTATCCACCCTGCCGACCATCTTCGGCGAGAAGGCTGTCATGAGGCTCCTTGACAAGGGCAAGATGGTCCTTGAGCTGGAGAGCCTCACGCCGCTTACGGATACGCTGGATGTTTTGAAGAAGGTCGTCAAGCGGCCTTTCGGCATGATACTCATAACAGGCCCCACCGGAAGCGGCAAGACCACCACGGCGTACACGCTCCTCAATCTCGTGAACACGCTCGATAAGAACCTGGTCACGGTCGAGGACCCTGTCGAGTATCACCTTAAACGCGTGAACCAGGTGCAGGTGAACACGAAGGTAGGCATCACCTTTGCCGGCGCGCTGAGGCACATCCTGAGGCAGGACCCTGATATCGTCATGATAGGTGAGATAAGGGACAGGGAGACCGCGGAGATAGCCATACACGCGGCCCTTACCGGCCACCTCGTCATCTCCACCATCCACACGAACGATTCCGTCGGCACGATATCGAGATTGCTGGATATGGGCATAGAACCGTACCTGGTATCATCCGCCGTATCCTGCATAGTCGGTCAGAGGCTCATACGGAAGCTCTGCAAATCATGCAGCTCTCCTTACGAGGTCGACCCAAAGGCAATGGAGGACCTCGGGGTCCGGTTCCAGGGAAAACCCCCGGTCTTCTACAGGGGCAATGGCTGCCCGTCGTGCAAGGGGGCTGGACTGAAGGGCAGGGTGGGCATATACGAGGTCCTCATGATCGACGAAGTCATAAAGAGCCTCATACTCTCAAGGGCCCCTGAGGCGGCAATTCTTGAAGCGGCCAGGAAGAAAGGCTTCAGGACGCTCCGTCATCAGGGCATACGCACCGTCATGGCAGGCCACACTACGATCGAAGAGGTACTGCAGGCCACCCAGTCTGTGGATTAGCAGGCTCTCCGGCCTCAAGTAACTGAATTTCCGGCCGAAAAGACTGAAGGGCATTATCCGGTCCAATCTACCTTCGGAATAGTCAGGCCAAAAGAATATGTCTTCATTTTTTTACAGGGCAAGAGATAAGCACGGCGCGCTCGTAACCGGGAGCCTCGATGCAGCGAGCATCGAGGAGTCCGAAGCCGCGCTCGATAAGATGGGCCTCATCCCCATCAAGGTCGCGAAACAGGCATCCTCCTTCCGCTTTCCTGATATCAGGAACCTCTTCGAGAAGATACCCCAGCAGGAGATAATAATGTTCAGCCGCCAGCTCGCGACCCTTTTCGGGGCCGGCGTGCCTTTGAGCAGGGCGCTCTTTACGCTCGAGCGCCAGGCAACGACCGCCGGGTTCAGCCAGGTGGTCAAAACCATCAGGGAGGACATCGAGGCAGGCGTAGGTTTCGCAGCGTCCCTGAGAAAGCACCCGCGCGTGTTCCCGGAGCTCTACTGCAGCCTCATAGAGGCGGGCGAGGCGGGCGGCATACTGGAGGCGGTGCTCAACAGGCTCTCCCTCATGCTCGAGAAGACCGCGGAGAACAGGGCAAAGGTCAAATCAGCCACGCTCTACCCCAAGATAGTCGTTGTCGGAATATTCGTCGCGATAACGATACTCATGACCTTCGTTGTCCCGAGATTCGCCACACTTTACAGCTCATTTAAAATAGAGCTGCCGCTGCCCACGCGCATGCTCATAGCGATATCGGGTTTTTTCAGCGAGTACTGGTATCTCATGGCAGCAGCGGCCGTACTGATCTATTTCGGCGTGAGGGTCTTTTTCAGGACAGAGCCGGGCAAGGATCTCTGGGACTCTCTTGTCTTGAAGGTGCCTGTCTTTGGGCCGATAATCCTGAAATCCGTCCTGTCGAGGTTCTCGAGGGTCCTTGGCGAGCTCTACAGGAGCGGCCTGCCGATACTTCAGTCGCTGGACATAGTATCAAGGGCGGTCGACAACAGGCTCATATCGAGAGAGGTGAAGAGAATAGAGGACGAGGTGAGGGCAGGTAAGAGCCTTTCGGCTGAGATGGCCGCCTCGGGCGAGTTCCCGCCGTTAATGGTGCAGATGGTCACGGTCGGTGAGGATACCGGCAAGCTCGACGAGATGCTCTCGAAAATGTCCGAGTACTACGACCAGGAGATAGACACCTCCATAAGGAATCTTACGACAACGCTCGAGCCCATACTTCTGGCGTTCATATTCGTCATAGTGCTTTTCCTCGCGCTCGCGATATTCCTGCCCATGTGGGACATCATCAAGGTCGTGAGGAGATAGCATGCCCTGCGGAGCCTTCTTGAGGCGCGAGGAGGGCCGTACTGTCTACGAGACGCTCCTCGTAGTCGCGCTCGTATCGGTGCTGATGGTAGTTGCCATTGAGCAGTACAGTGCGTCAGAGAGGCTCCTCAAAGAAGCGGCGCTGACCATGGAATTGTCAAACCTGAGGAGCGCTGTAACTCATTACGTGATACTTGAAAAGAAACTGCCGGAGTCGCTTGCTAATCTTACAAAGACAGACATCTCGGTACCTGCTAAAGAGCTCTCCGGCGAGTACAGGATAGTGATAGTCGGCAAATATGTAGAGACTGCCTCGGTTGACGCGGACGGCTGGCCCCTGGACCCGTTTGGCGCCAGATACGGCTACGACAAAAGTACCGGCAGGGTCTGGTCAGGGTCGCCTGGATATGAGAGGTGGTGAAAAAGTCCTTAGATTTCCGTAGGATAGAGTATTAAAGTTCTTGACACAATGTGCCGTTATAAGATATAGGTAAGTTGACTAATTTAAGGAGGAGTTATGCGCAATACCGAAAAAGGTTTTACCCTGATAGAGCTTGTGATGGTCATCGTCATTCTGGGCATTCTCGCCGCAGTCGCCGTACCAAGGTTCATAGACCTGCAGTCCGACGCAAAGGCTGCCTCGGCCAAGGGCATCGGCGGCGCGATCTCCGGCGCCGCGAACCTGCTGCACGCGCAGTACCTGGTCAAGAACGGGGCCGCCACTTACACATATGTGCTCGGAGATACAGAGGGAACGTCCGATACGAAATCTATTCTCTATAATGCCCAGATACAGGGCGCGACTGTAACGGCCAGCCCGGCAACACTTGCGGTCGGCGACGCCACGATGGGTACCATCACCATAAATGTCGGCGGCAGCACTTATACGATGAATTTGACCATGGGCTCGACCACCCAGGGCCCGAAGGTCTCATATAACTGGTAACAATCATCATCATTTGAGAGACCCGTTTTAGCCAGGTCCCCCTTCTGGGGTATTCAGGCGATAACGGGTCTTTCGCGTTAAGGGGTACTTAGTGTGCCTGAAGGCTTGAGCGGAAAAGTAAAGACTGCATTTGCCATCCTCATCCTTGCCATTCTTTCTGTTCTTCTGTTCGGTTCCGTAATTTCAGGCGATCTCCTTTTGACCGAAAGGGACCTTTCGGTCTTCTTCAGCCCGCCGAGGCTCCTGTGGCTCGACGCCTTGAGGGCTGGGGAGTTCCCGCTATGGAACCCGTACTCCTACAGCGGACATCCGCTATTCGCTACTCTTCAGGCCGGAGTTCTCTATCCCGTTAATATCATCCTGCTTCTTCTTCCTTTCGAAGTTGGCTTCAACTGGACCATAATCGTCCATTTCACCCTTGCAGGCGTATTTACTTTCTTTTTGCTGAGAGACATGAGCGCGACACAAAGCGGCGCCTTTACGGGCGCGCTGGTCTTCATGCTCTCCGGCTATCTCTTCTCGGTTCACAACGTGATGAGCACGCTCTTCTCGGTAACATGGGCGCCGCTCGCCATACTCCTTTTCAGGCGCGCCGTTACAGGGAAGTCTTCCAGATACGCCGTTCTAACCGGCCTCGCGCTCACCGCCATGTTCCTGGGCGGGGGCATAGAGGCGCTCTTCGGCACCCTGTTACTTCTCTTTGTCTTTGCGCTCTTCCCGCAGGCGCTGCTTGTTCATGAAAAAAATCCAATTCGCAATATTTTGTTTTTAGCAACGGCTGCCGCCGTTTTTCTGGCCCTTTCCGCTGTCCAGCTCCTGCCTTTTCTGGAGCTGGCGAACCAGTCAACGAGGGCAGGCGGGCTCTCGTACACTGAGGCCACGACCTGGTCATTCGACTTGAAGGACTTCATCCAGTTCTTAATCCCGGACCCGTACGGCTACGGCACATCGAACGAGAAGTACTGGAGCAACCAGAGCTGGTTGAAGACCGTCTATCTCGGGCTTATCCCCTTCGTGCTCGCGGCCTTCTTCTTTCTCAACAGGAAGAGGAAGGCCCTGCCGTTCGCCTTCCTTTCGATATTCTTCCTTATCCTCGCGATGGGCAAGTATACGGCCTTTTATCCGATCCTCTTCGATTACCTGCCGTTCCTGGACAAGATACGCTATCCGGTCAAATTCCTCTTTGCGCCCTTCCTGCTCATCGCCGTCGCCTCCGGCCTCGGCTTCGACGCCCTCAAGTCAGGGCTTGAGAGCGGCGACGGGAAGACTCGAAGGGCGATCATAATAATCCTCGGTATCTCGACGATTGCCGCGCTCGCGTTCGGGGCTTTGAATTTTTTCGAGACCGGAATAGGGGAGTACCTTGCCGCAAGGGGCATCGATTATCCTGCGTACAACAGCATCGATATCAACCTCTTCAACGCCAAGCGAGTGCTCTTTTTCTACATGGTAGCGGCGGTCGTCCTTTATCTGGCCTCGTGGTCGGCACGAACGCTCAGATATCTTTTCCTTATACTGCCGGCAATACTCGCCATAGACCTCTTCTTTGCGCACAAGGGCTATTACATGGCGACCCCGCAAAAGACTTACTACGAGAAGGGGCCGGTAATGGAATTTCTGGCAGGAAGGGACGAGGGGCTCTTCAGGGTCTTTATAACGCCAAAGACAGCCAAGGACGGATCGCCTTCAGCCGGGACGAAAGTATCCGACGCTGTGCAGGAACTTAAAAACAAGGTCTCCGGCTACAACATCGTCCACAGGGTATTCGATTCAGGCGGTGCGGAGGTAATGAAGCGCTCCGATTACACTTTCCTGTACGACCTTGCCTCTGCGCAGGCTGCGCCTGACGCTACAAATCTTCTTGCCCTCATGAACGTCAAATATGTCGTTTCCGTGCCTGAGATAAAGTCACCCGAGTTCAGGCTCGTGAAAGATACCGGCAGAGAGCAGCAGGCCGGGTTCAAGATTTACGAGAACCTCAATTATCTGCCGAGGTTCTATATGGCCTACGGATACAAAGTGATTAAAGAGGGCCGGGAATATATGGATACGCTCAATGACAAGGGCTTCAAGCCTGAGCAGACTGTGCTCCTTGATGGAGAGCCGGGTCTGAAAGCTCAGATGGAGCAGGGCAACTACAGCGTCGGCGTAACGTCGTACCGCAACAATTCAATGGAGCTCAAGGTCTGGACTGACAAGGCCGGGCTTCTTGTAGCCAGCGAGAGCTGGTATCCGGGATGGAAGGTATATGTAGACGGAAAAGAGGAAAAGCTCCTCAAGGCAGACCTTGTCTTCAGGGCCGTGCCCCTTGAGGCGGGCGAGCACATCGTCAGGTTCGTCTACTCTCCGCGCTCATTCAAGGCAGGGCTTGCCATTAGCGGCGTTTCGTTACTGCTTATAGCGCTCTTTCTTGTATTCCCGAAATCGGCCTTCAACGCGATAAAGACAAGACGCTCGTTGATCGATCAATCGCCAAACTGAAGGACCCTGAGCGTCTTTCCCTCCAGACCCCGCTTAGCCTTTTCATTGAGCTTCTGCGCCTCTTCAGTCATCCCGTTGGCATCGGCCTTTGTTGCCTGCGTTGTGTACGCGTTATAGTAATACGGAGATGACGGCCTCTTATCAGGACAGGCAAAGGCTGACAGGAGCAATGGGGGAGGGCATTCGAGCCTTATCCTTATCTCCGCTGGCAATGACTGGACAAGAGGGGGCTCTAATAAGGGATATTTATCGAGCCATGGCGGGCTGTTCAACGGATCGCCCTTGAGCCTGGATTTCAAGAGCCAATAATGGCCTGAGAGGGAGTTGAATTCAGGGAGTTCGGAGGTAACTACGTACGGCGGCGGCTGGAGCTTGCCGTTGTACTTCAGATAGTCCCTCTTTGGCCGCGTGCTCTCAAGGACGAACCGGGACGGGGGCGTGGATTCAATGACCATGTAGTTATAGGCCGGTGGGTCGACGATAACGCCCATCGAGTTGACGATGAGACCTGCGGCAGATAGAACGGCGCTTGCCGCTTTTATGTAAACCGCGTCCAGTATGGCGGCGATCGGCGCAACGACGAGCGGCACAAGCGGCAGGAGGAACCTCGGCCCCCATGTGCCTGCGCCTTCCCAGGCCCACCAGGCCGAGTAGAGCAACAGGTTGGAAGTGAACAGGGCGGCTATGAGAAGGGCCTCGATGCGTCTCGTCCTTGCAAGCCTCCAGAGGCCGAACGGGAAGAGGATGGCCAAAGGCGCATATATGAGTATGCCCTTGCCGGGGTTTATCATGAGGTCTTTTATCCCCTTGAGCATCGGGTTCACGAACATCCCGGCCTCGCTACCGTAGCCGAAGTCAAATGGCGAGCCGAACCGGCTGTAGTTGAGCCACATCATCGCCGCTCCTGAGGCTGCCAGCGGGAGGATGAAGAAGACAAGGCGGATAACGGCCCTTTCTTTTACGCTCCGGTATGTGAAATAAACCATAAAGAAGGGCAGAAGGATAAGGCTTGCCGCCTTTGTCAGGATGAGGGCGGAAAGCGCGGCAGCCGAGAGCACAGGATAAATGCCGGACCTGCCTTGCCTCAGGCTGAAGAGAAAGGCCAGGGTAATAAGGAGCCCCTGCAGCGGCTCTGAGAGAAAGTTGTTCATGTAGACGAAGGCGAACGTGCCGAATACGGATGCCACAGAGAGGAAGAGCGCCCTTCGGAAGCTGAAGCCAAGCTCTATGATCACTTCGTTCAGCGCGGATGCCGTGAGGGCCAGGACGAGGAGATTGAGGAGGCCGAGCACGTAATCCGGCGGGATGGAGGCAACAGCGGAGACCAGGTCGTAGAGGAAGAGAAACGGCACCATTAGAAATGGCAGCCCGAGGCCATACTTCGAATATACCGTGACAGTCTCCCCCGTCTCAAGGTTGGTCTTGACCGCGCTGCTCAAGTCTCCAAGCTCGTAGACCGATACCGAGATATTGAGCATATCCATGCTGTCGGTTATGTCGAAGAACTGATGGGGTGAAAAAAAAGGAATTGAGAGCGCAAGGACGATGAGGAACGGAAGCGTTTTTATGGCGATTCGACTCGGCATTTGAATAATTGTTTTTCTTTCCTTCTTTCTTTTTTTAAAAAGAAAGAAGGAAAAAGAAAGTAAGTGAGAAAGGGCTATGAATTTAGTAAAATACAGCCAGGATTATACCAGAACATGGCTTTCATAAAAAGGTTTTTAAAAGCCTCTCAGGGCGGCTTCACCATGATAGAACTCGTCATGGTGGTGATCCTTATGGCGCTCCTCGCGGCTGTAGCCGCCCCGTACTTGCAGGGCGGGGCGTCGGCCCTGACCGTGCAGGCCTTTGCGCGCAAGGTCGCCGACGACGTACGCTACGCGCAGTCGCTCGCCCTCCAGAGGAGTGGGCTCGATACGCCGCCGGCCGCCAACCCGTACTTCCTGTACAGGATAGGCTTCAACACTGCCTCTCCTTTCTGCCCCGGCGCCAGCCAGTACAACATCTCGAACGACGCCGACAACAACGGCGCATGGGGCGAGAACCCCAACGGGTCGGGTCTGACTGAGAGCGCCCGTGAGCCAGCAAGCGGCAGCGAGTCCTTCTGCGTGAGCCTGGAGAGCGGCGATTACCAGGGCTACACGGTATCAGCCGATTTCGGCGGCTCTGCTCCCGGCATACTGGCCTTTGACCAGTCAGGCGTGCCGTACGACAGCGACGGCGCGAGGCTTACGGCAACCAGAACCATAACAATATCAAAGGACGGCCAGACGTCAACGATTGTCATAACGCCGTTTACTGGACTGACTCTGCTGCAATGAGAAATAAGAACGGCTTCACGCTCATAGAGACCCTGATGGTCATCGTGCTCCTGGGCATCATGGGCACTGGCCTTGTCATGTACTTCGTGGGGCTCAGCTCATCCAGCCAGTCGCTCGTCGTCGAGGCCACATCCCTGGCGCAGGCGAAGATGGAAGAAGTAATGGCCCTTCGGAAGTCGTCCTTCAACGCGGTCGTTTCAGAGGCGGCAGCAGCCCTTCCGGCGCCCTATGACGGCTTCACGAGGTCGGTTGAGGTATTTTGCGTTAACGAGGCAGACCTTGATACGCAGAGCGGCACCATGCCTGCGTGCGCCGATTCGGACATAAGGGCCAAGAGGGTCGATGTCACTATCTCATGGACAGGCGGCTCCGCCGCGTTCACTACAGTAATAACGGACCATTAGCATGCGCTGCAATGATAAGGGCTTTACGCTCATAGAGATGATACTTTCGATAACGCTGCTTGGCCTTGTAGCGGTGACCGTAGGCATGCTCATCTATCAGGGCACGAGGTCATATGACATGCTCTCTTCCCAGAAGGAGATCGCCCAGCAGGGCACACTGGCTATGGAGAGGCTTTCAAGGGAGCTCCGGCTCATAAATTGCACCGAGTCCGGGAACGCCTGCACCGCGAGCGCGTCTGACATATCGGCCATGACCGCCAGTGAGATCAGATTTGTGAACACGGGCCTTGAGGGCAGGGGCTTCAGGCTCGACGGCAGCACTCTAAAGGCCAGAGACGGCTCCGGGGCAGGGGACCCTGAGTATGCGCTTACCGACAAGGTCAGCGCGCTCTCCTTCGAATATCTGCAAGACGACGGGAGCGCCGCGTCGACGCCCGGCGAGGTATGGATGATAAACGTTCAGATGACGCTCGTAAGCGGCGCGGAGTCATTTCCATTGAAGGCGAGCGTTCACCCGAGGAGCTTCAGATGAACCTCAGGGACATGAAAGGCGCGTCGGTCACTGCCGTAATCCTCATCCTCGCGATACTTACGGCCATAGGCGTGATATTCACCTCCCTGTTTACTACTGGAATAGAGGAATCGACAGGGGAGGTCTTATCAACGAGAGCCCTATATGCCGC